>ERZ773136.57-NODE-57-length-118259-cov-9.698242_pt1 | contig 118259 bp, 145 predicted proteins | sample MGYA00580855_ERZ773136 | MGnify/ENA primary metagenome ERZ773136 (study PRJEB29015, sample SAMEA2737860) | human gut metagenome | biome: human gut; feature: human-associated habitat; material: faeces | place: China | collected 2012 ... | reverse complement strand
GGGCCACCTCCCGCCATGGGATCACCACACCGGCCCCGTGGGAGCAGAACACGGAATCCGCCGTGTTTTCCACGTCCCGTTCCGGGTCATACCCCATGGCCTCGATGACGGCTTCCGCCTCCGCGCAGGGGAAATACCCCGCCGGGACGCAGGACAACCGCCCCTGTCCACGGGTGTAGACCGCCACCTCCCGGGCATAATCCCGAAGGCCCGCCACCGGGGCCGTGCCGGTGAGGGCCGTTTCCTCTCCCACGGTCTCCGGCGGGTCCACCTTGCCGCCCATCTGCTGCAAGTCCATCATGGCCCGGCCCACCTGCTGGGCGGGGACCTCCAGCCGGAACCGGTACCACGGCTCCAGCAGCACACTTTCCGCCTGCATCAGCCCATGCCGCACGGCCCGGTAGGTGGCCTGTCGAAAATCGCCGCCCTCGGTGTGCTTTTCGTGGGCGCGGCCCGCCAACAAGGTGATTTTGATATCGGTGATGGGTGAGCCAGTCAGTACCCCCAAATGAGGTTTTTCCAACAGATGTGTAAAGATCAGCCGCTGCCAGTTCAGATCCAACTTGTCCGTGGGGCACACGGAGGCGAGGGTAATGCCGCTGCCCGGCTCGCCGGGTTCCAGCAGCAGATGCACCTCGGCATAGTGCCGCAAGGGTTCAAAGTGGCCGATGCCCTCCACGGCGTTGGCGATGGTCTCCCGGTAGCAGACAGCCCCTGCGCCAAAGCTGATCTCCATGCCCATCCGCTCCCGAACAAGCCGCTGCAACACCTCCATCTGCACCTCGCCCATGAGCTGGGCATGGATCTCCCCGTTGTTCCAGACGATGTGAAGTTGGGGGTCTTCCTCCTCTAACTGCCGCAGCTTTTGCAGCGCCGTGTGGGGATCCGTGCCGTCCGTCAGCTCCACCCGGTAGGTCAGGACCGGCTGCAAGACCGCCCCGGACCAGTCCGGCTCGATCCCCAACCCCTGTCCGGGGAAGGTGTGGCTCAGGCCCGTCACCGCCACTACGGCCCCGGCCTCCGCCGTGTCCACGGGGTGGAATTTCGACCCGGAGTAGAGCCGGAGCTGATCCGCCTTTTCCTGCCAGACCGTGTCCCCCTCCCGGCCGGTGAGCAGTTCCTTGGTGTGCAGTGCACCGCCGGTGATCTTCATGTGGGTCAGCCGGGCGCCCTGCGCGTCCCGCGTGATCTTGAACACCTTGGCGCCGAATTCCGCCGGATAGGCCGGCTGGGGGGCATACCGCTCCACGCCGGCAAGCAGCGCGTCCACGCCCTCCACCTTCAGCGCGGAACCGAAGTAGCAGGGAAACAGCTTTCGTTCCCCGATCAGACGGGAGATCATGTCCTCCGGAAGTTCTCCCATTTCCAGATATTGCTCAAGAGCTGCCTCGTCGCAGACGGCGGCCTCCTCCCACAGGGTATCCGGGTCCCCAAAGTCCACGCAGCCGCCGCTGAGTTTATTCTTTAAGTGGGCCAACAGCGCCGCCCGGTCCGCGCCCGCCAGATCCATCTTGTTGATGAACAGGAACGTGGGCACCTGATACCGTTCCAGCAGATCCCACAGTGTCCGGGTGTGGCCCTGTACGCCGTCAGTACCGGATATCACCAGCACGGCGCAGTCCAGCACCGGCATGATGCGCTCGGTTTCGGCGGAAAAGTCCACATGGCCGGGGGTGTCTACCAGCGTGACGGCGCGGTGCTCCGTTTCCAGCAGCGCCTGTTTGGAAAAAATGGTGATGCCCCTTGCGCGTTCCAGCGCGTGGGTATCCAGAAACGCGTCCTGATGATCGACCCGCCCCAGGGTGCGACGCGCCCCGGCTTCATAGAGCATCGCCTCGCTGAGCGTGGTCTTCCCCGCGTCCACGTGGGCCAGCAATCCTGCGCACAGGGGCACTATTATGCTGTTCGGCTGCATAGGAAAACCTCCCTTTGCAGGTATTGTACCACAAAGGGAGGCAATCGTCGAGAGGTTTCTTTTGCCTTACGTGATATCGAGGTCAACCGTGACCTGATAGTAGTCGCAGGCGTGGGCGGTGTAGTTTTTGACGTTTTCCTTGGAGATCATGTTCATTTGCAGGAAGGAGCAGAAGACGTAGGCGTTGTCGTCCAGAATCATTTGCTGAAGCGTCACCGCCATCTCGCCCCGCCTGGCGGGGTCGAATTCCCGGGACAGCTGCTCGATCAGCGCCGTGACCTCCGGATTGTCATAAGCGCCAAAATTGTAGCTCATGCCGGGAACGCAGGAGGTGGTGAAGAAATACTGGGGGTCGCCGGAGGGAGCTGTTACCAGCGCGGAAGCGTAAATATCCCAGCTGCCCATGTCCGCCAGAAACTCCCGGCGGTTTGCGGTGCAGTTGATGTCCACGTCAATACCGATCTCTTTGAGGGACGCCTGGGCGGACTCGGCCAGCAGGGGCAGCTCCTGACGGGAGGGGTAGGTCAGCCAGCGGACGGTCAGCTTCACGCCGTCCTTTTCCCGGATGCCGTCGCCGTCGGAATCCACCCAGCCCGCTTCCTCCAGAACCGCCTTCGCGCCCTCGGGGTCGTAGGCTTCCGCCGTGACGTTCTCGCCGCCGAAGGTGGAGAAGCCGTCGGGGAACGCGCCGTTGGCCGCGACGCCGTGGCCGTCCAAGAGGGTCTTCACGAAGCCCTCCTTGTTGATGCCCATGGCGATGGCCCTGCGGACGGCGGTGTCCTGAATGATGGGGCTGGTCATGTTCATGGAGCCGAAGAAGGCGCGGGAGGTCTGGATGGCGGAGAACTGATAACCGCCGTTTTCAAAATTGGGGTAAGCTTCATAGGCCATGCCGTAGGCGGCGTCGATGTCCCCGGCCTGCAAGGCGGCGGAGAGGGTGTCGCCGTTACTAAGGGTGCGGATGGTCAGCTCGTCCAGTTTGGGCGTGCCATTCCAATACTGGGTGTTGGGGGTCAGCGTCAGATGGTCGTCCGTGACCAGCTCCTTTACAACGTAGGGGCCGGTACCAACGACAATGCCGTTTTCAAAATCCGACGCGTCCACATCGATGATGCAGCCGTAGGGGTCGCCCAGATAGTTCATCAGGGCAGGGTTTGGCTCGCTGGTGGTGACGGTCAATACCTGACCGTCGGCGGCCACGTCCACGATCTTCGTGTCGCTGGGGGCGCGGTCGTGATTTTCCAGCAGGTGATTCAGGCACTGCTTTACGGCCTCGCCGTCCATGTCCCGGCCGGAGGAGAATTTCACGCCATCCCGGAGGGTGATCGTCCAGGTGCAGCCGCCGTCGTTTGTCCAGTCGGTGGCCAGCCAGGGTTCCAGCTCCATAGCGTCGGTGTAATGCACCAGGGTTTCCCCGATGCCGTAGCGGATGCAGGCCCAGCCGTTGTAGGTGCGGTGGGGGTCAACGGTTTCTTCCCAGTTTTCGGAGTTGAAGGTGGTGTCGCCGATGACCATGGTTTTTTTGGCTGCCGCGCCGCCCTCGGAGGCTTTGCCGCCGCAGCCGGTCAGCAGAGCAACTGCCAGGGAGGCAGTCAGCAGGAGAGAAATGATCTTTCTCATGATGGATTCCTTTCGTATTCGGTTATTTATGTCCTGCCGGACGTCACGGCATAACATCATGATAATACGCTGTCAATTAAGCGTTTGGTGTAATCGTTTTGGGGATTGCGGATGACTTCATCCGGGGTGCCTTCCTCCACGATCTCGCCATGGTACATCACCAGCACCCGGTCGCAGAATTGCTGCACCAGAGAAATGTCGTGGGAGATAAAGAGAATGGAGAGGCCGTGCCCCTGTCGGGTTCTCAGGGCGTTCAGCAGCTCCAGGATTTCCTTCTGCACCGTCACATCCAGCGCGGAGGTGATCTCGTCGCAGATCAGAAGCCGGGGCGCGATGGCCAACGCCCGGGCGATCGCCGCCCGCTGGCACTGTCCGCCGCTGACCTGATGGGGGTAGCGGCCGGCATATTCCGGGGGCAGGCCGCAGTCTTTCAGAAGGGCTTCCACTTTTTCTCGGGTTTCCTTTCGGGAAAGTCCGGCGTTGCGCAGGCTTTCGCCGATGCCGTCGCCTAAAGTGCGGCGGGGGTCAAAGGAGTCCGCCGGGGTCTGGAAAACCATCTGCATGGCTCTGTAAACCTCCCGCAGCGCCTTGCCTTTCCGGTTTGTGATGTCCTCGCCGTCCAGAAAAACGGAGCCGGAGGTCACGTCCACCAGACGGGCGATCATGTTGACGGCGGTGGTTTTGCCGCTGCCGCTTTCCCCTATGATGGCGAGACACTCGCCGGGGAACAGGTCAAAGCTGATATTTTTCACGGCGGTAAAGTCCGCCTGCCCCTGCCGGGAGAAGGTTTTGGTCAGGCCGCTGACTTTCAGGATCGGTTCCATGTCTTCACCTCCGGAGCCGGGGCACGGCCGCAAGGAGTGCTCTGGTATAGTCTGCCTGAGGATTTGCCAGAACATCCCCGGTTTTTCCGTATTCCACGGTCTTTCCGTCTTTCAGCACCAGCACATTGTCGGCCATGGCGCCGATGACGCCCAGATTGTGGGCGACCAGGACGATGGCGGTGCCGAAGGTGTCCCGCACCATCCGCATTTCCTCCACCACCTGCTTCTGCAGGGTCACGTCCAGCGCGGAGGTCGGCTCATCTGCAAGCAGAACGCCGGGGCTTAACAGCATGGCGGCAGCAATGCCCACCCGCTGCTGCATCCCGCCGGAAAGCTCGAAGGGATAGCTTGTGAGAATCCGCTTCCCGTCTTCAAAGCCAAGCTTTGTCAGCATTTCCAGCGCGCGCCCTTCAAACGCCGCCTTGGAAATTCTGCCATGCTCCCGCATGGCCTCATACAGCTGCGCCCCCACCGTGCGGATGGGGCAGAAGGCGCTGCCCGCGCTCTGGAAGATATAGCCCAGCTCCGGGCCGCAGAGCTTGCGTAATTCCTTTTGGGGAAGCGTGGTGAGGTCACGTCCCTTGTACCGGATGCTCCCCCCGGTGACGCGGCCTTCACTGCCAAGCAGACCCATAGCCGCTTTGATCAGGGTGGATTTGCCGCTGCCGTTTTCCCCCACAATGCCTAAGATTTCGCCGGGGGACAGGGTGAAGCTCACGTCCTCTACGGCAGGCTGCCCCAGATAGGCGATGTCCACATGCTCGTATCTCAGTAAGGTTTCCATGTTCTACCTCCGGCTTTTGGGGTCTGCGTAGTCCCGGATGGTGTCGCCCAGAAGGTTGAAGATCATCACCGAAATGAAAATGGCAATGCCGGGGCTGAAGGTGATCCACGGGGAGGTGGTCATGAGACTTCTGGTGTCGCTCATCATGCTGCCCCATTCGGGGATCGGCGGTTTCGCGCCCAGCCCCAGAAAACTCAGCGCAGCCAGCTCCATCATCATAGTCCCGATGTCCAGCATGGCCGTGACCAGAACGGGGCCGATGATGTTGGGCAGGATGTGCTTGAGGATGATCTTTCCCGTGCCGCTGCCGGACAGCCGGACGGCCTTCATCCACTGGGTTTCTTTTTGCGCCAATGTCTGGCTTCGGGCGATCCGGGCGTATTTCGGCCACGAGATCGCCGCCAGTGCGATAATGGCGTTTTGCAACCCGCCGCCCAGCACCCCCGCCACCGCGAGGGCGAACACCAGACCGGGGAACGCCAGAAACACGTCGGAAACGCGCATCAGCACCGTATCGGTCAAACCGCCGACCCAGCCGCAGGTCACGCCCACCGCCGTACCCAGGGTCGTGATGACGGCCACCAGCAGAAGCGTGGAAAAAATACTCGCCCGGCTTCCGGCGATGACCCGGGACAGCATATCCCGGCCGTACCGGTCTGTTCCCAGGGGGTGGGCTTTGGTAGGCGCCTGCTTGGCGATGTCCAGATTCTGGAGGTACGGGTCATAGGGCGTCAGGTACTCCGAAAAGAGGGAGCAGAGAATCAGGGCGATGGCGAGGACGGAAAAAAGAATCAGGCGGGCTTTCACCGTGTTTCGCCTGACTGTGCCTATGGAGGTTTTTACGGTCTTCATCCCGCCTGCACCCCCAGTCGGATTCTCGGGTCGAGGACGTGGTAGAGAATGTCCGTGACCAGATTCACCATCACGTAAATGATCGCCATCCAGACCACATAAGCCTGAATGAGGGGGTAGTCCCGCATGGTGATGGCGTCCACCGCCAGCTTCCCCACGCCGTCCCACATGAAGATGCTTTCAATAATGGCCGTGCCGCCGAGCAAGCTGCCGACGGACAGCGCCAGCAGGGTCAGAATGGTGAGCATGGCGGATTTCAGGACGCTTTTCCACAGGATCACCCTTCTGCGCACGCCTCTTGCCGCCGCGCCGAGAACGTAGTCCTTGTTCAGTTCCTCCAGCACCGCGGCTCTGACCTGCCGCATATACTTGGCGGACATGGCAATGGCCAGCGTCAGGGTGGGGAGGATCGCGCCCTGCACCGTCGTCCCGCCGGAAATGACGGGCAGAAGCTTCCATTTTATGGAAAACAGCTGCATCAGCAGCAGCGCCACAAAAAAGTTCGGCAAACTGTTGCCGATGAAGCTGAAAAACCGCAGAAAATAGTCCGTAAATCTGTCGTGCCTCACCGCCGCCCAGATGCCCAGCGGAATGGAAATAATTACGGTCGCCCCGATGGAGAGCGCCGTCAGCAGCAGCGTCGCCGGGAGCTTGGACACAAACGTCCCGAACACGTCCTTCCCGGAAACATAGCTGACGCCCATATTGCCGGTCAGCAGCCCTCTCAGCCATGCGCCATATTGCGTCAGGAAGGGCTGGTCAAGCCCCAGCTCCGCCCGTTTGGCGTCGATGATCTCCTGCGCCACCGCGCCCTTGTCGCCGTACAGCTCGATAATGGCGTCGCTGCCTGCGGCGCGCATCATGGCAAAGGACAGAAAGGTAATGCCCAGCAGCACCGGGATCAGCTGCAAAAAGCGCTTGCCTATATATTTGTTCAAAATGGATATCCCCTTTAGGAAGCCAGTGCTTCCTCAGCTTTCCAGCAGGCCCGCTTTCCGCCCCTCGATGAGGAACATGGGCGTGGAGGCGTTGTTGATGCGCTCCTCCTTCGTCCAGACCCGCTGCCAGATGTTCTCGTCGGCGCTCGCCTGAATGCCAAAGCGGCTCAGGACACGCAGATCCCACTGGGGACGGTGCTGGCGGGACAGGGGGGTCTTCCGGGCAATGGCCTCCATGGCGTCCACGTCCGTTCCGGCGTTCTCGTCCCGCACGTCGGAGACGGCCAGATTCTCCCGGTCCCGCTTGTGACCCAGCTCTGCTTCCTCGTCCCACAGGTACCGGTACCAGTTGGCGTCGAAGTTCAGCAGCAGCCCGCCGGGAGCCAGGACCCGTGTCCAGTGGCTGTAGGCCTTCTCCGGGTCGTGGAGATTCCATGTCACGTTCCGGGTGACCAGCACGTCAAAGCTGTGATCCGCGAACATCAGTTCTTCGGCGTTCATCTGGCGGAAGTCGATCTTGTCCGCGAGAGCGCCCGCGTTGCGCCGGGCTTCTTCCAGCATGGAGGCGGTATAATCCACGGCGGTCACCTGATAGCCCATTCTCGCCAGAATGATGGCGAAAAAGCCCGGGCCGGTGCCCACGTCCAGCACCCGGATGGAGCCGGGCTTCCGCCCCGGAAAACGGGCGGCGATCCGTTCCTGAATGGTGCGTCCCCAGACGCGCTTCTGGTCAGTCGCCAGCTCCTCCTGATTTACACCGGAGTAGCCGGGGGCGCGGTGCGTCCAGTAGTGGATATTTTCTTCCTCATAAGTAGCAAACCGGTTCATATGGAATCCTCCTGTACCCGGCCAACTGTCAGGACAGCGGCGGGAATTTTGGGAACTTGTATATTTGTATGGACATATACTAGCACACGAAAAAGGTCGGCGGAAGCCCCCCTGGGGGTTGCAAATCGATAAAAATTTATGGAAAAACTGCAAAACAACGCCGCGCAGGCTTTTCAGCCCCGCGGCGTCCGGAATCATATTTATTTCTGCGCAAACACGCCGAACATGGGCGCGTGGACAAGGTCAGCCGCCCCCAGCACCCGCCGGCCTACCGTCAAGTCCGTCCGGCAGTGGGAAAACCCGACCTTTTTCAGCACGGCTTCGTCCCACGCGGGCCGCTTCTGCCCCACGTCCAGCGCCAAAGTGATGGCGTTGTTTTCCTCCACCAGCGCTTCCGTCATGCCCACATGGCCGTAGGGGCTGTCCGGCGCTACGGAGCAGTTCTGGGTGCTTTCGCTGCGCACGTTCGCCGCGTAGTCCGCATCGAAATTCAGGAGCAGCCCGCCCGGTTTCAGCACCCGGTGCCACTGGGCGTAGGCTTTCTCCGGATCCGGCAGCGTCCACGTCAGATTCCGGCTGAGCACGACATCGAAGGTGCCGTCCGGGAAATCCAGCTGCTGGGCATCCATATGCCGGAAAGCAATGTCCAGCCCAAGACCTGCCGCCATGGCGGCGGCTTCCTCCAGCATGGCGGGGGTCAGGTCGATACCTGTCACCTTATGTCCCAGCTGCGCCATGAGGATGGCAAAAAATCCGGTGCCGGTGCCCACGTCCAGAATGTTCAGCGGCGAACCCTGCGGCAGCTGCTCTTCCAGTTCTTCCTGCCAGCGCCGCCCCATGATGCTCCCCAATTCGTTTTTCCGCACGGCTCCAAAGTCGCGGGAACGTATCGTCCAGTAGCGTACAACCCTATCTTCAATGGCGCAGTTTTCCATGCTGTTCTCTCCCAAGTTGGTTTTCCGATATTGTATCCCCCTTTCGACGATTTGAGAAGCCCCCCGGGGGGATACCGGGCGTTCGTTTTTCTCCCCGGCAGTGCAGTTCCGGCGGTGATTTTGAAATTTATCATTTATTCCAAAAAATAAGGGTTGATTTTTTCTCCGTTTGTGTGTATCATATAAAAATTCAACAGGAGCGGTCTGCAGCGCGCTTTGTCTTCCTGCGGCTGAACCTCTCCATACCAACTATATTGAAAGGAGCGTTGTCCCTTGCTGACTCCATTTTACGAAAAGCTGCACATTACGGATACCGTCTCCGTGATTATCGTTTCCATCGCGCTCATGCTGATCTGCGGCTTCGCGGCTACCCGTGTCACCAAGCGGCTGCGGCTGCCCAATGTCACGGCGTACATCGTGGCGGGCATCCTCATCGGCCCCTACTGCCTGAATCTGGTGCCGGGAAACGTGATCGACGGCATGGATTTCATCGCCGATATCGCGCTGGCCTTTATCGCCTTCAGCACCGGCGAATTCTTCAAATTCGACACGCTGAAAAAAAGCGGCGCAAAGGTCATGGTCATCACGGTGTTTGAGGCAATCCTCGCCTCGGTGCTGGTGTTTATCATCACCTTCTTCGTGCTGGGACTGGAGCTGAATTTCTCCATCGTCCTTGCCGCCCTGGCTTCGGCCACAGCACCGGCCTCCACCGTTATGACCATCCGCCAGACCCACGCCAAGGGCGACTTCGTGGACACCCTGTTGCAGGTGGTGGCGCTGGACGATGTGGTTGGACTGGTGGCCTACAGCATCGCCATTTCCGTAGCGCTGGCTTCGGCCACCGGCGCGTTCCATGCCGGCGCTATCTTCAAGCCTCTGGCCATCAACGCGCTGGTGCTTCTGCTGGGCGGGGGCTTCGGCTTCTTCCTGAAGCTGCTGCTCCACAAGCGCTCCACGGATAACCGGCTCATCGTCTCCATCGCCCTGCTGTTCGCCTTCTGCGGCATCTGCGCCATGCTGGACGTTTCCCCGCTGCTGGGGTGCATGTCCATGGGCATGGTCTACATAAACCTCACCGACGACAAGCGGCTGTTCCAGCAGCTCAACTATTTCAGCCCCCCCATTCTGCTGCTGTTCTTCGTGCGTTCGGGCCTGAACTTCGATCTGGACGCGCTGGTGGACAACTCCGAGAGCATCGGCACAACGCCGTTGGTGGTGGTCGGTATCCTCTATTTTCTGGTGCGTATCGTGGGCAAGTATGCCGGTGCGTTCCTCGGCTGCCTTGTGACGAAGAAGGACAAAAAGGTTCGCAATTTTCTGGGACTTGCCCTGATCCCGCAGGCGGGCGTGGCCATCGGTCTGGCGGCCACCGGCGCGCGGACGCTGGGCGGCGAGGTGGGCAACGCACTGGAGACCATCATTCTGGCATCCAGCGTGCTTTACGAGCTGATCGGCCCCGCCTGCGCCAAGCTGTCGCTGTACCTGTCCGGCTCCTACTCCAACAAGCTGGAAGACCTTGCGCCCATTCCGGCTACGGAGCCGGGGCAGCCGCCAAAGTCTGAGGTGGAGCTGCTGATTGAGCGGATTCAGGCCATTCAGCAGGAGCTGCCCAAGCACAACAACCCCTATTACGAGGACGAACAGGCATTCACCGAAGCCGCGGCGGAGCATTCCGCCCAGATGGAGGCGTTCTTCGGGACGCCGGGGAAAGCCAACACCGCCATGCCGGGGAGGAAACGGAAATGAAGGAACTACTGTCCATAGAGGATCCCATTGCGGGTCTGCTTGGTGCCTGGAGCGCGGGACTGAATCTCGGCTCGGCACTCCTGCGCATCGCGCTGATCGTGGCGCTGGCGGCCTCCATCGGCTGTGAGCGCTCCAGCAAGCGGCACAGCGCCGGTCTGCGCACCTTTGTGCTTGCGGCCTTCTCCGCCACCGTGTCCATGCTGCTGGATCAATACGTATACGTGCTTCTGGGCTGCAAGCTGCCGCTGCTGTCGGCGGCGACACTGCTGGCCGTCACCTCCGTCAGCGCCAACTCCATTCTCTACTCCTCCCGCGGTCAGATCAAGGGACTGACCACCTCGGCGGGACTGGTGAGCTGCTGCATTCTGGGCTTCGCCACCGGCGCGGGGCTGTATGCCCTGACGCTGATCGTGTACGTTTTCCTGCTCTGTATCCTCGCGGGCTTCCCTGCCTTTGAAGCGTACCTGAAAAACCGCTCCAACCACTTTGAAGTCCACATGGAGCTGAAAAGCAGCTCGTATCTGCGGGATTTCGTCACGGTGAGCCGCCGTCTGGGCCTGCGCATCGACGACATCGAAGCCAATCAGGCTTACGCCGGTTCCGGGCTGAGTGTGTATTCCGTTTCGTTGACCATCTGCTCGCAGGAACTCAAGAAATACAAGACCCACGTGGAGATCATCGAGGCGCTGTCCTCGCTGGATTACATCTACCATATCGAAGAAATGCACTAAATGAAACACGGTGCAGCCCCTTCTACCGGGACTGCACCGTACTTTTTTCTACTGTTCCCCCGTCTCCCGGCACAGCGCGATGAAGCGCTGCATACTTTCGGAGAGGTATTTCCGCTTGTGGTAGACAATATTCAGAGTTCGCCGCAGCGGCTCTTTCAGCGTAAGCGGCACCACATTGCCGCTGGCAACGTCCTGCTGGATCAGGAGTTTCGGCAGTACCGCCACGCCCAGCCCTTCCACAACGGCCTTGATCAGCGCCTGCGTGCTGACGCTCTCCCAAGCGGGCTGCACCGAGAGCCGGTGCAGCGCCAGATACCCGTCCAGCGCCTTTCTTCCGGCACTCCCCGGCTCCCGCATCAGAAACGGGAACTGCGCCAGCTCCTGAATGGTCACTTTCCCCCGCCCCGCGAGCGGGGAGTCCGGCGGCACAATGGCCTGCAATTCGTCCCGGGAAAAGGGGACGGCTACCAGCTCCTCATGCTCCTGCTGGGTCTCGATCAGCCCCAGATCGATGCGGTTGTCCAGAACCAGCTGCTCCACCTGACTGGCGCGGCACACCTGCACGTCTACGTGCAGCGCCGGGAATTCCGCCTGATACTGCCGCACCAGCTCCGGCAGAAGATAGGTGCCGATGGTGACCGTCGCCCCGATGCGGACGGTGCCGATGGCGTCCCAGTTGCGCATCCGGGTTTCCAGCTCATCCATCAGCGACACCACATGGACGGCGTAGCCGTAAAATTCCCGGCCGCACTCCGTGGGGGATATCCGGCGTCCCACCCGCTCGAACAGCGTCACGCCGTAGTAATCCTCCAATTCCCGCAGCGCCAGACTCACCGAGGGCTGGGACAGATGCAGCGCCTGCGCCGCCTTCGTCACGCTGTTCTGGCGGTAGACCTCCACCAGAATCTTCATATGCCGCAGCGTCATAGCCGTCCCCCATTCATATCATTTTTTATATGTATTTCATATCATAATTCTATTTTACAAATAAGTCAAGTGCTGGTAAACTGGGGGCATGAGGAGGTAGAAGTATGACTGACAAAAAGAAAATTCTGGCGAAATTGTTTTTCTCCACGCTGTATTTAAGCGCGTTTACCTTCGGCGGCGGCTATGTTATCGTCACGCTGATGAAGCAGAAATTTGTGGATGAGCTGCACTGGATTCAGGAGGATGAGATGCTGGATCTCATTGCCATTGCTCAGTCCGCCCCCGGAGCCATCGCCGTCAACGGGGCGATCGTGGTGGGCTTCAAGCTGGCGGGTGTCCTCGGCGCTGTTACCGCCATTGCTGCGTCCATCATCCCGCCGTTTCTCGTTATTACGGTGATCTCCTATTTTTACGAGCTGTTCCGGGACAACTATATTGTCAGCAGCGTCCTTTCCGGTATGCAGGCCGGTGTGGGCGCAGTCATCGCGTCCGTGGTGCTGGACATGGGCGGCGGCGTCCTGAAGCAGAAATCCGTCCTCTCTATGGTTGTTATGTTAACCGCATTCATAGCGACCTACGTTTACAAGATCAACGCGGTGTATATCATTCTGGCCTGTATCGCCATCGGCATCGTCCGAACGGTCGTCCAGCAAAGGAGGAACGCCCAATGATCTATTTACAGCTGTTCCTCAGCTTCCTGCAAATCGGCGCGCTGAGCTTCGGCGGCGGCTACGCCGCCATGCCGCTCATTCAGGCACAGATCGTCACCGAGCACCAGTGGCTGTCCATGAGCGAATTTACCGATCTCGTGACCATCGCAGAAATGACCCCCGGCCCCATCGCTGTCAACTCCGCAACCTTCGTGGGAACGAAAATCGCCGGTGTTCCGGGGGCGCTGGTGGCTACCGCTGGCTGCATTCTCCCCGCCTGCATTCTGGTGACGCTGATTGCAAAGCTCTACCTAAAGTACCGCAATATCGCGGTATTGCAGAGCGTTCTCGGCTCACTGCGTCCGGCAGTGGTGGCCATGATCGCTTCGGCGGGGGTGCTGATTCTGCGCAATGCCTTCTGGAGCGGCGCGATCCGTCTTTCCGGCACGAACTGGAATATGGTCGCCCTGTTCGCCGCGGCGTTTCTGCTCCTGCGGAGGACAAAGCTCAGTCCCATTCTGGTGATGCTGCTGGCGGGAGCGGCCAATCTGGTCATATCCCTGATTACACCGTGAAAAATCTCGAAAAAACCACTTCCGCCGCCGACAGGACGCCCATGTTGGGGGTATCTGCCACCGGGAGAATGCGGGTGTCATTCCTGCCCCGGTACAGCGCTTTCGCGCTGATCTCCCGCTGGAGCCGCCCGATCAGAAGCTCGTGCCGGCAGCAGATGTCCCCCGCGAGATAAATACTGTCCACGGGAATCAGATTCAACAGGTTAATTAAGCCTGCCGACAGATACACCGCTTCCTGATCGAGAAGCCTCCCGGCTTCCGGGTCGTCTGCATGGTCAATGAGGTCGAACCAGTCCCGGAAGCCGGAACCCTCCAGCAGCGCCGGGATCGAGGCGTAGGTTTCGAGGCATCCCCGGTTGCCGCAGGCGCACAGCCGCCCGTCGAAGCGGATGGTGGTGTGACCCAGCTCGCCGGTAAAATTCCCCAGCAGCTCCCCGCCGGACACAATGGCCGCGCCGATGCCGATGTCAATGAACAGCAGCATAAAGTTCCGGCTCTGCCCAGCGCTTTGCTGATGCAGCGCCATGGCGCAGACGTCGTGTTCCAGAAACGCGGGCAGCCCCAGCGCGTCCGACAGGCGTTTGCCGATGTCCATGCCGTGCCAGCGCTCGAACCGGGGCGGATTGAGAATGCGGCCGTTTTCGCAGTCCAGCGGGCCGGGGGCGCTGATGCCGATGCCCAGCACCTTGCGCCTGTCCACGGATTCCAGCAGGGACGCAAGCGCCCCGGCGATGGCGTCCGTCATGTCGCTTTGCTCCGGCAGCTCCCGGCATTGCAGCAGGTTGCCGCCGATATCGCACAGTCCCACCGTGCAGCCCTTTCTGGCCAAGTCCACCGCGAGGGCATAATAGCTGTCCTCCAGCAGAGCCAACGGTGTGGCACTGCGCCCCCGTCCGGCGGACTGGGGGGCAAGCTCCGTCACCACGCCTGCATTCAGAAGTTCCTCCACGATCAGCGACGCCGCCGCCCGTGTCAGACCCGTAGCCCGCGCCAACTCTGCCCGGCTCATGGCCTGACGGCGGAGAATGCGGAGAACTGCCTTGCGGTTGTATTCTCTTGTATAGTCGGCATTGCGCGGCTTCTGCGTCATTGGAATCCCCTCAATTTCATAGCTATAATGACCCGGGACGTGTCGCCCCGGGTCAAGATTTTATCCCATTGCCTTCAGAACCGCGTCCTTTTCACGGATGCTGGGAATGCCGCCGGAATGCTCTGTGGACAGGCTGGCCGCCGCGGCGGCGAAGCTGCCGATGTATTTGAGGTCATCTTCCGTCAGCTCGCTGACGGGCTTGTCCAGCTCCAGCAGCCTTGCCATGGCGCTGCCGCCGAAGATATCCCCCGCGCCGGTGGTGTCCACGGGATGCACCTTGGGGCAGGCGGCGCGGAAAGCCGCCGTCTTCGTTTTCAGCAGGCAGCCATCAGGCCCCAGCGTCACCATGGCGAGGGACACGCCGAACTCCGTCAGCAGCTTATCCGCGCCCTCTTCCGGGGTGCAGTTCCAGAGGAATTCCACCTCGTTGTCGCTGATTTTCACCACGTCCGCCTGACGCAGGCTCCAAAGCATCTGCTCCTTCGCCGCGTCCGCATCCGGCCACAGGGGGAGCCGCAGATTGGGGTCGCAGCTGATGAGCTTCCCCTGGGCTTTGGCGTAGGCCACCGCCTTCTGGGTCGCCGTGCGGACAGGTTCGTCCGTCAGGCTCAGGGTGCCGAAGTGGAACACCTTGGCCTCATCAATGAGGGATTTGTCCACTTCCTCCCACCGCAGCTGGGTGTCCGCGCCGGGCTTCCGGGCGAAGGAGAAGGAGCGGTCGCCGCTTTCATCGAAGGTCACAAAGGCCAGCGTGGTAAACACGCTGTCGTCCACCAGAATGCCTTTCGTCTCAATTCCGGCGGCGTTCAGCGTCCCCAGCAGCAGATTGCCGAAAGCGTCGTTTCCCACCTTGCCCAGAAACGCGGTCTTTCTGCCGTAGGCGTTCAGCGCGGCCAGAAAATTGCCGGGGGCGCCGCCGGGGTTGGCGGCCATGGTGGGGTATCCGGCGCTGTCCGTGGACTTTGCCGCAAAATCAATGAGCAGTTCGCCCAGCGCTACTACGTCGATCATCGTGCGCACCCACTCAGTCCTTGGCCGCGGGGTACTCGGTGCAGAGCAGACGGTAAGGCGCTTCGTCCTCCTCAATGGCCGGGAAGCGGCCCATGGGCGGGTTGAAGCGGTTGTCTTTGGCATCGTCATTGCACTGGCTGACCTCGCCCAGCAGCACGTCGCCCGTACCCGGCTCCACCTCGAAATCGTGGTACAGGTACTGCTGGATGTAGATGGACTCGCCGGGGGTCAGGCGGATCTGGGTTCCGGCGGGGACGGTATAAGTCCTGCCGTCAGTATGGACGGTGACATCGCTTTCATAGTCGATGGACTCGTCGGGGTGGGAATTGTACACCCGGATCAGCACGTTTCCGCCGCCCCGGTTGATGATGTCCTCGGTCTTGTACCAGTGGAAGTGGTTGGGGGAATACTGTCCCTCTTTCAGGAACAGCAGCTTCTCGGCGTAGACCTTGGGGTATTTTTCCCGCATGGTCTGGCTGCCGTTGCGGATGGTGATGAGGGAGAATCCGATCTTATCGAAATTCCCCTGACCGTAGTCCGTGATGTCCCAGCCCAGACAGCAGTCCCGGACTTCGTCGTATTCGTGACCTTTGGTTTCCCATTCCTCCGGGGTAAAATGGCAGAAGGGGGGCAGGTAGCAGCGGTATTTCTGGCACATGGCCTCCAGCTCCCGCAGCGCTTTGTTGACTTCGGAACGCTTCATGGTTTTCTCTCCTTTATTAATATAAAATGAATCCGGGAACCCCGGTCTTGCTCTGGTTTTACTGTACCATCTACCCGGTAATTTGTCAAGTGAATTGACAATTAAGAGGCTGATTTTACGCAAAGAAATCCTACTTTTATAGCATATTTACAAATTTTAATATACTTTTTCGTGCATAATTACCACTGCTGCATGTGAAAGCCCCTGACACAGTCATGATGCCTGTGTCAGGGGCGTATTTGCGTCCGTTACCCGAGGCAGCTTCCGCAGGGCGTATAGCCCGCGTCGATCGCTTCCTCGTAGGTGTCGAAGATGATCCGGTTTTTCTCCGAGGGGAGGTTCACGCAGTCGGGGGCGTGGAACTTGTGGGAGTTGACGTTGCCGATGAACTGCACCGGCTGGGCAGGCTCCGCATTTTCCGGGTTCGCCGACTGGTTGTCCCATGTGAACGTGACCTCTTTGCCGTCCGTGCGGGCGACGACGGTGCCAAGCTCGTCGGTGCGCAGAATGGCGACGCCCGCCTGCTTCAGCCGGGAGAGGGGCTGCTCGTGGGGGTGACCGTAGGCGTTGCCCTTGCCCACGGAGATCACGGCGTAGTCGGGGCTTACCTCGTTGAGGAAGCGGTAGCCCGTGGAGGTGTCGGAGCCGTGATGCCCCACCTTCAGCACGTCCGTTTCCCACGACATCCGGCTGCCCCAGTAGTCCAGCATGTCGTTTTCTGCGGTGGTCTCCATATCCCCGGTGAACAGGAAAGAGGTGTCGCCGTACTCCACCCTCAAAATGATGGAGGTGTCATTGGGGTCGGCGTAGGACTGCACCGGGCCGAGGACTGTGACGGAGGTTTCTCCCAGCGTCCAGCTGTCCCCGGGGGAGGGAATGGTGATTTCCAGCCGCTGCTGGTCGGCGTAATAGACGAAATCGTCGAACACCTTGGAAGCATAGGTTCTTGTGGGGGCATACACGGCGTGGGTGGGATACACTGCAAGAACCGAGGGCAGACCGCCCACATGGTCTTCGTGGGCGTGGGTGCAGACCACGGCGGCCAGCTCCTCCACGCCCTGCTGCTCTAGGTAGGAGACGACCAGTCGGCCATCCTCCCGGTTGCCGCCGTCAATGAGCATGTACTCCCCGCCGCTTTCCAGCAGGGCGCAGTCCGCCTGCCCCACGTCGAGAAAGTGGACGGTGAGGCCGGCAGGGGGGATCCGCTCCGGGAGAAGCCGGCAGCCGCAGAGCAGCAGCGACAGAGTCAGAAGGAGGGCAGGAATCCCCTTCCTCATTTCGTCGTAAGCCCCTTGTTGTTCTTTGCTTTTTTCTGCTGGTTAAGCCAGGTGTTCATCACCAGGCTGTGGGGCAGCAGCTTCACCAGGAACACCTGGAATTTGACGGGGAAGCCGTGGATGGAGCAGTCCTTTTTCGAGTGGTACAGGTCGTTAAGGCCGGTTTTGACCACGTCCTTGGCCTCGTACAGGCGGTTAAAGTAGCGCACCTCGTTGTCGGCGTTGGTCTGGAACGCATGATTGAAGAATTCCGTTTTCACCCAGCCGGGGTTCATGGCCATGACCCGGATGCCCTTGGCTTTCAGCTCCCGGTTCATGGAGCGGCTGTAGCTGAGGACGAAAGCCTTGGTGGCGGCGTAGGTGGTGATGTACGGCACTGGCTGGAAGGCAGACAGGCTGTCCAGCTCCAGAATGTGGCTGCCGGGCTGCATGTAGGGGACACACAGCCGGGTCATGAGCAGCAGCGCCTTGCAGTTCAGGTCGATCATGCGGCAGTCGTCCTCCACGGGCACCTTCTGGTAAGCGCCGAATTTGCCGAAGCCCGCGGCGTTGACCAGCAGCCTGACGTTGGGCTTTTCGGATTCCAGCAGGGCTTCCAGTTCCGTAAAGCTGGATTCTTCCAGCAAGTCCAGCACGATGGGACGAACCGGGACGCTTGCTTCGGCTTTCAGGGTTTCCAGAGCCGACGCCCGGCGGGCGACCGCCCAAATTTCATCCACGGAAACGTATCCGCTGAGCTGACAGACGAATTCCCGCCCCATGCCGGAGCTGGCTCCCGTGACAATGGCAATGTTCATATGATTGCAGCCTCCTTGTGTGTAAATTAAGCTGTGGTTATATTTCGTAGTTTATCCGGTATTCTCTGCACTTTTGGATAGCCAGATCGTGTCCCTGCTGTGCCGCCGCTTTATACCAGTATTTCGCTTTTTCCAAATCCTGTGCAACGCCGACACCGTCTTCATAGAAAGAACCAAGATTGTACTGACCGTCCCAATCGCCGTGCGTGGCGGCTCTTTCCGTCCAGTAAAAGGCTTTTGGCAAATCTTTTTCGACGCCAAGCCCTTCCAAATAGAAGTATCCGACCTGACATTCCGCCAAGGGGTAGCCTTTCTCCGCCAGTTCCATGTGACCGGCGAAGCACTTGTCATATTGTTTGCTTTCCCAATATTTTTCGATCAGTTCATTGCACCTGTAAAATTCGGCGCAGGGCTTATAATAGGATTCTGCCATATCAGTACCTCCAGAAATTCTGGTTTATTCCGAAGAAATACCGTCGTTCGCAACTCTCTGCTTTGCCCTGTCCAGCAGCGCCTGACGCTCGTTTGGCAGCGTCTCGTCCAGCACCCCTTCCAGCAGGGCGTTCAGGGTCTCACCGATGGATTTTCCCTGATATCCCAGCGCCAGAAGGTCATTTCCGTTGACGGCAAGGTCTTTCACCGTCAGGCAGGCGTTTTCCGCCCGAATCTCCGCCAGAACAGCCCGGATCTTCGGGAACACATCCAGTTCCTCCCCTTCGCCGGTACCCTTGCCGCCCATGTCCGCCTCCTGCAAGAGAAGCAGCTTGTCCAGCGTGTCCCAGCCCAGACGGCTGATCCGGCGGCGCAACAGCTTCTTATCCGGGGTCAGCAGTGCCATGTGCTGGCCGATGAGCAGCACCGCCTGCTCCCGCAGAGCCGCGGGGGCTTTCAGCCGCCGGAAAACGCCGTCGGCGATCTCCGCGCTCTTCTGGGCGTGGCCGTAAAAATGCCCCCGGCCGGTGGCGTCCCGGGTAAAGGTGGCAACTTTGCCGGTGTCGTGAAGCAGCGCCGCCCAGCGCAGCGTCAGATCGGCGCTGACGCCCGCCGTCACGTGGGCAGTGTGGGTGAACAGGTCGTAGGCGTGGTGGGGGCTGTGCTGGTCGAAGCCGATCATGGGCTGCAATTCGGGAATTACAGTCCCCAGAATCGGGGCAAAGCGGCATAAGTCCTCCGCGCTGACCAGTGGGAGAAGTTTACATAATTCGTCAAAAATCCGTTCCTCCGCCAGATTGTCCATCAACTGCGCCTGAGACTCCATGGCGTCCTCCGTCGCCGGGTCAACGGTCAGGCCGTATTTCACGGCGAACCGCACCCCTCGCAGAATCCGCAGGGAGTCCTCTTGAAACCGGGTCACGGGATCGCCCACCGCCCGCAGCATTTTTGATTCCAAATCCACCCGGCCGCCGAAAGGGTCGGCAAAGCCCCGGGTGGGGGAATAGGCCATGGCGTTCACAGTGTAGTCCCGCCGCGCAAGATCGCTTTCCACGCTGTCCACAAATTTCACCCAGTCCGGGTGCCGGTTGTCCCGGTACGCGCCCTCCGTGCGGAAGGTGGTGATCTCCACCACGCCCCCCGCCGTGACCACGCCTACGGTGCCGTGCTTTTCTCCCGCCAGCACCAGCTTTTTCCCGGCAAAGACCGCTTCGGTCTGCTGAGGGACGGCGGCGGTGCAGATGTCATAGTCGTGGGGCTGCAGGCCGAGGCAGGCGTCCCGCACGCAGCCGCCCACCGCGTAGGCAGGATATCCGGCAGCTTCCAGCGCGTTCAGGCATTCCAAAACATATGAGGGGAGCTTCATGCGGCGTTCTCCTGTTTGGGCTTGGGCGTCAGGCTGCACAGGTCGGTCAGCGCCCACACCGCGCACCCGAAATACAGAATCAGATAGCCGGAGCCGGACAGCGCCGCACAGCCGAGATAGGCGACCATCAGCCCCGTGGCCAGCTGCATCCGCCGCCGGCCAAGACCAACGTCAAAGGCGGCTTCGTAGAAAGCAAACAGTGCCATCAGCGCGCTGGCGGACAGGTCCAGCCAGCAGTCCTGAAGCTGGGGATTGCTGCACCAGATGCCGTAATTGCCCAGCATATGGACGACGAAAAAGGCGCACACAGCCAGATGTGTCAGAAACAGCGGACATTTCCCCGCCCTGCGGCAGCGTCCGGCCACGATCAGCCCCACCGCCGACGCAGCGCCCAGCACCCGGCGCAGAAGCAGCAGCCGACCCTCCATCCACCATGGCAGCAGCACCGTCAGCAGGATTCCCGCCGCGGCAATATAATGCCCCACGGCGGCCATCAGGGAGGGCCGGAAATTGTCCTCATATTTCGCCGAGCCGTCCAGCTTCCACACGGAAGCGATGATCCACGCGGCGGCAATCGCGGTGAGAACCCACAGGACGATTTCCAGTGGGTGATTCACCGGCAGCAGATTTTTCACGTCCACGGCCACGGCGTAAAGCACGCGCCGCAGAATCAGCGCGCAGCAGCCCAGCACGACGGTGACTATGGGCAGACGGTTTTGTTTGCATGTTTGTTTCATAGCGGAATCCTCCATGGACACAAATATCCGGTAAATGGGGGCAGCAGGCTGCCCCGGCACTTTTTTTCATTATTATACCAGTCTATTCCCCTAATTTCCAGCCCTTTGTAAAAAAACTCTTTGTGTAGAATTTCTTCTTGTTTCACACGGAAAATCGGAGTATAATGGGATTAAGATTCAGGTGGGGAGGAAAACCATGTTGTTGAAGGGAATTGCCGCCGTGTCCGCGGTTGCGGCGGTTTTGATCTGTATTTGCGGCGGGGTGGCGTTCTGGTGGCTCCCGGCGCTGTTCGTCGGGGCGTTTCTGGTTCTTACGCTGGCAGCCTTTGGTTTTCTGTGTCTGGTCTGCGCCTTCGTGGACATGGACAAGCCTCAGGAGCACGACAGCCCGTTTTACCGCAGGGTCACGCAGGTGTACATTGACGCATTGGTCAGCCTGCTTCGGGTGCGCATCCATACGACGGGCTTGGAGAAGGTTCCCACCGAGGGGCGGTTCGTGCTGGTGTGCAACCACCTGTTCATCGCCGACCCCTGTGTGCTGCTGCACTGCTTCCCAAAGAGCCAGCTGGCCTTTGTCACCAAGCAGGAGAATCAGAAGCTGTTCGTCGTGGGCAAGGTCATGCACAAAATTCTCTGCCAGCCCATCGACCGGGAGAATGACCGCGCCGCCCTGAAAACCATTATCAAGTGCATCCAGCTGCTGAAGGACGACGAAGCGTCTGTCGCCGTCTTCCCCGAGGGCTACACCAGCAAGGACGGCAAGCTCCACCATTTCCGCAGCGGTGTGTTCAAGATTGCCCAGAAGGCGAATGTCCCCATCGTGGTATGCACCATCCAGAACACCCGGCAGATCTTCCGCAACGTCACCCATCTGAAGCCCACCGACGTGGAGCTGCATCTGGTGGACGTGATCCCGGCGGAGAACCTGAAGGGCAAGACCACCGTGGATATCGGGAGTCAGGTCTACGAAATGATGATCGGCGATCTGGGAGAATCTTTCCGCATGGAAGAAGCTTGACCTTTGGACAAGAAGCGTGTATAATGAGTTTTCACCCCATAAATAACCATTTTTGGAGGAAATACAATGAAAAACAGCGAAAAAACACTGGACATGATCGTGAACCTCTGCAAGAACCGGGGCTATGTCTACGCCGGTTCCGAAATCTACGGCGGTCTGGCCAACTCCTGGGACTACGGCCCCCTCGGCGTGGAATTCAAGAACAACGTGAAAAAGGCATGGCTGAAAAAGTTTGTGCAGGAGTCCGACTATAACGTGGGTCTGGACGCCGCCATCATCATGAATCCCCAGACTTGGGTCACCACCGGCCATGTGGGCAACTTCTCTGACCCGCTGGTGGACTGCAAGGGCTGCGGTGCCCGGCAGCGGGCGGACAAGCTCATCGAGGCCGCCGAGTCCGGCAAGAGCGTCAATGTGGACGCCATGAGCTTTGACGAGATGGACGCTTTCATCGCAAGCCACGAGGACGTGGTCTGCCCCAACTGCGGCAAGCACAACTTTACCGCCATCCGCAAGTTCAACCTGATGTTCAAGACCCAGATCGGCGTCACCGAGGACACCGCCTCCACCTGCTATCTCCGTCCCGAGACGGCGCAGGGCATTTTTGTGAACTTCGCCAACATCCAGCGCACCACCCGCCGCAAGCTGCCCTTCGGCGTCTGTCAGGTTGGCAAGGCCTTCCGCAACGAGATCACCCCCGGCAATTTCACCTTCCGTACCCGGGAATTTGAGCAGATGGAGTGTGAGTTCTTCTGCCAGCCCGGCACCGATCTGGAGTGGTTCGCCTACTGGAAGGACTTCTGCAAAAACTGGCTGACGTCTCTTGGCATCAAGGAAGATTCCCTGCGTCTGCGGGATCACGAGCCTGCGGAGTTGGCCTTCTATTCCCGCGCCACCACCGATATCGAGTATCAGTTCCCCTTCGGCAACGGCTGGGGCGAGCTGTGGGGCATTGCCGACCGCACCAATTACGATCTTGGCCGCCATCAGGAGGCCTCCGGCAAGAGTCTGGAATACTACGATCAGGAGAAGGGCGAGCATTACATTCCCTACGTCATCGAGCCGTCTCTGGGCTGCGACCGTGTTGCGCTGGCGTTCCTGTGTGAAGCCTACGACGAGGAAGTGGTGGGCACCGACAAGAAGGGCAATGCCGACGTGCGCACCGTGCTTCGTCTGCATCCGGCGCTGGCGCCCTACAAGGCGGCCATTCTGCCCCTGTCCAAGAAGCTCAGCCCCAAGGCCGAGGAGATCTATCGGGAACTGCGCAAGGACTTCATGGTGGACTTTGACGACGCCGGTTCCATCGGCAAGCGCTACCGCCGGGAAGACGAAATCGGCACGCCGCTGTGCGTCACCGTGGACTTCCAGACCGTGGGCGACGAAAACACCCCTGCGGACAACTGCGTCACGGTTCGCGACCGGGACACCATGGAGCAGGTGCGTATCCCCATTGCCGAGCTGAAGAATTATATCGCGGAGAAGTGCGCATTCTGATTGCGCCGCTGACAGGCAAATAAAATGTGGCCGCCCCGGAAAATTCCCGGGGCGGCCTTTTCTGTACGAAAAATGTTGCGATATATTGACAGTGCGGCAATGGGGAACTGCTTTCAGGCAATAATCCAACTGCATACAGAGGGTTTCTTGCGCCCACAGCCCTATGGGCTGCGTTCGTAAGAAACGGGAATCTCCCACGGCCAAAGGAAGCGCTGAATCAATCGCCTTCGGCTGAGCAGCGGATCTTTTTCCCTGCCCGTGCGGCTTCAAAAGCAGGAAATACATACAGTATTCCTCCGCTTTTGAACCCTTCGTTCAGGGAAAAATCTCTCGCTGTCAGCTCTCGCCGATTGAATCAGCGCTTCCTAAAGTGTCCACCGGACACTTTTTACCCGGCGTTACCGGGTCGGCCTTTCGATTCCCGGACGGGGAATCATGCAAAAATCCCGGTGCGAACGCACCGGGATTTTTCATGGTGACCCGTACGGGAATCGAACCCAGCACATTATTCCTGAAACATGTTACGGCTCTAATGGATTCTATTTTTCGTTTCCAATTTTGTTGCCAATTTTACCGTTCGCCGATGGGCTGGACGAGAAAAAGTTCCGAAAGTCCTGCGCTCTTTTGGCAATATCCTTCTGCGCTAAGTGCGTGTAAATTTTGTGCATCGTCCCGTCATCTGCCCAGCCGCCGATTTCCATAGCTATCTTTTCCGGGATTTGGAGATGGTAAGCCAGAGATGCGAAGCTGTGCCGCAATCCGTGATTTCCAACTTTCGGCAGGCCGTTGGTGGAACAAATTTCGTTTATCCTTGTGCATATCCACCCGCCGGTCATGTTGACGACATAGCCTTCCTTGTTATCAACTGCCTTTAGTGCTTCCATCAGCGGCTCAATAATCGGAACCGTGCGCCGGGAGGAATCGTTTTTGTTCTGCTTCTTGTGAACCAGTTTGCCGCCGTCCCCGGCAACTCTTGCCCCGTGGACATATATTATTTCGTTCTTGAAATCGACCTTGTCCCACGTCAGCGCCAGCATCTCAGACCTGCGCAAGCTGGATAATTCCAGCAGGGCGGCAATTTCTATCGATTCCCCTTTTATGGATTGCAGGAACACCGGTATCTGATCCGGGTCAAGGTACGGCTTTTCGTTATGTTCCTTTTCCGGCAGGGTCACCCGCGGCCTGCGTCCGGTTTCCTCGAATATCGCGGCGGAGATCAGCATCCACACATTTTTGATATATTTCGGGGACAGTGATTTCGCTTCCCTGCGGATGGCGGCTTGCCACTGTTCGTCCGTGGTGGTGTACACGTCAGCCGCCATCATGCTTTGGAAACGCTGCTTGCGGTAGGATTCATACGCATAAATCGTTGACGGCGACTTGAATCCCTTCCGGGCGGCTATATATTTATCAAGCGTGTCCCCCAGCGTCTTCCCCCGCTTACCGGGCGCGGCCTTCGCTTCGATAACTCCGTTTTTCAAGGCGAGATATTCGGCCACGCATTCATCATATGTATCTTTCGTAATGGATACGCGGCGATCCTCTATCAATACACGTGTGTGCCACGCCCCTGATGGAAGCTGCTTAATTTTTGGGAGCCTGATTTCCGGCTCCTTCTTTCTTTTTGCCATTTCGTTCGCCTCCACTTAAAAGCTTGTGGAAAATCAAAAATGCCGTGAGCATAAAAACAGCGGCGATTCCTGCCGCGCCAAATAAAATTACCGCAGAAATCTTTTCGGAGCGAATCAGCCCCATTTCCGGGTTCCGGGCGTCCAGCACCATATAGACCATGAGTACCGCCGTCAGCAGAATGTTTAATGCGCACTGCCCGTAAATCAAGGGCTTATTTTCCCTTTGCACGGATGCAAGCGCTTCGCTTTGCTTGCTGATGCGGTCATCTCTGGCCGCGACACCAGCCTCCATAATGCGGCTCCTGTCCAGTAGGCGGTCTATCGCCGCGCCCTTCTCGGCAATTATCTCGTCCTTGTATGCTATCTCCTGCCGGAGCTGGTCTATTTCCGCCTGATCTCCGCTTGGGTGAACACCTGCAACCGAATCCATTGACACGTCCATAGCGGCGCACAGCGCGGCGATATGGAAAAAGCCGGGGTTCGATACGGCACCGGAAAGAATCCGGCTTGTGGTGGCGATGGGAACGCCGGACACGTCAGAAAGCTGCTGGTTCGTCAGATGATTCCTGAATTTCTCGTCTTTCAGCCTTTCCGGGAGGGCATCGAAATTCGGCTGCATTTCCTCGATGAATGTTTGGCCTGTATTTGAATCCATAATTCGCCCTCCTATTAAATTTGATATTGGATTGTGCACATTTGATTGCGGTGGAATCAGATGTGTGGTTTACTTTCTCTGGCCGAAAATGCTATGGTGATATTGCAACCGGCAAGGGACACACGGCGTTACCGGCGGCAAAGCCCCGTCACCTTGTGGCACGGGTGGCGGGGCAATCATCACTTGACGGACGTAATTTCCAGAGATTCTTTTTCCGTGGTGATGCCATTGGCAAACTCTGCAAATTGTTCGCCCTGCTCAGAAGCGGAGGCCGCACTCGAGAAACCATACATAATAGTATAAATATATTCGCCATCATCGAATGTGCCAACTATCCATATCAAGCCGTTAGAATCCGCAAGAAGATCAACCCCAACGGAAGCCCCAAGAATGGTACAGTTTGCTTGATCGGACGCTTTCTCGCCCTCTCCCACCAATCCGGAAACTATTCCGGTATGCTGCATTTTCGGCATGTACTCACGTATAGAATCTAGTGATTCAGAGGGCTTATCGCAAAAAATCCCTACTGCGGCGGTATTCCCCGGATACGTAATTCTCGTCGTATTTTCGTCAACTTCCTCAATTGTCTGGCCTTCGCCAACAGGGAATATCAGATTCCCAATTGCGATGGAATCTTCGTTTTGCGTCTCAACGGGCGATGTTGTTGCTTCCGTTGCTGCTTCGGTTGGTGCTTCCGTGGCAACCGTTGTAGGCGTGGCCTCCGTAGTTTCTGGCTGCGTCTCAGCCGTGGACGCGCCGCACCCGGACAGCACCAAGCAAAGGCAAATCAAAAAAGCAATCAATTTTTTCATAGTGTATACCTCTTTCCATAAAATTCTACAGGAAAATAATACCACGCTCGGAAAATAATTTCAACGAAAAGAAAAATTTTTGTGCAATTTTCTAATTAGTCCGGTTTATTGGGCACATGACGTGCTATTATGCGCTATGTAAGCAAACAAATGTTTATAAATACACAGTGGAGGGACAAAATATGGATACCAGAGAGGAAATTATTGCGTGGATCGTGGAACAATTGCGAAAGCTGCCATTGGGCTATCTTTATCAGGTACGGGGGTTTGTGCGTGGATTCCCAAAATAGTGAATGTACATAGAGCCGGGGCGTTTCAGTTAAGCGCCCCGGCTCTTTTTATAGATTTTCGTATACGCTTCGGAGCGCGGCCTCCAGGGCTTCCAGCTCGCTGTCCGTCCGGGAACAAATCATCTTGATAACTGCCCGCTTGAACTCGCTGGAACCGTTAATGGCTCCATTCACAAGCTGGGCTATTTCTTCCTCTTTGGTCATCGGCGGCTGCATTTCTCCACTGCCTGTTCTCAGCCATTCCTCCCGGATGGCGAAGATGCGGCAGATATCGGATATTGTGCGGTCGCTGGGTTCCCGCTGGCCGGAATAGAGCTGCGCAGCATATGCTGGCGTTATTCCAAGTTCTCGCGCAAACGCAGATTTATTCCCTCTACACTGAGTATCAATAACTTGCGCAATTCTCAAATTTATGGTTTCCACGTTCTCACCTCCTATGCACTTAGTATAGCACACACAATTTGAAATGTCAAAGAAAAATTTAAACTGAGCATAAAAAATATTGAAATTTATGCTTGACATTTATGCAGAGCTGTAGTATACTTTAAGCACAGCATAAATGATGCTTCAACAAACAGTAAATCGGCAGGAGTGCTGTTCCCACCGATTTGCTACCAAATTTGTTTACCCTATGCCCCTTGCAGGCTTTCGCCGCCTAAGACAGCACCTCAAACTTCTTGAGGAACTCCGCCACTTTTGCGGTTTTGGTTCCGCAAATGCCGTATTGCTGGCAGACTACATGGAGCGCTGAACCCGGTGGGATGTGATTGCTTGTCACATCAGCGTGCGTTTGTTTCCCTCTTCTCTGAGGCCTCCGCCGGAATCAGCCGCTCAGCCCATGCAGACGGGAGCAGGCAAAGTCAAAAGTTTGGTCACGGCGACCACTCCTTCCTATGCCAGTAGGCACGGAACAATTTTAACTCAGTTTAAGAAAGTTTTCAAGGGGCTTGGGTAAACATTTTTCAAAAAATTTTAGCAGCAAACAAGCCTAGCAAACCAGGCCACGCGGGGCAACCCGCCCGACACAAGAAAGGAAATGTAAATGAAAAAAGTTGAAATTATCCGGGACGGCGTTCGGTATCTTCAACGGTTCGACCAAAACGAAACTTATATTTCCCAGAAACGGGCGATTCAAAGCAATCTGCACGATGCCAGCGAATTCACAAGTATCTGGGCAACCGACCCCAATGCTTTCGATTTGAGAACCGCCCGAGGTTATTTGCAAATGTTGTGTGAAGAAATGCGCTGGGGAAAATACGATGAAATGAAAATCACATTGCGATTTTTTGATACCGAAAGGAAGTAAAGCCGAAACGGCCTTTATGGCCGTCCGCCGGAACCGTCCACCCGGCGCTGATGATGGCAGGGCAAACACCGTGACAATATGAGCGCCCCCCGCTTTTATGGCTCTGGGTATTGGGTATCCATCCCCATGTAAAAGCCACGACCACCCGGAAATTGCTCGACGGGGCTTGACGGTGAAGCAAATGTCGGTGAGCTGGCATTCAGCTTGAATGAATATTTAGTAAAGGAGGAAATGAAAATGCCTGAGAAAATCGTAACCGTTCTCGAAAATATCGCGGCCGTAAAAGGCCAGGACTACGTTGAGGGGCTGGTGGATATGGCGAATATCCTTGCCCCCAAGGTAAAGCCGGAGGCCGACAAGCCCAAGGACAAGGAGGGAAAATAAATGCCTAGAATCCGGCAGTATGCCGAACGCTACGCAGTGGAGGACTTTTGGAAGGAAATCGACCGCTGCTGTCCCCTGGCGGGGATTCAGAGCGATAATGCGTCGGCGCTTGGGAAAAGAATCGGCGAGGGGTACCAAAATCTGCTGAACTACCAAAAGGGGAAAACCGAAATGCGGGTAAGCGTCCTGCGAAAGCTGGTGACCACCCTCCACCCCAACCCGGCGGTGATTCTGAAAACCCTGGGGTATTCGGAGAAGGAGATACGGGCGTTTGCAAGGGAATGGCAGTGATTTGAAATCTACGGCAGAATGCCGAAATTGAAAGGAGGGGCTAAATAATGCGCAAAGCATTTTTGCTATTGATGCTTGTTTTCGGGTTTATTCTTGGGGCGTGCGCCACTACCGTGGCAAAAGCCGAACAGAATTACCCGATAAAGATTTGGGCACAGAACTCAAACGGAAAATACGAGACACTATGCGTTGTGGATGAAGAAACTGGCGTTAATTACATTGTTATAAGCGGCGAGCTGTACCAAAAAGGGATCGGGCTTGGAGTTACCCCTAGGCTGAATAGTGATGGCAGCTTGTACGTAAGCGAAAAGTAATCCACATTTTATGAAAATTGAAAGGAGTTATTTATGGCATACAAAGTGGGGGATAAGGTGCGGATTGTGAGCGAGCGGCCTGATTCCAGAAGTTATGTTGACGAAATGGTACGATTTCTCGGAAAAGAAATCACAATTAGTGAGGTGCGTAAAGAACTCGGCATCGCCTACTACTACAGTGAGGATGCAAAGCCGGAGGACCAGATTCAGAAGTATTTCTGCAAGTGTTTTGGCGTTCCTGGCTACTTTTTCAGGGATGAATGGATTTCCGGCCTTGCAGAGCCTGAGCGGGAACCCTGCACCGTGGAACTCCGCTTTGACGGGATGATTACCACGGCCGTCCTGAAACGGGGCGGGCGGGACGTGAAGACCGCAGAAGCCCGGTGCAATCCGAAGGATACATACAGCAGAGCGGAGGGCGCAAGGGTCGCCGTTGAGCGGCTTTTTGAGAAGAAGCGCAAGGAGGACAAGCCCAAAGAGAGCAAGCCGAAGATCGGCGACAAGTTCGTGGTTACCGGAAATCGCCCTCGCGGGAGAGGTCACCACTATTTCAGAATCGGCGAAATCGTAACGCTGGTTACGCCGAAAGCATCCTGCGTGGGGACGTGTGTGTTCAAAAATAGCCTGGGGAAGGAACAGTATGTTCATATGGAGAATGTCCGTCCCTACAAGGAGAACGCCAAATGACACCCAACGAAACGACCCAGCTTCGCACCATGGCGGAGATGAACCGCCGGTTGCGCCGGGAAAATGACCGGCTGCGGGAATCCCTTTTGATGGAATCGAAGGAAAGCAAGGCGTTTGACGATGAGAACGTAGAGCTTTTCGACGTCGTCCACAGAAATCATGAGGTCAGGGGGTTAGGATATGGCAAGCAGGAATAAACCCATGGACGCCCGCTGGGAGCCGGTGCCGGAGAACCGGAAGCCGTTCAATATCAAGGAATGCGTTTTCCATGTTCTCCCCTATGCGGGGCTGAATCTGGTGCTTTTCTGGTGGCAGCAGGCCGATTTGCTGGCAGACAAGGCGGCAGTTCCCGCAATGTGGGTGTGCGCTATCCTGATGGGTGCCGGTATCGGACGTTGCATCAGAGGGCGATAAAAAGCCGCCCCCGATGTTACAGCACCGGGGACGGCAAGACACAGAGATAACAAACATAGTCGCATCTACAATATATCAAATAGAGGAAGGAAAGTCAATGGACGTTTTTGATAGCATGGAGCCGTGGCGGCAGGCTGAACAGTTGGCGGCGGATGCCGACTTTCGGGAAGCGGCACTCCCGAAGTGTGCCAGGTGCGGATGTCCCATCACAGACAGCAAACTGGTATATATCCCGGCGCATGATGAGTTCTACTGCCTGAATTGTGTTGGCGCAATGACCGAAATTAACGAAGCCGCGGAGGTAGACTGATGGAGGATGATATTTTCATCGGCGAATCCGAAATGTTTGAAGAAGTCATTCCTGGTAAAAAACTGAGATTTAATTTCCCGGCAGTTTACTTTTACCGGTCATCCTCCGCTCTTGTAGCGTATTTTAATAAACTCGCTGTGCCGATGATGGCGGATGCAGAACGGGTCCAGGTTAAAATGAGCAGTCGTTTTATCATATTCCTGCCATCCGATCGCGAACCGCACAACACATTCTCAAAAAACTCAAGCCATACGGCAACTCTTTCCGTTACCAACCTTACCGGAATAGTTCCGGTAGAAACGGCGTTCCGATGCTATCCATACAAGGGCGGCATCGCTATAAAACGGTTTGAGCCGTTGCAGGATGATGAAGAATGATACGGAAAATTCCAACCGCAACCATGAGCAAAGGGGAATGGACAGCGCTACGCTCTACCACCATTGGCGGTTCGGATGCCGCCGCCATTCTTGGGCTGAACCCCTACAAGTCACCGTATGCCCTGTGGGCGGAAAAAACCGGGAAGGTCATCCCGGAGGATATTTCCCAGAAAGAGGCGGTACGTCTCGGCACGGACTTGGAGGAATACGTAGCAAAGCGGTTCGCCGAAGCTACCGGGAAAAAGGTGCGCCGGGAGAACTACACCGTATTCCGGGACGATATGCCCTACGCCCACGCCAACTACGACCGGCTGGTCATCGGTGAACGGGCAGGATTAGAGATCAAGACCACCAATGCCCTGCACCTGAGCAAATTCAAGAACGGCGAGTTCCCGGCTACTTACTACGCACAGTGCTGCCATTACTTGCTTGTGTCAGGTCTTGACCGCTGGTATCTGGCGGTTCTGGTTCTGGGCATCGACTTCAAGGTGTTCGTCATCGAACGGGATGAGGCAGAGCTGGAAGCCCTGAAAGAGGCGGAGGAAAGCTTCTGGGATAACGTCCAGAGCGAAACGCCCCCGGTTATTGACGGCATGGATTCCACCATTGACGCCCTGAACGCAGAGTTTCCGGCCAGCGACCCGGACACCGAAATGGATTTGACCGGCTGTGCCGTTGATCTGGCGATCATGGACGAATGTAGCCAGCAGATCAAGGCGCTGGAAGAAAAGAAAGCAACCGCTCAGGCGCGTATTATGGAAGTCATGGGAGCAGCGGAGCGGGGCGGATACGGGAGCTACAGCGTCACATGGAAGACGCAGAAGCGCTCCACATTCGATAGAAAGAAGTGGGAGAAAGACCACGGAGAAATCCCGCAGAACTATTTCAAATCTTCGGAAAGCAGAACTTTCCGGTTCAAAAAGGAGAATATTTAATGGCAAACGTGATTCAGAATGCCGCCGCTTCTACTCAGGCGGTAGCGAAAAAGAAAAATCCCAGCAGCATTCAGGACTATATCGAGGTGATGAAGCCAGCCATTCAGGCGGCACTGCCCAGCGTGATGACCCCGGAGCGGTTCAGCCGCATTACCCTGTCGGCACTTAGCGCCAACCCGAAGCTCAAGGAATGCACCCCTCAGTCTTTCCTTGGCGCTATGATGACCGCCGCCCAGCTTGGCTTGGAACCCAATACCCCTCTTGGGCAGGCTTATCTGATTCCCTTCCGCAATCACGGCCAGATGGAGTGCCAATTCCAGCTTGGCTATAAGGGTCTTATCGACTTGGCCTACCGTTCCGGGGAGGTTTCCATCATTCAAGCGCACACCGTATACGAAAACGACGAGTTTGAATATGCCCTTGGCCTCGACCCGAAGCTGCGGCATGTCCCCGCCAAGAGCAACCGGGGCAAACCTATTGCCTACTATGCCATGTTCAAGACGAAGGACGGCGGCTACGGATTTCAGGTTATGAGCATCGAGGAAGTTACCGAGCACGCGAGAAAGTTCTCTAAGAGCTTCGGGAATGGCCCATGGCAGACCAATTTTGACGAGATGGCAAAGAAAACCGTTCTGAAAAAGGTGCTGAAATACGCCCCGCTGAAATCCGACTTTGTGCGCGGTATGTCTCAGGACGGCACCACAAAGACGGAGATTTCCTCCGACATGGCAGATATCCCGGACATGACTGAGTACATCGACGTTGACCAGGCCACTGGCGAGGTCATCCCTCAGGAGGTAGCAGAGAATGCTTAACACCATCACCATTGCCGGACGGCTGGTACGCAACCCGGAGCTGCGGAGAACCGCCTCCGGCAAAGCTGTGACCAGCTTCACACTGGCCTGTGACCGGGATTTCAAGAATCAGCAGACCGGCGAAAAGGAGGTTGACTTCATTGAATGCGTCGCATGGGGCGGCACCGCCGAAATGGTGGAGAAGTACTTCCATAAAGGCCAGATGGCCGTAGCGACCGGCAGATTGCAGTTGCGGGACTGGACGGACAAGAACGGCCAGAAGCGCCGCACGGCGGAGATTCTGGTGAACAGTGTCTACTTCTGCGGCAGCAAGGAAAGCGGCGCTCAGGCCAGCTCTGGGGCTGACAACGGATACAGCACACCGGCGTATCAGGCTCCCGCCCCTGCGGCGAACTTCGCGGAGCTGGATGGAGAGGACGAACAATTGCCGTTCTAGGCCGGAAAAATCAATCTTTCCTCAAAAAGATTGACAGTATAGTTTGTATTTTCCCTTGGCGGTGGGAGGTGAAACCGCCAACTCCAAAGGAAGGAGCGAAAACGTGACGATTGAATTTACGATTCCCGGCGTTCCGCAAGGGAAGGAGCGCCCCCGCTTCACCCAGAACGGTGAGACATACACCCCAAAGAAAACGAAGGGCTATGAAAAGCTGGTGGCATGGGCATACCAGTGCGAAGCCCACGGGGCAAAGTTCACCGGCACTATCCGGGTTGACATTGCGGCAATCTACCCCGTTCCCCATTCGTGGAGCAAGCGCAGGCAGGCCGAAGCGATTGACAATCGGATTCTTCCCATGGTGAAACCCGACTGGGACAACATAGGAAAGATTGTGTGTGATGCCCTGAACGGTATCGCCTACAAGGATGATGCAGCTATCACAGACGCCACAGTCTGCAAGCGGTACGGCACCCGCCCATGCGTGGCTGTTCGTCTCACCGGAGAGGAGGCGCCCCGTGACACAGTGTGAGCGTATCCTGCGGCATTTGCAGGATTATGGGAGTATCACTCAGGCCGAGGCTATTACCGAGTACGGCTGTTACCGGCTGGGTGCAAGGATCTGGGATTTGAAAGCCCAGGGCGTGCCCATCAAGAGCGAAACCGTCACCGGGAAGAACCGGTACGGGGAGCGGACGTGCTTTGCGCGGTACTCCATCATTAAAGAGGCTTAGATATGGAAGATGAAGTAAGAAACCAATTCACTTTTTACCGCTCATTTTTTGAAGCGGTTTTCAAGATAAAAAACAAAGCCGCAAGGGCAGAAGCCTATGACGCTATTTGCAAATACGCTCTGTTTAACGATGCTCCGGACGTAGACAAAATGTCTGACGCCGCCGCCATTGCCTTTATGCTTATCAAGCCGAATCTGGACGCAAGCAGGCGGAAAGCAAAATCCGGTAAAAACGGGGGGAAGCACCAAGCAAATAGCAAGCAAAGCGGAAGCGGAGCAGAAGCAAACGATAAGCAAGAGCAGCCCGCAAGCGAGAAAGAGAAGGAGAAAGAGAGAGAGAAAGAGAACGAATGTTATCCCCCTACCCCCTTTTCGAAAATCATCGCAAGCTATTCTTTCTCCGAACCGCTGATGGCGAAAACCACCGCTTGGCTGAAGTACAAGTCCGAACGGCGGGAGAGCTACAAGGAACAGGGCTTGAAATCGCTGCTGACCCAAATCCAAAAAAACGCTGCAAAGTACGGAGAACAAGCAGTCATTGACCTGATGGAGCAGTGTATGGCAGCAAACTGGGCAGGGATTATCTGGGACAGACTGATGAAGGGAGGAACCGCCAATGGAAAGCCTGATGGAAATGCTCAAAGCGAAAGGGTTGGTCACTACCTGTGACCTTGCCCCCCGGCAGTATGCCCAACTCCGGGTGGATGCCCTGAACGACGCTATTGGCGACCGGGACAAAGAGGACGGCTACAACTGCCCTATTTGCAAAAACAAAGGCTATGTTGCCCGGTTGGTGGAGAACCCGGACGGCACTTTTTCCCATTCCGTGGCAGATTGCAAGTGTGCAGATACCCGGCGCTCCATCCTACGGATGCAGCGGAGCGGCCTGAAAAACATCATCCGGGATTACACCTTCGACAAGTTCCAGACCCCGGAGCCGTGGCAAGAAACCCTCAAAGCCGCCGCCATGGACTACGCCAAGAATCCTTCCGGGTGGTTCGCCCTGTGCGGTCAATCCGGCTGCGGAAAGACCCACTTATGCACTGCCATTTGCCGTGAGCTGCTGCTGGAAGGCCGGGAAGTGGTGTATATGCTCTGGCGGGATGAAATCGGAAAGATCAAACAGGCTGCCAGAATGTCCGAATTTGACGGCGAAACGGTTGAGCTGCGGAGGATTCTGGACAAGTACAAGACCGCAAAGGTGCTGTACATAGATGACCTTTTCAAGACCGGGAAAACGGCAGAGAACGCCACCCAGCGCCCCACAGCGGCAGATATCAACTATGCGTTTGAAATCTTGAACTACCGATACAACAACCCGGAACTGCTGACCATTCTGTCCACGGAGTTGACGGAGGATGAACTGCTGGATATTGACGAAGCGATCGGAGGCAGGATTTACGAGCGGGCAAAAGCCTACTCCATCGGCAAAGACCGGGGGAAAAATTACCGTGTGCGGAACACACGCAGACTGTGAGGGGTGGGTATGATGGACGAAAAACCCGGCCAGTACATCGATTCGGAAAGCCCCTTTTGCAGGAACTGCACGCGGGACGATTGCCCCACCAACGGGGACGGCTGCAAGGCATGGGAAACGTATTTCATCGATAACTGGAACAAAAACATCATGAAATCAATTGGAAACCACAAAAAACAACGCCAATTTTTCCGGTACGAACACCCGGATTTGGTGAGAGAGGGGATTGTTATCGAGAATGAATGACTTGGAGCAGATGGCAATCGATCGCCTGAAAGCCGCCTCTGATATGTCGCTCATGGCATATCAGCAGCCATTGGTGATCTGCATTTCCGGCGGCAAAGATTCCGGGGTTATCACCGAGCTTGCGGTACGCTCCGGCATCCCCTGCGAGTTCCAGCACAACCACACCACGGCCGATGCCCCAGAAACGGTGCGATTCGTGCGAAGCGAGTTCAAACGACTTGAGGAAAAGGGCTACAAATGCACCGTGAATATGCCCATGTACAAGGGGCAGCGCACCTCCATGTGGAGCTTGATCCCTCAAAAGCTGATGCCGCCTACCCGGCTTGTGCGGTACTGCTGCTCCGTCCTGAAAGAAACAGGGGGGGCGGGGCGGTTCATTTGCACCGGTGTTCGCTGGGCTGAATCTGTATCCCGGAAAAACAAACGTGGAATATACGAAAAACTGGGTGCAACAAAGGATAAACATATTATTCTTGTCAACGACAATGACGAAATGCGAATGCTTTTTGAAAACTGCCGTTTGAAAGCAAAGCGGGTGGTAAACCCAATTATCGACTGGAAAGACGAGGATGTGTACGGTTTTTTGGAGGATGCAAAAGTCCCCATGAATCCGCTTTACGCAGAAGGCCAATGCCGTGTTGGCTGTATTGGCTGCCCTCTGGCGAAAAGAAAAAGCCGGGAAGCGGAGTTTGAAAGATTTCCAAAGTACAAACAGCTATACCTGAACACCTTTGACCGGATGCTGGAAGGACGAAAGCGGCGTGGTAAACTGGACGGGTCGTGGAGAATGGGAACGACCGCAGAAGATGTATTCCGCTGGTGGATGGAGTACGATGTGCTACCGGGGCAGACAAGTATGGAGGATTTTCAATGAGCAAGGCGAAAATGTACGGCTGTTTCAAGCCGGTAAAACAGAATTGCACCCCGCCCCGGTGGGGGAAAGTCCCTCGGGGGAATAAATGCAAACAGAAAGGGAATGGGAAATGAGCAACGTTGTAGAACAGCTTACGCCAAACCCAGTAAACCACAAGCATGGAGAAAATGGGTGCTGCAAAAACCCAAGGGCATGGGAAATGGAAATGATGCACCAGGTATGGGCTGCCGGTCTCCACGATGCGGCCAATTGCTTTCAGGATGCGCTTGAAGCAAAGCGGAAGCTTGAATCTCAGCGAAAAGTGAAGCCGAAAACAAACGGTGACAGAATCCGGAACATGACGGATGCGGAGCTGGCGAAGTTACTCAGCACCGGAACGTTTATTTGCGAGGGGTGTAAAGATATCTGCGAGAATATGCCGGGGTGCGAGGAATGCAGGTTGGCATGGCTCAAAGCCCCGGCAGAAAGCGAGGGGGAGAAATGAAAGTTCTGATAGCCTGCGAGGAATCGCAAACCGTGGGGGTGATGGGATGAACAAAGCGTTATTATCCAGCTTGAAAATGGACTGGCGAACGCCGAAAGACTTCTTTCAGAAGTTGGATCAAGAATTTCACTTCGGCTTAGATGCCGCCGCTTCCCCTGAAAACGCCAAGTGTGAACGATATTTTACGCCAGAAATGGATGGGTTATCCTGTTCGTGGAGCGGGTATGGGGCTGTGTTTTGCAACCCACCCTATGGCAGGGAGATCGGGAAATGGGTTCAAAAGGCATATTCTGAACATGTCCGTGGGGGTGTGACAATCGTCATGTTGATTCCGGCACGGACGGACACAAGCTATTTCCACGATTACATATACGGAAAAGCGGAAATTCGGTTTCTGCGTGGACGGTTAAAATTTGAAGATGAAAACGGGGTGGCAATGAACCCAGCACCGTTTCCGTCTATGGTAGTGATTTTTAGATAGCAGATAAGCCCGGGGCAACCCGGGCGGGAAGGAGAGTAAAAACATGAAACCTTTGTATATTCCGAAAGGAAAAGCCAAGGAATACGGCGATTACGCCGTCAATATTTACATCGGCTGCCCCCACAGGTGCTACTACTGTTTTGCGCCGAATGTGCTGCACCGTGACCGGGAAGCATTTCACGCCAATGTTACACCCCGCCCGGGGCTGGTGGAGGCGCTGGAACAGCAGTTGGAGAAAGAGCAGGTCAAGGGGCAGCTTATACACCTTTGCTTCACATGCGACCCGTACCCCACGGGCTACGATACTTCCACCACCAGGGCGGTTATCGAAACCATCAAAGAGAGCGGGAACCATGTTCAGATTCTTACCAAGGGCGATGGTAGCAGAGATTTTGACTTGCTTGACAAAAACGACTGGTACGGAATCACCTATGACGGCTCCAATATTGGCACCTATGCCCCCTCTGACCGGCTGATCGACCTGTACTCCGCGAAGCAGTGCGGTATCAGCACATGGGTATCCTGTGAGCCGGTGCTGAATCCTCACGGAGTCATGGAGATGCTTTCGGAATGCTACGATATTATCGACAAGGTAAAAATCGGGAAACTGAACTACCATCCGAGCAATATCGACTGGAAGCAGTTCGGGCAGGATGTGGAACAGCTCTGCCAGAGGCTTGGGCTTGATTACTACATCAAGGATTCCCTGCGGGGAAAAATGGAGGGATAAACATGGACGAAATCAAATTGAAGCCCTGCCCTTTTTGCGGGTTCATCAACCCTGAACTGCATGGAGTGACCATCAAAGAATACAACTTTCGGGATTATGATGTGATCTGTAGTGCAAACATTGGTGGATGTGGTGCTTCTACTGGCCATTACGCGAAAGAACAAGAAGCAATTGAAGCGTGGAACCGGAGGGCTGAACATGGCTAACGCGGTACTTATCAGCATCCGCCCGGAGTGGGTGGAGAAGATCGCCAGAGGTGAAAAGACCGTTGAGGTGCGAAAAACCAGGCCAAAGCTGGACACGCCGTTCAAATGCTACATCTACTGCACGCAAGGCAACGACGCACGCAGACTGCGCGGCTCATGGGGCAAGGTCATTGGGGAGTTTATTTGCGACCGGGTTGAAACCATCAAGGCGGCAACAGAACCGTATGGAATCTACGATGTGGACGATGACTTTGTGGCGCAGACTATGCTTGTGGACGGTGCTTTGTGGGACTACGGAAAAGGTGCAACACTGTACGGCTGGCACATTTCCAACCTGGAAATCTGCGATACGCCGAAGAAGCTGAGCGAGTTTTCACGCCCGTTTGAAATCTGCATAGGCAAAGTGTGTGATGAATATGGATGTGCATATTGCGAATATGGCGGTCATATCAAACGCCCGCCCCAGAGTTGGTGCTACGTGGAGGAATTGAAATGAGTGATTATATCAGCCGGGAGGCGGCTGCGAAGCGAGAAAAGATTAAAACCTCGTTCGCGAGAATCATTGTGAATAACAACCCAGAAAAGACTTATTACAACATCATGTGGTGGCAAGACGGAGAGATGCACGTTGGGCTCGGCTCAGCCAACTTGTCATTTGTCCGGAAATGGCTGTCCGAAGAATTTGAGGTGGATTCTCCAGCCGCCGACGTGGAGCCGGTGCGGCATGGTAACTGGAATATCCGGCGCCCGCGCAGATCGGCTTTATGTCTGGTATGCTCGGTGTGTGGGCGTAAGGTTGATACTGACGCCATAGGTATATTGCTTGAAGCCGGTGAATACGGAGTTGTTCGCCGTCTATACCCATATTGCCATTGCGGCGCAAAAATGGATTTGGAGGAATAATTATGGACATGAACACAAAAATATCAATTTTCACAGCTGCAATAAAGGATGTTTACCGAGAGGAGGAAAAACGCAAGCTATACTCGTTTCCTAAAATGGATTTGTGCGGCGATTTCACAGATGATTTAACTGCAATGTTGTTTGCAATGTATGAATTTGCGAAGAAAATTACCGGAAATGATTGGGATATTATTGATTTTACACACGTTTTGAACAAGCTTGCTGTTCAGTGCCTCTTGGAGGATAAGGAGGATAAGGACAATGACAATTGACCGAGCAATTGAAATTCTGAACCCGGAACACCGGGAGCATTATGACGGCATGGACGAGGTGAACGAAGCCTGCCGGATGGGCATGGAGGCGTTGGAGCGGACAAGGTGGATTCCGTGCAGCGAGCAGAATAAAATCAGGGATCTTGAATACGAGGCCCAGGAGCGCGAGAAAGCCGTCGTCCAGCTTCGGAAGAAGTGGCAGGATGCCGAAATGTTCATTTGTACCATGTGCGGTCATTTTGACCACAATATAGACGGAAATATTGTCTACGGGAACAAGGATTGTGGTGAGATCGTCGGCTACCCCTATTGTAAGAAGTTCACCCCATGGATTCCTGCGTCTGTTCGGTTGCCGGAAGAACTTGAGCCTGTAAATGTGGTGTGGGTAAATCACAACCCAGCGCCGTACTACCGGTACATGAAGGACGTTCCGCAAAAAGCGACTGCTGTCTATTACAGGGAGGCTTGGTATTGGTGGTCGTGTGTTTGCGAAGATTTGCTTGTAGAGTGCGGCGCGAACGAAACGGATCAGGTGGATGACGATGTTGAAATCACCCACTGGCAGCCGCTTCCAGAATTGCCGGAGGAGGAAAACGATGAAACGATTGACGGTTGAACACTGGCAAAATCTTGATCCGTGGGAATGCTGCGGGCAGGCTAACTACTGCATGCGCCCCAGCAATAAGCCGGGGGGGTGTCGAAATGGCTGCATAGTGCCAGAACTCTATACTCGCCTTGCACAGTATGAGGATACAGGGCTTTCACCAATGGGAATGCACCTACTCCCATCGCCGCCGAAGGAAGGAGGCGCAGAGAATGGCTGATTTTATCGAGGTGCATCTGCAGGGCGAGCCCCGGCTGGTTAATCTGGACTGGGTGGAGGATATATGGCCAACGGAGAACGGGACGCAGATTTATTTTGCGTTTACCAGCCCTGATGATACATCACAGGATTTTATAACAATAGATGAAAGCTACGACAAGATCAAAGGCATTGTAGCCTATCAGCGGGGCTAAAGGGGGTAAATCGGAATGAGTGAAAGACAAGAACACCGTCAGCGCCTTAACGCTAGAATTGCTTACGCCGCCGCTATTGAGCGGTGGGCGAAGAATCAGCCGTCACGCATTCGGTTCTTTACCGTCAGACGGTGGCTGAAAGAGATGCCGAGAAAGGAGGATTTTTATGAGGCTGATTGACGCTGATTTACTTACAACTGAGATTATAAAAAATTCTGGCGTTGTACCTAATTTTAATGAGGATGTGGCGCTTTGCTCGGTCGATAGCATGCCCACCGTGCGAGCTGTGCCACTCGCAGAGTTTACGTGTGTGCAGAAGCAGCTGATTTTGTGCAACGCCCAACTGCTGGAAGCGAAAGAAAAAATGAAATCCATGGTGCCCGTAGTCCGGTGCAAAGATTGCAAGTATTACAAACCGGATGAATACGAATGTGGATGTGATTTTGCCGGGGGGCTACCGTATGTAAAAGCTGGCGATTTTTGCAGCTACGGAGAAAGGATAGCGGGGAATGACACGTAAGCGCTTTATTAAACTTCTGATGGGGAAGCTTCTGCTTTCCCGGAATGAGGCAAATTACATTGCCGATATTGTAAGAATTTGTGATCGGAGAACAGACAATGATTAAGGAGGAACGGAATGAACTGGAAGTATGAAGCCATTGAAAAGCTAAAGGAGTACAGTGCAAAGAAACAGTCCCTGAAAAGCATTCCCGAAGAAATGGCGCGGCTGGAATCCGCTATGCAGAGTATCCGAAGTGCCACGGCTGACGGTACGCCGGTAAGCGGAGGCGGCTCAGGGCGGGAAGATATGATGCTATCGAATATCGTTCACCGTGAGGAACTGGCGCGTTCTCTGGAACAGGCAAAAAAGTGGGTTTCGCTGGTAGATTCCGGGCTTGAATCGCTTAGCGTCGATGAAAAGAAGATACTGAGCAGATTCTACATAAGCCCGGCTAGAGGCAATGTTGATGCCCTGTGTGAAGAACTTGGAGTTGAAAAAGCTCAGGTTTACCGCCGCCGGGATTCAGCACTACGACATTTCACGCTATGCCTGTATGGGCAGACTGAAAGCTGAAAAATGAGAAAAAAATGAGACGATTTTTCAGTTTGAATGTGCTATACTGGTAAAAAAGAAAAAGCGCAAGAGGCTTGGGATTGTTCCTGAGCCTCTTTTACCAGAAATGGTGTTGGAAGCCCTTCTTTTTTCCACTGCGGCATAGCCAAAAGGTAAGGCACATGGTTCTGACCCATGTAATGGAAGTTCGATTCTTTCTGCCGCAACCAGCGGGGGGCTGGACAATTCAAGCACGCCGATAACTGCCATATGCGCAAGGCAGCCAAAGCGAAGGAGAAGGAACAGCATTGTGTGATAAGTGTACATAAGCGCACGATAGCTCAAAGTAGCTTACCCCGTCCCACAAAAATATTTCCTCGGCAAAAAGCCGAGTACATGAAGAATAGAAGGCTAAAATTTGGCGCGGTAGAAAACGAGTTGGGTTCACTCTCCCCAACAGAAGGCCGTTTGAATCGGCCTCGCGCCAATTATTTTGTATGAGAGGTGGTGCTATGGCTGCAAGGATTACAGATCGGAAGAAAAAGAAAATAATCGCCGACTGGATAGAAATGCAGTCGTACAGCGCCGTTGCAAAAAAGCATGGCGTAACTCACCAGACTGTGAAAAGAATTGTTAGCGCTTCACCGGATATAGCCCAAAAAGTGCAGCAAAAAAAAGAAGAGAATACCGCCGATATGATGGCATACATGGAATCACAAAAAGCGGCGATGCAAGAAGCAATCGCCTTGCATCTGAAAGCGCTCACTGACCCCGAAAAGATTTCGGCCGCAACATTAAGCCAGATCGCAACATCTTTCGGGATTATTGTTGATAAGGCCACAAGAAACACGGCAAGCGGTAATGATAGCCTAAATAAGCTGGATGGGCTAATTAAGGAGTTCAGAGATGCTATTAAGCCCGAAACAGATTGAATTTGCAAGGTACGGGAATCACCGATGGAATTTCAAGGGCGGCGCGACCCGAAGCGGGAAAACATATCTTGATTTCAAGTGGATTATTCCCATGCGGATTCGAGAACGAGCCGGGAAAGATGGGCTTTCCGTTATTTTGGGCGTTACAAAATCCACAATAGAGAGAAACGTACTAGAGCCTATGCGGAATCTGTACGGCGATAAACTTGTTGGGGCGATTTCCAGCGATAATACGGCGTGGATTTTTGGCGAGAAGTGCTATTGCCTGGGCGCGGAAAAAGTGTCTCAGGTATCCAAGATTCGCGGTGCGTCTATCAAGTATTGCTACGGCGACGAGGTCGCGGACTGGTCGGAAGAGGTTTTCGCGCTCCTGAAAAGCCGCCTCGATAAAGAGTATTCTTGCTTTGACGGAACATACAACCCGCAGTATCCCAACCACTGGCTTAAAATATTTCTTGATAGTGATGCCGATATTTTCAGCCAAGAATACACAATAGACGATAATCCATTTTTACCACCCGCTTTTGTTGAAAATCTGAAAAAAGAATATGCTGGAACGGTGTTCTATGATAGGTACATTCTTGGAAAATGGACGCTGGCAGAGGGGCTTATATACGATTTTTCCGAAGCGAATATCACGGATGAAGTGCCGGAATTCGCGGACTATTACATAAGCATTGACTACGGCACCCTAAACCCGTTTTCATGTGGATTGTGGGCGGTAGATGGCAACAAGGCGGTAAGAATCAAAGAGTATTACTACGATGGCAGAGCCAACTATAAGCAGCTCACAGACGAGGAATATTGCGACGCTGTGGAGCGCCTGACGGATGGCTACGAAATCAAGAGGGCAATCATCGACCCTTCGGCAGCATCTTTCATTACCGCCCTGAAACGCCGTGGATTCCGCGTCCAGCAGGCGGACAATGCCGTTCTCGATGGCATTCGGCGCACGGCGGTATATCTCAAGAATGGGAATATAAAAATTCATCGGTGCTGCACGGACGCTATAAGGGAGTTTGGGCTGTACCGATGGGACGATAAGAAAACGGAGGACGCCGTCGTGAAGGATAACGACCATGCTATGGATGATATCAGGTACTTTTGCAGCACCATCATGAAATACAAAGTGGAGAAGAAAAACGAGATTTCACCCGTGGCCGCGTTGCTGTTGTGATTTTTTGAGATTTCTGCTATTGGAGAAAATGCATGAAGATTTATCAAGATTTGGAAGAAGCCATTGCAAAGGGAACTACCGGGAAATTCATACGTGATGCCGTGCGGGAACACCAGGGCAGCAAGGCGTATAAAGATGCCGCTGACGGTATGGCGTACTACAATAAGCACAACATCACTATCGAGAAATTCCAAAAGTTCCTTTTTACCTTATCCGGGAATAAAACTCCTGATATTTGGAGTAGCGACTACCGGCTAAAAACGCTCACATTTCGGCGGCTTGTGACGCAGGAGGTGGGCTATATTTGCGCTAATGGCGTAAGCATGGACGAAAAAGAAAAGCTTGGTGCAGATTTTGATATTAAGCTTCAAGCGGCGGCAAAATTGGCACTTTCGCAGGGCGTTTCCTATGGCTATTGGAATCTCGATCATCTGGAAGTGTTCTCGTTCGCCGATACTCCCGGGAATCCGGGATTCGTTCCGCTGCTGGATGAAAAAACGTCTGAACTGATGGCCGGAATCCGGTACTGGTTCCGGGAAACTGGCCAGAAAACAGTTTTCCGGGCTACGCTTTACGAGCTGGACGGCGTAAGCGAATGGAGCGCAGAGGGAAGCGACGACGCGCACCTGATTGCAAATAAACGCGCGTATATCCACAGGGAACTGCGCAACGCCTTGGGCGTTGTGGATGTGTGCGACGAGAATTATACCCGCCTGCCTATTGCTGTACTGTATGGAAACGATACCCACGAAAGCGAACTCGTTGGGTTGCGTGGCTCCATCGACTGCTATGATTTCATCAAATCCGGGTTTGCCAACCAAATCGACGATACCAGCGGAATTTACTGGATTCTGCACAATACCGGCGCTATGGATGATAAGGATTTGGCGCAGTTCATTCAGAGAATGAAGAGCGTAAAGGCCAATGTGGTAGATAGCGCCGATGGAACAGCGGCAGAGGCTCACACCCTTGACGTTCCCGTAGAAGCCCGAAAAACCATGCTGGATATCTTGCGGCGCGACCTGTACGAGGATGCCCAGATGCTTGACGTGACGGCTCTGGCGGGCGCCGAGAAAACGGCTACAGAGATTTCGGCGGCGTATCAGCCGCAGGACAACAAATGCGCCGATTTCGAGTATTTCCTGATAGATTTCATTCGGCAGATTTGCGATGTTGCTGGTATCAGCAATCCACAGCCGGAATTTACATGGAACAAGGTAATAAATCGCACCGAGGAAACAAATATGGTGCTTTCGGCGGCTGCGTTCCTTGATGAAGAAACGGTTCTGAAACACCTCCCGTTTCTTTTGCCGGAGGAAGTGCCGGAAATCCTGAAAAGGAAAGCGGACGCTGACATAAATACGGTTTACGGCGGTGATGAGGATGGCCAGACCGAATGAAGCCGATAGAGGAACCGATAGGGCACTTGCCGATCTGGAACGCCGCATTAACTCCGTATATTCTCAGGCGGCCAAAGAACTGCAAGAGGAAATAGATGCTTTTTTCAAGCATTTTGCCGATCAGGATAAGAAGATGCAGGACTTGATAGGCCAGAAGCGCAACGGTAAGGAGTGGACTGAAAAGGACTACCAACAATGGCGACTGAACCAGATGGGGCGCGGGGCACGGTTAGAAGCGCTTCGGGACAAGCTGGCCGAACGTGCGACGGAAGCAAAAGAGGTGGCGCTTGCCTATGTGAACGACGCTACGCCGGGAATTTACTCCCTGAATCGAAATTACACCGCTTACACCATCGAGAGCGTTCACCCAAGTGCGAATTTTACGCTTTTTGACGAGCAGACCGTAAAGCGCTTAATTGTGGAGCAGCCGGACGTAATGCCATACTACCCAGAAAGGCTGGCGCTAAAGCGGGGCATTGATTTGGCTTTTGGCAAGCAGCAGATTACGGCAAGCGTTACAGGCTCCATCTTGCAAGGCAGAAGCATCAAGCAGATATCCGATGATTTGCAGTCCAGAATCGTCACAATGAGCCGCGTAAGCGCTATTCGAGCGGCAAGAACGGCAGTTACCGCCGCACAGAACGCCGGGAGAATGGACAGCTACGCCGCCGCTGACGAAATGTGGGGCATTAAATCCAGGAAAAAGTGGGTAGCCACAAAGGATTTGCGCACCCGCCACGATCACGGTATGGCAGACAATCAGATTGTGGACTACGATCAGCCGTTCGACGTTGGCGGATACAAAATGATGTTTCCCGGTGATGGTTCGTTGGGAGCGCCGGGGCATGAGCTGTATAATTGCCGCTGCACGATGGTGAATGCCACGGACGATGATCTGGAAGCGGAACGCCACATGATGCGCGTGAAGAACCCAGAAACCGGGGAATATGAGCTTGTAAAGAAAAAATCGTACAAAGAATGGTACGACGAAAAGAAAGCACAGTATCCTCCGGAAAAATGGGCGGGCATGGTGAAAGCTGGTAAAAACTATCAGGCCGACAAACGGCAATATGCTGATTTTGTAAATGTTTTGGGGAATAAAGCCCCGAAAACGTTTGCAAAGTTCCAAGATTTGAAGTATAATAATACTGATGGGTGGGAGACGCTCAAAACAGCGAAACGGCAGACCGATGTTGTAAAGAATGCTGAGTGTATAACTACTCCGAAGAAATACACGGAATATTTCTTGAAAGATGGGGCAAAGCACGCCGACCAGTTCTTCGATGCTGGCTACACAGCAGATAATCCGCTTAGGCTGCGATATGATATGGCAAGGCAGTTTGATATGAGCAAAGCTGTGGAGTTCAGGGAATTGGGCGGTGGGGCAACTCAATTTAACATCTACATGGAGCTGGGAGTTACAAAGAAGCGATCTTTTGTTACTGGGTGGATACAGGATACGCCGGATAGCAAACCGAGAATTGTAACCAGTTTTAGAAAAAATAGAGGTGGAGAAGCATGATTAAAGAATACGACCATGTAAAAGTCATCAAGACAGGCGACGCAGGAATTGTCGTCGATATTCGTGATACTGGTGGCATTTTCTACCTTGTAGAACTGGACAAAAACAACGAACTATTGGACTGCAAGAGGGAAGATATAGAAAAGCTTGGCAATTAGAATATGGCAAGGACTGAAAGCACTGTGCAAAAATGCATGGTGCTTTTTCTATGCCCAAATCTTCAAACCGGATAAAAAAGAAGCGGGCTGGAATCCCTGCTTGTGGTGGATTATGCGTATGCGCCGCCATGAACCGCACAAGGCCGGCTCTGGAAGAAGCAGAAAAGGAGTGGGAAATGAGCATTACCTTTGTGGATAATTCTGACGAAATCCTCCGCGCCCTTGGTGAAGCGTGTGAGCGCGGGTTGGAACGCTGCGGAGAAAAAGCTGTAGAATATGCCAAGGATTTATGCCCCGTTGATACTGGGAATTTGCGCAACAGCATTACACATACCGTGGAGGATGGGAAGAAAGCTATTGTTGGAACGCCGACCGGATACGCCATTTATCAGGAAATGGGAACGGGCAAATACGCCGAGGGAGGCGGAGGCCGCCCCACTCCGTGGAAATACCAGGACGAGCAAGGAATCTGGCATTGGACAGCTGGCAACCGGGCGCACCCGTTTATTAAGCCGTCAATCGCCGATCATCAGGAAACATACAAGAATATTCTGAAAGACGAGCTCAGCAAAGGAGATTGACAGGGCGTGGATACCAGAAAAATCAACATTCTTGGGGCTGAATACACGCTTTCCGTTTGCGGCGAAGATGAAGATTCGCGGCTGGCAGAATGTGATGGGTTTTGCGACGAAACCAGTAAAGAATTGGTTGTGGATAGCTATAGTAAGCACGTCGGCGACCGAACTTGTAAGAAAAACTTACAAGTTCAGATTAAAAAGAACAAGCGGCATGAGGCCATTCACGCATTCCTATTTGAAAGTGGCCTTGCGGAAAACTCCGAATGGGCACAGAACGAGGAAATGGTAGATTTTTTCGCTATCCAGTTTCCCAAACTTATGGAAGCGTTCAAAAACGCTGACGCGATTTGAGGGGCAATAAATGAATAATGACGAAATCATAAAGGCCATAGAGGCTATCATAAAGCGTGGGAACGATGTGGAGATACGGCGCAAGGGCGGCGGCTACATAGTCCTCGAAGTAAAGAAAACAATCAAATATTCTTCTCCTGCGTAATTGGGCGCAGGAATGGGCAATCGGAGCCGAACAGTACGTAGATTTTGCGTGCTGTTCGGCTCCTTTTTTGTTTATTTTGGTAAAACCCGCGAAGTATAGCGGCTTTTATATCACAGTCGTCCCCGAAGGATAGGGGCGAAGAAAGGAAGACTGAAACAATGGCATTAACTCGCAAACTTTTGAAGGGGATGGGGCTTACCGACGAACAGGTGGACACCATCATTGAAGCACACACCGATACCGTGGACGGCCTGAAAGCCGATATCGGGAAGTACAAGGCCGACGCTGAGAAACTTCCTGACATTCAAAAGGAATTGGATGATCTGAAAAAGGAAGACGCTGACGGCGGCTACAAGGCCAAGTACGAGAAGGAAAAGAAAGACTTTCAGGATTTCAAAGACGGAGTTGCCGCTAAGGAGAGCGCCGCCGCCAAGGAAAAGGCTGCACGGGCGTACTTCCAGAGCAAGGGCATTCCCGCTGAGAGCATGGGGCTGGTTATCCGTGGAGCCAAAGCTGAAATTGATAGTCTGAAACTGGACGGCGAAAGTATCAAAGATACCGCCGCACTGGATGGGCTGCTTTCCGGCGATTACAAGGGTTTGATCGGCAAGACTACCACCACCGGCACCCAAACACAGACCCCGCCTGACACCTCTGGTGGCGCAAAGAGCCGCGCTGAAATCTACAAGAAGGATGATAAAGGCAGGTATCTTTTGTCCACCGCTGAGAGGCAGGCCGCACTTGCTGAAAGCATGGCAAGCGAAAACAAATAAGTTTTTTGAAAGGAGCTGTACAAATGGCAGCAAAAACGAACGTAACTACAACTGCGCAGTACACGACTACCGCCCGTGAGGTGGACTTTGTAACCCGGTTCAATGATAACTGGGACGCGCTGCGTACCATTCTGGGCATTATGCGGCCTATCCGCAAAGCCCCCGGCACTAAGTTGGTATCCTATAAGGCCGAAGTAGACGGCGGCCTGAAGGGCGGTTCTGCCGTAGCAGAAGGCGACGAGATTCCCTTTACCAAGATGAAGGTTTCCCCCGTCGCCTATGGCGATATCGAGGTGGCCAAGTACGCGAAGAGCGTGACCATTGAGAGCGTTGCCAAATACGGCGCGGAGGTCGCCGTAGAAAAGACGGACGACGCTTTCCTGGTTGCCCTGCAAAACAAGGTTCTGGGCGACTTCTACACCTTCCTGGCTACCGGCTCTTTGGCGCTGACCCCCAAGACCTGGCAGCTGGCGCTTGCACAGGCAAAGGGCAAGGTGCTTGCGAAGTTTATGGGCATGGACAAGGACGTGACCGAGGTTGTTGGTTTTGCCAACATCATGGATTTCTACGACTACCTGGGCGATAAGGAGATTACCACCCAGACCATGTTCGGCCTTACCTATGTCCAGAACTTCCTGGGCTACAACACCCTTTTCCTTTTGCCTGACAAGTACGTCGCCGCCGGCAAGGTGATTGCAACCCCCGTTGAGAACATCGACCTGTATTACGTCGACCCGAGCGACAGCGACTTTGCCAAGCTGGGGCTGAATTACACCGTGAAGGGCGAAACGAACCTGATCGGCGTACATGTCGAGGGCGACTACTCCCGGGCTACCGGCGATATGTATGCCATCATGGGTATGAAGCTGTGGGCGGAGTACCTGGACGGCATCGCCGTTGCCACTGTTACCCCTGTTACCAAGGAGGGGGGTTAAAAGCGGCTCTGACGGCTGACAAAACCGCACCGGAAACCGTGGACTTTGACGGAATGACGAAAGCGCAGCTTTTGGAGTACGCCAAAGAAAACGGTATTTCCGGGGTCAGCGCCGCAATGAACAAAGCGGGTATTTTGGCCGTTGTAAAGAGTCGGTAAAGGAGGGAATCACATGGGGAATGCGGTAAGCCTGTATGAGCTGCTTGTGTACCTGCGTAATTTCTTCCCCGGCTTGCACTGGCAGTTTACCGGGGAGGAAATCACCAACAACCGGCTTATTATTCCCTGCCTGGAAACCGGCGATTACTACCTAATTGAGGGAAGCCGGAGAAACAACGGAATCCACGTGTACGGCGATTCCGATTTGCGGAACGAAACCTACAGCGGAATCGTTACGGAAATCTGCGTACCGCCGGAGGTGCTGGCGATTCTGGAAGAAATCAACACATGGCAGGAGAAGAACGCTGAGTCCGTACAAAGCCCGTATCAAAGCGAATCTTTCGGTGGCTACTCGTACACAAAGGCAAGCGGTTCGTCCGGCTCTGGCGAAAGCACGAGCTGGAAAACGGTGTTTGCGCCGCGCTTACGGATATGGAGGAAGATATGAGCTTGCTTGACTACTACCTGAATAACACGTGCGCACTGATGGAAAAGAAGCGCACCCCGGATGGTGAGGGCGGCTGGGCAACGGAATGGGCACCGGGCGCGGAGTTTGACGCGGCTATTATTCTGGATACATCCATGCAATCCAGAATCGCGGAGAAGGAGGGGGTTACCAGCGTGTACACCATTACCACCCGCCGCGCGAATCCGCTTTCTTTCCATGATGTGTTTAAGCGGCTTTCCGATGGTGCAATTTTCCGGGTGACGAGCAACGGGAGCGATAAGCAGGCGCCCACGGTCGGCACTTTGGATATGTGCCAAGTCACCGCCGAGAAATGGGAGCTGACAAAATGACGGCAACAGAAGCGCTCTACAAGTTTTTTTCCGGCTTTAATCTCCCCGCGTATCCGGATACATCGGTACCGAGCGACACCGTAATGCCTTACCTCACCTATTCCGTTTCCGTCGGCGGGTGGGGCGATATGGCGAACTCGCTGACGGTAAAGCTGTGGTATCACACGGAGAAAGAGGCAGAACCGAACGCCAAGGCAGAGGAAATTTCCCGCACGATAGGACGTGGAGGCGTTCAGCTGCCTTGTGATACCGGCACAGTTTGGCTTATGCGCGGTGAGCCGTGGTGCATCAATTCCACATTTGAATCAGATCAATCCATCAAATTGCGGCAACTGAACGTTGCCGCAATTTTCAATACCATATAGGAGGAAATCAATGAAATTTACACAGATTCCGCAGGATACCTTTAAGGAGCTTGTGCTGAATGCCGGTGTTTTGCTTTCGGCCTTTTCGCCTGATACGGCGGAAGTCGCCGACGGCACTATTATTGGCGCTACCAGCGGCGGATTGACCTTCGCGGCAACGCCCAGCTTCTCCGACTTCGGCGAGGATATCGATAACTGCCCGAAGAACACAAAGGAGTTGAAACGGCTGGAAAGCTGGGAGGTGAAGCTGAGCGGTACTTTCGTATCTGTGAACGCCACTAACGCAAAATCGATGGTGGCCGCCGCTGATGAAGCCGTCGGGAAAATCACGCCCAGAAACGATATTGCCGCCGATGATTTCAAGGATATCTGGCTTGTGGCCGATTACTCCGACAAAAACGGCGCGAAAAAGGGCGGCTATCTGGCCATCCATATGTTGAACGGCCTTTCTACTGGCGGTTTCCAGCTGAAAACCGGCGACAAGAGCAAAGGCCAGTTCGCGTTCGAGTTCACCGGCCATTATTCCATTACGGCGCAGGATACACCGCCTTTTGAAATTTACGTGAAGGCCGGAGAGGCCGAATCCGCTACGATGTAGGAGGCTAAGCATGAGAAAATTATCTCAACTTGGCACGGACGAGTGCCTGGACGTGCTGTGCGAGATCACCCCGCACATTGTGAACCTTGTTTCTGATGAGGAAATCATGAACGCCATCGGCAAGCCGGTGGACAAGAAAAACTCCACAAAAGTCGGCGTTATGCTGATTGGTGCGCAGAGGATTACCACCGTTGTTCCGTTGCTGCTGAAAACGCACCGCGCCGACATTTATGCTATTTTGTCCATCATGGGCGAAAAGAGCATTGAGGAAGTGGCCGCGCAGAGTACCATGGCGACGCTTTGGCAGATCAAGGAGCTTTCCAACGATAAGGAACTGCTGAGTTTTTTCAAATCGTGGAGGCGTGGGGAGCAGAGCGAATAATCAGCGCACTGTGCGCCCTCCCAAGAGTACGGGCGAGGGCGTACCTCTCCATTCTTCCCATGGAGTTGAAAAAACAATGCGAATGCGAAATTCTTCGGCGCTACATTACCGACGGTATCCAGATGATAACGCAAAACACGGCGGGGTGTGACAAGCGATTGTATCTATCTATCGGATACGAGGATATCATCAGCCCGAAGCCGGAGGAAAGCCGGCCTGCGGAGGATATCGTGGCGGATGTGATGAAAAATGTCGGGCTGAAACTGGTGACGAAAGGCGGTGGGCAGGATGGCGGCTAATGTATTTGAGCTGTTTGCGACGATCTCGCTGGATACAGATGAATATGAGCGTAAACTAAAGGATTCTGAAAACAAAACAAGCACATTCGCCGACGTTCTGAAAGCCAACCTTGCCAGTGGCGCGATTATCGCCGGAGTAAAGAAGCTCGCCGGGGTAGTTGCAGACGTTGGCAAAGCGGCCTATACGAGTTATGCGCGGTATGAGCAGTTAGCCGATGGCGCACAGCTGATGTTCGGCGACGCTTACGATTTTGTGGCGGAGAAAGCGAGAAACGCCTACAAGACCGTGCAAATGAGCCAGAACGACTATTTGCAGCAGGTGAATGGATTTGCTACCGGCTTGAAAACCGCCCTTGGCGGCAATGTGCAGGCCGCCGCCGAACTTGCCGACAAAGTTATCACCGCCGAAGCCAACGTTGTGGCGGCAACCGGAAACACCCAAGAAGCCGTACAGAATGCCTTTAACGGCATCATGAAATCCAACTTCACGATGCTGGATAATTTGCAGCTGGGCATCACCCCCACAAAAGAGGGATTCCAGCAGCTGATTGATAAGGTAAACGAGTGGAACGCAGAGAACGGAGAGGCCACTGCCTACACCATTGACAATCTGGCTGACTGCCAGGCCGCCCTTGTGGACTATATCGAAATGCAGGGGCTTGCGGGGTATGCGGAAAATGAAGCGGCGGGCACCATCGAGGGTTCCACGGCATCCATGAAAGCGGCGTGGCAGAACCTGGCAACTGGCATGGCTGACAGCAGCGCCGACATGGAAGGACTTACCAAGGACTTTGTGGACAGCGTATTTACAGCCGGAAGGAACATTATACCCCGCGTACAGCAAATTGTTACCGGCGTTGGAACTGCCACGGTAGAAGCTATTTCGTATCTCCGGGAAACGAATAGCGCTATTGATCTTCTCGCCACGGCGTTTGAGTTCGCGGCCACAGCGGCGACCGTTGCCGGTGCTGCAATCGGGGCGAATATGGCCGGAAAAGCCATTGCGAATATTGCTACCGTGTTCACAGCGAATGCCTCGGCGCTTGCGTTTTTTACAGCGGAAAGCGGGAAAGCGGCGGTTGCAGAAGCCACGCTGAATGGTGTATTTTCCGTTAGTGAAATCGCCATTGGTGTACTCACCGGGAAGATTTCCCTTGCAACTGCGGCGCAATACGCATGGAATACGGCGATACAAGCAAACCCCATTGGCTTGATTGCCGCTGCTGTAGCGGCTCTGGCGATTGGCATTGGAAAGGCAACCAAGGCACACAAGGAGTTCGTCAAGGAACTGGCCGGTGAGCCGCAGACGGTGGAAGAAGCAAAGGCAAAGCTGGATGAACTGAAAGCAAAGTACGAGGAATTAGTGGCGGCACAGAATGAGCTGTATAAATACAATCCGACGCAGTGGCGCCCATCCAAAGAGATGCAGGAATATGGCGATGCAATAAAAGAGGCGGAGCAGAATCTTGCCGATCTGCAAGCGCAGGAACAGGCCGCCGCCGAGGAAGCGGCAAAGCCCGCAAACGTGATAAAGGCCGCTTCTGAGGAATATGCGGCCGCTGCACAATCCATTTTGGAGGATTACCAGAATACCTATACCACCATCTATAACGGGCTGCATGATGTGGGATCTGCATTTACTTCCCAAATAGAAGTTGCAAAAATGTCGTGGGACGATTTCATGGGTAATCTTAAAGGAAATACCGAAGTTCTTCAGCAGATCGATGAAGATTTTGCATTTGTTTCCGAAAAAGCAGACCTTGCAGGCATTAGCGTTGACGGACTTTCTCAATATCTCGCGTCCATGAGTACGGGGGAACAGGCCGGATTCCTTGCAGGGCTACGTGATGAACTAGAAGATATGTCCGGCGGCACCGAGGGGCTAAGCAAAAAACTTGCGGAGCTTATGTATAATGTTTCTGCATATGAGGCCGCAGGAACCGAAACTTCTGATGGTTTAGCATTGGCTGTAGAGAACGTAAAAAGCCGTATGCAGGAAGCCGCAGACAGCTACGTGGAAAAGGTCGGCGACCTTGACCAGGAGGCGGAAGCTACAGAGGCAGCTACCAATACCATGAGTGGTCTGGTTGCTGGTATCGATAGCAGCACCCCCGGAGTTCTGGCAAAGCTTGATTCTCTCGCCTCCCAGATGAAATCACGGCTGACAAATAGCTTTGCCAACTACACGCTCACGATAAAGGCCAATATCAAAGGGAGCAACGTCCCCGGAGCGAAGAGCGGCCTTGATTATGTACCATACGATGATTACCTAGTGCGCCTCCATAAGGGGGAAAAGGTTCTCACCGCTGAGGAAGCGCGAGCGTATAGGTCTGAAAAATCTGCGGGTGCGTCCGGCGGGGCAGACTACGACGGCGTGGGTTTTTCCGGCGGTTCGCGTGGTGTGACGATCATCCAGAATATCCAGTCCGTTGCGCAAACGCCTGTTGAACTGGCAGCAGCCACAGAGGCTTATTTCACACAAGCGAGGTGGACGATTTGACGAACTTCAACAATTTAAGCAAGTTGTTCCGCTACGTGAACGAAAACGGGGATAGCGTTACCTTTGATTATGCCGGAGGATATCTTATCAATAAGCCCACGGGCATCGATACGGTAACGGTATCCCTGTCCCAGGCGAAGGGCATTAACCAGACGGGCGCGACAATTCAGAGCAAAAACGTTCAGCCCCGGCCTGTAAATGTCAACGGGCATCTGGTGGGAGACGGACAAGCAGCGAATAAAGAAAAGCTGCTTTCCGTCATCCGCCCCGATATTTCCGGGAAGCTATATGCGGATGATTACTATCTGAATGTTTGGCCTACGGCGACACCCAACATTGAGGCGAAACAATGGGGCGCACAGTTCCAGTTTTCCCTTTTGGCGGCGTATCCGTATTGGTGCAAGGACGATTCCGCAGCGGTAACGTTGTCCGGCATTCAAAAGCTATTCAAATTCCCGTGGAACATTTCAAGGCCGTATCGTTTCGGACAGCTGTTTGAAGCGAAATTTATCAATGTGGAGAACCGCGGCCAGGTTCCCGTCCCGTTTACTGCTACTCTTTCGGCAAGCGGTGATGTGGAAAATCCCAAAATCACCAACGCCGCGACGGGAAAATTTCTGCTGATAAATAAAACTATCGTCAGCGGGGAGCGGCTGATTGTAGAGATTACGCACGATCGGACAACTGTAACGTCATCCGTCGACGGAGATTGCCGGGGCGCGTTGAGCCTGAAAAGCACTTTGTTTCAGCTGGAAGTTGGGGATAATGTGCTGAAGCCGGAAGCGACAAGCGGGCTTGCGAATTTGCAGGTGGATATTGATTTCGCAACGGAGATCGTGGGGATCGCGCTATGAGCTTTGAAATCTATAAAGAGGACTTTTCCACACGGTACGAAATCCGGCACGCAATCAGTGTTATCATGAATATTTACTACAACGATATCGGAAAGCTGATACTGGTTGCGCCGGTAAGCGACTACAACATTAACGTGCTGAAAGTCGGCAATCTCCTGTATGATACGAGCAGAAACGTAACATTTGTGATAGAAAACACAAAGATTGACACGACCACGAACCGCATAACGGCGAACGGCTACACCGCGAACTGGCTTTTGAATAAGCGCATCATTGCAGCGGAATACCACATGACAACTATTGAGACGGGCGTGTACAAGCTGGTAAGCGATAATCTCCGGGGAATGACAAGGATTCAGGTTGCACAGGCAACCGGGATGACCGATAAAACGGACAATGTTTTCATGGGCGGGAATTTGCTGGATGAAATTATCCCGTTTCTTGAAGAAAAAGGCATAGGCCACACAATGGAGTGGAACCCCGACGACATGACACACACTTTCCGCCTTTACAAGGGGCGCGACCTGACGGCCGGCATTCACGCTATTGTATTTTCGGAGGAACAGGGAAGCGCAAAAGACCTTGTGATCAACGACGACGATTCCACCCTCTGTAATGTGGCCTATGTGCAGGGAAGCCTTAGCGGAGAGGATAACACATTTGTTGAAATCGTCGGCGATGCAACCGGGGACAATCGCCGGGAAGTGTGGTTCAAAACTGCCGTTCGGCAGGAAAATGACGAATCTGCGGCTGATTGCAAAGCCCGTGCGCGTGCTTATGGACAGATGGAGCTGGGAAAGCGTATCCGGCGAAAGTCCTTTTCCGTATCCATCGACCCGGAAGATCTGGGCAAGTATTACGCTCTGGGGGACATTGTATCGTGCGTATCTGCCCGGTTCGGGGTATCGTTCAGCGCCCGGATTACGGGTATTAAGTACACCTTGGACAGCAACAAAGCCCGGACAGAAGTTATCCTGGGCGACCCTATTCTTACAGCATTGGGGGCAATGAAATTAAATGGCTAATATCAAAAGTTTCCCGAATAACCAAGATACATACATAGGCGCAGAAGACGTTATGCGTTGGCATCATGGCCGCACATCCGGCGTTTTCGCCGCTGGCAGCAATGCATCCGTGCAGGCGCTTTCCACGCCCGGAATGGCGGTGGAAGTCTCAGACGGAACCGGATGGATGGCGAATTCCGGCAGGAACGGCATTGTGTGGTGGATTGATAATGAATCCGTTGATGGTGCCAAATTGCAGCTTGTCATTGATGCGGCAGACGGCGTTCTGAACCGGATTGATCGCGTAATCGTGGAGTGGAAAACCACAAACTACGTGGACTATCCGGAAGTGAAAATCTTGAAAGGCGCAAAATCCGGGACGGCGGCAGCCCCGGCGCTGACAAACAACAGCACAATCCGGCAGATCAGCCTTGCGCGGATTTCCGTTGCAGCCGGTACAACCGCTATCACCGCTTCCATGATTACGGACGAGCGGCTTGACGCTTCGGTGTGTGGGCTGGTGACGGAAAAGGTGGGCATTGATACCAGCACGATGCAAAGTCAGTTTTCCACGCTCCTGCAGGAAACGCAGGCACAAGTAAAAGATGTGCTTGATGATACCACGGCACAAGCCACATCGGTTCTGGATTCCATCAACCGGGAGCTGGCAGACCTGGAAGCCGGTACGGCGGTGGAGCTGAAAAAGCTCCTGTTCACGAACATCAGCGTGCCGGTATCCGCGTTTGTGGCTGATTCTACATATCAGGATTATCCATTCCGTGCGGCTATCGCGCTGACGGGGGTGCTGGATACCATGATTCCGGAGGTGGTTCTTGCTGTGGCAGACGCAATTGACGGCAATTTTGCCCCTGTTGCGGCTACTTATAACGGCGGTGTGTATCTGTATGCCGCAAGCGCCCCGGAATCGGCAATTACGATTCCCACCATTATTTGCTGGAAAGGCGGTGTAAGCGCATGATTGGAAGAGTAAATACCGGAGGTGGCGGCACAGGCGGCACCCTGACTGTCACAGCCCCAGCGAACGTCACTGTGACTGTTTCCAAGGACGGCAAGACAAAGACTAAGAACTCCGGTGCCAGCGGCGTGGTGGTGTTCAAGGGGCTGGCAAGCGGCACGTGGACGCTTAAGATTACGGACGGTTCTCAAACATCATCTAAGCCTGTTGTCGTTACCGCCGATTATTCCACAGTAATTGCATTTTTTGCAGCCACCATCAACGTCACCTATCCGTCTGGCTCTACCTGCACCGCTACAGACGGCACGACCGCCCTCACCGCGCCGGATACCAGCGGCACATGGGCTTGCGTGGTGCCGAATGTGGGGACGTGGACTGTGGCAGCTACGGATGGTAATGACAGCACTAACAAGTCCGTATCTATCACAGCGGATGGTCAAACGGAGAATGTTGTGCTCAGTTACACCCTAGTCTTATATGAGAAAAATGGTGAGACTGTAGACTGGAGCTATAAGGCATATGATCATAGTGTTCCGTCGGTCAATATGACCTTAGATACTCTGAAAAGTCAGTATGGCGAAGGGGATGCTAGACGACCGACACTATATACGACCGCTAAACACGACATTTCATCATACGATACGCTTTTCGGCTCTTTTGATATGCAAGGAAGTGGAGCTATCTATTTGGGCATACTCTCTAGCCCGCCTACAAACGGCTCGGAAGTTGATAAAGTAGGGTTCGTGTCACGCGCAAACGGCAGTGGTGCAAAGGTTAATTTAACATTGGATATTAGTGGCTTTACCGGAGAATATTACATCGCTGTGTACGTAACCGCAAATTGGGGATCTAGTTATGATGGTTCTACGATAAAAATATATGCCGAATAATGGGAGGTGCATACTGTGAAAACAATCTATCTTGATTCCGATTTTAAGTGCCATACCTCCAACCCGGATAATGCATACACAGCTGTGGAAGCCAATGCTTTTGACGGCAAGTGCGATACATACATTGAGGGCTACCGTTACGTGCCATCGGGGAAGACGTGGACTCGCTCTGACGGCACAGTGTTTGCAGGTGAGATGGTAGCGCCATGGAAGCCGTGGGCGGAGCTGGATGCAGCTCAGCGAGAGTACGAGCGGGAGCAGTATCAGGCGCTTGTTGCGCAGAACGCCGAGTACGAAGCCGCATTATCCGAAATTGAAACCGCTCTGGGGGTGAACGCATGACGATAGAAGAACGCAAAAACGCTATCCTTGCTAAAATTGCGGAAATAAAAGCCAGCGGCGGCGAGGAACAGCTAAAAGAGCTGGATGAAGCTTATAAGAAAGGGGTTGACAGTGTATGACACAAGAGGAAAGAAAAAGCATCATGTATGCTCAGGGGCGGGCGAACGCGCTTGCCTTGCAGGAGAAAGCCCCGGACATGACAGGCACCGAACTGAACGCGGCGGATAGCGACATTCCCAGTTTCAAGGCCGCTGTCACAAACACAAACATGTTGGAGCGCAAGGCCGGGTTTGTGTGCCGGTCATCTGCCGGCCGTGTAGTGCGACTGGTGCAGCCCTATGACAGCACTATCTACACCCAGGAGCCGGAGGAGCTTCCCGCACAGTGGGGGTTTGCTTGGAGCACCGATCCAGCGAAAGCGTTGCCGTTCGTCGCCATGTCTACCAGCCCCTATAATAAGGGAGACTGCTGCACGGAGGGCGGCAAAGTATATCGCTCCACGTTGGACAATAATGTATGGTCGCCGTCCGCATACCCTCAGGGATGGGAAGAGGTGAACGTATGACGGTAAAGCAAATCCAATGCCTGTTGACCTATCTGGGCTATTCTCCCGGAACGATTGACGGCATTGAGGGCAGGAACACCCAAGGAGCTGTCCGAGCGTTTCAGGCTGACTACGGGCTTACCGTGGACGGGATTCCGGGTGCGGCTACCCAGAAAATGCTCATCGGTGCTATCGCAGGGACGGCGGTGAAGGTGGAAAAGCCGGAGAGCAGCGACGCGCCGAAAACCGGGACGTTCTGGGACGACATCAAGTACTTTACCCGGGAGGAATTCCGGTGCCAGTGCGGCGGGAAATACTGCAACGGCTTCCCCGCAGAACCCGCAGAGGAAACCGTTCGCATGGCGGATGAGATACGCCGCCGGGCGGGGGTTCCCCTGAATGTAAATTCCGGCGTGAGGTGCAAGCGGCACAATGCCGAGGTGGGCGGAGTATCCAACTCCCTGCACACCACGGGACAGTCCGTAGACCTCTCAGGGGCTATCTCCCCGGAGAAACTGTATGCCATAGCCCAGGAGGTGCAGTCCGAGAAAATCCCCGGGCGGGGCGGCCTGGGGCTGTACGGCTGGGGTATCCACGAGGACAACGGGAAATACAGCCGGTGGAACGGCTGAGAAGGGAGAATGCCAATGGAAGAAGCTGAGATCACCAAGTGGATTTCCGCTGTAGAGCAGCGGGGGAAATCCAACTCTCACCGACTGGACGCTCTGGAGAAGCAAACGGAAGCGCTGAACACGCTGGCAACGTCTGTTGCGGTGATGGCTGAACGTGTGGAAGTTACCGGGGATAAGGTTGACAGCCTTTGCGCGGACGTGCAGGAGCTGAAAGCCGAACCCGGCAAGCGGTGGAAGGGCGTTGTGGAAAAGGTCATCTACATCGTTGTGGCCGCTGTTGTAGGGTTTATTCTTGCCCAGCTTGGGCTGAGCTGATTTTTAAGGAGGAAAACAAAATGATTAACTGGATTGTACGTATCAAAAACAAAAACTTCTGGCTGGCCGCGATTCCCGCGCTGCTGCTGCTGGTGCAGACGGTGGCCGCCCTGTTCGGCTTTACGCTGGACTTGGGCGAAATCGGTGATAAGCTGCTGGCCGTGGTGAACGCCGTGTTTGCCCTGCTGGTGATCCTGGGCGTGGTCAATGATCCTACCACCGCCGGTATCGCTGACAGCAAGCAGGCAAGAACCTACATTGCCCCCAAGGAGGACTGATGTGACAAGTGGATAAAGTCCCGTGGAATCGGGTGATTCTGGATGAGTTCTGCTCTCTGGCGATTCTTACGCCGTTGGAGGAAAAGATCATCCGCACCCGAGCCGCCGGATGGAGCCGTGTACAGCAGTGCCACGCTTACGGCATGTCCCTTGCCACATTAGATAGGTACATTAGGAAGTTGAAAAACTCCTATAACAGTGTGCAGGAGTATAGCTACATACTCCCAAAAAACATAGACTTCTGATAGCTTTTTGAAGGATATGTGATTGTAAGTCGGTAGGGAAACGAGAGTTTCCCTACCGATTTTTTTGTTATTCTATAGGCAGGAAGGGGGCGTTGCCTATGGCTGAATTTCAAAGCTTTAATCCAAATCCCCGCGCCGCGAAAGTCGGCGATTGCGCAGTTAGAGCTGTGGCAAAGGCTCTGGGAATTGACTGGTATCAATCATACGTTGAGCTGGCCAGCGAGGGGCTGACTCAATGCGATATGCCTAGCGCAAATAACGTATGGGGCGCGGTGTTGCGGCGGCACGGATTCAGGCGGGCGGCAATCCCGGCGGAATGCCCGGATTGCTACACCGTAGGCGATTTTATCCGGGAATACCCTGACGGGATCTACGTTGTCGCGCTGAAAAACCACGTTGTTGCCGTGGAAAACGGCGTTTTGTACGATACTTGGAACTCAATGGACGAAAATCCTATCTATTTTTGGAGGCGTGAATGATGGCAAATCCTTATATGCAGCCCAACTACCAATCCGGCTATTTTCAGCCCAACTATTTCCAGCCGCAAATGCCAATCGGGCAACCGCAGATGCCCGCACAACCCCAACAGCCGCCCCTTGATGATCGAATTTGGGTAGCTTCGGAATCTGCGGCGGAGGCGTTTATCGTCACGGCAAACGGATTTGTGCGGCTATGGGATAGCAATAAGCCAGTATTCTACGAAAAGCGGACCGACGCGCAAGGGCGGCCAATGCCAATTGTAGCGTATGAATACAAAATCCGGGACGCAGGAGCTACCCCGGAGGCAGTCAGCGCAGGATTTGAGCAGCGGCTTTCTGCTGTAGAGGAACGGCTGAACCAGCTGACAGATGGAAAACGCGATGCCAAGAAAGCGGAGGTAAAACGCAATGATGCCTAATCCTATGCAGATGATTTCCCAGTTCCCCCAATTTATGCAGCAGATGAGGGGGCAAGACCCGCAGCAACTGCTTAATCAGCTTGTACAGAGCGGGCGTGTAAACCAGCAGCAGCTTAACCAAGCCCAGCAAATGGCACAGCAGATGCAGGGGCAGTTTGAGCAATTCCGGGGCATGTTCGGCTTCGGAGCGCCTAGAAGGTAAACAATAATCTGGCCAGATTTTGTTATATTTTTCATCTTTTGAAAGGAGAACAAAATGAGTATTACAGCAAGCGAAATGACCCCCGCCGATATCAGAGCCGTTACCGATGGCAACAACGGCGGCTATGGCGGAGGCTGGGGCGGTGATTGGTCTGCATGGATCATCATTTTCCTGATCTTCGGCTTCTTTGGCTGGGGCGGCAACGGCTGGGGCGGAGGCTTTGGCGGTCGTGGTTCCGGTGCTGGCGTGGTGGACGGGTATGTTCTCGCGTCCGATTTTTCCAACATCGAGCGGAAAATTGACAGCGTGAACAACGGTGTCTGCGACGGCTTCTACGCCATGAATACCGGTATGCTGAATGGGTTTGCAGGCGTGAACCAGAATATCAGCAACGGTTTCCAGGCGGCAGAGCTTTCCCGGTGCAATCAGCAGGCTGCCTTGATGCAGCAGCTTTTCCAGATGCAGATGGCAAATCAGGAGTGCTGCTGCGAAAACCGCGCCGCTATTCAGGGCGTGAACTACAATCTGGCTACCCAGAGCTGCGAAACCCGGAACACGGTACAGAACACCACCCGGGATATCATCGACGCTATGAACTGTGGTTTCCGCTCCATCGACCAGCGGCTTACCGCACAGGAGCTGGCGGCAAAGGATCAGAAAATCGCCGATCAGAATCAGCAGTTGTTCATGGCGCAGCTGGCGGCGAGCCAGAATGCCCAGAACCTGACGATCAAGGGCTACGTAGCTGACCAGTTCGCCTATTACAATCCCCGGCCTGTGCCTGCCTACCAGGTGCAGAATCCTAACTGCTGCTACGGTAACGGCTACGGCTGCGGCTGCGGAAACGTAGCGTAAGGAGGGGAGAGCATGGCGGTTGAACTTACTGCGAACGCTGTCCAGGCGGTGCCTGCCGGACAAAACGTGCTGTTTACCGATGCGCCGGTGAAATGCGGGCGGGGGTATGTTGTTCACCGTGAAGGCGCTGGGCTGGTGACACTTCGGGGCATTTGCAATGGATGTTCCCCAATCGCGCGGTATCGCGTGCTTTTTGTGGGAAATATCTCCGTGCCTACCGGCGGAACCGCTGGGGCTATCAGCGTAGCGCTGGCGCTGGGCGGTGAAGCGCTTCCCACCACTACGGCGACGGCAACACCCGCCGCCGTGGGAGACGCATTCAACGTGGCGACCTCCGCGTTTGTGGATGTTCCCCGCGGGTGCTGCGTAGCGTTATCCGTGCGCAATGTCTCCGCACAGGCAATCGATGTTGCCAACGCCAATCTGATGATTGAGCGCGTGGCCTAGGAGGTGAAATTATGAAGCACTGGGAACAGTTGAGAGATACACTTTGCCGGGAACTGGACGAAATCGCCGAAAAAGGCGAACTGTCCGCCGGTGATCTGGAAACCGTGGACAAGCTGACGCACACCATGAAGAATCTGGATAAGATCATGATGGGTGAAGGATACAGCAGTGCCGGGGACTGGTACGCTATGGGCAACTATGGACGGGATGGCTATAGAGCCGATTACCGGGACGGCGTGAGCTATCGAGGCCGTAAACGCGATAGCATGGGACGCTACAGCCGCGCAGACGCCAAGGAAGATATGGTGGATAAACTGCGGCGCATGATTGATGAAGCGCCGGATAGCCGGACACGAGAGGCTCTGGAAAAGGCCGTCCGTTGTATGGAGGATTAAAAAATGTTAGCGGAGCGGGATTTGCTGGAAACAATCGAAGAATGCAAAGCAGTGAAGCGCCCGACGGCGGCAACATGCCAGCTGATGGCCTCATGCTATACAATTCTAGATCATATGTTTCCGGAACATTCCCGCTCTGCTGATGTTTCTCCCGCAAGCTTGTATTCCTCCGCTCCTGCACCGCAGAGTGATGAAATATCCGGGAGCGAGTTTGCAATTGCTGCAAATTCAGCGGGAATGAAACGGCTATTAGAAGTGATGGACGAACACATGGAGTGCATTCGGCTGATGTACCCCAAGGAATACGCGGCGATTATGCGGCGGCTCAGAGAATGAGCGCAAAATTCCGTTGCCAATCCGTTTCCAATTTGCACCATAAAAACGTACCGAACGCGGAAAAATATTAAAATCTGCGGTAATATTTTCACGTAGAATAGTTCGGAGAACGTGGGAATATAGCTGATAAAGCAATAAAAAAGCCCTAGAATTGATTTCTAGGGCTTTTTCTGCATGGTGACCCGTACGGGAATCGAACCCATGTTACCGCCGTGAAAGGGCGGTGTCTTAACCGCTTGACCAACGGGCCTGGTAGCGGCAATCTGATTCGAACAGATGACATACCGGGTATGAACCGGCTACTCTACCAACTGAGTTATGCCGCCATGTGGTCAAAGGATTTCGGCACCGCCGAAATCAGCTTTATTATTGTATCCGAACAGGCGGTCATTGTCAAGACATTTTTTCGTTTTTTTGCTGGAATTTTTGGCAATACTTCCTCCGAGGTGAAAATACATGGCTTTTCTCAAGAAATGTCTGCTCTTCTGCATCGGCGGCGGGGCTTACGTGGGGTTGGAGCTGCTCTGGCGGGGGTACAGCCATATCAGCATGTTCGCGGCAGGCGGGGTGTGCTTCCTGCTCATCGGGCAGCTCGGGCAGGTTCAGCCCGTTCTGCCATGGCCGCTGCGGGCGATCCTCGGCGCGGGGATTATCACCATGGTGGAGTTGGCGGCGGGACTGCTGGTGAACCAGCACTACCAGATCTGGGACTACCGCGGCCGCCCCGGGAATTTTCTGGGGCAGATATGCCCCGCCTTTACCCTGCTGTGGATTCCGGTCGCCCTGATGGCCATGGGGCTGTACCGGTGGCTGGACTGGCGGCTTGACCGGATGCTTGGCGTGTAGAGACGGATATGCCCCCGTCCATTTGATGGGTGGTCGTAAGCAGTGAATGGAGCGTATCAACATGCTATGCAGCCCCTTGGCTCTCCCTCTGGGAGAGCTGTCACCGAAGGTGACTGAGAGGGCGTTGCAGTCTCGTATCCCCTCTCCATCTTCGCTTTGCTCAGCCACCTCTCCCACAGGGAGAGGCAAGTGGTGCAGGTCAATTATCCCACTGTGCCTGTTGACGGTCTAATGCCCCCGCCCTTTTGGGCGGGGGCATATCGGTTATTTGTCGTATTCGGGGGGAAGCGGCGTCACGACGGGGGTGCCGTCGGGCTTTAAGAGGGGCGTCAGCCCGCCGCCGTAGCCGCTGGACTGCCACAGATAATTCACGCCGGTCTCCCTGTCTACCCAGATCTGCAGCGTGGTGAAGCTGCCCTGAGAGTAGATTTTTACAAAGCGGTCGCTCTGCCTTGCCATGGCTTACTCCTTCGTGCCTTCCACAATGCCGTTTGCCAGACCCACCAGACCCTGCATCTCGGAGGGAATGATGATCTTGGTGGCCTTGCCGTCGGCGACCTTCTGCATGGCCTCGATGGACTTCAGCTTGATGACCTGATCGCTGGGGGCGGACTTGTTCAGCATTTCCAAAGAATCGGCAAGCGCCTGCTGCACCTTGCGGATGGCTTCGGCTTCGCCCTCAGCCTTCAGAATGGCGGCCTGCTTCTCGGCGTCGGCGCGGAGAATGGCGGATTCCTTTTCGCCCTCGGCAATGAGGATGGCGGACTTCTTCTGGCCCTCTGCCTGCAGGATCGCCTGACGGCGGTCACGCTCGGCCTTCATCTGCTTCTCCATGGAGTTCTGGATGTCCTGCGGCGGCAGGATGTTTTTCAGCTCCACGCGGTTGACCTTGATGCCCCACGGGTCAGTGGCCTCGTCCAGAATGGAACGCATTTTGGTGTTGACCACATCACGGGAGGTCAGGGTCTGATCCAGTTCCAGATCGCCGATGATGTTACGCAGGGTGGTAGCCGTCAGGGTCTCCATGGCCGCCATGGGCTGCTCCACGCCGTAGGCGTACAGCTTGGGGTCGGTGATCTGGAAATACACGACGGTGTCGATCTGCATGGTGACATTATCCTTGGTGATAACGGGCTGAGGAGGATAGTCCAGAACCTGCTCCTTCAGGCTGACCCGGCGGGCAATGCGGTCAATGAAGGGGACCTTGAAGTGCATACCCACGCCCCACACGCTGTGGAACGCGCCCAGACGCTCAATGACGTAAGCCCGGGACTGCTGGACAACAGAAATGTTGGTAATGACGACAATGAACGCGATCACGATGATTGCTAAAATCACAAAACCCATAGTAAAACCTCCATGTAATGATTGATTCTCTTCCTAACGATTTCAGACGGTGACGGCAGCCTCTACAGGGGTCACATAGACCTTCACGCCTTCCACTCTGTCCACCCGGACTTCGGTTCCCACGCTGATGGGGTCGCCGGAGGTGCTTCTGGCCGTCCACTCCATGCCGCCCAGCTTTACCTGACCCCGCGCCTCCACATTGTCAATATCCGCCGTGACGCGGCCAACGGAGCCGACGACGGAGTCCACATTGGTGGCCGTGACCTTGGAATTCAGGAATTTCTTTGCCAGCGGCCACAGCAGCGCCAGCAGAACGCCGGACACCACCACGAACAGCGTGATTTGCAGCCACACGGGCGCGCCCAGTGCGGCGCACAGCAGCGCGACCAGCGCACCCAGCGCAAACCATATGGAAACCAGATGGATCGGGCAGGCCGCCTCGGCGATCAGGAACACCACCAGCAGCACCAGCCAGAAAAAAGCAGCCGATTTCATATCATAATCTCCTTTCCATGATAGTGACTTCATTGTATCAGAGATACGGTGAAGTGTCAACAGACTTTCCGGGGTGCGCCCTTTGCCGTGATGTCTGTTTACGGCCTTATTATATCTCTGGCGCAATGATAAGTCCATGGCTGCCGCGGCAAAATAGGCGGGGCTATTTCCACTCAAAAAGAAAAATAGCGGCGCAGGCAAATGGGGTGCATTTCTATACCGCCCAAGCACCCCTTGCCTCTCCCTTTGGGAGAGGTGGCGAAGCGAAGACGGAGAGGGGAAATGGGTGCGGAAAGCCCGCTCAGTCACCTTCGGTGACAGCTCTCCCAGAGGGAGAGCCAAGGGGCTGGATATGTTGGCGCAAGAAATGGAGCATATCGATACCGATACGCTCCATCCACTGTTTTTACGGCCGCCCATTCAATCTTCCGGCGCTTACGTTATTTCTGCTTTCTCGCCCGGTATGCCTCCGGATCGATAATGCCGTTTACCAGCATTTTCTCCGCCCAGAGCTGCAGGGTTTCCACCGTTATGGAAATTTTCTCCAATTCCTCCTGAATCCGGATGAAATCGTCGATTTCGTCCCCCTCAATTTTGCCGTCTGCCGTGATTTCGATCAGGCGCTCCTTCTCCCGGCTGACGCAGTTCAAGGACGCCAGCATCTCCAGCACGATTGCCGACAGCTCCTTCATCTCGATCTCCGGCACATACGCCTGCCCGATGGGGCACTGGTTGGAGCAGTAGTAATTGCACAGGGAGGGACGGCGGTATTTTGCCGCCATGGTCAGCACCTCGTCGGGATGGGGGAGGGATTTTCCGCTTTCGATCTTCTCAATGCGCTCCGGCGTGACCGCTTCCAGAAGCTCGCTGGCTTTTTCTCTGGACAGCCCCAGCTCCTCCCGGACGAGCTGGTAGCGGTTCTTGTTGCTTTTCGTAGACGCTCTTCCCATGGCGCGGCCTCCTTACCCTTTTCCGTCATTTTAGGAAAGACGGCGGCGTTTGTCAATGGGTATCTGGCAAAGAACCGGAACAGTTTCTTTACCGAATTTTTGCCAGCATACCAAACTTTTCCAGATGCGGGGTATGCTTTTCCGACAGAAAATGCTATAATAGATAAAAGAGGTGAGCATGATGAAGCAGCACAAGCGCGTTTTTCTGGACTTCGCTTACGCGGCAGTCATTCTGGTGACGGCATTTGCCCTGAATCTGGCGCTGCTCCAGTGGTTCCGTATCCCGTCCGTGACGCCCATGATCTTCGTGCTGGGCGTGTTCCTGATCGCATGGCGGACGCAGGGGTATTTCTGGGGGATCGTTTCCTCTCTGGCCAGCGTCATGGCCGTGAATTACGCCTTTACCTATCCCTACTGGGCGTTCAACCTGATCCGGCCGGAGTGTCTGGCCTCTGCGGTGGTGATGCTGATGGTGTCCATCATGACCAGCACCATGACAACCCAGATCAAGCGGCAGGAGCAGATGAAGGCTGAGGCGGAAAAGGAGCGGATGCGGGGCAATCTCCTTCGGGCGGTGTCCCACGACCTGCGCACGCCCCTGACCTCCATTTACGGCGCATGTTCCGCCATGCGGGACAATTTCGACGCCCTTCCCCGGCAGACCCACATGAAGCTTCTGTCGGACGTCTGCGCCGACGCCCAATGGCTGGTGCGGATGGTGGAAAATCTGCTGTCCGTGACCCGCGTTGACACCTCCACTGTCCGTCTTTCCAAGAACGACACCGTTCTGGAGGAACTGATCGACGCGGTGCTGGTGAAATTCCACAAGCACTACCCGGACACGGAGGTTCATGTGGAAATTCCGGAAGAATTCGTCAGCATTCCCATGGACGCCATGCTGATCTCTCAGGTGCTGATGAATCTGCTGGAAAACGCGGTTTTCCACGCCAAGGGCATGAAAAATCTCTGGCTTCGGGTAGAAGTCAAGGGTTTCTGGGCGTATTTTTACGTAGAGGACGACGGCTGCGGCATTCCGGAGGAAAAGCTCCCCAAGCTGTTTACGGGGATGCTGGGCAGCGAAGCGCCCATGGATCAAAGCCGCAGCAGCATGGGCATCGGCCTGAGCGTGTGCAGCGCCATCATCAAGGCCCACGGCGGCGAGATCTGGGCGAACAAGCGGGCCGGCGGCGGAACCGAAGTGGGCTTCCGGCTGGAAATGGAGGACGAAAATGGGGAATAACAAATATAAGGTACTTATCGTGGAGGACGACCAGAGCATTCTGGGCTTTGTCCAGACGATTCTGGAGACCAACGGCTATCAGGTGCTGACCGCCGAGCGGTGCCGTCAGGGACTGCTGATCTTTTCCTCCTACACGCCGGATCTGGTGGTGCTGGATTTGGGGCTTCCGGACATGGACGGCGGCGAATTTATCCGGCAGGTGCGCCTTTTCAGCACGGTTCCCATCATCGTCCTGTCCGCCCGGACGGAGGAGAACGACAAGGTCTCCGCGTTGGATCTGGGCGCCAACGACTACATAACCAAGCCCTTCGGGACGGCGGAGCTGCTTGCGCGGGTGCGGGCGGCGCTTCGCGCCAGCCGGAATCGGGCGCGGGTCGCGCCCTCCAACCTGTTCACCGTGGACGATCTGGTCATCGACTATGACCGGCGGCAGGTGAGCGTCGGGGGAAGCCCGGTTCACCTGACCCAGACGGAATACAACATTCTGGCGCTTCTGAGCCAGCACACAGGCAAGGTGCTGACCTACGCCACCATCATCCGCTCCGTCTGGGGCAGCATGGACGACGGGAGCGTGAAAAAATTACAGGTGAACATGGCGAACATCCGCAAGAAGCTGGGCTGCCGTCCGGGGGACAGCCGGTACGTCATCAACGAACTGGGCGTGGGCTACCGCATCGCCGACGAATAATACAAAGGCTTTCCGGAAAGGCTGCCGTGGCCTTTCCGGAGAGCCTTTCTCTGCCCGGCAAAGCTTTACCCCATTTTTACCGTCGGCGCAGTATAATATATCCCAATTCAGGCGGCGTGGATGTCCCCTGACCGTTATCAAAGGAGTTTATTTATGGAAGTGCTTGTGGAAAACCTGACGTTTCTGACCTGGCAGCAGGTGCTGATGTGGCTCATCGGCGGCGTGCTGATCTACCTCGCCATCGTCAAGGAGATGGAGCCGTCGCTGCTGCTGCCCATGGGCTTCGGCGCGATTCTGGTAAACCTGCCCAATTCCGGCGCGGCGGGGGTCATCGCCCATCTGTTTCAGCTCGGCATCGCGGGGCATGAGCTGTTTCCGCTGCTGCTGTTCATCGGCATCGGCGCGATGATCGATTTCCAGCCGCTGCTGGCAAATCCAAAGCTGATGATCTTTGGTGCGGCAGCGCAGTTCGGCATTTTCTTCACGTTGGGGCTGGCGTCCTTACTGGGATTTGAACTGAACGACGCGGCCTCCATCGCCATCATCGGCGCGGCGGACGGCCCCACGTCCATCTTCGTCGCCCAGCAGCTGGGTTCCAGCTATACGGCGGCCATTATGGTGGCGGCCTACTCCTACATGGCGCTGGTGCCGATGGTACAGCCGCCGGTGATTCGCCTGTGTACCACCCAGGCGGAGCGGAAGATCAAAATGACCTACAAGGGTCGTCCCGTCTCCAAGACCACGAAAATCCTGTTCCCCATTGCGGTGACGGTCATCGTGGGGCTTGTCGCGCCCCAGGCCGTGGCGCTGATCGGATTTCTCATGTTCGGAAACCTCATCCGGGAGTGCGGCGTGCTGAATTCCCTGTCGGAGACGGCGCAGAACGTGCTGGCGAACCTCATCACCATCCTGCTGGGACTGACCATCGCCTCCCGGATGAATGCGGCGGAATTCCTGCGGGTGGAGACGCTGCTGATTCTGGGGCTTGGGCTGGTCGCCTTCGTGATGGACACCGTGGGCGGCGTAATGATCGCAAAATTGATGAATCTGTTTCTGAAGGAAAAAATCAACCCCATGATCGGCGCGGCGGGGATTTCCGCTTTCCCAATGTCCGCCCGTGTGGTGCATAAAATGGGTCTGGCGGAGGATAAGCAGAATTTCCTGCTGATGCACGCTGCCGGGGTCAACGTTTCCGGCCAGATCGCCTCCGTCATTGCGGGCGGCCTGATTCTGGCGCTGGTAGGAGGTTAAAAATGGAGCTGCATGTGGATTATCTGATGAACGTTCTGCCCATCGTGGGCACGGGAATGCTGGGCGTTTTTCTGGTCACAGGCGTGATCATCGCCGGTGTGAGCCTGCTGAACGCGCTTACTTCCAACAAAGAAAAATAATGACGGGGGTCAGGCATTCGCCTGACCCCCTGCGCGTTACTTCATGAACTTGTCGATTGCCTGACACAGATCGTCGATGGCGTCCTGGTCACCGGCGGCTACCGCGTCTACCATGCAGTGGCGCATGTGGTCTTTCAGGATCACCTTGCCGGTGTTGTCCAGCGCGGAACGCACCGCCGCCAGCTGGATGAGCACCTCCGAGCAGTCGTGCCCTTCCTCCACCATCCGCTTCACCTTTTCCAGATGGCCGATAGCGCGGGACAGCCGGTTCAGTACGGCCTTCTGATTTTCGTGGACATGGCCGTGGCTGTGGGGAATGCCATGGGCATGGAGATAGGCATGGTCATGCTCGTGGTCATGGGCGTCGCAGCATTCGTGGGTGTGGTCGGTCATCGTCTTGCCCCTCTTTCTCGGGTGAAACATACTTTTTATAGTATACCTTTTTTCTGCGTATTTCGCAAGCCCTCCCGGGGGATATCTGCACAAAAATAAATGTTTTGACAGATGCGCTTTCCGCGGGTATAATATTAGGAAAAAATAAAGGAGGCTATCCTATGCATATCGATTCCGAACATGTGGCCGGCGGCCATGACCACGAGCATACCCATGACGGCGTTGCCCACACCCACCCCCATACCCATGAGCATACCCACGACCACGAACATCCCCACGATCACGCCCACCTCCACGCCGACGGCGCGGAGCATACCCACTCCCATGACTGCGGTCAGGACTGCGCGTCCTGCGCCAGCACCTGCGAGCACACGCCCATGGAGGAGCTGGTGGCGCTGATGAAGTACATGGTCGGCCACAACGCCGCCCATGCCAAAGAGCTGGCCGATCTGGCCGTCCAGCTGGACAAGGCGGGCGACCACACCGCTTACGAGCAGGTCATGGCCGCCGTATCCGACTTTGAGAAGGGCAACATGCGCCTGAGCGTTGTGCTGTCCAGCCTTGAGGTCAAGTAAAGGAGGGACAGACAATGTGTCTTTCTACCGTTTATAAGAACAAGCTTACCCCCGAAACGGTCATGATGCGCAACGTCATGAAGATCGAGTGCCGGGACGGCATGGTGATCCTCACCGACCTGATGGAACGCCAGATGGCCGTGGAGGGTACGCTGGAAATGGCGAATCTGGTAGACGGCGTTGCTGTCGTGAAAGAGAATATTCCCGCATGATTTTTCTCCCGGATGGCGCAGCCGTCCGGGAGAATTTTCGTATATCCCGCCGCCTTTTGGGGAAGCTACTTCAAAGAGGTGACGGGTCTTGATTATGTCTTATGTGCGCACCATCGCGCTGTATCTGGTGCTGATCGTCTGCGTCCGGCTGATGGGCAAGCGGCAGATCGGGGAGATGGAGCCGACGGAGTTTGTTGTGACCATGCTGCTGGCAAATCTGGCGGCAATTCCCATGCAGGACGGGGCGATCCCCCTGTATTCCGGGCTGGTGCCGATATTGACGGTTCTGGGGTCGGAGCTGGTGCTGTCCGGGCTGATCCTGTACAGCGTGAAGTTCCGGCAGCTGCTGTGCGGCAAGCCGGTGATCCTGATTGAAAACGGGAAGCTGATGCAGGACAATCTCCGCCGCACCCGGGTGACGCTGGACGAGCTGACGGGGCACCTGCGGGAAAAGGACGTGCTGGACATCGCCGCCGTGCAGTACGCCATTCTGGAAACCGACGGGAATCTTTCCGTGTTTCCCTTCCCCAAGGAGCGACCTGCCAGCGCCAAGGATGCGGGCATTCACCCCAAGCCCCAGTTCCTCCCCGTGACCATCGTGGAGGACGGCTTCCTTTCCAGAGAGAATCTGGGCAGAGCCGGGAAGGATGAAGCATGGCTGAAGCAAATCTTGCAGGAGCACCGCGCGGAAATCGCGGACACCCTGCTGCTGACGGTGGACGCCGGGAACAAGGTCGTGTGGCTGGGAAAGGAGTACGGCAGATGAAACGCAGTTGGATCGGATTCGTTCTGCTTCTCGTCCTGCTGGCCGGGGGCATTGCCGCCACATGGGGCATGGCCAAGTGCCATGAGCCGATTGCACGGGATTTGGAAAACGCCGCGAAAACGGCGCTTCAGGGAGACATGGCGCAGGGAGAAGTGCTGATGCTTCAGGCGCGGGAAGCATGGGGACGCAGCCGCCATCTGGGCGCCTGCTTTGCCGACCACACGCCAATGGAGGAGATCGACGCGCTGTTTGCCGAGGTGGAGGTCTACGCCGCCGCCCGGGAGGAAACCGACTTCGCCGCCGGGTGCGCCGCCCTTTCCAGAAAGGTGGAGGCCATGGGGCAGGCTCACGGGGCGTCGTGGTGGAATCTGTTTTAAAAAAGCTGCACCCTCTTGCCGTGCAAGCACCACCTTGCCTTTCCCTATGGGAGAGGTGGCCGAGCGAGGACGGAGAGGGTATACAAGGCTGCAATACCCTCTCCGTCACCTTCGGTGACAGCTCCCCCGGAGGGGAAGCCAAGGGGGTGCGTATATTGATACAAGAAATGGAGCGTATCTTTACCGATACGCTCCATTCGCTGCTTTACGGCCATTCAGCAAATCTGTGCAGTGTGCTTATTCTTCTTCGTCCAATGGCTGAGTGCCCTTCGCCAGTGCGATGATGGCCTTCGCCAGTTCCCCGGCGGCGGTCAGCGCCTCGTCGTGGGAGTTCCCGGCGGCACCTACCTCGATCAGCAGACCGCCGGGGGACAGATCCTCGTTGAACCGCTGGCCGCGCAGCTGTAACGGGCGGGTGATTCCGGGGCAGGCCGTTTCCAGCTGGGCGTGGAGCTTCAGCGCAAGGGAGAGATTTTCCTCCCATGTATCGTAATTCGTGCCCACGACGATCATCAGCTGGGCGCTGTCGCTGCCATCTACATGGGCGAGGGTGCGCATCTGGCTTGCCCCGCCGGAGGCGTCCCGGTGGAGGTCGAGCACCATCTGGATCGTGGGGTATTCTTCCAGCAGCTTCTTGATGGACTTCCGGGCGTCTGCATAAGAACCGTTGTAGGACGGGTAGTCGTGCAGGGACGTGTCCTGTACGGCGACAATGCCGTTCTCCCCCAGAAGCGCCTGTACCCGGCGGCCGATGGAGAGCATGTTGAAATTGTCGTCCAACGTCCGGTAGGAAGAAGTCTCGGTATAGGCTTCGCCGTGGCGGGTGTAGCTTTCCGTGGAGTGGGTGTGCAGGATCAGCACCGTGGGCTGGTCACCGGTCAGATCCCAGTTCAGGGGCTGCTCCATCAGCGCTCCGATGTCCGGGCTGACGGAACAGGCATAGTACAGCTTCACCATTTCCGGGTCAGAAAAGGACGGAAGGGGCGGCTCGGTGGGCTGCGGTGCCGCAGGGGGCGGAGATTCCACGAAATCCACCGAAAATGCCTCCTGAGACGGCGAAAACCGGACGTCTCGTCCGGTTTCTAAGTAGATCAGGAATGCGGCGGTATCCGGGCTTGTCAGCCACGACAGGAGCTTCCCCGGAAGTCCCGAAGCGAACAGCCGCAGGGTAAGGGCGCAAAGAATTGCCGCCGCGCCCACCCGCAGCGCTCTGCTGCCCATACGCCGCCCCCCTTACGTAAAGTAATGTCGAAAAACCTCGTCAGCGTCGAAAAATGACGTAAGAAAACCTATGTATTACTCCCGGGCTTCCACTTGGGTCTGGAACGCAGTTCCGTCCGGAGATTACGGAAAAATTCCGTCAGCAGCGCCCCGCACTCGGCTTCCCGGACGCCGCTTTCCACTTGCGGGTGATGATTGAACTCCATGGAAAACAGACTGCACACCGAATCTACAGCGCCGCACTTCCGGTCGGAAGCACCGTAGACCACCCGGGGGATGCGGGCGTTGATAATGGCCCCGGCACACATGGGGCAGGGTTCCAGCGTCACGTACAGGGTACACTCCCACAGACGCCAGCCGCCCAAACGCCGGCATGCTTCCCCGATGGCTTCTATCTCCGCGTGGGCGAGGGCGGACTTGTCCGTCTCCCGGCGGTTGCGCCCCCGGCCGACGATGGTGTCCCCCCGGACGATCACGCAGCCCACCGGCACCTCGCCGTCCGCCGCGGCCTCCCGCGCCAGAGCAAGCGCTTCGTCCATAAAATACGTGTCCTCCATGACGATCCCTCCTTTTGGGATAATCATAGCGAATCCGGACGGGGCAGTCAACAAAAATCCTTATACGAGTTTTTGATAAAACGCTTAAAAGTGTTTTATCAGGCCGCAGGATTGCGGCCTGCGGCATTGCCGCAAAAAACGAAGTCAATACATTTCTTACCGCCGACAGGCGGTCTGCTGTGAAACAGCTCAAATAAAATGATGAAATCATTTTATCAAGAAATAGTATTATTCCTCCATCAGCATGGCGGCAAACAGGACCGCCAGCTCTTCCCGGGAGAAGGGACGCTCCCGGCGCTGCTCCAGCCGCTGATCCGCGGCGCGGATACGGCCCAGCAGCATTTCCTCCAGTTCCGCCCGTTCCTTTTCCGCCGGGGTTCCCGTGAGCAGATAGTCCGTGGTGACGCCCAGCTCCCGTGACAGCTTCACGAGGGTCTGCATGGACGGCTCCCGCCGTTCCTGCTCGTACATCCCCAGCGCACTTGGACTGACCTGCAGCCGCTGCGCCAGCTCCGCCTGACTTAACCCCGCCTCCCGGCGCAGCGCCGCAATTCGGGTTCCCAACATATGACCACTTCTTTCTTGTTATCTGGTTAGCGCAAGGATACCACAAAAAAAGTGAAAAAACAGGGGAATAAAGACGCCTACACATTTCGACGGACATTACACATAGCGTGTGGTATGCTGTTTCCATGGAAATAGCTGGGAAATTATGCGAAAAAAAGAATGCCAATTTCGACAGGTTATTGCCTAGATACCCTACATTTCTTACGAAAGAGGTCGATTCTTATGATCCGATTCCTGGAACCCATGCTGTACATAGACGATCAGGCGCAAGTGCCTGTGCGTCTGTGTGAAAAATGCGGCGGCGAATGCTACGCGCCGGACGGCGTCTGCCGCTGCTGTGAAGGAGACGCGCTATGACGCTGGCAGAGCTGAGCGTGTGCTACGAGGAAGCCGCCGTCCCCCTGCGACGGCGGCTGCGGGAGCTTCGGCTGCTGCTGGCAGCAACGGAAGACCCGGAGGAAATCTGGCGCTGTAAGCGCCGCATTGCGGAACTGACCCCCATGCTGACCCAAATGAACGAACTGGCGGAGCTGACGGCCCACTACTACGACAGGGGGTACTACCGGAATGAAAAATATACTGTATGAGGGCTACCTCGGCCCCCGGCTGCCCCGGGAGGTGCAGCTGAAGCGGGTGCAGCGGGTGATGCAGGAGGAGCTGACGCCCTTGCAGCGGGAGACCCTTATCGCCTTTTATTTTCAGGAACAGACCCTGACCCAGATCGCCGCGGACCGTGGCGTGAACAAAAGCACCGTCTGCCGGACGCTGAAACGGGCGGAGGCCAAGCTCAGGCGGTATCTGAAATATTAGGGAGAGACGCCAGCTTCTGGAAAACCACCGGAGCCGTACTGCGCAGGGCAGTGCGGCTCCGGCTTTTGCGTCCGAACCGGATATGCAGCCGAAAACCCCGCAAAAATCGACTCCCCCGCCGGTAGAATCTCCGGTAGAGCCGCAGTTTCCCCATTCTACCGGCGGGGTAGGCCGGGACGCGCGGGTAGAGCGTGGGGGAGCCGAAGCTCCTTGACTTTCGGAGATTTTGGCGATAGACTATGACACACTCTGAAGATTCGGATGGAGCACCTTATGAAAACGCAACCCCCTGCGCCCATCAAAACCGTATATTACACCGACGAGCGGAACGATGAGTTTTCCTCCGCCGAGATCGAAACGCGGCGCATTGACGAGAGCTACCGGTACATTGACCCCAGCCCCGGGTGGAAGGCGGCAAGATTCATCGCTTACCGCCTGTTTGCCATGCCCGCGGCATTCCTGTACTGCAAGCTGGCGCTCCACGCGCGCTTTGAAAACCGGCAGGTGCTGAGGAAGGCCGGCAAGACCGGCTGCTTCGTCTACGGCAACCACACCCAGCAGGTGGGCGACCCGTTCCTGCCCAATCTGGCGCTGTTTCCGAAAAGCGTCTACATGATCGTCCACCCCAACAACGTCTCCATGCCGGTGCTGGGAAAGATCACGCCGTACTTAGGCGCTCTGCCCCTTCCCTCCAACATAAAAGCCATGCGTTCCTTTCTGGACGCCATCCGCACCAGAATTGAGGAAGGCAGCTTCATCATGGTCTACCCGGAAGCCCACATCTGGCCGTACTATACCGGCATCCGGGATTTCCCCGCCACGTCCATGAAATACCCCGTGGAGCTGGACGTTCCCAGCTTCACCCTGACCACCACCTACCACCGCCGCCGCTTCGGCCGGAAGCCCCGGACGGTGACGTATCTGGACGGCCCCTTTTACCCGGACCACAGTCTCCCTCCCAGAGCCAGAGCGCAGGCGCTGCGGGATGAAATCTATAAGACCATGGTCAGACGGAGTCAGGAAAGTGACTACGAATACATCCGATATGTGAAGAAAGAGGAGAAGACGTGACCGATATCCTGTATTGCGGCAACGACAAGGTGTTTGACGGCGTGCTGACGTCGGGCCTGTCCATTGTGCGCCGGCTGGACGCGCCGAGACCGCTGACCATCCACATTTTCACCATGGAGCTGACCCGGGTTTCCCCCAATTATCTTCCCATGACCCGGCACCATGCGGACATCATCGAGACGGCGCTGCGCCGCCACAACCCCGACACCCACGTAAAGCTCTATGACGTCACGGCGCTTTACGAGCAGCACCTGAAGCAAAACGCCAACGAGGGCTGCTACTGTTCCCCCTACACCCTGCTGCGGCTGCTGGCGGATCTTCTGCCCATGCCGGACAAGCTGCTGTATCTGGACGCGGACATCATGGTCTGCAAGGATATTGGCCTGCTTTACGATCTGGACGTGGAAACCGTGGAGTACGCCGCCGCCCGGGATCACTATGGGAAATACCTTGTTAACCCCAACTATATCAATGCCGGTGTGCTTCTGTTCAACATGAAGCTGTGCCGCGAGACCGGGATCTTTGAAAAATCCCGGGAGCTGCTTCGGACGAAAAAGCTGATGTTTGCGGATCAGTCCGCGCTCATCCGCTCCACCACATCCCGGCGGCTTCTGCCCCAGCGGTTCAACGACCAGAAGTTCCTCCACGGCCACACCGTGATCCGGCATTTTTCCAAGCGGCTGTTTTACACCCCCTACCCCCACACGGAGAACATCAAGCAATGGCAGGTGGAGAAGGTACATAAGAAATTCGGCTACACCTGCTTCGATGACATCCTGAATGAATATCTGTCCATAAAGGAGAACCTGCAATGAACCCCGTCAACTTATTTTTCGCCTGTGACAACGCCTACGTTCCCTTCCTCGCGGTGACGCTCACGTCACTGAAGGAAAACTGCAATCCAAAGCGGGACTATGCCCTGCGAATCCTCCACACCGGTCTTGACCCGGAGAACATCCGGCGGCTGACGGATTCCTTCGCCTCCGACGGCTTTACCATGGAGTTTATTGACATCACGCAGGCCGTGGAGCAGTTTGCCGACAAGCTCCACACCCGTGACTACTATTCCAAATCCACCTATTACCGTCTGTTCATCCCCGATCTGTTCCCCGGGCTTGACAAGGCGCTGTATCTGGACAGCGACGTGGTGCTGCTGGGCGATGTGTCAGAGCTGTACGACGTGGATCTGGAGGAGAATCTGGTGGGCGCGATTCCCGACAGCGTGGTCGGCTCCATCCCGGCGCTGGCGCTGTACACGAAAAAGCGCCTGCGGGTGGCGGCGGATCACTACTTCAACGCCGGCGTACTGCTGATGAATCTGGACGCCATGCGCAAATGCGATTTCCTGAACGTGTTCCTCCGGCTGCTGCAAAGCGTCACCTTCCAGATCGCACAGGATCAGGACTATCTGAACGTTATCTGCAAGAACCGGGTGGAGTACGTGGGATTCGAGTGGAACACCATGCCCTGCGACGTCCACACGAACGCCCCCAAGCTCATCCACTACAATCTGGACTTCAAGCCCTGGCACCGGGACGACGTGGCCTTCGGCGACGTGTTCTGGGACTATGCGGAACGTTCCGGCTATCTGGAGGAAATCCGCAAGGTTCGGGAGGGCTACACCGAATGGCACATCGCCCGCTCCGCCGAGGAGACCACGCATCTGATCGCCATGGGCAAACGACAGGCCAGAAAGCGGACGGCAAATATGCTGATCCGCTGGAAGATCAGGCGGGTGGTGAACGTATGAAGGAAATCCCGAAATCCCCGGAAAGGCTCGCTATCCTGGAAAAGATCGCCCAATATGAGCGGGAGGGGCGCTTTGACGAGGACGTGGAAAACGATCCCCCAAGCCGCGTCCTGCTGCCGGAGGAGATCGAGTACGCGGACAGGCGCTTTTCTGCGGAATGCAGGCGGACGGCGGCATTTGGCGCGGCGTATCTGTATTTCTGGAATCTGCGGCGCAAAAAAGAGATCATCCTGTGCAAAACCGAGGGGCTGGAGCATCTGGCCGGGGTAAAGGGCGCGGTGATCACTTGCAACCATTTTCACCCCATGGACAGCTTCATCATGCAGAAGGTGTTTGACGCGTCGAAGCATCCCAAGCGGATGTACCGGGTGATCCGGGAGGGGAACTACACCAGCTTCCCCGGCTTTTACGGCTTTCTCATGCGCAACTGCAACACCCTTCCCCTCAGCTCCAACATGCAGACGATGAAGAAATTTCTCCGCGCGGTAGACCGGGTGCTGTCGGAGGGCAACTGCCTGCTGATCTACCCGGAACAGAGCATGTGGTGGAACTACCGCAAGCCCAAGCCCCTGAAGCCCGGCGCCTTTGACATGGCGCTGAAGAACCACGTACCGGTGGTGCCGTGCTTCATCACGATGGCGGACAGCGACTTGGTCGGCGCCGACGGGTTCCCTGTGCAGGAATACACGCCCCATTTAGGCGCGCCCATCTGGCCGGACGAGACCCTGTCCCGCCCCGCCGCCCGGGAGCAGCTTCGGCAGAAGACGGAAGATTTCTGCCGGGAGACCTATGAGACTGTGTACGGGGTATCCCTACGCCACGAAACGCGGGAGAGCTGAGACGGAATTTTTTGACCAACAGAACGAAACCTCCGGCGAAAGCCGGAGGTTTTGTTGTGTACCATATTACCTTTGCACCCTGCCGGTGCCATCGCCGCCCATGAGCCTTATCACATCGGAAACACCAACACGGTTGAAGTCTCCGAGGATCGAATGCTTCAGGCAGCTTGCCGCCACGGCGAACTCCAGCGCGGACTGCCTGTCGGCATAGTGGTTCAGACCGTAGAGCAGCCCACCGGCAAAGCTGTCGCCGCCGCCGACCCGGTCTACAATGTCCCGTATCTCGTATTTTCTGGAAACGTAGAAGTCCCTGCCATCGTTCAGGCAGGCTGCCCAGCCGTTCCAGTCGGCGCTGTGGCTCTCCCGCAGCGTGATGGCGATCATTTTCATGTTCGGATATGCCGCGAGCACCTTATCGCCAAGGGCCTTGTACTTTGCACGATCCAGATTGCCGGACTTGACGTTCACATCGTCCACCGTGATCTCGAGAGACTTCTGCACGTCCTCTTCGTTAGCGATTGCAACGTCCACGTACTTTGCAATCTCGCGCATGACCTCGCTGGCCTTTTTGCCATACTTCCAGAGGTTCTTGCGATTGCGCGGCGCACCCACAAGCATGGGCCGAGGTGAAATTCCTGTGGAGCTGATGCCACCAGCCGTCCGTTTCTTGCCCATTTATTCATCTTTCATGGCGGCATGGAATGATAGTCTATGCTGCCGCTTGAAGAAAGGGAGGTGAATCATGGCAGGCGAAATTGAAGTTCAGGTAAAAGATAAATTTTGCCTTACCATTGATGAAGCATCGGAATATTTCAATATTGGTGAGAAGAAAATGCGAAAGCTGGTAGCCGAGAATATGGATTCTGGCTTTGTAATTCAGAATGGAGTAAAGGTTTTGATTAAGCGGAAACGCTTTGAAGCCTTTCTGGATGATTTGTCGGCCATCTGATCTTTCGCTGATGATAAAAGCATTTGCTATACGCGCTTGAAGATCATATATTCTGCCTTTTGGCTCCGAGTTTTGCTTCATTTAGCAATAGAAAAAGGGCCTCCGCTATGATATACTGTTAGTATATCGCGCGGAGGCTCTTTTCACAGAAAGGAGCATGAACGGTGAGCGAGAAAAGACGAGATAACAGAAATCGTATTCTTCGCAACGGAGAGAGCCAACGCAAAGATGGACGATATGCGTTCAAATATATCGACGCAACAGGAAAGCCCCAGTTTGTTTATAGCTGGAAATTGGAGAAAACGGATAAGCTGCCAACGGGCAAGCGGGACGATCTTTCTCTGCGGGAGAAAGAAAAACTGATTCAGAAAGATATTGACGATCAGATTGTACCTCGCGGTGGTGAAATGACTGTGGAGGAACTGGTAAGAAAATATCTCATGCAGAAAACAGGCGTCCGGCATAATACCGAGGCCAATTACAACTTTGTCCTCAATATCATTAAGAAAGAAGAATTCGGCAAGCGCCGGATTGACAAAGTAAAGCAGTCTGACGCGAAATGCTGGCTGATAAAGTTGCAGCAGGATGGCAGGGGTTACAGCTCCATCCATTCTATCAGGGGTGTTGTCCGACCTGCCTTTCAGATGGCCGTTGATGATGATTTGATACGCAAGAATCCATTTGAATTTCAGCTTGCCACCGTCGTAGTCAACGACAGCGTGACAAGGGAAGCGATTACCAGAAAGCAAGAAAGAGCGTTTCTTGAATTTGTGGCGAGTGACAAGCATTTTTGCAAATACTATGATGGTATCTATATTCTGTTTAAGACCGGGCTTCGGATTTCAGAGTTTGTGGGTTTGACGCTGGCGGATGTGGATATGAAAAATCGAAAGATTAACATTAACCATCAGTTGCAGCGGAAGCGGAATATGGAGTATATCATCGAGGACACCAAGACAAGCAGCGGTACACGGGTTATCCCTATGACGGATGATGTGTATGAGTGCTTCAAGCGCATCATTGCCAACAGGAAAAAACCAAAAGTGGAACCGATGATTTGCGGCAAAAGCGGTTTTCTCTATCTGGATAAAAACGATATGCCGATGGTGGCCCTGCATTGGGAAAAGTATTTCCAGCATATTTGCGAGAAGTACAACAGCATCTATAAAGTGCAGATGCCGAAGATCACGCCGCACGTTTGCAGACATACGTTCTGCTCGAACATGGCAAAAAGCGGAATGAACCCCAAGACGCTTCAATACATCATGGGTCATTCTGACATTGGCGTGACGCTCAATACTTATACGCACATCGGATTTGAGGATGCGCAGGAGGAATTGCAGCGAGTAGCCAATGCTGATTAGTTACTACTTTTCGTGGTAGAGGGAGTTCAGCGGGTATGCGATACGGCAAAATATGAAAGCGGCAGAAAATTCCCGGTACAATCCGTACTCTTGTTGCAGGGCAAGGATTTACGGCAAAGCTCTGCCATAGAATTTCGCCATATATCGCAAAAAAGGGCCAGTAGTAAAACACGATTTTAGGCTCAATTTACTACTTGTTGTACTACTTTTGCTGGCAAAGATGTGCGAATTTATGCTACGATATGCCAAGTGAACGAGCATCGGACCATTTGAGAAAATGCCTGAAAATCAAGGAAAATCAGTAAATTCAAGAGGTTTAGATAGATGATAAAAATACTTTTCGTGTGCCACGGCAATATTTGCCGCAGTCCTATGGCGGAGTATATTCTAAAGGACATGGCCGTGCGGGCGGGAGTGACCGACCGGTTTGAGATCGACTCCGCCGCGGTGAGCCGGGAGGAGATCGGTAACCCCGTCTACCCGGCTGCACGCCGGGAATTGGGACGGCACGGCGTTTTCTGCGGCGATCACACCGCCCGGCAGGTGACCGCCGCGGACTTGCGGCATTTCGACCGGATCTATTATATGGATAGCAGCAACGCCCGGCTCCTGAGGCGGCTGCTTCCCGACGACCCGGAGAAGATCCGGCCGCTGCTTGACCGGGACGTGGCCGATCCCTGGTATACGGGGGATTTTGGCAAAACATGGGACGACCTTGTAGAGGGCTGCACTCAGATTATGGAGGAATTTGGATGAATCAGGAAATCTTAGAGAAAAAGCTGGCGGAGCTGCCCCTGTACTGCTACCGGTTCTTCGATCCGCAGGAGCTGGAATTCTCCCAGCGCGTCCGGTGGATCTGCGAGCACGAATGCCCCATGTACGGCAAAAGCTGGGCGTGCCCTCCCGGCGTCGGCAGCGTGGAGACATGTCAGGAAAAGTGTATGCGCCACAAAAACTGCCTGATGATCGCCACCGTCACGGAGGTCCCCGACATCGCCGACATCACCCAGACCCTCGCTACCCGCGCCGACCACGAGGACATCACCAACCAGGTGGGCGGCTTCTTCCGGGAACAGGGCGTGGAACCTTATATATTGTCCACGGAATCCTGCGCCATCTGCCCCCGGTGCGCCATCGAGGACGGCCTGCCTTGCCGCCATCCGGAGCGGATGCACCCCTGCGTGGAAAGTCAGGGCATCAACATTATTCCCACGCTGGAGCGCTGCGGGATCGAGTTCCAGTACGGGGACAACGTTGTGACGTGGATTTCTTTGCTGCTTTTTTGAAAAAATGCCGGGGTAGTGCCGTATCCATGCGGCGCTGCCGGGATTTTTTTGTATTTGCCTATTGACAAAGGGAGAAATGCGATGTATACTGATATCAACAAATGAGCGTATGCTCATATATACATTTAATTAGGGAGGCGTTCCCATGGTGAAGAAAGTATATCGGGTAGAGAATCTGGACTGCGCCAACTGCGCATCGAAGGTGGAGGCGGCACTCAACGCGCTCCCGGAGGTGCAGGAGGCGGTACTCACCTACGCCACGATGCAGCTTCGGATTACCGCTGAAGACCCCGACGCCCTGCTCCCCAAATTGCAGGAGGCCGCTCAGAAGGTGGAGCCGGAGGTGGAATTCTACCCCAGAGACGGCGCTCACACCCACCACAGCCACACCGGCGAACATGAGCATCATCATGATTGCTGCTGCGGTCACGAGCATCATCACGAACATGAGCATTGCCACGACCACGCTCATGACCATCATCACGATGATGACCATGAGCATGAACACGAACACCATCACAACCATGAACATACCCACGAGCACGGCGGCGAGGAGTCAGAAGACCTGAAGCCGATTCTGGTCGGTGCGGTTCTGTTTGTGGTGGGTCTGGTGCTGGACCATTTCGGACTGAAATGGCCGACGCTGGGCGTGTGCCTCGTGGCCTATGTCCTGCTGGGCGGGGAAGTCATTGTGACGGCCGTAAAGAACCTTGCCCGGGGCCAGATGCTGGACGAGAACTTCCTGATGGCCCTTGCCTCCATCGGCGCGTTCTTCACCGGCAGCTTTACCGAGGCCGTCGGCGTCATGCTGTTCTACCGCGTCGGCGAATATTTTGAAGACAGAGCCGTCGCCCGCAGCCGCAGCCAGATTATGGAAGCCGTTGACCTGCGCCCTGAGGTGGTGCAGCTGGTGGATGGGGAAACGGTGCGGGAGATTCCTGCGGGAGAAGCCAAAATCGGCGACGTCGTTCTGGTTCGTCCCGGCGACCGTATCCCCCTGGACGGCATCGTGGTCAGCGGCAGCAGCCGCGTTGACACCGCCCCCATCACCGGCGAGCCGGTGCCGGTTTCCGTTGCCGAGGGAGACAGCGTGGTCTCCGGCTGCGTCAATACCACAGGTCAGCTCACCGTCCGGGTGGAAAAGTCCCTGTCCGAATCCATGGTCACCCGCATTCTGGACAGCGTGGAAAACGCCGCTGCCAGCAAGCCCAAGATCGACCGCTTCATCACCCGTTTCGCACGGGTCTACACCCCCATCGTAGTGGGCGCCGCCGTGCTGACGGCGATCATTCCCTCCCTCATCACCGGCGACTGGGGCAAATGGGTCTACACCGCTCTGACATTTCTGGTCATGAGCTGCCCCTGCGCGCTGGTTCTCAGCGTACCGCTGGCCTTCTTCGCCGGTATCGGCGCGGGCAGCAAGCGGGGCATCCTGTTTAAGGGCGGCCAGTCCATGGAGGCCATGAGCAAGATCAAGGCCGTCGTCATGGATAAGACCGGCACCATCACCAAGGGCGACTTTACCGTGCAGAAGATCGTAGGCGGCGACGAGCTGCTGGAACTCTGTGCCGACTGCGAGCAGCAGTCCACCCATCCCATCGCCGAGAGCATCGTCGCGGCGGCCAAGGCGCGGAATATGGAGCTGCGCCGTCCCGAGGAGCTGGAAGAGCTGGCCGGCCGGGGCATCCGGGCAAAGCTGGACGGCAAGGAAATTCTCTGCGGCAACGAGCGGCTGCTGACGGAGAAGGGCGTGTCCTTCCCCAAGTCCAGGGAATACGGCACCAAGGTGCTGGTGGCGGTGGACGGCGTTTATCAGGGCTACCTGCTCATCGCCGACACCATCAAGACCGGCGCGGAGAACGCCGTCCGTGCCCTGCGGGACAGCGGCATCGAGACGGTGATGCTCACCGGCGACGCCGAGGAATCGGCCATGGCCGTTGCCGGAGCCGTTGGCATCCGGGAGGTTCACGCGGGACTGCTGCCCCAGCAGAAGCTTGAGCGGCTGCAATCCATCCGGGAGACCAAGGGCGCGGCCATGTTCGTCGGCGACGGCATCAACGACGCCCCCGTGCTTGCCGGTGCGGACGTAGGCGCGGCCATGGGCAGCGGCGCGGACGCGGCCATCGAGGCGGCGGACGTGGTGTTCATGACCTCCGACGTGGCGGCGGTGCCTCAGGCGCTGCGCATTTCCAGACAGACCGCCCGGATTGCGTGGCAGAATGTGGTGTTCGCTCTGGCGGTGAAGCTGGCGGTCATGATCCTCGGCCTGTGCGGCTATGCCTCCATGTGGCTGGCGGTGATCGCCGATTCCGGCGTGGCGCTGCTGTGCGTCCTGAATTCCATTCGCATCTTATATAAGAAGTAACATCCGCGGCGCCGTCACCCAAAAAGTGGCGGCGCCGCCTGCAAATCGGTAAAAACGGCCGCAAATCCCGGGATAGCCGAAATAATCACCAAAACAGCGCACCGAAAATTGTTGAATATGCAGAACTTTCAAAAAAGCAAAAATTTCAGTTGCACTTTTAGACAATGTGCGCTATGATGTTGACATGGAAACGTTGGAATCGTTTCCAAACCACCATCCGGCTCTGCCGGAACGAAAATAGGAGGAAATACTAATGAAAAAGCTGATTGCATTGCTGCTGGCAGTTGTCATGGTAATGGGCCTGGCCGCCTGCGGCTCCAAGACCACTACCGAGACCAAGGCTCCCACCGAAGCCAAGGTTGACACTCCCGCCACCGAGGCCGAGACCGACGCGCCCGCCGCTGCCGGTTCCGTCTACTACCTGAACTTCAAGCCCGAGTTCGACCAGGCTCTGCAGGGTCTGGCCGCCAGCTACACCGAGAAGACCGGCGTGCCTGTCAAGGTCGTGACCGCTGCTTCCGGCGACTACTCCAACACCCTGAACGCTCAGATGGGCAAGGACGGCGCTCCCACCGTCTACAACATCGGCAACATGTCCGGCCTGAAGGACTGGGATGAGTACGCTCTGGATCTGACCGGAACGGCTCTCGCCGGCGAGCTGGCCACCAACGACTTCAACCTCTACAACGAGGCCGGTGAGCTGAAGGCCATGGGCTACTGCTACGAGTCCTTCGGTATCATCGTCAACACCAAGCTGCTGGCCGATGCCGGTCACTCTCTGGATGAGATCAAGGACTTCGCGTCCCTGAAGGCCGTCGCTGACGACATCCACGCCCGCGCCGCTGAGCTGGGCTTCGACGCCTTCTCCTCCGCCGGCCTGGACGGCTCCTCTTCCTGGCGCTTCTCCGGTCACCTGGCCAACATGCCCCTCTACTATGAGTTCCGTGACGACGGCGTGACCGAGCAGCCCGCCGAGATCAAGGGCACCTACCTGGACAACTTCCGCAACATCTGGGATCTGTACATCACCGATTCCGCCGCTGACCCCACCGCTCTGTCCACCGCCACTGGCGACCAGTCCGAGGCTGAGTTCGGCGAAGGCAAGGCTGTCTTCTACCAGAACGGCACTTGGGAGTACGCGGCTCTGACCGCCGACAAGTTCAACCTGAACCCCGACGAGATCGCCATGATCCCCATCTACTGCGGCGTTGACGGCGAAGAGAAGGCCGGCCTGTGCTCCGGCACCGAGAACTGCTGGGCGATCAACAGCCAGGCCAAGGAAGAGGACATCCAGGCTTCTCTGGACTTCCTGTATTGGCTGGTCACCGATCCCGACGCATCCGCTGTCCTGGTCGAGCAGCTGGGCGCTGTTCCCTTCAAGAGCTGCCCCGCTTCCGCCAACAAGTTCATCGTTGACGGCAACGCGCTGCTGGCTGACGGCAAGTACGCTGTGACCTGGGCGTTCAACTACACCCCCAACGTGGACTCCTGGAGAGCTACCGTTGTCACCGCTCTGGCCGCTTACTCCGCTGATCCCACCGACGCCAACTGGGAAGCTGTTAAGACCGCTTTCGTTGACGGCTGGGCCATCGAGTACAAGACTGTGAACGGCTGATCGGCACACCACAACTGAAACCCAGAGGGGCGGGCGGTAAGCCCGCCCCTTTGAATGTCCCGGCCTGCACAGGGTGGGAGGGTACGTCGGCTTTTGGGCGGATGCAGCCTCCTGTCCTGCGCGGCAGCACCGGAACGGGGTGCCGTTCTGACACGGTTATTTTGGTAAGCAGCCAAATATAATAAAAATACAATACAGGAAAGCGAGGGAATCTCATTGAGCAAAAAAAATGACGGCGCCGGCCTGAACAGCCGACTGATCCGCCGTCCCATTCAGCGGTGGGCGCCGCTGTTCATCCTCCCCGTGTTCGCTGCCTTCTGCATCGGCTTCGTCTGGCCGTTTTTGCAGGGCATCTACCTGTCCTTCTGCACCTTCAATATTCCCAAGGATGCCAAATGGGTCGGCCTGACGAATTATTCCAAAATCTGGACGGACGTCAGCTTCTGGAACGCCTTCAAGAACACCGCATTTTTTGCCGTGGTCTCCATTCTCCTGATCAATGTGCTGGCCTTCTTCATCGCCTATGCCCTGACCCAGAAGATGCGCGGCTCCAACCTGTTTCGCACCGTGTTCTTCATGCCCAACCTGATCGGCGGCGTGGTGCTGGGCTACATATGGAGCATGATTTTTGACGGCATTCTGCGGAACTATTCCACCTACCTCACCGCCAACGCCACCTACGGCTTCTGGGGTCTGGTCATTCTGGTGGCCTGGCAGCAGATCGGCTACATGATGATCATTTACATCGCCGGACTTCAGGCCGTCCCCGGAGACATGCTGGAGGCCGCTGAAATTGACGGCGCCAGCGGCAGCCAGACGCTGTTCAGGGTCATCATCCCCAACGTGATGCCCTCCATCACCACCTGCACCTTCCTGACTCTGACCAACTCCTTCAAGCTGTTCGACCAGAACCTGGCGCTGACCGGCGGCCTGCCCAGCGTCATTCAGAACGGCGCGAAGTTCAACCAGACAGAGCTGCTGGCGCTGAACATTTACTCGACCTACAACATCAATAAGAATTGGCACGGCGTTGCCCAGGCAAAGGCTGTTATCTTCTTTATTCTGGTGGCCGTTCTGGCCATTGCCCAGCAGACCGCGACCCGCCGCAAGGAGGTGCAGCAGTGATGCGTAAAGACAGAATGAAAACCAAAGAGTATTCCGCCGGCAGCACGGTGCTGACCGTTGCCTTCGTGCTGATCTGCCTTGTGTGGATCATGCCCATTTACGAGGTTGTCGTCAACTCCCTGAAGTCCAACAATGCCATCAATCTGGACGTGTTTGCCCTGCCCAATTCGGAGAGCTTCGTGGGCTTTGCCAACTATGTCAAGGGTATGACCTTCGGCAATTACCCCTTCCTCAAGTCCGTGGGCTACAGCCTGTTCATCAGCGTGGTTTCCACGGCGCTGATCCTGCTGTGCTGCTCCATGGCGGCATGGTACATTGCCCGGGTGCAGAGCGGCTTTGCCAAGTTCTTCTACTATCTGTGCCTGTTCTCCATGATTGTCCCCTTCCAGATGGTCATGTTCACCCTGACCTCCACCGCCGACTCCCTGAAGCTGAACACCCCCTGGACGATTCCCGTGATCTATCTGGGCTTCGGCGCGGGTCTTGCCATCTTCATGTTCGTGGGCTTCGTCAAGAGCCTGCCTCTGGAAATCGAGGAAGCGGCGTCCATTGACGGCTGCGGTCCCGTGCGCACCTACTTCAACGTGGTGCTGCCCATGCTGAAGCCTACCCTCATTTCCGTGGGTATTCTGGAACTGATGTGGGTCTGGAACGACTATCTCCTGCCGTATCTGGTTCTGGACATCACCAAGTACCGCACCATCCCCATCCACGTCCAGTACCTGAAGGGTAGCTATGGCACCGTGGATCTGGGCGCGACCATGGCGGTCATCATGATGGCCATTCTGCCCATCATCATTGTCTACCTGTTCTGCCAGAAGTACATCATCAAGGGCGTCGCTGCCGGCGCGGTGAAGGGCTAAGTTCCCGTAACTGATTTTTACCCACCGGCCGTGTAAACAGCCGGTGGGCATTTCAAAGATTCCGAAAAGAGAGGGGCGGCGGATGCCATGACAATCAAAGATCTGGCTGCAAAGACCGGCTATGCCGTCGGCACCGTTTCCCGGGCGCTGAACAATCATCCCAACGTCAGCGAGCGGGCAAGGCAGGAAATCCTGGAGGCCGCCGCCGAAAGCGGCTTTCAGCTGAACGTCAACGCCAAGCAGCTCAAGCAGCACCACTCCACCACCATTCTGGTGGTGGTCAAGGGTATCGGCAACGAGCTGTTCGGGGAGATGGTGGAGTCCATCCAGACCCTGATCGCTCAGACCCACTACCAGCTGGTGGTGGACTACATGGACGAGGACGAAAACGAAGTGCGCCGAGCCGCGCAGCTGTGCCGGGAAAAGAAGCCTCTGGGCATCCTGTTCCTCGGCGGCAACAACGAGAATTTCATCCGGGATTTCGGGGGCATTGACGTTCCCTGCGTCGTGGTCACCAACGACGCCTCCATGCTGTCCTTTGACAACCTGTCCAGCGTCTCCACCGACGACCGGGAGGCCGCGTGCAGCGCCATGGATACGTTGATTCGTCTGGGACATAGCCGTATCGCCATCATCGGCGGCGACCGGGCCATTTCCGACACCAGCCGTCTGCGCTACGAGGGCTGTATGCAGTCCTTCACTGCCCACGGCATCCCCTTCGACCCCAAGCGGGACTATCAGGGCGTGCGCTATTCCTATCAGGCGGGGTATCAGGCGACCAAGGCGCTGCTGGATAAGGGCTGCCGGTTCACCGCGATTTTCGCCACCGCCGACGTGATGGCCATCGGCGCCATCCGCGCCTTGCAGGACAACGGCCTGCAGGTGCCGGAGGACGTGTCGGTCATGGGCGTGGACGGCCTGCCGCTGAGCAGCTTCCTGGTGCCGAGACTGGCCACCGTCCGTCAGACCGTTTCCCTGCTGGCAAAGCGCAGCGTGGAAATTCTGCTGGGGAATATCGAGCGGAACGCACCCGCCTGTCACGAGACGGTACCCTTTGAGATCCTCTCCCGGGAGAGCATCCGGGAAATTTCACACTGATAATCCATTAAAATTCTCAATTCCGAATTGAGAATTTTAATGAACGATCACATATTACAGATGCTGTTTTTCGATAAGAACGTAAAGCGGTATCAATTAAGGAGACCATTGCAATGCGCGAAAGCGGAATTTTGATGCATATTACCTCCCTGCCGGCCCCTTACGGCATCGGCACCATGGGGAAGGACGCCTATGCCTTTGTGGACTTTCTGGTCAGGGCCGGACAGCGGTACTGGCAGATCTTGCCCCTGACTCCCACCGGCTACGGCGATTCCCCCTATCAGTCTCTGGGCGCCTGCGCGGGCAACCATTATCTCATCGATCTGGACAGGCTGGCAGACGAGGGGCTGCTGAAAAAAGAGGAAATCCAGAACATTCCATGGGGCAGCAATCCGGCGCGGGTGGATTTTGGAGCCATGTACGCTCATCGGATGAACGTGCTGCGGCTGGCGTTTCAGCGGTTTGCACCGGATGAAGCCTACGAAACCTTCGTGGAGCAGAACCGGAGCTGGCTGGAAGACTATGCTCTGTTCACGGCATTGAAGGACACCCTGGGCGGCAAGCCATGGCTGGACTGGCCGGAAGCCCTGCGTCTGCGCAAGGCTGACGCTCTGGCAGAAAAGCGCCGGGAGCTGTCCGATGAGATCCGGCTGCAATACTTTGTTCAGTACGAATTTGACAGGCAGTGGAAGGCGCTGCGCAGCTACGCCAATGCCAAGGGCGTCCGCATTATCGGCGACGTTCCCATTTACGTGCCGCTGGATTCGGCGGACGTGTGGGCGAACCCGGAACTCTTCCAGCAGGACGAAAGCCGCCATCCGGAACAGGTGGCGGGCTGCCCCCCGGATTCCTTCACCGCGGACGGCCAGCTCTGGGGCAACCCTATTTACGACTGGAAAAAGATGGCGCAGACTCACTATTTCTGGTGGATTCAGCGCCTGACGGCCGCCGGAAAGCTGTACGACGTCATCCGTCTGGATCATTTCCGCGGCTTTGAAAGCTACTGGTCGGTGCCCGCAGGAGATACCACCGCGCGGAACGGCAAGTGGGTGAAAGGCCCCGGAATGGACTTCATCCGCACCATTCAGCAGGCTCTGCCCAATCTGGAATTCATTGCCGAAGATCTGGGCTTTATCACCCCCGAGGTGCGGAAGTTGCAGCAGGACTCCGGCTATCCCGGCATGAAGGTTCTGGAATTTGCCTTCGACTCCCGGGAGGAAAGCGACTACATGCCCCACCTGTACCCCGTGGACTCCGTGTGCTACACCGGCACCCACGACAATGTGACATTGAAGCAGTGGTTTGACGAAGCTGCGCCGGAGGATGTGGCCTGCGCGAAAACCTATCTCGGACTGAACCGGGAGGAGGGCTATATCCGGGGCATGATTCGCGGCTGCATGGGTTCCGTGTCCCGGCTGTGCGTGGTGCAGATGCAGGACTATCTGGAACTGGGCAAGGAAGCTCGGATGAACTTTCCCGGTACGCTGTCCAGCGCCAACTGGACGTGGCGCGCGGAAAAGGGCTTTGACTCCGACGCGCTGGCCGCGAGAATTTACGCTGCTACAAAGCTGTACGGACGCGTGGGGAAATAACGGATTTCCCTTGCGGAACAAGGAAAAACTGCTCTGAACCATAATGTAGCGAAATTTCACCGGGAACCGGGATTTTGTCCGGGTTCCCGGTTGATTTTTTGGAAACGTTTTTTCTTGCATCGGCGGGGATTTTTCCGAAAAAACGGCACAAATTATGCAAGTTTCTGCATTATTCACAAAATTCTGCCCCAATGTCCATTTTTTATGTGAATACTATAAAAAAGTTGAAAATTAACTTTTTTTACGATTGATTTTACCGCCCGTTTGACTTACAATAGAAGACGAGCGGATTTTGAGAAAACGGTCCGACGCGACTGCCACCGGGGTGATGTGCATGCTGAATATTGTTCTGGTGGAACCGGAGATACCGCAGAACTGCGGCAATATCGCCCGCACCTGCGCCGCAACAGGTTGCCGTCTGCACCTGATACGGCCGCTGGGCTTTGACATCTCCGAAAAGGCCGTCCGCCGTGCGGGTCTGGATTACTGGCACATGGTGGAGGTTCGGGACTACGAAAATCTGGAGGACTTCTTCGCGAAGAATCAGGTGGAGGAAATGTGGTGCCTGTCCACGAAAGCGCCGAGGAGCTATACCGAGGCTGCCTTTCACGACGGCTGCTACCTGTTTTTCGGGAAGGAGACTAAGGGACTTCCGGAGGACTTCCTTCGGGCGCACTACGACGCGTGTGTTCGCATTCCCATGCGTCCGGATGCCCGGAGCCTGAACCTGAGCAATGCGGTTGCCGTCACCGTCTACGAGGCACTGCGTCAGCTGTCGTTTCCCAATTTGCGCGACTTCGGTAAAATGCGGGAGTGACCTCCCGAGAATATGGAGGAGTTATCATGAACTACAATAAAAAGTCCATCGAGGACATCGACGTAGCCGGCAAGCGGGTCCTGTGCCGCTGCGACTTCAATGTTCCCACCAAGAACGGCGTCATCACCTCCGACAAGCGGATTGTCGCCGCCATGCCCACCATCAAGTATCTGGTTGACCACAACGCAAAGGTCATCCTCTGCTCCCACATGGGCAAGCCCAAGGGCGAATGGAAGCCCGAGCTGAGCCTGAAGATCGTGGCGAAGCGCATCAGCGAGCTGCTGGGCAAGGAAGTCATCATGGCCGCCGACGTGGCAGGCGAGGACGCCAAGGCCAAGGCCGCCGCGCTGAAGGACGGCGACGTGATGCTGCTGGAGAACACCCGGTTTGAGAAGGGCGAGACCAAGAACGACCCCGCGCTGAGCAAGGCTCTGGCCTCTCTGGCGGACGTGTTCGTCAACGACGCTTTCGGAACTGCCCACCGCGCCCATTCTTCCACCGCCGGTGTGGCCGATTATCTGCCCGCCGTCAGCGGCTTCCTCGTTCAGAAGGAAGTTTCCATCATGGGCAAGGCCCTGTCCGACCCCGAGCGTCCCTTCGTCGCTGTTCTGGGCGGCGCAAAGGTCTCCGACAAGCTGAATGTCATCAATAACCTGCTGGAAAAGGTGGACACCCTGATCATCGGCGGCGGCATGGCCTATACCTTCCTTGCCGCCAAGGGCTACGCCGTTGGCAAGTCCCTGCTGGACGAGAGCAAGATCGACTACTGCAAGGACATGATGGCCAAGGCGGAAGCCAAGGGCGTCAAGCTGCTCCTGCCGGTTGACGTAGTCGTTGCCGATTCCTTCCCCGACCCCATCGACGGCCCCATCGACGTTACCACCGTTGACGCCGCTGCCATCCCCGCCGACAAGGAAGGTCTGGACATCGGCGAGAAGACCTGCGCTCTGTTCGCGTCCGCTGTGAAGGACGCTAAGACTGTCGTCTGGAACGGCCCCATGGGCGTGTTTGAGAATCCCACTCTGGCCAAGGGCACCATCGCCATGGCGCAGGCTCTGGCAGATTCCAGCGCCACCACCATCGTCGGCGGCGGCGACAGCGCTGCGGCCTGCGAGCAGCTGGGCTTTGCCGACAAGATCACCCACATTTCCACCGGCGGCGGCGCTTCTCTGGAATTCCTGGAAGGTCTGGAGCTGCCCGGCATCGCCTGCCTGGAAGACAAGTAATCCGGGAATCGAGTTTCTATTAACATCCCTATCAATAAAAGGAGAAATGGAATCATGAACAGAAAATACCGCAAGACCGTTATCGCCGGCAACTGGAAGATGAATAAGACCCCCTCCGAGACCAAGGAGTTTATGACCCAGCTGAAGGCCATTCTGCCCAAGGGCCGCTGGTGCGACGTGGCTCTGTGCGTTCCCGCCGTGTGCATTCCCGCCGCTGTCCGCGCCATGCGTGAGACCCGGGTAGGCATCGGCGCCGAGAACTGCAACGCCAACGCCTCCGGTGCTTACACCGGTGAGATCGCCACCAATATGCTGGTGGACGCCGGCTGCAAGTACGTCATCATCGGCCACTCCGAGCGCCGCGCCATGGGCGAGACCGACGCCGATGTCAACGCCAAGGTTCTGGCTGCTCTGAACGCCGGTCTGACCCCCATCATGTGCTGCGGCGAGAGCCTTGAGCAGCGCCAGAGCGGCATCACCACCGAGTGGATCACCATGCAGATCAAGCTGGGTCTGGCTGGCGTTCCCGAGGACAAGATCCGCAAGGTCATCATCGCCTACGAGCCCATCTGGGCCATCGGCACCGGCCTGACCGCCACTCCCGATCAGGCGGAAGAGGTCTGCGAGAACATCCGTACCGTGGTGCGCAAGCTGTACTCCTCCAAGAACGCCCGTGCGATCTCCATCCTGTACGGCGGCTCCATGAACGACAAGAACGCCTTCGAGCTGCTGGCACAGCCCGACATCGACGGCGGTCTGATCGGCGGCGCGTCTCTGGTTCCCGAGAAGTTTGTCAAGATCATCGAGGCTGCCAACCAGCCCACCGTGTAACTTTACCCTGTAAAGATGGGCAGCCGCGAACAAAAGCGGCTGCCCATCTTTGCCCCTTATTTCAATTGGAGGTGTATTGATGAAGACACTTCTTCTGTCCGCACTGGACGCACAGACTCCGGAAATTGCCGCAGACCTGATCCGTCAGGGGGAGCTGGTGGCGATCCCTACGGAGACGGTTTACGGTCTGGGCGCAAACGGCCTGGACGAGGCCGCCGTGACCAAGATTTTTGAAGCCAAGGGTCGTCCCCAGGATAACCCCCTGATTCTGCACATCTGCGGCGCGGAGCAGATCGAACTGTTCTGCCACGACGTACCTGCGGCGGCCTATGAGCTGGCGAAGGAATTCTGGCCGGGACCGCTGACCATGGTACTGCCCGCCCGGGACTGTGTTCCCCGGCGCACCACCGGAGGACTTTCCACCGTGGCCGTCCGCTGCCCGGACAACGCCGTGACCCGGGAGATCATTCGTCTTGCGGGCGTGCCCATTGCCGCGCCTTCCGCCAATATTTCCGGGAAGCCCTCTACGACCACCGCCCAGCACGTCCTCCACGACCATGACGGAAAAATCGCCGCCGTCGTGGACGGCGGCCCATGCCGGGTGGGCGTGGAGTCCACCATCGTGGACTTGACGGAAGACCGCCCCCGGCTGCTCCGCCCCGGCGGGATCACCCCGGAGCAGCTGATCTCCGTTCTGGGGGATCTGGTCATCGACAAGGCTGTTACCGCCCAGATCGACAAGGACGCCGTGGTGAAAGCCCCCGGCATGAAATACCGCCATTACGCCCCGGCGGAGCCGGTGGTCATTGTCTCCGGCAGCCGGGAAAAGGCCGCCGCCTATATCCGCCGCCATTTCACCCCCGGCGACCGGGTGCTGTGCTTTGAAGAAGAGCTGCCCCTGTACGCCGGGTGCAGTCCCCTGTCCTACGGCCGGGAGGCGGACGTCAACACCCTGTCCGCCGGCCTGTTTGCCGCTCTGCGGGAACTGGACGACCCCAGCATCCATCAGGTCTATGCCCGGTGCCCGGTGGGGGGCGGTGTGGCCTACGCCGTGCAGAACCGGCTGAAAAAGGCCGCAGCGTTCCACATCGTGGACGCGGAGGAGGAAGCATGATTCTCGGCATCACCGGCGGCACCGGCTGCGGAAAAACCACCCTGCTGAACGTTCTGAAGGAGCGGGGCGCGGTGGTTCTGGACTGCGACGCCATCTACCACGAGCTGCTGACGCGGGACGCGTCCCTCCTTGCGGCCATCGAAGAACGCTTCCCCGGCACGGTGGAGGACGGCGTTTTGCAGCGGAAAAAGCTTGGGAATTTGGTATTTTCCGACAAAAACGCTCTGCTGGATTTGAACAGAATCACCCACGCCGCCGTGAAGCGGGAGGTGCTTCACCGCCTCGGGGAAAAGCCCGCGCTTGCCGCCATCGACGCTATCGCCCTGTTTGAGGGCGGGCTTGCCGGGCTGTGCGACGTGACGGTCGCCGTCACCGCCCCGGTGGAAGATCGGGTTCGCCGCCTCATGCGCCGGGACGGTATTCCGGAAGACTATGCCCGCCGCCGCATCGCCGCCCAGCCGGACGAGAGCTGGTTCCGGGAAAAATGCGGCTTTGTGTTGGAAAACACCGGGTCAGCGTCGGAATTTCGGGAAAAATGCCTTGCGTTTTTGCGGGGAATTGGTATAATGGACGCAGCGAGCGAGCGCCGTAAGTCGCTGCAATGCACCGTCCACCCGACGGGGACGCTGGGAACATATACCTTCGTTGTCGTCTGCTCCCGGTACGACGGGAAGTGGCTTCTCAGCCGGCACAGGGAGCGGGACACATGGGAAACCCAGGGCGGCCACATCGAGCCGGGAGAAACGCCCATGCAGGCTGCCCGACGGGAGCTGTACGAGGAAAGCGGCGTCTGGGACGCGGAGCTTTACCCGGTCTGCGACTACCGCGGCTTCGATTCCCAAAGCAGCGCCAACGGCATGGTGTTTTTCGCGGCGGTTCGCCGTCTGGAACCCCTGCCGGAAAGCGAGATCGGGGAAGTCAGACTGTTTTCGGCGCTGCCGGAAAATCTGACCTACCCCAACGTAACGCCCCGCCTGATGGCGGAGGCGGAAAGAAACATAGGAGGATGCAACATGACCACAGAAGAACTGCGCAATTCCCTGCTGGCATCGCCCAAGAACGGCTACACCCGGCTCACTGACGCCCAGCGGGATGAAATGGAAGGCTATGCTCAGCGCTACATGGCGTTCATGAGCGAATGCAAGACCGAGCGGGAGGCCACCGCATGGGCCGTTCGGAAAGCCGAGAAGCTGGGCTACAAGCCCTTCGCCCCCGGCATGGAAGCCAAGCCCGGCGACAAAATTTACTACAACAACCGCAATAAGTCCATCGCTCTGGCCGTGGTCGGCACCAAGTCTCTGGGCGAGGGCGCGAACATCTGCGCCGCCCACGTGGATTCCCCCCGGCTGGACATCAAGCCCAATCCCCTGTACGAGGATTCCGAGATCAGCTACCTGAAGACCCACTATTACGGCGGCATCAAGAAATACCAGTGGACGACCATTCCTCTGGCGCTCCACGGCGTGGTGTACCGGGCGGACGGCGCTGTGGTCACGGTCACCATCGGCGAGGACGAGGGCGACCCCATCCTGATGGTCTCCGACCTGCTGCCCCATCTGGCGGCGGATCAGATGCAGAAGCCTGCGGGGAAGATCATCGAGGGCGAGCAGCTGAACGTGATCCTCGGCTCCGAGCCGCTGGAGGGCGATGGCTCTGACCTCGTGAAGCTGCACATCATGAAGCTGCTGAACGAGAAGTACGGCCTTGTGGAGAGCGACTTCCTCTCCGCCGAGCTGACGGTGGTTCCCGCGGGACGCTGCCGGGAAGCGGGTCTTGACCGCAGCCTGCTCAGCTCCTACGGCCACGACGACCGGGTCTGCGCCTACGCCGAGCTGGAAGCCCTGTTCTCTCTGGGCATGCCCGAAAAGACCGCCGTGTGCATTCTTGCCGACAAGGAAGAGATCGGCTCCGTGGGCATTTCCGGTATGCAGAGCCACTACTTTGAGCATTTCATGGAAGGCCTGTGCGACGCCCAGGGCGTCAAGCTGTCCGACTGCTTCGCCAATTCCTTCTGCCTGTCCGCCGACGTTTCCAACGCCTTTGACCCCAACTGGCCGGAGACCTGCGACAAGCGAAACAACAGCCAGCTGAACTACGGCGTTGCCATCTGCAAGTACACCGGCTCCCGGGGCAAGGGCGGCGCGTCCGACGCTTCCGCCGAGGCTATGGGTCATGTCCGCTCCACGCTGGACAAGGCGGGCGTCATCTGGCAGATCGCGACTCTGGGCAAGGTAGATCAGGGCGGCGGCGGCACCGTGGCGGCCTACATGGCCAACCGGAACATCGTCACCGTGGACGCAGGCGTGCCGGTGCTCAGCATGCACGCGCCCCTGGAGCTGGTCTCCAAGCTGGACTGCTACGAAACCATGCTGGCCTGCAAGGCGATTTATCTGGCATAAAATCAAGAAGCTCCCTCTTTTCGAGGGAGCTTCCTGCATGTATGAAACTAGAATTCCGGTCCGGTACAGACGTTCCGGGGTTCCTCCGTGGGGGGAAGCGCCCGGAGCTTCTTGCTGCCCCGCACAGCCTGGATAAGCTCTACGATCGCCCAGATGTGCAGCAGGAAATCCACCAGCTTGCCCATGGGGCTATCATACAGAGCAAACGCAATGACCACCAGCGCCACGGTATCGACGATGAACAGCACCAGCGCTGCCGTCAGCCAACCGGCGCGCTTCTTGCTCAGCAACCAGCACAGCAGATACACCGCCACAATGACCAGCGCGATGACCAGACCCGTGTAGGTGAGCGTCCCTTTGACATTCCAGGCACCGTCCACAAAGCCGTTCTCTATGCCCATCCCCACGAATACCAGATAGTACGGTACGGAAGCGGAGAACAGGAAATACGTGTTCGTGTCCAGAATCGTCATGATCAGATTGACCACCGTGAGAATGACGATCAGCAACAGACTGTAACGTCCGTTGGCCACCTGCCGCAGCAGGTACTCCCGGGAGTTCTTGTCCACCGGGGTGTTATTTTTTGCCATAAACTACCATCTCCTTGTTGTTGTGTGCCGTGTCATAATATCAGATATTCAGGGAAAATGCAACCTTGACTTTTCTGCCGCCAATGTGTATAATGAGAGAAATTTCATAGGACAGTTCGTGACCATCCTGTCGGTAAACAAAACTAGGGATTTCCGATGGGCGCTATGCGCTCATTTTTTGTTGGGGACGGTCTTGCGCTGTCCCCAATTTCTTTTTTGGAGGAACACCATGTCTAAAAATACCAGATTTCTGACCCATGCCGCCGTCATTGCGGCGCTGTACGCCGTGCTGACCCACCTGCAGAATGTTCTGCTTCCCGGTTCCACCACCTGGGCGATCCAGATGCGCTTGTCCGAAGCGCTGTGTGTGCTTTCCTTTTTCACCCCGGCAGCGATTCCCGGATTGACGGTGGGCTGTCTGGTTTTCAACATCACCTATGCCGCCGCGCTGCCGCTGGATTTTCTCGTGGGCAGTCTTGCGACGCTTCTGGCGGCCGGTGGAATGTGGCTGACCCGGCGGGTCACGGTGAAGGGCTATCCTCTGGTGGGGATGGCGATGCCCGCACTGTTCAACGCACTGCTGGTAGGCTGGGAACTGACGGTATACATCGGCGGCGGTTTCTTCCTCAACGCGCTGTACGTGGCGCTGGGAGAGCTGGCGGTGCTCCTGACCTTTGGCACGGTGCTGTTTTACGCCGTCAAAAAGCGGCATCTGGACACAAAGGTGTTCGGCGCGTAAAGCAATCAAAATTCCCCCGCCGCGCGGATGTTCCGACGCGGCGGGGGAATTCTTCACAGCTCCAATTTCAGGTCGTTTTCCCCGATCCAGCCCCATTTCCGGAGGATCAGGCAGAAAACCCAGCTCAACACCGCCGGAAGAACGAAGCAGATCAGCGCCATGCCCGTCCAGTCCATGGCGGTGATGGCAGTCTTTGCGCCGTTGGTAATATCGTTGATCCAGCCCGTGTAAACGCCGATCTGCCCGACAAAGCCGCAGGTGCCCATGCCGGAGGAGACCGCCGTGCCGTTCATCTCCAGATGGAACAGGCATGTGGCAAGCGGCCCCGTGATGGCCGATGCCAGTGTGGGCGGTATCCAGATACGGGGGTTCTTCACAATGTTGGGCATTTGCAGCATGCTGGTGCCGATGCCCTGAGCGACCAGACCGCCCCAGCCGTTTTCCCGGAAGCTCATCACCGCGAAGCCCACCATCTGGGCGCAGCACCCTGCCACGGCGGCGCCGCCGGCAAGCCCTGTCAGTCCCAGCGCTGCGCAGATGGCGGCGGAGGAAATGGGCAGCGTCAGCGCCATGCCCACGGCGACGGACACCAGAATGCCCATGAAGAAGGGCTGAAGCACCGTCGCCCATTTGACGAATTCACCCACGGCGCTGGCCGCCGCACCAATGGGCGCGGCCACTAGGCTCGCAATGCCGATGCCGGCCAGAACCGTCACGACGGGCGTTACCAGAATGTCGATTTTGGTCTCCTTTGCCACCAGCTTGCCGCATTCCGCCGCGAAGATGGCGACCACGTATACCGCCAGCGGCCCGCCCGCGCCGCCCATGGCGTTGGCGGCGAAGCCTACGGGGATCAGGGAAAACAGCACCAGCGTCGGGCAGTGCAGCGCAAAGCCGATGGCCACGGCAATGCCGGGGCCGACCATGGCGGAGGCCAGAGCGCCGATGGTGTAGCCCACCGCGCCCTCGCCCTTGCCCACGGTGACGATGACCCGTGTCAAAAACCCGATGCCGAACTGCTGTCCCAGAGTATTGAGGATGGTTCCCACCAGCAGCGTGCAGAACAATCCCTGCGCCATGGCCCCCAGCGCATCGATCCCGTAGCGCTGGAGGGTAAACACCACGTCCTTGCGCGCCAGAAATTTCCTGATCTTCTCCATGTGTACCTCTTCTTCCAAAAGTATGGGATGCGGTTTATTATATAGGAAATCTTTGCCGTACGCAAGACCGAAAGGGAAAGATTCTCCTTGCAAATGCCATGCATCATGCTAAAATAGAAGAGGAACGTTGCGAGGAGGGATTTGTCATGGATATTTGGAAAGAACTGGAGGCTGAGGGCGTGAACAGGCACCTGCTTGCAGAAGTCCGTTCCTTCCGGGACGCCCACGGCGTGACGGAGGAAATGCGCGGCCGGATTCCAACCCCCCGATTTGTATACTACGGCAAGGACGTCTGGGAAGCCGCCGCAGCGGCGGTGCTGTGCGGGGAGAACCTGCTTCTGGCAGGCCCCAAGGCCACCGGAAAAAACGTACTGGCGGAGAATCTGGCCGCCCTGTTCGGTCGCCCGGTGTGGGACATTTCCATGCACATCAATGTGGACGCGGCGTCCCTCATCGGCACCGATACGCTGAAGGGAGGCGAGGTCTGCTTCCGGGAAGGCCCTGTGTGCCAGTGCGCGCGGCTGGGCGGCTTCGGCATTCTGGACGAGGTGAATATGGCGAAAAACGAAGCGCTGGCCGTGCTCCACGCCACGCTGGATTTCCGCCGGGTCATTGACATTCCGGGCTACCGCCGCGTGACGCTGGACGACGCGACCCGGTTCATCGGCACCATGAACTACGGCTACGCCGGAACCCGGGAGCTGAACGAAGCGCTGGTTTCCCGGTTCGTGGTGGTGGATATGCCGGTAATCGGGCAGGACGATCTGTGCAAACTCCTGCTGCGGGGCTTCCCGAGCCTGAAAAAGAGCTGGGCGCAGCAGCTGGCGGCGTTATTCGACGATCTGCGCGCCAAGTGCAGCAGCGGGGAGATCTCCGCCCGGGCGCTGGACCTGCGGGGACTGCTGACCGCCCTGCGGCTGATGGAGCGGGGACTTTCCCCGGAAGCCGCACTGGAAATGGGCATCATCAACAAGGCATTCGACCCCTTCGAGCGGCAGCTCACCGCCGACGTGGTCTGGGCGCGTGTCCCCAGAACGGCAAAAGCGGAAGAGTTCTTCGGAGACTGATATGGACATCGGGGAACAGGAAGCCCGCCGGGCGGACAATCAGATATGGAACGCCGCGGGCGCTTACGGCTTCGCCACAGGCAGCCGGGGCTATGAACCCAACGGGGAAGCGTCGCTGTATTTCAACACCGCCATCGGCCTTGTGCGGCAGCTGTATGACTACCGGAAGCTGGAAATTCTGCTCACTGCCCTGGAGCGTCGGTCTTCGGGAGAAATGCAGAGCGAACTGCTCTGGCTGGGGCTGGAACGGTGCGCGTATCTTAAATACCGGGATACCCGTCCGGCGCTGACCTTTCTGCGGCGGGACTATGCCCAGCGGCAGTTACAGCAGGAAGCCTCCACGAACAGCGAGCAGGACCGGCTGAAAATCGGCTGGTTCCGCCGGGCACTGGGTCTTCCCAGTGAGGAGACCGGCCGGGAAAAGCAGATTCTGGACGCGCTGGAATTTGACCCCGACTGGGACGCCGAGGCCATACAGTCCCGGATGGAGCGGATCCTGTACAGATATTTCGGGCGGAACCTGCGCAGCGAAATGGATCACCTTGGCACCAGCCGGGTGGATTTGGGCTTTTTTGCCAAGCTGATACTCCGCCCCGGCGGACTGAACCGTCTGGGGCAGGCCGCGCCGGAGGGCGGCGTGGGGCTGCGCGCTCTGTCGCGGCGCATTTTCGGCTGGCGGGAAGCCCGGAAGGATGATATGCGGCAATACGCCGCCGCGTGCTTCGGCAAATCCATGCTGACCCCGGCGGAACTGGCGGACGCGGAGCGGGTCTGCTGCACCGGCCATCACCGGGGCTGCGTGCTGCACTTCACCCGGGGGGAAGCACCGGAAAACGGAGAAGCGCCCACCCGGGAGTGGGAGCAGCTTCAGGAGCAGGCGGAGCGCAACCGCGCCTATTTCCGGGCGCATCTGGCGCAGAACCGTCTGGAAATCCAGCGCCTTGCCCAGCAGCTGCAAAATACCATTCTGCTGCTTCAGGAGGACGGGAGCCTGCGGTGCCGTGCGGGGCGGGTCGACCCGGCGCTTGCCTGGCGCGCCCCATCCCTGGGGGACGGCCGGGTCTTTGCGCGGCAGCAGCCCAACACCCTGGGGGACTTGGTCGTGGACATTCTGCTGGACGCCTCCGCCTCCCAGAACCGGCGGCAGGAGCAGCTGGCGACGCAAGGCTACATTCTGGCCGAAGCGCTGACCCGGTGCGCAATTCCTGTCCGGGTGCTGTCCTACTGCTCCGTCAGCGGCTGTACGGTGCTGCGGGAGTACCGGGACTACCGGGAAAATCAGGGCAACAACCGGATATTCGAGTTCGCTGCCGCCGGATGGAACCGGGACGGACTTGCCCTGCGGGCAGTGGACTGGCTTCTGCGCCGGTCGGGGGAGCAGCAGCGGCTTCTGCTGATCCTCACCGACGCGAACCCCAACGACGATACCCGCCTCCCCGGCACGGGGAATCAGTTTTTCAGCCGGGACTACAGCGGCAGGCCCGCCGTGGCCGACGCTGCCGAAGAAGCGACGGCATTGCGCAGGCATGGCAATCCGCCGCTGTGCCTGTTCTCCGGTCGGGAGGGCGATTTAAGCAGCGCCCGCACCATTTACGGCCGGGATGTGGTCAGGCTGCCCTCCGTGGGCTGGTTTGCCCAGACCGTGGGGAAGATCATTCAGGGACGGCTGCAGGCTCTTGAAAGTTAACGAAAAAAACGCGGCTTCAAAGCCGCGTTTTTTAGACAAATTGGCACTGTACAACGCCTTTTAAGTATGCTACAATTCCCAAAAGCGGGAAAACAGGAGATGATGACCTTGACAAGTCAGGCGCAGCGGTATCTGGAAAAGCTGGATATCGGCTATTCCTACCGCCTTGCAAAGCGGATGGAGGAGCACTGCACCAACCCCGTGCTGGGCTACCGCACCGCAGGCTCCCCGGCGGAGATCGCCACGGGAGACATGCTGGCGGAGGAGATGAAGAAAATCGGCTTTTCCAAAGTATGGAAGGACGCCATCACCGTGGACGCGTGGGAGTTTGAGAAGGCGGAGCTGTCTTTTACCGACGCCGAGGGACGGGAGCGCCGCGTCCAGCTGGGGGCGTATCAGACGAATTTCGTCACGGACGGCCCTACCGCCTACGAGCTTGTCTATGCGGGCAAGGGCACGGAAGCGGATTATGAGGGGCTGGACGTTAACGGGAAGCTGGTGCTGGTGGAGATCAATCAGCGGAACGAATGGTGGATCAACTACCCCGTGTATCAGTCCCACCTCAAGGGTGCGGCAGCGCTGATCGCCGTGCAGACCGGGGGCTACGGCGAGGTGGACGATGCCGCGCTGAACGCGCAGGATATCGCAGGCCCTCCCGAAGCCGCCGCCTTTTCCATTTCCCGGAAGGACGCCGGGGTGCTGAAGGAGCTGCTTGCGGACAGTGCGACGGTGGCCGTTACGCTGGACGCCTGCACCCGCGTGGAGCGCGACCGCACCACCTACAATATCATCGGCGAGCTGACCGGCCGGAACCCTGACCGGAAGATCATGCTCTCTGCTCACTACGACTCCTATTTTGACGGCTTTCAGGACGATAACACCGCCATTTCCATGATGCTGGGCATGGGCAAAGCACTGGTAGAGACCGGCTGGCAGCCGGAGAACACCATCCTTTTCTGCGCCATGGCGTCGGAGGAATGGGGCGTGGCAGATTCCCAGTTCGACTGGTCCACCGGCGCTTACGAGCAGGTGTTCACCGTGCATCCCGAGTGGCGGGGGCAGGTCATTGCCGACCTGAATTTCGAGCTGCCCGCCCTTGCCCACGGCACCAGGGCGCGGATCCGCAGCACCTACGAATATGTGGATTTTCTGGAAGAATTTCTGGAGAATCTCCCGGAGCTGACCCAGGGCTATCCCGAGGAAACCCGGATCACCGCCCCCATTGAAACATGGTCGGACGATTTTTCTATCGCCATTGCGGGCATTCCCTCCATGGTCAACGATTTCACCGGCGGCAGCTTCATGGAGACCCACTATCATTCCCAGTTCGACAACGACACCTACTATGACGAGGACGTGTACCGCCTTCACCACGAGTTGTTCGGTCTGCTGCTGATGGCCATTGACAGGACTAGAGTCGTTCCACTGAATTTTGCTGGAACCTTTCAAAAGGCCAAGGAAGCATTGGATTTGGACTGGTGCGCCCGGACGGAAGCTGACGGCGAAAGCCTTGCTCAGGCGCTGGACGAAGCCGCGGAACTGGCACAGCAGGTCTATGACCGGGCGGCGGCCATCAACCGGGGGCAGGAACCCGGCGAGGACGCCGGTCGATTGGAGCGGCAGCTTTTGAATCTGTTCCAGCAGACCCAGGACACCTTTGTCCGCATCGACTGGTACGGCAACGTCCAGTTCCCCCAGGAAAGCTTGCAGCAAAGCCTTGAACTGCTCCACGGCGCGGCGGGCAGCTTAGCGGAGGGAAATCTCTCCGCGGCACTGCGGAAACTCTACGAGATCGACAATAACCGGTATGCCTTCCTGTTTGAGCAGCGGGTGTACCGCCACTTCACCCAGTACGTATTTTCTCAGCCTAAGGAGCGCCTGAAATGGGGCTACCGCCGGATCGTGGGGTATATCAACCTATACGCAACGGTCAAGAGTCTGCTGGAAAAGAAGGCCCGGGGCATTACGGACTACACGGCGGAAGCGGCCTTCCTGCAGGGCGCGGCCGCCGCGCAGGAGGGCGCCTACCGGGATCTGGTGGGCAGTCTGAACATCAGTGTGGAGGAAATGAAGCGGATGCTCCGCGACTGCCTCCCAAGATAAAGGAACGAATATATGGAAAGCGAATTATACAAAGTTACAAAAAAAGACCTGCCAAAGCTTCAGGCACTGCTGAACAAGTGCTTTGCCTCCGACCCGCTGTACGAGACCCTGATTCCCAACGAGGATATCCGCAAGAAGCTTTTGCCGAAGCTCTTTGCCTGCGACATGGAGGAATTCTACAAAAACTGCGACATTTTTGCCGACAGCCCGGATTTGAACGGCCTTCTGGTCGTTTCCGACGAGACCGAGCCGTACCATTTCCTCCAATACTACTTTACGGAGCTGGAAGCGGAATTGCAGACGGACGCATGGCTGATCAAGGAAGACCCGTCGCTCAGAACCCTGTTCCACTTTTTTGCCGCCCGGGATTATCTGAACTCCCACTGGACGACCCAGCTCCACGAGGACAACCGTCTCCATGTGATCTATCTGGCGGTAGACCCCCAGATGCAGCACCACGGCATTGCGGTGAAGCTGCTGAAGGCGGCGGTGGATTATGCGGACAGGCATCACATGATGATGTCGCTGGAGACCCACAATCCCCACAACGTGACGCTATACCAGCAGTTGGGGTTTGAGATTTACGAGGTTCTGGAAAAGCATTTTCATCTGAAACAGTTCTGCATGGTGCGCCCGATTCAAAGCGAGCTTGGACAGCCCGCGAAGCCGGGGAATGCGATCTGACCGGAAATAGAAAATCCCGTCCGCAATCTGCGGACGGGAATCTTTCTGTTTATACGAACTTTTTCGGCAGGTCAAAAGCCCATCAGCCGTTGCGGACTTCCATAAACAGGCTTTCCATATACCGGGAGGTTTCCTCCGGCAGGAAGTTGAAGCTGGTGCCGGTGGTGAGGGTGTCCGCGTCGGGGTAGGCGACCTCGCTGCCCGCGACCTCCGGATCCATCAGCTCCTTCGCCGCGGTGGAAGGGACGCTGTAGCCCAAAAACTCCATGTTGGCGGAGGAGATCTCCGGGCTGCACAGGAAGTTGATGAAGGCTTCCGCCGCGTCCTTCTCCTGACAGCAGGTGGGGATGCACATGGCGTCGATGAACATGTTGTAGCCCTGGGTCGTGGGACGGTAGAAGGCCAGATCGGGGTTCTCTTCCACCATGGTCAGATAGTCGCCGGCGTAGTAGGGGGCGATCCACGCTTCCTCGTTTTCCATGGCGTCAAAAATCTGATCCATGACGTACTGCTGCACCACGGGCTTCTGCTCCGCCAGCTTGGCGGAACAGGCCTGAAGCTCGGCCTCGTCGGTGGTGTTCACGTCGTAGCCCAGCAGGTACTCGGCAATGCCAAATGCGTCCCGGGAGTTGTCGAACATGAGAATCTTTCCGGCGTACTTCTCGTTCCACAGCAGTTCCCAGCCGGTGACGTCGGCTTCGTCCACGTACTTGGTGTTGTAGATGATACCCACGGTGCCCCAGGTGTAGGGGACGGAATACTTGTTCTCCGGGTCGTAGGAGGTGTTCTTGAAGGAATCGTCGATATACTGGTAGTTGGGGATGTTGTCGAAGTTCAGCTCCTCCAGCATACCCTCCTGCACCATCCGGCCAATCATGTAGTCGGAGGGGATGATCACGTCCACGGTGATGCCGCCGTTGGACAGCTTGGAGTACATGATCTCGTTGGAGTCATAGGTGGAATACTGCACGCGGATGTTGGGGTAGGCTTCCTCAAAGGCGGCGATTACATCCAGAGAGCCGTCGTCGCCCTCGGAGATGTACTGACCCCAGTTGTAGACGTACAGGGTGGTCTTTTTACTGCTGCCGCAGCCGGAAAGACCGGTCAGGCAGCTCACGGCAAGCAAGACGGAAAGAACAACGCAAATTACTTTTTTCATGATAATTCTCCTTTATGTCCCGCTGTGGGCAGCGGCTCGTTTTCTGTCCCCGCGGAGCTGAATGAGGTTCATGGTGACCATCAGCACCAGAATCAGCAGGAACAACAGGGTGAACAGGGCGTAGATTTTCGGATGGAGGGGCTTTTTCGTGTAGGAATAGATTTCCACGGGAAGGGTCACAAAATCCAGCCCGCTGACAAAATAGCTGATGACAAAATCGTCCAGACTCATGGTGAACGCCATAATAGCGCCGGACACGATGCCGGGGGCGATCTCATGGAGCGTCACCTTGAAAAACGCCTGCAGGGGCGTGCAGCCCAAGTCCATGGCCGCGTCCCGGAGGGAGCTGTCCGTCTGCTTGAGTTTCGGCATGACGTTCAGGATCACGTAGGGGAGGTTGAAGGTGATGTGGGCAATGAGCAGCGTCCAGAAGGTCAGGCTGTTCCGCTGCCCCAGCATCCGGGTCCCCACGAAGACGAACAGCAGGGAAAGGGACACGCCGGTGACGATATCCGGATTCGTCATGGGAATGTTGGTCAGCGTCATGGCAGCCTTGCGCAGTCTGGGGTTCAGGTTGTAGATGCCCAGTGACGCCACCGTGCCGAAGACCGTGGCGATGAAGCTGGCGAGAACCGAGACGAGCAGGGAGTTGCCCAGCAGCTTTAACAGCGTCCTGTCCTGAAACAGACGGGCGTACTGCTGCAAGGTAAACCCTTCAAACTGGGTAACGTCCTTGCCTGTATTGAACGACGCCACGATCAGAACCGCCATGGGGACGTACAGGAAAATGAAAATCAGAACGGTGAGAATGCGGTTGGCTCTTTTCATACGATGACACCGCCTTCCTCATTGCCGCCGCCGAAGCGGTTCATGATGCCGGTGCAGATGAATACAAGGATCATCAGCACCAGACTCAGCGCCGCGCCCAGATTGGGGTTGTTGCCCTGCTTGAACTGGCGCTCGATCACGTCGCCGATGAGCACCGTGTCCGTACCGCCCAGCTTCTGGGAGATATAGAAGGTGGACACCGCCGGGACGAACACCATGGTCATGCCGGAGAGAATGCCGGGAACGCTCAGCGGCAGCACCACCCGGGAAAACACCTGCGTGCTGTTGCAGCCCAGATCCTCCGCCGCTTCAATGAGCCGGGGGTCGATCTTGACGATGACGCCGTACAGGGGCAGGATCATATAGGGCAGATAGTTATACACCATGCCCAGAATGACCGCGCCGGGGGTACGGATGAGCCGCAGCCGGCCAATGCCGATGGCGTCGAGAATATTGTTGATGATGCCGGTGTCCTGCAGCAATCCGACCCATGCGAGGGTACGGAGCAGGAAGCTCATGCACATGGGCAGCATCACCAGCATGTACAGAAACTTCTGAGCGGTCTGGCTTCGGTGGGCGATGTAGTAGGCCATGGGGTAGCCCAGCAGCAGGCAGATGAAAGCCGACGCCACCGCGTAGAAGATGGACTGCCACAGAACGCCCCAGTACAGGTTCAGACCCCGCAGGTTCACAAGGCTGAATTCCCCCGTAGACGGGTCAGTAAGGGCATAGTAGCACACCACACCCAGAGGGATCAGCGTGAATACCACCATCCATATCAAATACGGGGTGCTGAGCAAGATAGACTTATTCTTCTTCATCTTCGGCATCCTCCGTCAGCTCGTCATACTCGGCGGAGTAGGAGCTGTAGTCGCCAAAGAGACCTGAATATTCGCTCTTGTGCATGATGTGAATGTCTTCCGGGTTCAGGCGGATGCCGATGGTCTCGCCCACGCCGTGGTAGTCCGTGGTCTGAATTAGCCACTTGAAGCCCTTGAACTCCACGATGATGTCGTAGTTAAGACCCTTGAAGGTAATGCCCGTGACGGTGCCCACCAGATGACTCTCCGCGGGCTTCACGATGTCAATGTCCTCCGGGCGGATGACAACGTCCACCGGCTCGTTGGGGGCGAAGCCCTTGTCCACGCACTCAAAGACCCGGCCGAAGAACCGAACCTTGAAGTCTTCCAGCATGACGCCGTCCAGGATGTTGCTTTCGCCGATAAAGTCCGCCACAAAGGCGTTCTTCGGCTCATTATAGATATCCTCAGGTCTGCCGATCTGCTGTATCCGTCCCTTGTCCATGACCACCACGGTGTCGGACATGGAAAGGGCTTCCTCCTGATCGTGGGTGACATAGATGAACGTGATGCCGGTGGTCTGCTGGATGCGTTTCAGCTCGATCTGCATGTCCTTGCGCAAGCGCAGATCCAGCGCTGCCAGCGGTTCGTCCAGCAGCAGCACCTTCGGCTGGTTGACCAATGCCCGGGCGATGGCAACACGCTGCTGCTGGCCGCCGGACAGACTGTCCACGCTGCGGTTTTCGTAGCCCTTCAGGCTGACGATTTCCAGCATTTCATTGACCCTGCGGTCAACCTCGGTCTTGGGCAGCTTCGCTACCTTCAGACCGAAAGCGACGTTGTCGTACACATCCAGATGCGGAAAAAGGGCATAACGCTGGAACACGGTGTTGATCTGCCGCTTGTAGGGCGGAACGTCGTTGATGACCTTCCCGTCAAACGTCACCGTGCCGGAAGTAGGCGTCAGAAAGCCGCCGATGATCCGAAGCGTTGTGGTCTTGCCGCAGCCGGAGGGGCCGAGCAGTGTGAGGAATTCGTGATCGTTGAAATAAAGATTGATGCCGTCGAGAATACGCTCCCCGTCGAACTCCATGGTCAGGTCCTGGAGTCTGATGAGTTCCTTGGACATTATCCTCCCCCGTTTCTGTTTTTTGTGTTTACGCCGAAATACGACAAATACTACTATACCGTAAATTTTTGCAATGTCAATGGATTATATCCGTTTTTTCCCGGGAAAGTTTCGTTTTCCGTTCCGGCAGACGAAAACCGTGCCGCGGCAGAACCGACGTTTGCCGCGGCACGGTATTTGGGTAGGGTTTGTTATGCCGCAGGGGCGGTGACGGCGGTGGTTTCCGGGATGGTTTCCCCGGCGGTTTCCTCCGGAACGGTGCTTGGAACGTAGATTTCCGGATGGCTGGCCAGGTCCTGATAGTAGGCTTCCCGGTCGGCCTTCTGCTGTTCCAGATACGTCCGGCATTTTTCCATGCCCGCGCCGACGATGGAGTCCGTGCGCTCCATGGACTTCTTCGCGGAGGACAGCATGGCGTCGTTCAGGTTGAACAGCTCCGCCCACTGATCCTGATTGTCTTCGTCCAGCGGCAGGATGTTATATTGCTTCGCCCCGTCAGTGCGCATGTTCACCCATGTGGGCAGCGCGTCCACGCTTTGCAGATACACGGCTCCGTCGGAATACTTTTCAAAGGTGACGGTGAACAGAATGCCATCCTCCGTATAGTAGGGAGGCGCGGCTTGAATATAGCCGTTTCTCTGGTTGGATACGGCGTTGCCCAGAGAGTAGATGACCACGGTCTTGTGGTCAGGGTCAACGGTGCTGGTAAGCAGGTCCACCGGTTGAACAACATGCGGATGCCCGCCCACGATCACGTCAAAGCCAAGATCGCACAGCTTCTGCGCCATGGTGTCCTGAAGGGAATTTTCCTTGATGTTATATTCCACGCCCCAGTGAATGAACATCATGGTGGCTTCCGCGCCGTCGGCCTTCATCTGTTCCAGAATCTGTTCCGACGCGGTGTACAGCTTGCCGGGGTCGTTGTTGAGGAAGTAGTTCATCTGCCCCTCGTCCTTGATGGGGGTAAGACCATTGAGGGAGAAGGAGCTGCCGTTGCTGCTGTATGCCCATGTGTAGCACACCATGCCGATCTTGATGCCGTTTACGTCCACCACGGCGTATTTCGGCTCGTCGGCGTTCAGCTGGGAGCCGAGGGCGGTCAGTCCCTTGCCGCGGATGATCTCCACAGTGCGGGTGATGCCGGAGGCCATGGTGTCGCCCGCGTGGTTGTTGGCGGTGAGCAGCATGTCATAGCCCGTGTCCACTACGCTGTCGATCAGCGCGTCGGGACAGTTGAAAGCGGGATTGCCCTGATAGGGGTAATCGTCGCCGCCGAAGGTGGTCTCCAGATTGGCGATGGCGTAGTCCAGACCGGACACGATATCCTTGACATAGCGGAAAATGGAACTGAAATCGTAGGTGCCGTTGCTTTGCAGGCAGGTGTCAAACACCGGCTTGTGCATCAGCAGATCGCCCATGGTGCCGATGGAAGCGGTAGCCACCACATGCTCCGGTTCCGGCAGGGTGGTCTCCGGGGGCTGGGTCTCGGTTTGCGCCGGCTCTGTCCGGGGGGCGGTGGGAAGGGTATAAATCTGTGTCTCCGTCCGGACGGAGGCTTGGGGCGTTTTATTCACCAGATCAACACACATCCAGATCACAAGACCTGTCAGCGCGATCATGACGAAAATCAATACGGTCAGCAGCACAACGACTGCTGTGTTGTTTCCCTTCGGCTTTTTGGACATGGGTACTCCTCCTTGTCAGGCTGCCTCTTCGGTCGGAACAACGGGAGTTTCCCGCGCCTGCTTTTCCTGCGCGTAGTAGCTCCGGCATTGCTCAAGCCCCGGGCCGACGATGTTCATGGTGCGGTCGTAGGATGCCACGGCGTTCGCCAGAGCGGCGGCGTCCAGACCATACAGATTCTGCCACTCCGTCCGCCGGGCGTCTTCCAGCGGGACGATGTTGTATTCCTGCTTTTCGTCAACGCTGTGCAGGTTGACCCATGTGGGCATCACGTTCACATCGGCAACGTATACTCCGCCGTCGGCGTATTTTTCAAAAGTGACGGTGAACACAGCGCCGTCCTCGGTGTGGCCGGTGTTCAGGGTCATCAGGTCACGGCGCTGGTTGGATACGGCGTTGCCCAGAGAGTAGATGACCGCCGTTTTGTGCCGGGAATCGGAGCTGCTGGTCAGCAGCTCCATCGGCTCCACCACGTGGGGGTGTCCGCCGACAATGACATCCACACCCAGATCGCACATTTTCTGGGCGATTATCCGCTGGGCGGAATCCGCCTGAAGGGAATACTCCGTGCCCCAGTGAATGTACAGCATGGTGGCCTCCGCACCGTCCGAGCGCATCTGGGAAAGCAGGGACTGCATTTCAGAATAGAAGGCGTCCAGATTGTCGTAGGTAAAGTAATTCACCAGACCAACCTGCGTGACCTCCGCCTCATAGTTAAGGGAGGGACGGCCATTGACCGCGCTGGTGGCGTAGGTGTAGGCCGCCATGCCCACCTTGATGCCGCCCACGTCCACCACGGCGTACTTGGGTTCCTCGTCGCTGAGCTGGGTCCCCAGAGGGGTCAGACCCATTTCCCGCACCCGCTTCACCGTGCGCAGGACGCCTTCAGTGGTGGTGTCGGAGCAGTGATTGTTGGCAGTGAGCAGCATGTCGATCCCCGCGTCCTTCGCCGCCTCCACGATCCCGTCAGGACAGTTGAACTTGGGGTAGCCCTGATACACGTAATTGTCGCCGCCCAGGGTGGTTTCCAGATTGGCCACGGAATAGTCATAGCTTGCAGTATATTCTGCCACGTAGCGGAAAATCGATGCAAAATCGTAGCCGCCATCCTCTGTGGTGCAGGCGGTGATCACGGGCTTGTGCATCAGCAGGTCGCCCTGGACGCCCACGGTGGCAGAGGCGACCGGCTCTAAGGGCTGGGTCGCTTCCGTCGTTGGCGGGGTGGTCGGGGCGTCGTCGGGCTTCCCCTTGCCCACGGAACGGACAATGAGGACTACCGCGACGACCGCCACCAGCACCAGCGGCAGCAGCTTCAGCGCGGTATTCCGGCGGGGTTCCTGTTTTGCGTATTTCGGTTTATGTGCCATGGGGTTCCTCCTGAAAGATATCGGTCAGGTAATGTACGGTATGGACGGCCTGTCCTCCGCGCAGGTACACACGGGGCACCCGGCGGCTGATACCGCAGGCAAATTCATAGTTGAAGCTCCCGGCCGCGGCGGCAATGCCCTCCATGGAAATGGTCTCATCGCCGTCCGTCCCGATCAGGGTGACGGTGTCACCAGCCTGAACGCCGGGGATATCGGTAACGTCCACCATCATCTGATCCATGCAGACCCGCCCCAGAATGGGGGCGCGTTGTCCGCGGATCAGGACGTAAAACCGTCCGGACAGACTGCGGCGGTAGCCGTCGGCGTAGCCGATGGGGACGGTGGCCACGACAGTGGGGCGGGTGGTGACAAACGTGCCGCCATAGCTGATCTCCCGCCCGGGGGGCAGGGCTTTCACGTAGGAGACCCGGCTGAGCAGACGCATGGCGGGAGTCAGGGGGAGAAGGCCGGTGTCCACCTCGTCGCTGGGGTACAGGCCGTAGGTGACGATGCCGGAACGAACCATCTCGTAGTGGTGGTCGAAGTTCATCAGTCCGGCGGAATTGTTCAGGTGGCGGATGAGAATGCGGACACCCCGGCGTTTCAGCATGGCGTCGAAAGCGTCGAAGCGTTCCGCCTGTGCGCGGGCGCGGCTGAGGTCATAGCTGTCGGCGGTGGCAAAATGGCTGAACAGCCCCTCTGCGGTCAGCCCCGGCAGGGCGGCGATTTCAGCGCAGATGTCGGCGTCGGCTTCCGTCACCTGAAAACCGATGCGGCTCATGCCCGTGTCCACGGCAAAGTGAAAGGCTGCGGATACCCCCGCTTCCACGGCAGCCCGGGACAGGGCTTCCCCGTCCTCCCGGCGGAAAATGGCGGGGCGGATACCCAGACGGACGGTGTCGGGGAAAGCCTGCGGCGGCGTGTAGCCCAGAATCAATATCGGCCGGGCAATTCCGGCGTCCCGCAGCTCCAGCGCTTCGGACATGGAGCTGACGCCGAAAAAGGCGCACCGATTTTCCAGCAGCCGGGCGATCGGCACGGCGCCGTGGCCGTAGGCGTCGGCCTTGATGACGGCCATCACAGGCACTTTGGCCTTGCGGCAGACCGCGTCAAAATTGGAAGAAACAGCGTCCAGGTCAATGATCGCCCGGGTGCAGTCGTGGGACATAATCCATCAGGTTCCTTTCGCGCATAAGCGGCGGAATTTTGTGATTTCCTGCCAGCATATGGATAAGTACCCTTTATCTTACCATAGAAAGTCAGGAAAGTAAACATGCAAAGTCATTAAGGTTTTCTTGCTTTATGAAACGAAAGATGGTATAATTTCCGTAATCCGAGAGGGAGGTACGCCCATGGCACGAACGGACAATTATCTCATTCAGGCGCAGCAGGCAAAGAGCTGCTTTCTGACCTACGACGCGGAAGCGCTGGCGAAAAAGCTGAACGCAAAGCTGGACGCGGACTTCCTGTACACCACATTTTTCGGCCAGAGCTACCGGGTCTCCCGGAAAACCGGGGATATCCAGCGGCTGGAAAACGGCGCGTGGCAGGACGGAAACAGCTATGAGGAGGTCATGACCCTGCTTGACCTGATCTGCGACAGCCGGGAAGACCGGCATGTCAGCGGACGGTGGAAAGCCATGCAGGACTTCGGCCTGCAATTTCACCAGAAGCTGCTGGAAGACGATCACGACCCTTGGGCGGAGCGGTTCCAGAACGATCTTCCCGCCTTCCGCCGGGCGTGTCTGGCACTGGGCGGCAAGCCCCTTCCCGTGGGGGACGCAGCCTATGCCTTTGAGATTTTTGACGGTCTGGGCGTCGCCGTCCAGCTGTGGCTGGGGGACGACGAGTTCCCGCCGAATCTGCGCTTTTTGTGGGATGAGAACGCCGACCAGTACATCCGCTATGAGACGATGTACTTTGCAAAAGCGCTGCTGCTGAGCAGAATTGCGGGGCAGATGAAAGAACCGTAAAATAGTTAATGGAGCGTATCGGTACAGATACGCTCCATTTCTCGTGCGGGGTACAGCCCCTTGGCTCTCCCTTTGGGAGAGCTGTCACCGAAGGTGACTGAGAGAGTTTTGCGGCCCTATGTACCCTCTCCGTCTTCGCTTCGCTCAGCCACCTCTCCCACAAGGAGAGGCAAGGGGTGCTGGCATTAAATTGTACAAGAACAGGCGCAGCAGTTTAATGCAGCGCCTGAACCTGTCGGAAAATCTTATGCGGTTTCTTCGACTTTTTTTGTTTTTCTCCGAACCCATACTACGATTCCGAGTATGACGACAAAGATGGATATCCACTGCGATGTGCTGAAAATGCCGATGCTGCCACGGATGGAATCCCCCCGGAAGAACTCCAGTCCAAACCGGAACACGCCATAGGATACAGACCACAGGCTCAGCATTGCCCTGCCGGAGTTTCCACGTCTGGCCATGATCGCAAGGATGCCAGACATGGTGAGTTCAAATGCGGCCTCAAAAAGCTGCACGGGCAGAAGCGGAATTCCATTGGGGGCAACTGGCGAATGCGTGTAGGCAATTCCCAATGTTTCGGAAAGCGTACCATAGCAGCAGCCCATGCAGAAGCAGCCAAACCGTCCGAACGCGTGGAGTAAGGCGAACACGGGTATCAGCACTTCGCAAAGCGCGAAAAAGTCCAGCTTGTTGATCCGGCAGTACAGCCAACCGCTGAAAACCGCGCCCAGCATTCCACCGTAAAAGACAAAACCACCTTGAAGATACTTTTGTAAAAACGCATCTGTCTGGGAGAAAACGAACCGCAGGTCGTATACGAATTCCGGCCACACGGTAATCAAATACAGAATTTTTGCTCCAATCAGCAAACCAAGAAAACAATATATCAGCGCCAATTCCGCATCTGCCTCAGGAAAGCGCATCTTTTTTTCGCGGAGTTTGAAATACAGAAGTCCAAGCCCCGCCCCCAGCAAAGTCATGACACTGTACATGGGAATCTGCTTTCCCAGCACTTCGATAAATGGTAACACTTTTCCTCCTAAAACGACCAACGGGGCTGCGGCGGAACAGCGCTCCACCCCAGCCCCATTGCGGAATCAGATATTAGCAGTTCAGAAACAGCTATCAGAAATTCAGAGCACCGCTTCCTGCTGCTGCACCCAGAACGCCAGCGCAGGCAACGCAGGACACGAAGATGATCGAGCCGCCGATCAGGCTGATCAGGGACAGGACAAAGCCCGCCGTCCGTACGCCGCTGACAAAACCGGCCTTCTTGGAATTACTGGCCAGAATCAGGCCAATAATGCCGACGACTACAGACACGATGGAGGATACTCCAAAGAACCAACACACGACACCAATGATGCCGAGTACCATGCTGGCAGTTGCCGCGCCCTTGCCGGGAATGTTCCCATTTTCCATAATAATACGCTCCTTCTCTTTACAAATCCTTAACCGGCGCAGTCGAATTTCGCTTCGCTTCCGCCCGACAGCACCGACGTTAAAAGAATTATATCACAGATATTCCGAAAATGCAACAAAAACACACAAATTTTTCGCAAAAAAGAAATCAAAGATATGGCAGAAGCAGCGCCTGTTTAGTGTGTCAGCGAATCAGTACTTGGGATTGGGACCCCACTGGTTGTCGCCGGTGCTGTCCTGACAGTACCAGACGATCAGAATGATCGAACCCACAATGGGGATCAGGTTCAGCAGATACCAGGTGCCGGGTCTCCCGATGTCGTGCAGACGGCGAACACTGATAGTGATCGTGGGAACCAAAGCGGCAAGGCTCCAGAGCCCGGCAAAGCTCTTCGAGATCATGCCGGCGGCCATACCGGCAAGGGTGCAGAACAGAAATGCCCACCAATACTCGCTTCTTCTGGAGCGGGTATTAAAATCCGCGTACTTGGTGAAGAACATCTCGATGGCATCAATGAAGCCGACGGAAAGCTTCTGCTCCCGGCCATTGGTGTAGGCGACGTACCCGCTCTTGACCTGCTGTGCGCTGTAGCCGTCATCGACCTGCCGCGCGCCGCACCCGTCGCAGAACTGTGCGCCGTCGGGCAGCTGCTTGCCGCAATTCTTACAATATAAATATCTCTCCTCTTTACATTTATTTTAGCGGGCTTTCCCGCAGTGGTACGTAGTTTATCCCTTCACGCTGCCGTCCGGGTTGAACAGGGGCAGCTTTTCCAGATAGACGAGGTCGGAACGCTCCTGCGCGTCACCCTCAGCCAGAACGGCCATGCGTCCGCAGATGATGCCGCCCGCTTCCTCTACCAGAGTTTCCAGCGCCTTCAGGCTCTCGCCGGTGGAGATCACGTCGTCCACGATGAGGATGCGCTTGCCCTTCATCAGTGCGGCGTCCGCGCCGTCCAGATACAGCTTCTGCTCCTTGGCGGTGGTGATGGAATGCACGGAAACGCTGAAAATGTTCCGCATGTACAGCTTGGGGGCTTTCCGCGCCAGGATGTACTTCTTGTCCCCGGCCTGACGGGCCATCTCGTGGGCCAGAGGAATGCCCTTGGCCTCCGCGGTGATGATGTAGTCATATTCCGGCGCGCGCTTCAGCAGCTCCCGGGCGCAGGCCACGGTCAGCTCCTGATCGCCGAAGATCACAAATCCGGCAATGGACAGAGAATCGTTTACCGGGCAGATGGGCAGATCCCGCTCAAGGCCCGCAATGTTCATATGATAATACATAGAATTTCCGCTCCTTCTTTTCTGGAAATAATCCTGAATTTATTATAACGCCCCAGTGAAAAAAGTCAAGGGAAACGCGGCGCAATTCGACAAACGCTTTTCACAGGCTTTTCTTAGGGCCTATATGAAAACCGGAAATATGACCAACAGCGAGGGATTTTTCGTCTGATGAAGCCATTT
>ERZ773136.52-NODE-52-length-123315-cov-6.063540_pt1 | contig 123315 bp, 119 predicted proteins | sample MGYA00580855_ERZ773136 | MGnify/ENA primary metagenome ERZ773136 (study PRJEB29015, sample SAMEA2737860) | human gut metagenome | biome: human gut; feature: human-associated habitat; material: faeces | place: China | collected 2012 ... | reverse complement strand
GGTATATGTCAGTACCCCCCTAAAAATGGCCTCGTCAGATGGGCTAAAAAGGGCCTTTACGGGCATTTTACGAGCCTTAATTTTTAAGTTAAAGTATTGATTATCAAGTAGTTACGTTTTTCCGGTCTGAAACAGGAAAATTCTGTCTCGAATTATGCAACACAAAAATATGTGTTAAATGAGTAAACACATAAAATATTCATAGAATGAAACACACAATTATTCACACAGCGGACATACAGGTACAAGTCCGGGAGAAGAACTTACGGTCCTCATACGAACACTGTTTATCGAACATCACGGAACATCTCATCAAAACAAACGCCGACATTTATGTTGTTGTCGGTGATTTGTTCGAATATGCACAGAGTAATGATGCCGAGAAATCAATCATGTACGAACACCTTTCGAAAGTGTTGTCACTTGATTCAATCAAGGAAGTCGTTATCATGTGCGGTAATCACGACATCGAAAAAGAGAGGAAACGGATTGACGTACTCGAATCGGAAAACAGTATCAATACTTTCTACAATCTCATCCGTGCGCTTGACAAACGGTATTCAAACAAACTCACGTATCTCAAATATTCCGAACTTCGTCCGTCGATTGCAGCACCGAATCTTGTGTGGTGTCCGTTCTCGCTTGAAGACAATATGGCTTTACGTGGTAAGGAAATCAGTATCGAAAGCGGTAAGAGATACATTACACTTTTCCATGACATTCTGAAAGAGTATGCGTTAGAAGCAAAACTTCCGCTTCGAAAAGAACGCATGGAATCTCTCGTATCTGTTGCGGAATTTCCGTCCGAACACATATTGGCTGGTGACATCCACGTAAATTGGAATTGCAACAACGGTAAACAGTTCTGGTACCCCGGTTCTCCGATACAACGTAATTTCGGAGAAGGTACGTATTGCAAAATCGCGGACAAATACATCGTTGTCGATGCGGAGCGTAAATCATTGAAACATTATATCTTCGATGACGAAACACTTTCGTTCGAACAGCAACCGGATTTGCTCATGCAGGATTACGTATCTTACATCACAATGGAAGTGATGCAACAAGCATCATTCGAACAAGCACGGGATGCAATCACCGAGATACTGAATCTGCAACAAGTCCGGTACGGTCTTAACCAGACATTCATCAAACTCAAACTTTCGAATCTGTTCACCGAACATGAACTCGAACTTCACAAACTCATTACATCGATTGCAACGCAACAAACCACAGTACCCGTAAACATCGAGATTGCGTATAACAAATTCGTACAAGCAAATACGGAAACGAATGTCGATAAGATTCTCGGTAATGAAACAGTCGAAGCTGATGCGGCATCTGATAACATCGTGAACAGCGAAGCATCTACCGTTGAAACACCGGAAGTTACGGCTGAAAGTCTCGTACTTGATTCGACCAATCTACGTAAGTTGTTCTTGTATGTTCTTGAACAACGCATGGAGATTCTCATCAAAGAAAATCCGGGTCAAACAGATTTCATCGAGAATGTTTACAAAACAATCGTGGAGTTGTTCGATTCAGAACTCGAACAATCTTTGGGAGATACGAAGAAAGTGTCTATCCATTTGCAATCAATCGAATGCAATGCGTTTCAGATTCTCGGTGCAAACAAAATCAATCTCGGCATACCCGGTATAGTACGGATAACAGGAACTAACGGTATCGGTAAAACCACACTCTTTTCGATGTTGAGATGGGCAATACGTGGACAGTTGTATGAGGGTATGCCGAAAAACACCGTCAAGAAAAACACGATGCTTGTGTTCAACAACAAGCAACCGGACATCGACGAGATTTACGTGAAATTCATGTTCGTCCTCAACGAACGTGTAACGGTAACAGTTATCCGTACTGCGTCAAGAACATGGAAAGCCAAAACAACAGATGAACAAAAACAATCATTGAATTGGCAGGATTACGTTTCCGGTGTTACTACAACACTGTCATTACAAACTTCATCCGATAAAGGTGAACGGTCTTTCAATGGTGAACAAGCACAACAGTTACTCGATTCTTGGTATGCACAAACACCGGAAACGATTATGTTCTTGAATCATTCGAAGATTGCATCGATTCTCAATACTGCACCGAAAGAACTCAATCAAACAGTACTCGATTTCATCGGTGTAGATTATCTTGAAGTGCTCGAAAGTCGTTTGGATGAAGTGAAAGATTCGCTGGCTGTTGCTCGACCGAAAAGAAACCGGGATGTGATTCTCGAAGACATTCGCAGTACTGAACAACAGATTACTGATGAATCAAACAATCGTGTTCAGTACGAAAAAGACTTACAAGCGTTACGCGAAACAGCGGAATCACAACAGAAAACAATCGATGAAATAAGTTCTGTTATTGAGAACTACGGTAACGTACCGGAAATGATTTCCGAAGCAAATACGAATCTTAAAACCGTTAGTGATTCGATTGAGTATTTCAAATACATGGAACGCAAACCGTTACTTGAAAAAGATTTCGATGTTCCCGTAGAACCCGATACATCAAAACTTGAAGAAGAACGGGATGCTGCATCTAATGCTATCACATCACTTACGGAAGATAAAACCGGATTGCAAAAGGAACTTGCAGATACGGTAAGCGCGATAATCGCAGCTTATGACGAAAAGATTACCAAAGCACAAGACGGTATCAATAATTACCAACATGTCATAAGCGAAAAGCGTGTAACCGTTACAGTTTCGGAAGAACATATTCGTAAACTCAAAACAAATCTGTCTAACACTATTTGTCCAACCTGTCACCGTCCGTTTGCTGATGACGAACAACATGCGGCACAGCGTAAAGAGTGGGAAGCGGAAATCGAGATGTACGAAAAAGGAAACGAAGTAATCATCAAAGAGATAGAAGTTTTCGAAAGTACACTTACGAATCTGCAAAAGGTTATCAGTGAATTACGGAAGCGAACGAATTTTGTTCACCAATACGAGTTCGAACAGATAATAGCTGTTGAACAATCACCGAAAATCAAAGAACTACTCAACACCGCTATTGAAACAACCGGTAAGATAACGGCAAAAGACAATGAGATTTCCGAACAAACACAGAAACGCAATTCCGCACAAATTGACTTAACCAACATCATCAATGATTACGGGAAGCAAGTAACGGAATACAACCGGAAACTTCAAGAACTCAATGCGGAGAACGAACGAATACAGAAAGAGAACGAAACGGTTGATGAACACAACAGAAGCATCGAGAAATTCAAGATGCAAAAAGAACAAATCGAAACAAACATCCGTAATCTAACGGAAATTCAACCGAAGTATTTCGAAGCTGTAAATGCTCGTAACATTTACAAAAACAAGTTGCAACAAACTAACACGGAAATAGAGGGAACGTCGAACAAAGACCGGGAAGCACAACGGATTGTAATCGAACAAAACAGTAAGTTGTCCCAGCTTAAAGACGAAGAGGAAGCGTATACGAAATATTTCGTGAACAACACGATTTACAAAATCTACGACCGTCTGATTAAGCAAGACTTCAAATCGATTGTGTTCGAGTATTACCGGAACTTCCTCAACAACAATCTGAATAACTTGTTGGAAGAACAGAATTTCAAATTGTTCTGGAATCACAACAACGAACTCTACATGATAGACTTACGTAACGGTAAGTGTTCGTACACTCCTGTCCAGCTTGCGTCCGGTATGGAAGTTTCATTCTTGGGATTGTCGCTCATCTACACCATGTCGTGTCTGAATATCAAGAATCACATTTCCCATATCTTCCTCGATGAAATCGGTGGTTCTTTGAACGACGGAAAGAATCTCAATTATGAAGCGAAAAACTATCAAGAATTATTCGTTTCGATTCTGTCGAAGTTTACCAATATTACAATGTTCATAATCGACCACACGATTAAGAACATGTATGAAACGGTAACGTTTGAAGTGCAACCAACCGAAAGCGGTTCGAAATATGTGGAACTGTAACTATTGATTATTTTATATGTGAGCGGTCTTGCATGGTGAACAACCACTGCAAGCCCGATATTTTATTTCCCAGAATTATTTGCACTATATTCTATGTTGAAAATTTGAAACAGATAAATACATTATAACATTTCTGAAATATGAGTTTTGCACCGACAATAATTGTTTGTTCACGTAAGGAATTACAAACCAAATACGCAGAAGCACTGAACGTTCGAAGCAAGCGTGGTTGTAACATAATCGGTTGTTTCTCATCACATGATGCAGAACTCGCGGATAAGTGGCGTGATGAATACCGGATTACATCTGTTTGTTTCGATGACGTTGATACAACAAGAAGTTTGAGCGGTTATTTAGACGAGAAAACAAATACGTTTTCGTTCGGTCTTCCTCCGAAATGTATTTTGTTTGATGACAGACACGCACAAACCATTATTGATTCGATGAAGAACACCACCAATCTGTTGAATTGGATTGTGTTTTGTGATGTCGGTATTTCCCGTTCTCCTGCGATTGCTGATTTCATTGCAAGAGTACTTTCGAAAGCATCTGGCGATTGGCGAATCCATTACGGATTTATGCTGGAATACGCATATAATGTTCACCCCCAACGGTTTAGTCGTTTCGACACTCAACAAGTATTTTACCGAAACCGTTGAGGCATTGTCTAACAAAATCGAAAAATGATGACACAACAAAATGAAAGACCGAGTTACGCAAAATCTTCGAAAATCGAAACTTTCGAAGAATTTATTCGAGAATCGAAATTAAATAACAAAGCGACAATTTGGAGAAGAACAGCCGAATGGATATTGGTAATCTTGTTGTTCTTCATCATGTACAATGTCGGTATCGCATTCAAACTGGATAAAGCGAAACATCAGTTAGCCGAACAACAAGAAACAATCGAAAAGTTAGAGAGAGAACTAATTGAAGTTCGACAACACAATGACTTTGTTGCAGAAGTAACGAAACCCATAACCGGTTCATCTTTGGTAGAACTCATCGAACAGATGAATATCAAACATCCCAAAATAGTAGTTGCACAAGCTATCATCGAATCCGGTCATTTCAAATCAAAACTGTTTCAAGTCAATCATAACTTATTTGGTATGCGCAAAGCATATCAACGACCAACCACACGAATACCGGCTAATATAGATTTCTATTACGAATCTTATGCGTATTACCACAATTGGCAGTACAGTGTTTTTGATTACGCATTGTGGCAATCGTCATTTGCTCGAAATCTATCTGAAACAGAATATCTTGATTTGCTCAAACGAACATACGCAGAAGATGACGAATACATTTCGAAAATCAAAATGATTATTTCCGGATGTGATTCGGCACAAGATATAATTATCAAGTACGACTTGTAATTCCCTAAATAATATTAGTATGCAAAACGAAAATGTTTCAACCGGTAATGAATCGATATATCGGGAGAACGTAAAACAGTATTTCAACGGAGACCAATTAGCGGCTGACGTATGGTGGCAGAAGTATCGAGCAGAAAACGAGATACATCCCATACAAATGGTTAATCGTCTCACGGATGAAATAACCAAATACGGCCAGAAGTGGTTAAGCGGCTGTTCCCGGATTGAGAAAGACCTTTCCGAATATGGTAAGGAACTATTCCTCAAATACTTCGATACCAACAACAAAGAAAAGTATTTGCGTGATGTCGTGTTTAAGAATCTCGACGGTTTCAAACGTATTGTGTTGGGTGGTTCGATGAACTCCGGTATCGGCGCAAACGATTACTCATCGCTTTCGAACTGTTTGGTGTTAGGAGCACCGGAAGATTCTTATGCCGGTATTCTTTGGAAAGACCATGAATTGGTTGAGTGCATGAAACGTCGATGCGGTGTTGGTATTGCACTTGACAATATAAGACCGTCCGGTGCTCGTGTGAACAACCAATCGAAAATTTCAAGTGGTGTTGCACAATTCATGAAACGTTTCTCGAACACGACAAGGGAGTGTTCACAAAATGGAAGACGTAAAAGTGTTCTTCGTGTTTGCTAATAAATTCATTACGAAATAAGTCAAACATCATTTCAAACAGAAAATTACTATGGGTAACAGAGTATGTTTTATGACAAAAGAAGAACTTTCGAGTTATCTTTCAAAAGGAATGTCATCACGACAAATTGCATTCGAAAAAGGTATTGGGTATAAAACTGTGTTGTACTGGATTAAACAATATAGTTTGCAAACGAATTTCCCAAAATTGCCACCCCTTCATCTTGACAAAATCGAGACAAAAGAGTGGGCATACTTTATCGGATTTGTATGTGGTGACGGAAGTATTACTGAAACAGAAGTCGTCGAACTAACATTGGCACTTAAAGACAAAGAAATTCTTGATTTTTTTGTCAAACATCTTTTCAGTGGTAGTAAAGTACGAATAGACTTGACAGAAATTCCTGAACAAAGAAGAAAACCGCAAGCAAGGTTGATTCGAAAAATTGTAGGTATCAAAAAATTTTACGGTGGACGTTTGAAAGAAGACCGTAATTTACCTATTGTTTCTCCGCATTTAGTGCGTTATCTTGTTATGGGATTTTTCGATGCAGACGGATGTATAACATGGGGAAGAAGAAAAGACCGCAATCGTGTTTGGCAAAAAGTTATGTTCAAAAGTTGCGGACATAGTGCGATGGTCTCACTGCAAAAAATTCTTCTCAAATTGAAAATTTCTACAAGAATGTCTGTTACACAAGGAGCGTATGTTTTGGAGTTTTGTGACAAACATGAAGTTCTGAAATTTTTGGATTGGTTATACGCTGACAAATCTTTCATCGTACTAAAAAGAAAATTCGAAAAATACAAGGCTCTGCGTCTTGAATTGGGTGAAAACGAGGAAGGTGCAAATTTGGGAAATTTGCAATAATCTCGTGGCAAGGCCGGAAAGCATTTCCGGAAGCTGTACAGACTACTTGATGTTTGGTAATGCTCCAAACGTAATACAAGTTCAGTGCCCAAGCGTAACACAGGATTTATCTGTTACGTAAGAAATAGTCGAAATAATGGGAGCCTTAATGCAATCATTAACTTGTTTGCATCCCGACCTTGAAAACTTTATCAAAATCAAACGTGACAAGACAAAAGTAACCGGTTCAAACATATCCGTAATGATTACGGATGAGTTTATGAAAGCTGTCGAAGAAGGTACGGATTTCATTTTACGATTCCCGACAGACAAACCAATACCGGAACACATCAACACTTCCAAACTCGAATATGACGTGTTGTTCTATGATGAAGTGAGCGACATGTATTTCAAACGTATCGACGCAGAACGAATTTTTCAAGAGTTCGTGCAATCGAATTGGGAAGGAGCAGAACCCGGTTTGTTGTTCGCATCAAAACTGTTGGACTATTCTCCGGATGGAGTTTATCCGGAATATCGCTTTGTATCGACAAACCCCTGCGGCGAGCAACCGCTGCCCGCTTACGATTGTTGTCGTTTGCTTGCACTGAACATGTCCGGTTTCGTCAAGGAAGCATTTACAGATTCTCCCGAATTTGATATGGACGATTGGTACCGTGCATGTTATGAACAAATGGTTATCGGTAACATCATTGTCGATATTGAATCGGCATATATCCAACGTATCATCGACAAAATCGAGAATGGTGACGGCACACAAGAACTGAAAGATTTCGAAGCGAATATCTGGAAGAAAATCAAAAAGATGTGTGACAGCGGCCGTCGATGCGGTTGCGGTATCATGGGTCTCGGTGATACATTGGCGATGATGAATCTGCCGTACAGTGTGTCTAACGTTGATTCGAATGCACTCATCAAACGTATCATGGAAACAAAGATGCGTGCTGAACTTGATGCAAGTATCGATATGGCTGTGTTGAGCGGTGAATCATTTACTGGTTACAATCCGGCTTTGGAATCTCAGGAAAGTAATGCGTTTTACGCAATGTTGCATCGTGAATTTCCTGAACAAATGAAACGTATGTGGGTTTATGGCCGACAGAATGTTTCGTGGAGTACGGTTGCCCCTACCGGTTCCGGTTCGATTCTCGGACAGACGACAGGCGGTATTGAACCGTTGTTCATGCCGTTCTACAAACGTCGCAAAAAGTGTGTTCTCGACACAGACCGTGTAGATTTCGTCGATGTGGACGGAGAAAAGTTTACGGAGTATTTCGTGGTGCATGTTCCGTTCATGAAATTCTGTGAAACAAAATTCAATGTGCAACCGGACCATTGGCATAACATTACCGAAGAAGAACTGCAAGAGATGTTCCGACAATCTCCGTATTACGGGAACACCGCTCCCGAACTCAATGTGGATGACCGTATCGGAATGCAGGAATTGGTACAGACGTACACATCATCTGCAATTTCTTCAACCATAAATCTTCCGGCTGAAACAACACAGGAACAGATTGCCGAAATCTATCTGAAAGCCGCAAGACACAATCTCAAAGGTGTTACGATTTATCGTGACGGTTCTCGCGGAGGTGTATTGGTTTCATCAAAACAGGAAGGTAAGTCAAATTTCTTCGAAGAAGTAAAAGCACCGAAGCGACCGGATGAACTTCCGTCAGAATTGCATCGAATCAAGTATAACGGTGATGATTACTGTGTTATCATCGGTTTGTACAACGAAAAACCGTATGAGTGTTTCGTATGTTGTATCGATGATATGCCGGAAGATGTGAAGTTCCCGATTAAGGGAACGACTATCAAAATTTCGTCCGGTAAGTACAATTTCGAATCTGATGAACTTTCGATTCAAGACATTCAGATTTGTGACCCTGACCAGAAGATTGCCGGATTCTTGATTTCGGATATGATGCGACATCGTATTCCGTTGAAACGCATCATCAAAACAATCACGAAAACGGAATTTCTCGTGACCTCTTACTGGACGAAGCTATCGAAAATCATCGCTTCTTATATACCAGACGGAGAGTTTTCGGGTGAGTACTGTCCGGATTGTTGGGAACTGTACAAACAGAAAGTACCGTTCCGTTATGAGAACGGATGTTGCATTTGTCCGAACGGACACAGTAAATGCTAAATCGATTTACAACATGCAAGAGTGACGGAAATATTTCCGTCACTCTTTTTAACGAATGAACAATGAAACATTTATCCAAACTATTCTTAGCCACTCTTGGTATGGTTTCGGCTTGTCCGGGAATATCACGAAGTCAGTACTTCACAAGACAGCAGTTAGATGATTACGAACGTCAAAAGGAACAGCAACGTCGATTAGCACAAGAAAATCGAATGAAACGTGTAATTGTCGATTTGTGCAAAAGCAAAGTGAAACTCGTTACCGACGAATATATAAAAATTGTGTCTGTTGTAAACGGATTAGAAGTGTACAAATCGACAAAGACAAATCCAAAGAGAGTGTGGCAAGACTACATCCTGTTTCTGTTCGGTATGAATCTCGAAGATTTGGAAAGACACAAAGAATACATACTTAAAATCGAATAGGTTATGGTTGTAATTGCTTTGCTTACATCTGTTGCGATAGTTGCAATCTGCATCTGTTGTTATGAGTTGAACAAACGTATGTTGAACAACCATAACCGAATCGATTGATAGAGTTGTGTTTATGTTGGAGTGTGCATGTTCAAAACATGCACACTTTTTATTTTTCGAAAACTTATACATACGTTCAAGATGCACTAATTAACATACACAAACCATTGCAGAAATGATAGATGCCAAATACAATCCGGAAGGGTATAGTCCGTTAGATTATTTGTCGAAGCACATAAGCAAGTACAACCATATCATTATCGATACAAGGGACTTTTGGTATCAGCCGAGATTCAACAATTACAGTGTCACACTGACTGACCATGCGATAGAAACAATCGAAAGAGAACCGGATGAATATCTGTACGATACCGAAGAACTATTGGCAACTATCATCAGATTGAAACGAGATACCGGTGGTAATTGTGGTTGGCGGTATCTGCAAATGAAAGCAAAACCCAGATTTTTCGATACGGAGAATTGGATTAAGTATATCCGAATCATGAGAGTATCGAATGGGAAATGGTTGGTTTACAATAAGCATCTCAAAGAATTTGTGTTGCTTCCCAAATGGTGTTTAGCAACACCGAATCTCATTTTCGAAACACACAACAAATAACATATTATGAGTACTAAAAATTTTCGGAAGTTGTTAGCAGATAACAGTTTCCCACGTGTAGTAACCGCAGAGATTGCGATGACGTATGACGGTATCATCGGCATCGGTTCGAAATTGTTGTACAACATACCGCAAGACATGGAACGTTTCGTCCAGAACACAACCGGTAAAATTGTTGTCATGGGACGTAAGACATTCGAGAGTATGGGATGCAAACCGTTGAAAAACCGGTTTAACATCGTCATCTCTAAATCGATGTACCCTGAACACAAACGAGATACCGAAACAAATACGGAATTGTTTGTTTGTGCAAACATCGCAAACGCTATCAATTTTATCGAGGGAATGTCTTCTTGGAAAGACAGACAAATCTGTATCATCGGTGGTTCTCAAATTTACAAGATGTTCGAGCCGTACATCAATCAATGGCATGTAACGATTTTTGAGAACGAAAACGAACAAACACTGTTAGACCGTTTGGGTGAAGACATTAGGCCGGACATAGTGCGGTTCAAACCGTTACTTCAACTCATGAACGATAACAATCTTGCCATACGGAATGTGGATAGAATGATTCCTAACAACATACGGATTTGCTTTGCAGACTTGTATCGGTCTGAATATGAAGAGGATATGTGTTAAGCATATCCTTTTCTTGTTCGATAAATACTATACGGAAGATAATTTCGATAAGTAAAAATAACTAAAATTTCGAAACATGAAAAAGTACATTGGTTGGAGCATCATTGCTGTTGTGATTGCCGTAATTGCTTTGGGCAGTTGGGTTGTGTATGACAGCCGGGATTACTTCAAAGATTTGTTCGAAGCAAAACGGCAGAATCTTAACTTGCGTTCAGAGCAATCTGTCGATTCTCTTGTAAACGTGATAACAGAGAAAACAATCTACATCGATTCGTTGGAAACCGTTTTGAGTTCGACCGGAGAACTTTCGTCAAAGAAAGAACAAATCTACGAACAGAAATTCAAAGACCAACAACAAACAATCACGAATCTCCGGAATGTGATTGAACACCAAAACAGAATGTTAGATGAACTCCGCACTAAATCCAATTAAAAATGTCTATCAATCAATTCAAGTGCGGTTTGTTCAAGATTGTAATAAACGCATTTTCTGACGTATCAGATTCGAAACTACGGCATCATTTAGTCGGTGAACTCATGATGTCATTTTTCCTCGTGATGTTTATGTTTGTTTTCAAAGCAATACTGGACAAAACACATGAGGGATTATGGTTTTATCTTTCCTTACTTTGTTCGATTGCTCTTGTGACGTTAATTGCATGGTATAAGGAATACGTCTGTTCACCGAAAATAAGAAACACGAAACCGGATAAACATAAGTTTTACGATGTGTTGAAAGGAAGTGCTTCCGTTGTAGTTGTGGCGGTGGTTGTGTTCATGAACTGCACCCTGTTCTGATACGGAATTTGTAAGTAAGCAAACCGAAATACCGACAACATAAAACTTGTCGGTCTTTTATACTATCCCAGAAAGTGCGGTATATTTAACAGATTAAAACATGACTAATGATAGTTGTAAAGTATTATATCTGTATTCCCGAAACTTATCCGTACACAATGCAATCGGACGGTGTATGTTATGAATTTTCGACATACATCGAAGATGAAGACCCAGCAAAACTGAAACGTTCGAAGAAACGCAAACAAGAATTGTTTGACGCAATCAAAGCACTTGTAACAGAAGCAATCCGGAAAGAGTACAAACATTACTTGTGGTGGAAGTTCAACGTATTCGATGATAACGCAACATTTGTGTATGGTATCGACAATGTTTGGAACACTAAATTTTTCTCTTAAAATCGAAAACTTATGATTCTACGTGTAGTTCATCATAACGCAGACCCGGACGGAATCATGTCCGCAACACTTGCGAAATATCTGTATCGAAAAGATAACCTTATGTTTCTGGGATTGCCCAGACAAACCACAATCGAATTTTGTGGTTACAACTACGAAACGAAAGCTGCGTGGATGAATCTCGCAGATATAGTACAATACAAGTTCGTGTTTATCGACATCACACCAACCATTGAGTGGCTGGAATCTGTGAAAGAACGTATCGCAGACAAAACTGTATCGGTACAAATATTCGACCATCACCACCTCAAATACAATGACATTCTCGAAACACACATTCCGGTTGAATATCATTTCTCGGACAGATGGTGCGGTTCGAAAATCTTTTATGATTGGATTCATTACACATTGTGTAACGGTGACGAACAAACCGAACGTCAGATATACAATGACATCGCGTATTATCGAATACACTCTTTCGTTACTTATGTGGATTTGTACGATACATGGAAATTCGTAAACGAAAACACATACGACGAAACAAAACGCAAAGAGATAATTGCAGTGAATGAGTTCCTCAACGCATTCGTACCGGATGAAACTTTCCGTAACGTGATGCTTCATTACGATTGGGAATCCATTCTTAGAACGGGAAACATTTTGCTGCACAAGAAAGACACCGATTGTCTTAACCAAATCCGTAACATGTTTATCGGTGACGGTATGATTGTCATTACCGGTTCAAGTTCGTACATGATACAAGAAGCAATACAGAAATGCACCGATAAACCGATGTTGCTTTTGTTTGTAACGAAGAAAGACATATTCTCGAACGAAATCAATTTGTCATTGCGGAGTGCTGTACCAAACACGTTTGACTGTGCTGTTGAGGCTCGAAAGTTCAATCCCACCGGCGGTGGACACAAAGAAGCTGCCGGATGTACTGTGGATGTTGAAAAATTCAAAACCACACTTGAACAGGTAAAAACATTCCAGCAAGAAAACAAAATAGACCTCAACAAATACCGTTCACGCATTGAAAAGTATTACATCGAAAATTTAACAACAGAAGTATGAAGCACACGAACCAGAGGAGATTGCTCGTCAAACAAATAATGGAACGTTCCGACGGTATCAAACCGTACATCAACAAACGAACGAGAACCGTTTCAGTATTTGGTGCCGGATGGGTTGATTGGGATAGGTTTGAAATTGTAATCGAAGAGGAATTGGGTGCTTGGGGCACCGATGTTTTGCAGATGATTGTGGATATGCAAAACGATTTGTCTTCGAGACTTTATGCCCAAAATTCACAGCAGAAAAACACATCTCGAAAATTTAGACATAATAAAAGTCCCAGATAATTTGCATATCTCAAATATTATTTGTATATTTGTATATGCAAGAAACACAGTGATTGACACTTAATTGTTTTGTTTAACTAACATTTAACCATTTTTAATTCGATGACACAAACATTAAATTACGGTACGAACGTGGAAATTGTGACCACAGACCATTTGGGAAACGAAGAAACCATTAACCTTGTGGTTGAACGAGAGTTGAAAGAATCTCAACCGGATAACAAAGAAGCAAAACGCAATCCGTGTTTAGGATGCTACTTTTACGACAACGTTAGTGGAAATCCCCACCAATCACTGTGTAACATGAAAAGAACAGATTACGAAAAACTCGGTACCTGTTACGGGCGAATCTTTGTTCGAAAATAAAAATTCCAAATTACCTTAAACCATTTCAAAAATGAAAGATGTTGCAAATGCAGCAAATACTGCAAGCACCGAACGAAAGTCCTACAATCGAAAGAATCACAATCAAGATGACAACATCGTGATTCCCAACTTTCCGTTGTACAACAAAACGTTTTTCGACGTAAAAGAAATTTTCAAAAATTATCTCACCTTCACAACGGAAAGTGAATTGCAGGAACGAATCGAAGATACTGCATCCCTTTACGAACAGGTAAAGATGACACCGGAACAGCACCGGAACATGGTACTGCAATTCTTGTACGCTCGACATAAAATCGAAGAAATGTGGAAAGATGAGAAATCCCACAACTTCATCAAACATCTGTTAGTTGCATTTGCGAATCCCGACAAATGCACGACAAACAAAATTAACGAAGCACAAACGGGCAATGACAAGAAATGTTCCGTTACGGGTTTCATCTGCATTTCGTCCGAGGAGATGAAAGAAGCATACGAAGTGTGGGAAAATCTGTACACAACTCTCAATCTTGCTACGGTTCCCGTAAACAAGATGCCGTCGAAAATGTTCAAGTACATGTGGGTATCTACCAACATTGATACGGTAGCTGTTTACTCATCTATTTCGAACAGAGTTATTTCGTATGCTACGTGCAGCGCACTTCGAAGCTATCTCAAAGAACTTTGCGAACACTTCAATCCGGAAGCACTGCAAATCGTAAAACGGATGATGCAGGAGAAAGGACATCTCCCGTATTCGGGCAACAAGAAAAACCAAAAACCGTACCGAGTTCACATGAGCAAAATCAAAGACAGTGAAAACGGTAATGTTCTTGCGTCTTTGAAAGAAAAGATGTTGAAAGAAACAGAAAACTAAAAATCGATATGAGAGCGGATTATCAAAGTATGTCGCTCGATGAGTTGCTTCGTCTTTATGATGAAGCAACTCTTTCGTATTATGGTGACGGTGAAGCCATAATGAGCGACGAAGATTTCGATGAGTTACGGGAGTGGTTGGAAATGTTTCATTATGAGAATCCGGAAGTACAAAAACGTCTTAACGGTATCTTCTCGGATGAAACACAACACACTGAAACCGTATCAGATAAAACCGTCATGCTTTCGTTATGCAAATTCAAAATGGAAAAGCATGACGCAGTTTCAAAACTGAACAAGTTTTTAGACTACCGGAAAGATTTGTATCGTGCACCGAAATTCGATGGCATGTCGATTAAAGTAGAGATGTCTGACGGACGTATCGTGAGATGTCAAACCAGAGGTGGACAGGACGTTACTAACAAACTTTCCATGCACAGACACATACAGAAATGTCTGCAAGATTTTCCGGACAAACATTTCATTCACGGTGAGTTGCTTATTCGAAAAGATGTTTTTCAACGTTATTTCAGTGACGGTGAAGAATACACGTCTATTCGAAATTGTGTACCCGGTATTCTTAAAACACGAGAACCGTTCGAAATCAATGAGTTGTTGGATTTCGTACCATGCACTGACGGCATCAATCCGTTAATAAATACATCAGTTTGGCACCGGATGGAGAATCCCTCACTTGAACTGTATCGTCTTGCATCATATCTCGAAGAACTTCGTAAACCGGATTTCCCGTATCAAGTGGACGGAGTTGTTATCGGTTACGTTGAGGAATCAGGTGTTCAGCGAATCAAGGATAACTATCCGTTGAACATCGCAGCTTGCAAGTTCCGCAACAAATCCGTTAAAACACGAGTTATCAACATTGAATGGGAACAGAAGAAAACCGGTAAACTCACTCCCATACTCATTGTGGAACCGGTGGAATATGACGGTACAATCTGCCGTAAAGCAAACGGTTACAACTTCGAAAACTTACGAATGAAGCACATCGGTTTGGGTGCGGAAATCACAATTACAAAAACCGGAGACATCATACCTGTTGCGTGCGAAGTTCTGAAACGTTCTGATGATATAAAGATGCCGGAATGTGAATACCAAAAAATCGGTAAGCATCTGGTAGCTGTGGACAAAGAAGCATCGACGCAATACAAATTTGTTCTCGGACTTCGTATGTTTCAGATTGACGGTATCGGGCCGAAGATTGCGCAACAAATCGGTACTGCATGTAAATTCGATATTGTTGAACTGTTCAATCCCATGCTGAAACCAACAGTACGTGACATCATCGGTTCCGGTGCTGTTTGGGAAAAGTTCCAACATTTCTACGAAATCAAAAATCTGTATCTCGACCAACTTATCGAAATGTTACAGTTTGACGGATGCGGTAAGATTTTGTCGAAAAAGTTTGCAATGATTCTGTCTAAACAAGACATGAACACGCAAGGCATAAACAAAACCGTACTTTCTATGGTTTGTCGTGGTGAGGGATTCCAGCGAATAAACAACGCTGTCAAACAACTCGCTACATACGGTATCAAAGTTCTCAAACCTATTGCAATCGATGATAGCGTGATAACGTTCGAAATGTCGAATGCACCTGTTTCCGGTATCACAAAGGAAGAATTTGTGAAACGTCTCAAAGAAAAGATGCCGAACGCTATCCACACAACTCTGACAAAAACAACAAACTATCTCGTTGTAGATACGTTGAGTGCTACATCATCGAAAGCAAACAAAGCGCGTAAATACAATATACCGATGATAACGTATGAGGATGCGTTAGCCGGTAAAATGAAAACCACAAAAGATTCGAACTAACTAATAACAACATGAAACGAATTGCATTCCCACCGCGTACATGGATAAAATTTACTTTGAACGGTATGGTCTGTATCGGTATAACCGGTTACAGAGAGGATGAATCGTTTCTGGTTATGAATGACAAGATGTATGTTGCAGAGGTAACATGGGAACATGTTTCCAAATTCAACGTAACAAAATTGGTTTTCAAAAAAGAGGAAAAATCTGATTACGGTAAAATTCTGGGAATGTACCGATTGCCGAAAATGCCGTCATGATTCAGATACACTTCTGCAATCCCAGAAATGCAAACATTGGTCAAAATGCACGCATTTCTGGGATTTTTCATGCAAAATAGCTAACTACTTGATTCTCAACACTTTACACATGCCCGTAAAGGCCCTTTTTAGCCCTTCTGGTGAGGTCAAATCCTGAGTGAGGTGTCTATATGTCCGAAGGGTAGATAAGCGAAAAGTAATTCGTTGATTATCAATGAGTTACGGAGATGAGTTATTAAAAATTTTTAATAATAAATAAACCCCTTGATAATCAATGAGTTACAAACGCTGATTTTGACAAAACCGCCGATTGAGCGCAAAAAGAAGCTGAAAAATGCCTTTCTTGTAAACCCTTGATAATCAATAAGTTATGAGGGTCTGAATCTCTCGAAAATGTCGGCAGAAAGACCGGATTATCATGTTTTGAGATAGACGTTTTCGAATGTAAACCGGTGTATTATAACTTTATGTTGTTTTGCAATATATTTTCATGTGAGAAATGAGATGTTAATTTTCTCATGCAATCCCAAAAAGTAGAACACACTAAAATTTTGAAAGTTATATGGTTTCACATTCTTTTCAACCGTCAGAAGCAAACGTACTCTCGAAGATAAACGAAGGGTACACAACATTCGATGAACTGAAATCACAAGTAGGTTTTTCGGAGAAAACTCTCAATCAAGTTTTGGAAAGTCTCATTTCCAAACACATATTGGAATACAACAAATCAACGCAAACTTACGGTTACACGGTTCCAGTAAACGGCGAGAAAATTATTCTCGACGGTAACTTGTTGCTTCCGTGTACTGTACTGCGTTATCCCACATACACTTTGGTTGGTCGTGGTCTGTGGTACAAGTTTCCGGCTGATTTCGACATCAACAGAATTATCTGGAATGTGAAACTTCCCGACACAAAAAACACTTCTCTCGTACAACTCATAACCGAATCTGTTATGAAAGAGAAGAAAGCACGTATCGTTCAGCTACCGGAATACAAGAATCTCGTAAACAAACTTGTACCGTATTCTGAAAACGTGATGTTCAAAATAAATGTGGTCGGAGAAGAAGTAACGGATGTATCAATTATGTTCAAGAAACCGTTGTCGGTTGCAACAGAATCGATACGTGTCGAGTTCCGGGGAATGTTTGTTCGTTCCGAAATCAAAACAGATGAATTGATTAACGAACTTCGCAAGGCAGTAGGAGAACGGAATTTCAAAAATATTCACGTCAATCGAATTTATTCGTTGTCTGATTTCATCTTCTCCAACAACGAAATCCCATACGCATTCAATCCGCAAACACGTACACTTTCGTATGCAAAGATAACCGGAATACGTGGTTGCATCGAGATAACATATTATGACATGGACGTAAACGGCGACATCGAAAAAACTAACGTAGAGAAGTTCGAAGACAGCAATGCCGGTATCGGTAAGTTACGGGAGTTGTTTGAGAAATACGCTCGTAAGATTGTCGAAGCCGAAGATTTCATGGTAGAGTAATCACATCAAAAACGTTAGTAGTATGTCACAAAGTATGTTAGAATCTCGATTGAAATTCGAATACGAAAAACAAACAGATTGTCCGATACCGTTGTTCGAAAAATTCATGCAGAATTTGACAACGGAATTAACCGACATCATCAATGAAAATTCAGCAGATGATACCGTAGAAAATGTGGAAATGCTTTTCACAGAAACCGGATTCATTGTGGGAAATACAGTTTATTGCTGTCTCGACGAAGAAAATGAATGTGTGAAATACAAGTTTCTCGGAGACATTTCAACCGGTAATGATACGGTTAAACTCGCTTGCGGAATCTTCAACAACATAAACAAAGTCACAGCATTGGTGATGCGATACTGTGATTTCCTGAACAAAAATTCTTCGGTCAATGCAGATGTTCCGTACATCGTAGTAGATAAAGCACTGAAATTTCTGACAGACAAAAACAACATCGGAAAAACATGCAAATTCCGGTTGCCGTTGGATGAAAGAATTTACGAACTTAAATCGGTTGCAAAACTTACGGAAGTTGTATTGCGTCTCACCATCAAAACTTCGTATCTCATCGAATTTGAGATTCAGAACTTCTTCAACAAAAACGAGAAAACGTACTACGAAGATTTGGTAAAGGGAGAAGTTTCGACAAACAACATCGAAACGTTCATCAAGGAATTGTATTACAACGGTAGATTAGTGAATTATGGAAGATAGTGCAACAACCACAATGAATCCGGATGCGTTTACGTTTTTTGACGAAAACGAAACGGATATGACCGATGCGCAAAAGATAGAGTGCATCAAAGAATCGATACGTTCTTTTCTCAAAGAATATCCGATGATACGTGCAACCGATACGCTTGTGTTGGTTGTGTTTCAGGCATTGAAAAATATGCTTGTCGATAAAATCCGGTTTGTTGCTGTCGAAGCACCAACGGGAAGCGGCAAATCAGTTATCGGATATTGCATGGCGTATTGTTTCAACTACTGTTTGCATACCATTTACGGTATGGATGGTTCATCATATTTGCTGACATCTTCGAAAATGTTGCAGAAACAAATTCAAGAAGATTTCAAACGGTTTTCGTTCGGTGAAGACTATGCAATGTTGAAAGGAACAGCGAACTATCCGTGTACGTACATGTATTTCGAACAGTTAGCGGCAGAACGTTCTAAACAGAAATTGCTGGGTGCGGCAGCTTCCGCATTTGCTTCGTCACAGCAATCCACAGTCAAACCGGATAAATCTACGATTACATCGTATGACAAACGGTATTGTATCGGTTGGGATGCGGACAGGAAAAACTCTCTTGCATGTTTCCCGACATGTCAATACATCGTGAAGCGCAAAGCTGCATCGGACGCTATGTGCGCAAATCTCAACTACTCGTATTTTCTAACCGTACTCAATGCGTCAATGAATCCGTATTTTGCTATGCGGAATTTAACCATAGCTGATGAGGCACATCTCATACCGGACATTGTTTGTAACATGTTCTCATTTGAGATAAGTGCTGCGACAGCAAGACGTGTCGGTAAAGTGTTGAGGGAGATTCGAGACACAAACAGCAAAGACCTTATGTGGGGCAGTGATGCCGATAGGGATGTGGAAATGCACTTACAATTTTCCAGACTTATAACGGAAGTAGATGAGTGGGACACGTTGTTTTTACGAAGAAACACTACTTTACCGGAACTAATCGATTATGTTCGGTGGTGTAGTGATGCGAAGAAAACAATCGTTTCATGGAACAAAAACGTCACACCCGAATTTAAGCTGAAAATGGGTGGGTTTATCGGTAAATTCGGTGAAGAAGAAACAGATGCACCGTTCCCGAAACCTGTCGAACTCGAAGAACTTGCATCACGACCGAATGATGTATTCATGAAATACGATGAATCATCAAAGTACGGAAAATATATTGTTCGGGATTTGCAGGAACGTGAATTGGTACGTAACAAATTTCTTTCGAAAACACAATTCTGTTTATTCTTGTCTGCAACCTTAGGGAACACAGACCAATACGGTGAACTTCTCGGTATCAGACCGGACCAATATAAGTCATATCGCATGGAACCGACTTTCGATTACAGTACGTCACCGATTTACCAATGTAATTGTGGTTGGCTCACCTACAAGAATTTCAGTGACAATATCGATAACTGTTTGGATGCAGTGTTGTATATTTGTCATGTACTGCATCCGGACGAGAAAGGAATTATACACACTTCGACATTCTCTAATGCAGAATTGCTGAAAGAGAAAATCTTCGATTACATGTACAAATCTGATAACGGTAAATTTCCGGGCATTCAAGCATCGAGATTCAGATTCTACCGAACACCGCAGGAAAAAGATGCGTGCGTGAAAGAGTTGAAACAATCCCAATTACCACTTGTCATTGTCGGCCCGTCATTGTATGAAGGTCTCGATTTGAAGTATGACGAAGGACGTTTCAATATATTGCTGAAAGTTCCATATCCGGGAATCGATGACTATGTGCGTGCGAAAATGGAACGCATTCCGTTTTGGTACGAACGTGTCACGATTGAAAAAACCATACAAGCAATAGGACGCACCAATCGTGCAGTAGATGACCGAAGCACGACATATCTGATAGACAGCACATTTTCGAAAATTGCACCGAAAATGCTGGGGTCTAAAATACAAGAACGTCTTGAACGAAAATATCTCGAAGTGCCGCAAACCAACAGTAAACCGAAAAAGATGTATTCGTTTGAAGCGCAGAACACAAATCAAAACACATCTGTTGATGATTTGTGGGGAGATGACTTACCATTTTAATACTGGAAAATATGTTACGAAACCTGATACATCGTTTGTACTATCGGCTTTGTGATTTATGGCTCGATTTCAAAACGGCTATTCTGCATTTGAAACAACGGAAATGCAAACACGAATACAAGTTTGTGCGCAGAATACAATATGATGCGGAAACCGGTTACAGTATGGTACAACGTGTCTGTACGAAGTGCGGGAAGATAGATTTCAAAATTAACAGAGTTGCAAAGAACTACGGGAGAATCAACAAGAATTTACCCCGTTGGCACCACAACATTTAACGTATGGAAAAAGAAATCGAAATTCGCAAACTCATCTGTTTTGTTGAGGATGCAAACGGAGATTCATACTGTGTCGATTTCGATGAAACCAATCAAGGATTCATCCAAACAATAACCAGTATGTGTTCGCAAGTAAAACCGTTGATACCAATCGAACCTATGACTTTTAACGTGAAGATACGAAAAGAAAAACCGGCTTAAAGCCGGTTTTTCTTTGTTTGTGCCTTTATGTGATTGAGTTCTTTTCGAAGTTGTTTCACTTCTTGTTTTAGTGCTTCTATCATAGCCAATTCCAATTCCCTGTAAGAAATCGATAGATAACCATTCTTGTCTTCCTGTACAAAATCCGGTGCAACTTTCTGGACTTCTTGCGCGATGTAACCTATCTTGTGTTCTTCGGTCTGTTTTTGGATGTAACTTTTCAGTTTGACATCGAGAAGGCCTTTGTGAACTTTGTATGGTTCGATGTTTTTCTTGTAACGTTTATCGGATGTGAAGTAAATATCGATAACGTCTTTAAGATAACCTCCCGGAGTATTCGAAAGTCGTGAAATGGAACCGAAACGAACTTCCTTTGCAGAAGCGTACATGTCCATATAGAAAAAGGAAGTCCATTTGTTGCTGTTTAAGTGAAAATTGTTCACATAGTTACTATTGCAATTCTCCAAAGATGCCAGACGGATAGCGTTTGCGGCAGAGTTTAACGGATAAAGTTCGGCCGCATTATATGTGGAAGATGTTGCGTACTGTCTGAACAAATGCAAACCTCGTTCTTGTAAGGAAGTCGTCAGAACATTTGAAATGGGGCGTGTTGCACGTAAATTATGATACAAAAAAACAGTTGAATCATACGGTAAATCATCCGAAATGAGTTCAATCGAACTTACTGTGGGGTTACTAAAAACTCTTGCGGGTGTTTTAACGCTGGGAGTTGCCGCATTGTACAAATCTATGTAAAGTCCGGCAGACGTACCGATTTTTAACGGTCTACTACCGTTTATGTAACCGCCATTTTCTTCTGAAACATAGTGTTTGGAATCGAGCGAACCATCACCTTTCAGAAATTGTGAACTTGTGCCACCCGACACAACAAATTTAGATGCTTGTACGGGGCAAGTCACGCCAGCACCATTGAAGAAAATATATTTCGATATGGGTACGGTTAGATTCTCTCCGGTTACAGATTTGTAGTTGAATAGTACGTCCAATGCAGTACCGGATGATGTTTTGTAATCTGTCGGAAGAAACCGCCATTCATTATTTGCATAACGTGTCATAGTTTCGGTTTTCTTCACGTAATCACTCATCACAAGATTACCGGAATGCCAAATTATATTTTCTTTCCAAACAAGATTACCAGAAACATCTGTCGTAAGAATATTTGAAGGTTTTTCTCCCGCCATATTAAAATCTGTTATAAAATCTGTGATAATACTACATGATATTTATCAACATTGATTTGAATAACATTAGACATTATGATTTCGATGATTTATTGTTTGTGAACGTATGCAGTATATGGAATATCAAAAATTCAATGATATGCCAAATTTACCACAAATCATAGGAAACGTTCCTATTCATTAGATGCGAAAATTCTTTCACCAAATACAAAGATTGCAATCGTGCATTGACCGGAGGAAAGAAATCGTATAGACTTTGGAATTTTTCAGAAAAGATTTCAGGGCAGAATCGACAGCACAAGTGAATGAGATAACGGAAATTATCTGCAATCTCAAATACACCAAAACATTAATGCTTCTCAACAACTACTACACATCCGTAGAAGTTGATTTGGTCAAGAAACGGTTGTCTTTTGTTCGAAAAGACAAGAACAGCGGCGAAACATACAAGTTAGTCGAATACATTGATGAAACGAAAGACATCGAAAAAGACTACGGAGATTGGGCGAATGAAAAATGGGAATATCACAAAAACTTTTTCGAATTTTATTCGATTTACGCAAGTAACTTACTGTTCATGCGTGGTGTTATTTGCGAATTTGTCAAGGAAACAGATTTTATCGAAAAACGTGTAGAACAATACAAAGCAGAAGTATGGCACGAACAGTTCTTTCAAACTCTGAACGAGCAAGCGCATTCATAAATTACATAACTCCTACAACCGGACAGATTTCGAGATTGTGTAATGCTGCGTTTGAATACACGAACAACGCAAAGAAAGCAATCAGGCTTTTGACGGATTCGAAACCTGTTTGTTTCGATGACAATGAAGTGTCCGAGGATGATTATTCTGTGTGGGATGAGTTTCGCGCAGAAATGTTGTCTCGACTTTATGTCTTCATATTCAAGTACGGAAGTGATTCGACGTTTGAAATCACGACAGAATCGAAAATATTCCGGTTTGTGTCTGGTGGCAAAGTTGTGTACACCGAGAAATTCACGGGTAATAATTTTTTGATGAGATATTTTATCCCTGCACTGTTAGCGAATCACATGTACAAAGACGATGTGGAAGTGTTGATACATACTCTCGAAAAGAGAACAGAATCTATCGGAACACTGATAGGCAACTTGCGCACAATCAAGGATAATGAGTGACGTAATCACACCAACCATAATCGGGCCGAAAAAGATAGTTTCGTATTACAAATCCGGAGACCCAACACGAGATAAAAGTTGGGTTTCGAAACTTACGGACATAAACATCATAAGAACCAAACGTATAACGGATGAGTTTATTGATATATGTCTGAAAAATAAGCATCGGATTTACTTGCATGTAGAAATATCCGGTATGGGACAAACCATATTTGAACCGAATATTCCTTCTGTAAAACAAATACGAGACAAGATTATAGAACTGATAAAACGTGGTTTCCCACAAAAACAGATACTTATCGTCATCAATCCAATACTGCAAAATGATAACGGATTGAATGCGGTTAAATTGCTTTTGCGAATTTTTACCGAGTTCAAACCGTTGTACGTCCGCAGAATGCGGTTCAAACTTTTGCCGTATAGAGAAATCGATGAGAAACCGGGAAAATTTACGATTGCAAACAACAACATATCGAAACGTCCCGAAGTACGTCAAAAGATACACATGTATCTGTTCAAAAATCCGTCATTCTTTCGAGATTACTGGAATCTTGTCAATAAATACAGGGGTGTTGTGCAGATTGATACCGGAGATGAACCGCTTATTGGTATTACGGAATTGATGGCGTTCGGTCTGAACAACAAAAACGACGACGGAACACCGATTATCCCTTACGAGAACGGAAATCGTTCCAAACCGTTGGTAAATATCATTTCTGCACGCAATCCGGTACGTTGCCAAAACCGTTGTTTACTCTGTCCGTTCAGATTCTAACGGTTTATGTTCGAGAGAAATTGACACTACAATGTTCACTCTGCCTGAAAAGGGATGCCTCACACAGTGAGCATCCCTTTTTAATGAAAATCTGTGAAAAAATTCTTGCAAAAAACTTGCATCGTTCGGTTTTTATTCTTATCTTTGTGTATCACAAGAGGATGAAAGAAATCTGTTGAGCGAAAAATTTTTCAAGGAAAATTCACGATTCTGGATTTTTCCCTTATAGACCGGAAAAATTTGGGTTAGATAGTTCACAACAGATAAGTAAGAGTTTGAACATGGAAACTGAAAGACAACCAGACGCGATAAATCTTTCGGAAATTGACTGGAACAAACTTTCAGTTTCCGAATTTAGAAGTCTCTCGAAAAAGTTCGAAGAACGTGATAAGTTACTCAAATCACAGAAAGTTCGAAAGAAACGAGACAACGGAGAGATGCGGGTTATCAAAATCGATAATGTTCCGTACCAAGTTAAAAATACTTTGGTGAAGAAACTTAAATCGATGAAATCCGATAAAGCAAAACAGAAAATTCTGGATTCAATCCGGAAAACGCACCAACCTATCGAAAATATATAGGTTTGTCACACAAGAGCACACAACCATAATATTCATAATCACTAACATTTCAAAAACATTCTGTTATGTCAGAAAAAGTACAGAACGCAGAGGTTGAAAAGAAACCGCGCGTTAAGAAGGAACTCACCGCAGAGGACATCAAAGCAATCGTAGCCGCAGCCGACGTCATCGAGGCTATGGGCGTATCGGCCGAGTTCGCTAACTTGCTGGCTCTCGCTCGCAAGTGGAACGGAACCGATGAGGAAACTCTCGCAGCAGCAAAGGCCGCTTGCATCGAGGCTATGGGCGGTTCGGCAGCTCTGAAAGACTACATCGACGGTGGTTTCGCCGCTGACGTTGAGGCTCTGGCCGGTATGACCAAGCTGGCTTCAACGCTGAACAGCATCCGTTCGTTCTACGCTCGTCGCAAGGCCGTTAAGCGTATCAAGTACGTGAACGTGAACATCAAGACCGAGAACGGTCCGGAAATCTTCAAGGTGAACGTCGAGGCTCTGAACGAGGCCAAGAAGATTGCTTCGCAGGACGAGCGTCGCGAGTACCTGTTGAACCACCCCGACACTATCAAGGATTCTGTCGAGAGTTTCTAACATCACGTCTCGCAAGAGATTAAACTAATCGAAAACCGGTTCGGTATCAGGTGGTTTGCAGTACTGAACCGGTTTTCTTTTTATTGGGTACGTGGCCAAATTGGTAAGGCATCTGACCGTTAATCAGAAAATTGGTGGTTCGAATCCACCCGTTCCCGCAATTTACATTCGAATATATGGCTACGTTGCAAGAATTGCGTACAAATCTGCAAGAATCCGGATTTGTACCGCTTATCAAAGATACGACACCCGAAGACGCATACGAATACTTTCGTGATTTTTCAGATGAAAACAGACCGGATTACAAAGTTCGAATCACCGTCGATGTAGGTGTGATTCATCCCAAAAATCCCGAATCTAAACCGGAAATTACCATCAAAAAGATTTACGAAAACGGTCAGGAATCTGAAACCGCTAATGTTTGTATTGACAACGTAAATATTTTCGATGAAAATAGATGTGGCGTCAATGTTTGGAAAATGATGATTGAGAATTTCTTGAAAGTTCAAAACCAATAATACATACTTTGTACACACTTAATCGTACAGAGTATGGACATCAAAGAATATGTTGCCAGACTGTTTGAGGAAGGGTTCTACGTTTATCCCAAACCTTTTCAGTACAAGATGATTCGAGAAGAAGACAACAAAACAATCGTTGTTGATTTATCGAATTATCCGGACGTGAAAGTCGAACAGCACACGGAAAGGTGTCAGAGTGGTCGATTGAGGTAGTCTTGAAAACTATTGGCCGTAACAGGTCCGGGGGTTCGAATCCCTCCCTTTCCGCAAATTTCAGCAAATAAAAAAATTCTCAAAAAATTTGCACGTTCCTTATATTTGAGTTATCTTTGCAGTAGATATAACACGCAAGTAAGTTGCGCATGATTGAGGCATGGTGTAATGGTAACACTCAACTTTTTGGCAGTTGCATTGTAGGTTCGAATCCTGCTGCCTCAACTAATATTGGTATGGCTGAAATGGCGGAACTGGAAGACGCGCAGCACTCAAAATGCTGTTTCCCGAAAGGAAGTAAGGGTTTGATTCCCTTTTTCAGCACAGCAAAAAACCGTAATACGTCTTATGGCGTGTCCGGTCGGTTTCCGTAAGTATTACGGTTTTGGTCCGGACGAAGTAATACAAAATGGTCGGCATCGTGTTTTTGAAGTCTCGAATGTGAATTTCCACCGCAGACGTGACAACAATCAAATTCAGATGAAATCGACAATGACTTTCTTACAATAAAGCTAATTGCTGTGGAGATGTTGTAAGATAACGGGATAAGTCTGGTTTATGCTCGTTTGAGATAGTAACTTTGAATAAGCCCTAAATTAAACGTACACCAAGCAAGTTTGAGAACACCCGGAACCGCTTTTTAACGGCAAAATGTTGTTAGTCTTGTTCATCGCGTGTATAGATTGTGTAGTTTGCCGCATGGTACGCAAGTTAGAGAACGTCATGGAGGATTTTTGCACAATCATTTTAGTCCGGTAGTTCAGTGGTAGAATATCTGACTGTCTATCAGAGGGTCGCGGGTTCGAATCCCGTCCGGACTGCAATAAACAAATTTGTGTGATGTGAAGTACGTAAAACTTTTCGAAGGAATCGACATAGACCCTGAACGATTGTTGGTTTCGTTTAATCCGAATCACCAACGAAATGTTAATACGGGTGATTTGTATGAACCAAAGCCTATTTACGACAAAATAAACGGGTGGGATGTTGTGTCGATTTTCGAAAGGAAGTATAACAAAGAACGTCCGAATGACAAAGACGGAAATCCTTTGGTTTATGCACTTAAACAAATTTACGGTTGGGAGTTCGAGAATCCTCAGCGAGATATTCCGGCACTGTTCCGTAGATTTGTTGCCATTGCACACAAAATTGACAAGTCTTATGACACAATTATAACCGTTCCTTCAACGTCATCTTTGAATGACAAATTCACAGATAACATGGAACGAATCATACGAACAAAACATAGATTGTTGGGTTTGTATGAAAAAATGAGCAAAGATGATGTGTGGATGACTTGTATCGATTTCGATTTGGCCGAAGCAGACGGAATTAGTCGGGATAAACTGATTAAAATTTTACGTCTGTGTTTCGACAAAATGCCGAGAAGAATGTTTACATACAAAACAATACCTGTTCGATTCCGCAAATACATAACGCAATCATTTGAATTTGATGATTTTGCCATAGGTGATGCGGATATGATAAATGACAAAAACGTGTTGATTTTGGATGATACAATCGCAACCGGTAAAACCGTCAGTGAAATTGCAAAACTTACGGTCGATACATTCTCACCGAAGAAAGTAACGATTATTACACTATTCAGTGCGCTACATAAATAGTCGTGAATCTCGATTGATTTCTGCCTGTCAGTCTGGGATTTCTTCTAAAAAAGCCGGAGTAAATCCGGTATATGGCGGGTTCGTCTATCGGTTAGGACGCGAGATTTTCATTCTCGAAAGACGAGTTCGATTCTCGTACCCGCTACAACATTTCGACGGGATTCATAATGTTTTTATAAATTTTATTTTTCATCGACAAAGAACAACCGGAGTAGAATTTTTCGATAGGCAATCGTTATTCAAATATTGGTTGTTCTTTGTTTTTCTTAAAATCAATTAAGCCAACTTCGCATAGTGGCCGATTGCACCGGTTTTGTAAACCGGACCTGAACAAGGCGCGACGGTTCGAATCCGTCAGTTGGCTCGAAATTTGTATATAAGTGCCAAATCTAAAACATTCTTCTTTGATGAGGCGATTACTTCCAATATTCATGTACATATTATTCCCAAATCTGGTCCGGGCGTACTTGTGCGTATGAAATTGTTTAGTAAACTTGCATACAAATTAGGACCATTAGCTTAAGGGTGAAAGCGGCCGGCTCATAACCGGAAGACTATCGGTTCAAGTCCGGTATGGTCCACACAAAGACCTCGTGGCACAGTGGTAGCGCATATCACTTTTAATGATAGGGTCGAGAGTTCGAATCTCTCCGGGGTCACAACACAACAAATAACAATTAGATTATGGAACATGTCACACCGGACTTAACGAACCTACCCAATAAATGAAGACAGCATCTTTCGATGATTTTATAAACGAAAAGATAAAGGATTTTTGTGGTGAACTTTCCGGAGCGAGAATCTGCATAGATAACGGCAAAATATGTTTCGAATGTATTCGGGCCAAGTACTACCGTTTATCAAATTCAATACTTTTCACACATTCTGACGGCGTTTACGTCATTTGAGCAAATGAGAAGTTCACTTTCGAGAAAGTCCCGCAACAATTCTTTGCGTAAGATATATGGGGATGAATAGTATTGATTGGCGTTAATCACGTATCACATCGACAGAGAGAAGCAATCTATCTCTCAAATCTATGGTTGCAAACAACAAACGGCAAATCTCAAATTTCGCGTGCGACGAACAAGGTTCGTACCACGCTCGGTAAGGTTCGCGGCGTAGTAATGTCTTTGGCAGCTCCGGCTCCCTCGGTTGCTATTGCAGCGTAACCATACTTTTTGCAAAAGTTTGTTCCTGAACAAGGATAGGATGATGCCCGAATGAACATCCACGTTTCTTCCCATATCTGTACGAAAACAGAAATGGGTGGTGGAAGCGAATCCGGATTAAAACCGGTCGCCCCTTGTTTTACGGAGTTTTTCGCAAAAACTGTCCTATGTCGTAAAAAGTGTGGTATGGGATGACGAGCAAGACACGGGGGGCAGCACCCCGTCATCTCCACCAACAGGAGACACATTGAAAAATGTGTCTCCTTTTTGTTTCGATACATACAGAAGTAAAAATCTAACAATCAGTTATCATGCCTGCGAAATCGAAAGCACAACGAAGACTTATGGCAATGGCTATGTTGTACAAACGTGGTCAGCTTGATTCGAAATACGCATCAGAAGAGGTTAAACGTCTTGCGAAATCAATGACAGATGAAGATTTGGAGAAGTTTGCAAAAACAAAACAAAAACGTTTACCCAAATACGTAAAAGGTTCAAAATACCGGACCAAAGCAAACAAAGCAAAAAAGGAAAAAGAAAAGGATGCTTGACGCATCCTTTTTCATTTCCGGTTGAAACCCTATCGGTTTACTTTTGATTTATGTAATCCCGCATGACTTGTGCCGGATTCAGTCCGAATGCTATACCGAGTATTGCCGTTAATTCAAAGGCTGTATAACATTCACCACTTTCGCGTTCTTCTGCCGTAAGTGATTCTGCATATTCACGACAACGGCGCAATGCTGTTTGGTATATGTTCCGTTCTTGTTCTGTCATGGCTTTTAGTTTTTGAAAAATTCTCTTTTGAAATCTTCGAATCGTTCCAAATCATCCGAATAATCGATTTTCAACTTAACGACATATTGTTCATCTAACACAATAGTAGTTACGAATCGTTTTCAAGATAAATTTTGCGTTATTAGTTCGGTTAAATTCGCGTGTTGTTTTAGTACCTTGAACAGTTTCGAAAAGTTTACTTTCGAAATAGGAAGGGTGTTTGCATTTTTGAGTTCTGCATTGGTTCCGTTTGCGGATGCAAACCACATAATGTTTGCATCATGTTCGATTGCTCTCTGAATCGTTTTGCTAATCCGGATTAACTTCGAAACTTTCTGCACAGGAATTTTGCGGTCATTATCCGCCCTTGCTATTGTCTCGAAGCGGTCAGCCGCATTCGCTTCGTTCTGTAAAAACTTGAAAGTGTACATGTCTTAATCTTTTGATACACAAATATAACAATTATTTTCGAGAAAAACAACACCCCAGAGCATTTTATGAGCATGTTTTTCTTGTCCACCGGTACAACTTTTCCACAGCAAAGCTGCAAAGCAGATACCTTAGTGATTTCGAATAACCCATTCTCGGAAGATTGTACCGGTGGACAAAAAATGTTCATCGGGCATGAAAAAATGCGCTTTCCGAAAAGCGCATTTTCAAATGTTGTGTGGTGATGTCAGACGCGGGATTTCTGAATGCTTTCAACGGCTTCATCTATCGACATTTTGCGGGTGACTTTACCGATTTTGACTGATTTGTTCGCCCAATACAGAGACCGAAAAAAACGTGTGATTTGTACGATAAGCCACAAATCGAAAACTAATGCGTATTTGGCTGCATATCCCAAATACCAAACGGATAATGTTTTGTGTGTTTTCATGTAACGATTGACGTGCATACCGACGAAACCGATGCACCACAATACCGCAACAATCAAAACCAATGTCTTTAAGGTTGTCATTATATCGAATTTTTAATTTGTTCCAAAATTGGGAAACACCCCCACCAAAACAACAAAAGCCAAATAAATCGGGGGTGTTTCCCTGTGTGACTTTTGCAGTCATATTTTAGGGGCGGTGTTCCGCTTCTACTTCGAGGTTTCGGGTATTCAACACTTGCAAAACCTGTAATTCTCTGACGTTCCACAGCCGCGTATCGTCACCGACAAATTTACGTTTTGCAATCATTGTCTCAATTGCTTTGTTCGCTGCGGCAATCGTACCGTACCGTTGAGGAAGTACGACCTTTTCACCTTCGGCCGTTATTGCTCTGATGACAAACGGACGTGTTTCTGTTTCTTTGATGGCTTTCTTTTTCATTGTTGTTTGGTCTTGTTTTGATATACAAATATACAAATAAATTCTGAAACTACAAATTTTTCTGATACATTTTTTCGCTCATGTGCAGCAGTATTTTTTGTCCACCGGTCTAACTCCGTAAACAGAAATTCCCAATACATCTATACACATATTTCTGTACATGAATTTTTCGAGATTTCTAACCGGTGGACAGTTTTAACATACTTGATTCCCAGACACTTACGGCATATTTTTCTATCTCGAAACTGTCAATTCCGATGACCACCGCCCGCAACAACACTCTGTAATCGGTACGGCTAATTGTCCACCGGTATAACTTATCGAAACAAACATGCACGTATAGTTGTTCATGAATATTTCGGCAACGCATTTATACGGATTTTCACCGGTGGACAAATGCACGAACCAAAGCAAAAGAAACAGCACCATTTCTGATGCTGTTTCACTTCCGATGTTTGAGAGATTACAGGTTTTCGAGAATAGCCTCAACCTTTGACGTTTCAGTCTTTGTCTTACGCGGTTTGCGTGCGGCTTTCTTTTTCGGTTCCTTTGCGGGTTCGGCTTCGACCGAATTTTGTACGGGTTCCGTTACGGGACTTTCAGCGATTACCCGTGCGATTGCGTTCAACTTGTTTCGGCGAGACTTACCGATTTTTACCTTGTCGAAATCAATGACTTCATCCGCAGGTTTGGTCTTTTTCGGTTCGGTCTTCATTCGCTTCGATTTTTCGGTCTTCTGCGTTTCGGTCGGCACCGTACCGATGACGGCTTTCGTTTCCTTGTCTATGCCGTTGGCCACGAAACCGAGTTTGTTGTAAAACTCCAAGAACGAAACGAACTTTCTGTTATTGGCTTTGACTTCTCGAATCCTATCCGCAGGAGACAGTTTCGGGTCAAGTTGGTAGGACAACACTTCGCGCTGTTGCGTTCCGTGGTAAAACATGAGTTTGATTCGGGCCGATGCCGTTTCGCCGTAGCACTTTGCCAATGAATCGAAACCTTTCAGAGCGTGGTAACGCATCACGGCTTCGCGCCGTTGTTCAGGAGTGAAAAACGACAACTCCAAAACGAACTGTCTTTTGTCTTCTTTGTTGGCGGTGACGAGCAACACCTTGAACAGACTTTGTGCCGTTTTGCTCTCGGCCGTTACAGTCTTCGTAGCTTCTACTTCCTTTGCGATTACATTCTTTTTCATGGCTTTGTTGTTTTTAGTTGTTGTGTTATTTGTTGTTGTTTTGTTGTTTCTTATCTCATTTCTACACTACAAAGATAAGTGTTATTTTCGATATTTGCAAATTTTCGAGCAACTTTTTTCGAACTTTTTTCGAATATTTTTAGTACTCAAAACCTGTGTACACTTCTATTTCCGCGCATACTTCATTCGGTCTGTGACAAATGACACTTTCGAAAATGTTATGCAAAATATCTCGGTAGTCTTGAATCATTTGTTTTGTCGGTGTTACTTTGGCCAAATGTTTCGTAGTTGGCCAATCGGTAAGACTTGAAATTGCGTAATAATTACTGAACACCTCCAAACCATTTACGTATAACTCATAAATCAATTTCCGACGTAAATTTTCTGATTCACTATCGATTTTTACACTTTCGAAATTACGGATTGCGCGTTTCAAATCGTTTGCCCACTTTCGATAATCACGTACATTTGTGTTTACGTGTTTGCAATAAACGATATATGAAAGGTGTTCCGTTATCACATTAACATACCCTTGCGTGTATTTCAAATAGTGCTTTCTTTTTACGCTTTCGAAAAGCGGGGCCAGATTATCCATTTGCCGTTGTAAAATCTGGCCCGTTTCTGTATTATTTCTCATCCCCAAAATGTTTCAACAATCGTTCAGACATTTCTGTATATGCTTCATTCGAGAGCAATTCCTGTTCCAATCTTATGTGCAGCTCGCAAATTTCCGCAAGTGATTCGGCGCAAGATTTCATGTCGATAAGTTTGATAATCTTCTGAATCTTCAAATCTTCGTACTCATCAGAACGTCTAACGACTAACATTTCTTTTTCGATGCGGTTGATTTCTTTATTCAAATTCGAAATCTTTCCCGCGTACTTGTTGATGCTCGTTTTCATTGTCTTTGTGTTTTTAGTGTTTACCATTCTATTACGTGGTAATGTTATTCCCACAACACAAAGGTAGCAAAAGTTTTCGAACTTGCAAACTTTTTCGAAAGAAAAATGATGTTTTTCTGAAAATAATTTTGGGACTGTCCACCGGTGTAAATGTTCTGGGAATCCCATACAGTACAATCGGTCAGGGTGTTTCGAAATATGTGTTTGACATGAAGTTTTGCCGGTGGACAATTTTTCGATACGTGCAAACAAAAAACGTGTCCCGTAAGGAACACGTTTTCAGATACTTACTTATGTTTCTCGAACAAGTTTTCTACTTCATACACTTTGTCCCAATCGAATGTGTGTCGCGGGTCTTTCAAACTCCACAACGCGCTGGTTACAAACCATTGCGCAATGTTCGATAAATTGGAAAGCGTGTAAGCATCGGTTCTCGTCAGTATTTTGATAGACCGCCCAACCATTGCAATACTGGTGAAACTATGATAACCACCGAAACCCGTACTTGTGCATTTTATTTTCAGAGGTTTATGAAAATCGATACTTTTACAGCTATCAATGTAAAGAACATTGTAAAGTTGGTGTTTCAAATCACTATGCAAAATTCCCATATCAGTTGTGTTTTTACAATCCACGTTCAGACCAACCGTGCCCAATATCCCAATGCCTGTCGTATTGAAATCGAAACGATTCTTTGGGTATATCGAACTCAATAAGGATAAGGTCACGCAATATTCGTTCGTATTTCTTATACCATTTACCCACATAGCAAACGAAAGTTTGTGTTGGTATGTCATAAAAAATTCGACCCCTCGGTATCATTGTCCAATCTCCGTAAAACGGTGATTCTAACAAACCTTTGGCACGTGCTTTGCGATATTGTTTCAACCAATAATCCTCATGCAGTCCAGAACACATTATTTTGTCTCCGATTCTACGAGCGTCCCGCAATTCTTGTTTGGGTACATGGACTAAATCCAACTCTTTCTCATCGAACCAAAATATACCAACATACGGGTCACTATCGAATAAGGTTTGCATCATATCCAATAGTTGTTCGTGTTCTTTTTTGGTTGTCTCTTTCATATCTCTTTCTTTGATACACAAATATACAAATAATTTTCGGGACTTGCAAACATTCCGCACAAAATATTTGATGGCACATATTTGTTGTCCACCGGTCTAATCAACTATATCAATATTGGTAAGGGTGATGTATTGCACATTCGAAAACATTGCTCTGTCTGGGATTTCACCGGTGGACAAAAATTTAATGACCGATGACCGATGACTATACAACAACAAAAAGCCTGACCCCTTTCGAGGTCAGGCCGGTAACGTTACCTTTTCGCTTCTGGGAAAGCGGGTTTAGAACGTTTCAATTTCGTTTTCGGGAACATACGGCGTACCTACTTTCATGAGGTATTCGCGTGCTTCCTCTCGGTTGCTCATTGCAACGGCTTCGTTGAATGCGCGAACGGGAACGTCGTACAGTTGGCCATTGATGTTGATTCGCTTCGTGGGTGCGGCGGTGTTGATTGCACGACGCGGTTTGTACTGATTCTTTGCGTACTTCAAACGCTCGATTGCCTGCTGCATGTCGGCGAAGTTCTCAATCTGCGAACTGATGATGTTCTGCAAATAGTCTTCACCCGTGTACCCTTCCGCATTGGCTGCGGCATAGATTGCCTTTTTGATTTCGGCACGAGCGGGTTTCACTTCCCACCACTTTGCCAACAGGAGCATAAGCGGATTTACAGCGATGTCGGGATTTTTCGTACCGAGTTCGGCGATTGCTTTCAGACCGCGAGCGATTTTCGGTTCGCGCTCGGCGTCGTACTTGTTCGTCGAAACTTCGGGCGAGAAGTACGGGGTCGGGTCGGTTTTGGCGAGCCACTCCATGTTGTCGTACTGGGGCATTTCCACTTCTGCCGTGTCCACACCTGCGGTGGCTTCTACGTTTTCGAGACCTGCGGCCAAGTCGGCTGCACCTACTTCGGTAGCGTTGATGACTTCCTTCGTTTCAACTGCTGCGTTCTTTGCGTTCTTTTTCATGACTTTGTTGTTTTAATTGGTTAATGAATTTGTTGTTTGTTGTTTGTTATCTCATTGTTTGTCTCATTTCTACACTACAAAGATAAGTGTTATTTTCGAGACTTGCAAATTTTTGACTAATTTTTTTCGAGTTCTTTTTGACGTTCTCTCTTTTGTTGTCTCTCTCATTTCTACACTACAAAGATAAGTGTTATTTTCGAGACTTGCAAATTTTCGAAGAACTTTTTTCAAAGAATTTTCGGTGCTTCAAATTTCAGTATCTTCAATTTCTTTGTCCGATTCGAACAGGCGGACACCTGAATAAATCAACAGGCCGAACAATCCCCAACCGATGAAATCACCGAAGTAACCGAACATATCGTGCATGAAGTCACCCAGCGGGCAAAACGTTTCGAAAATCACAATGCCGATGAGCACTGCAAAAATCACTATCCATTTTGTTTTGTTCGTTTTCATGTTTCTTATCTCTTTTTGTCTGTGACAAAGATAAGCATAATATTTCAACCGTGCAAACAACGGCACAAGTTTTTTCGAAAAATCTTGCATTTTTTATTTCCCAGCGCACACACACATATATATAATATAAGGTATGCAGTGCATGAAAACTTGTCCACCGGTCTAAGTCCGTATGCAGATTTATACAAGGCAAATACCTTGCGCGGTTTCGAATACGGGTTTCTCGAATGCTTATACCGGTGGACACAAAAACATGCTCCAAGCGCATTACAAACGTGTTTTTCATCGAAAAATTTGCAAATCTCGAATATTAAGTGTATATTTGCATGTCAAAACAATAGAACAATGGCCAATATTTTATACGTACACGGTTACGGTTCGGATAAAAACAGTACAACGGGCAAGTATCTGAAACAGATACTTTCACCGTTCCATAACGTGATAACAAACACTTATGATTTGTGTAACTTCGACCGAGCACAACACCAAATAATGACGGATGCAAAACGTTACCGTTGCGCCGTTGTTATCGGTTCATCATTGGGCGGGTTTCACGTTCTTTCATTAGCTTACAAATTTCGAAAGGTTGTAATCAATCCTTGCATGTTGCCCAGCGTCGAAATACCCAAAATCGGTACACTCACCGATTTGCAAAAGGCACGTTTCGAAGAGGCAGAAGACAATCTGTATAGCAATATCGATGCGGACGACCGATTATCGACCGTCGGTATTTTCGGAAAACAAGATGAGTTGTTTAATTACCAACAGTTTTTCATCAAACATTATTCGGCAATAAATTTCCTGACGACCAACGGCAAACACCGTCTTAATCTTCGACAGTTGTCCGACACAATACCCGTTGCAATCGAAATGTTGCCGAAAGTAATCGGTTGGGACGACGGCGGAATGGCTCCGCTGATGCAACATTACATCAACGCACCAACAACCGACGAAGCAACGAAACGTCAATACATGAAAATTGTGTACGACATTTTACAAAAATCCTATGCGTATTGCGGTGGAATGGCTACCGTAACACGTCCCGAACATTTGTTAGAATTTGATTTCTGGAAACTGTGCAGAAAGAACAATCGAATCGTTTGTGTTGCCCTGTACAAAACGAAATACGGCGGTCGGAAACTGTGTTACGCTGGAACAGACGGAACAGAACAAGGCAAGGACGAATTTTTGAAACTGTTACGGGATGACATAAAATTGGCAGACCGAAAAATGTGGAGTGAAGTTTCCGATAAAATGGAAAACAAAATGCGTAAGGAAGGTGCTGTCCCTGTTCCCGCTGAATTTGTGGTTAAGTTGTTCGGCCCGCGTAAGGCCAAAGACATTGCGAGAATACACAAAGACGGCTACCACTATGACCGCGAATTTACCACACTCGACGAAGACGGTAATTTGAAAACAGAGTACCACACAAAAATATGTTTCGGAAACATCGAAGGTATTGAGGTACAATAATTTCAAACACAAACAAACAAAATGCACTCTTTGGGGTGCATTTTTTCTTCGAAAAATTTTGCAGTTTCGGAAATTTGTTTTATATTTGTGTAGTGAAAGAAACAACAACAGATAACAACATTAAAACAACAAAGCCATGAACGAAAGAACAACATCATTAGAGTACTTGAAAACTCGTGAGCAAAATTTACGTGATAAGTTCGCAAAGAAACTTAACGAACTCAAAACGGTAGAGAAGTTTTTACAACACACTACCGAGCGTCCCCGCATCGATTGTTTCATAAACACATTCAAGAACGAAACAACCGTACACTTTACGGCATTGGACATACTGGATGAGTTGAGTTTGGACGATATTCGTTTCCTGATTCGCAAGTTTCCGATTGGAAAGAATTTCGAATACAAACTGCGTGACGGTATTATTTCGGTTCCGTATGATATTCAAGTACGTTACAATCACAACCAACACAAAACAAGTATCGTAATACAGTTCTGCCCGAAAGATTTCGAAAACACAACTTTCCGAATAGAGTTCAGCATAAATATTTTGGACAATGATAAATTGAACACCGACAAACGTCCTTTGTCTCGGTCAGAATACGATAATCTGGAATACAAAAACATGGGATATGACAAACTACAAAAGATTTGTGTTCCTTTCATAACTCCGAAGTATTTCCGAAACGCATACATCACATATCAAGGAGGCGACATGCGGTGCACTGACAGCGTAACTTCACAGAACGTTATCGATATGATTCTGAATAACTAACGAACAGGCCCCGCACATAACGTGTGGGGCATGTTTTTGATATACTATTTGTCCACCGGTAGAAACTCTCAAAAATTTCATGTACAAATTTTACTGAACAACTGTACTGCATAATTTATCCGAGAAAGTTGCACCGGTGGACAACAAATTTTATCCGAAAAAGTTGTTCGAAAATTTGCATATACCGATTATTTGATGTATATTTGTATATCAAAAAGATAACAACAAAAGCTATGAAAAAAGATGAAATGTAAAAACTCATCGGTGACTTGCGTCGGGAACTTGCTGACCAACGCGAACACAACCGAAAGTTACGTGAACAAATCGAAAGCGAACGAGAAACTTTCCGCAAATCTCTCGATGATGCGCAAGCGGCTTTCGAAGAAAAACAATACAGTGAGTGGCTGAAAGCAAACGGTAAATTCGCTGAACGTTTTTTCGAAGACATGGTGAACAAACACTTATCCGTTGTTACTTCATGTGACTACGGTGGAGAAATCGAAACATCATTATACTATGATGAAACGGTGGTAACGTCCAGTTCTGATACGGTCGTGAATCATCACAACGGATTAGAGGAGTAATGAAACGGTGCAGCTTAGGGTTGCACTGTTTTGTAACAACCACTTGTCCACCGGTATAGATTCTCGAAAATTCTATGGTCAGATTTTTCAATACAGTATTACACGAACAAATCCCAGAAAAGTTTATACCGGTGGACAGATAAATACATCAGTTGTGGATTGTGTAGTGTGCAATCACGAATTTGCAAACTGCCCCCCCCCGATAAATAAACAAAGAACACAAAACAATACTAATATGGACAAAATTTCTGTTGAAGATATTCTCAATTCAGAATATTTTTCAAGATTCGACTATCCCGAACATGCTTTGGCTGCATCCAAAGTATGGGGTTTAACGCTCGAAGAGGCTTCGGAAATGGATGAAAACCGTACCGAATTTGGTGCGGAATACTCACATCCTACCATAAGCGGCGAGTTTCTCGTTATCGAAGATTCCAACATCAACGAGGCTTTCGAAGCGTATGAAAGACAGATAATTACGGAAGTTATAGAACCCGAACTTAATGCGGCTGATAACGGTACGGGCGACCTCATGGCTGCTTTCGATACAGAATCGTACATGCGTGACATGAAATTTGAAAACGGTTACGGTGTCATGAGTTCATGGGACAACAACGACCATGAAGAATACATCAACGATACGCTGTATCACGTATTCCGTAACAACTAAAACCGGATTATCAACAACATAAAACGTTACGACAATGGAAGAAAGAATTATTACATATTACGCAAAATCCGGTGACAGTATCGAAATTCCCGAGGAAACGATACACGAATACCACATAACACCGGAAGATGACCGAGAAGCGTTCATCGATGAAATCTATCCAAACTTCTCCGCACAGGTTGAAGTTATGTATATACCGGAAGAATGGGGCGAAGATTCCAAAGGTTATTTCCACTCTATACTCGGTGAAATCGAAGCAAATCCGGAAGATTACGACATCGAATTTACCGATGATGAAGATGAAGAAGACGTTTACGACCGTCTTGTTTCAGAATTGTCATGGGATGAGTTCGAAAAAATCATGGACAAAGAAGGTGTCGAATCAACCTATTCGACAAATGAATCCCTTTACGCCGCAGCCGTTCATTTCGGCCTGACAATCAACGAAGCAATGTATGACTGTCCAGAAGTCGATGAATACATCTTCGAATACGGGAACAAACGTATCATGGTCGTTGATTACGATTTCGACCCGGAAACCTATCTCGATGAAACACGTCCCAACTGGAAACGTGAATACTATGAAGACAGGATTCAGGAATACAAAACAAATCTCAACAACGATACTTTGTGGGATTACATCGATGAAGACAAACTCATCGATTCAATGTCGGGCGGTTACTACGATGACATTTACGAAATCTACTGCGGTACATCGTACAACACAACCGAAGTAAACGGTATGAGATTTGAAATCCGCACATTCGAATAACAGATGATTGATTGATAAACAAACGAAAACCGGTTGTTCTTTCGAGAGCAACCGGTTTTCTTACAACCAATTCAACTTTAACTATATGAAATAGACATAATAGTTCGATTGGAGAACGCTTTCCTCAACCTGTCCGTTAAGGAAATCGATACGTATGCAGTTTTTCGTTGTCGTGACTGATACGTTTACAGATGTGTAGTTTACATCTTTGACACAAACCATAAGTGCTTCGGTTTCCCAAACTTCGCTTTCATTTCTCGTGATTTGTATGCAGTGAGAAGCCGGACGACTAATGGTATAATGTTTACCTGTATTCGGGTCAGTGTATGACATATCCGAATAAGTCGGTAACGTTGCGGGTATGGAAATCAAGTTCTTCTGTTTCTGCAACTTTTCGAGCACTGCATCCACAAGTGCTTCAATTTGTATGTGTTCCCACAACCAACGAACAGCGTCTTTGAGATTCCGCAGATACTTTACGAGATTCAGCCAATTATTGTTCAGCGTAAAGAAGTTCGATTTAGTCGAGGTCTTTACGTCTATTTCGTTGCATTCGAAATCCGGTTGCTCCAAAAATGTTTTAACTTCTTCATTGCTTTCGAAATTACGTGTCAGAGAAGTTTTAGCCATTCTCGGTGCAGCCATAAGCATTACGGGTTCGGTGCTTTCATCTGTATCGCTGTTTTTGGGACGGATGAAATTTTCAGAAAGACCGGGTTCAAAGAATCCGTTAGTTGATTTAACAGATGCTTTGACCCGCTCGTTCCGCATGAAGACATTACGTTTGCTCATCGTATAGTCATTGGTTGAAAGATACTTAACGCATTTTCCTCCGCATCTTTTTCGATTAAAGCTAACGGACTTTCTTCGAATGACTGTTCCAATATCTTGTGTCTTTCTTCAATCCGTTTGAAAACTACTGCGGGGGGCGGACAGAATGTTTCTCCGGATGCTTCTCGTTCGTTCGAAATCATCAACAGATATTCCGGGTCTTCATTCCACCGTTTCTGTATATATTCAAACGCACGTTTCAGTTTTTTGTTGTTCTCGACAGCAAACTGGATTTTCTTTTTCAGTGTGTTTATGCGTGATGCAACCGCAGGCTGTGTGAATGTCTTGTTTATTCCTTGTTCGGCGTACATCCGTTTCAACTCATTTGCCATATCGAGTTGGTTATACTGTCCATTCCCCGTAAGCATTGAGTTCTTTTTCCACACGAAACCGAATGTCATTTCAAACAATCTCGTTTCGTAACGGTCAAACAACTTCCGGCCATTAGAACGTGTCTCGCCTGTCTTTACGTCTTTCGTTGTTTCGAACAGATTCAACAATTCTTTGATACTCTTAATGAGTAATTGATAGTCGTGTTTCGATTCCGTGTACTGTTCGAGACTGTCATTCGATTTGGTTACGATAGTCCACAGTTCTCCCTCGTCACGTTGATTCGTTGCCGAAATATCATCGTATGTGCTTTCATACATGAAACTTACACGACCAACAAACGAATCATCATCGGCTAACATTTCCATAAGTTCTTCGCGGTCTGCGTTTTTGAACTGCGGATTAAATCGAATGAAATTGTCAATACGTTTGTTGAGTATAATCGATTGATGCTGGATATGAGATGTCGAAGCGGTTCCGAGAGACACAAGTTCTGTAAAACCGGATTTGATAGCGTTCGCAACAAATGTGTTGCACAATCCCTTAAACTCTATGCACACTTTCGGTTCGGACTTCTGACGAGCAACCCACTTGTTTATTGCCATTGTCAATCCAACCAAACCGTAACCAACGGCTTCTTCGTACATGTGCAGCTTGTTTCTTTTCGAAACAATATTGTATGCAATACCCTTTACTACACGAATGTAAATCGATGCAAGAAGTTCCCGGACTTTGGTTTCTTCAACGGGATTATTGAGGTCGTAATGGTCATAGATGTATTCGCACACTCCGTATGATTCACGAGACAACGCACTGCGTGCCGTCATCAATTCGAGTTGTGCTTGCGAATATTGTTCGAGTAATTCATCATCCTTTCCTGTGAGACAGTTTTTGAGCTGCACCATAAGCGTACCGAGTTTCATATCATAAACTTCGTTCTGTGTGCAGTTGAGCAATTCCGCAATCTTCAAACAAAGATTGTTATACTTGCTCATCAAAATCCTGTCCGGACAATTATCGAATGCTTGTTCATCTTTTACCGTTTCAGTTATGTTTTCATCTATTGAATCGCATTCGAACATAGAATCTTCGTTCTCATCGAATCCGTCATTATCGAACAGTTCATCGAAATCCGGTACGCTTTCGGTGATAAACAAATCACGAAGACGCATTTGTTCGCGCAACTCCCGCATTTGATTAACGAGATATGACGGAGATTTTTCGCGCATCTGCGCCTTGATGCAATCCAATTTGTATTGAGCCGCAACTACTTCGGGAGAAGACTTTCGAGAAGAAGCGCGTAAAATTCGTGAATCAGATACGGAATTTCTCGTACTGTGTACGGACATCATTTCTTTGTAGATAGCGAGTTGTTTGCGGAAATTCGCTAACTCCATTTTCCAATGATTTACTTCATCCCAATCTTTTACTTTCGTAAACTTTTCGATGTTGATTTTGCATTGTTCCAGTTTCGAAACAGTGTTTTTGTAATCATCACGATTGGTTAGTTCAGAAATGATGAAAGAATTTGCATGAGACGTAAGCGATTCGATTGCTGGCTTGACTTTATCCACAACTCCACCGTTATCTGATTTCGTCAGTAACGTGGAAATGCTTTTCTCGATGTTTTCTTTCGCTTTTGTCCTTGCAGAATTTGAGATTCTGCGTAAAGCTGTTCCAGATTTGAACAACTGTTTTTTAATCGAAGTCCCTGATGCTTTCCCATTCGCGTTTTGGGGATTCGAGTTCGGTAAAGTCATACCGAAAATGTCATCGAAATCAATGACATTACCTCTGCCTTGTGTCATTTGATTGAATTTAATTTGTTAGTAATTCTTTGTTGTCATCTTCGAAAGTTTTTGGTTTACGATTATAACCACTTTCCCATTTTTGCATATTCAAATATAGTGAAAAATTCTGACATAAACAAATTTTTGAGACATTATTTTCAAACAAAATAAAAGACCGGATTATGTCCGGTCTTTCATTCTGTTATTAGTTCGATAAAATATTATACTGTTACACTTCTGTATTACTTGCAAGCATATTTCGGTTTGAGTTCGATGTTGTCTGTTCCTGATTCTGTTCGGGAGTAGCTTTCGGTGTGCTAAACGTCGAACCACCTGTCGTTTCACGTATAACCACATCAACACCGTCTTTCAAAAACGAATATGCTTCGCCCAAAGCACTATCGATTTCTTTTTCACTAAAACCAAAGAAATTACGGTTTGTTGTTTTCGTATTAGTTTTGGTCTTGTTTACCGTTACTTGTTTGGGTGCATAGTACATCCGTTCTCGTCCGGTGTTGAACATCATTTCGATACCGGCCCTGTCTTTCGATTGTGCGGGTTTGAGTTTAACCTTGAACTGTATCTTCGTGGGGAATCCAGCATACGAAAGCGAATCTGTTGGGAATGTCACTTCCGTATCAGTACAGATAAGATTACCCACACACAGTATGGGATTGGATGGGTCGCCAATCATCAAATGCCAATACCCTGTTGCTTCATTATTTAACAAAGAGTTCATGACAACAATCGACGGACGACCTACGGAATCGAGTATTTTACCTATCGCAATTCTCAATCCGTTTGTCATAACATTTTTCAGAGCATCAACAGCCGAACCTTGTGTGGGATTTTTGAAACTGTCAAGTGCGGATTTGAGATGGTTGTATGCACCGAACATCAACGTATCTAAATCTCGTGAGTTCAGATACGAAAAGTTTTGGAAGAATTTCGACGGACGTTCACCAACCCAAAATCGAGAACCACCCCAAAATTTACCGTCATTGAAAGTTACGGCTAACACATTAGCCATAATATCTTTCATTGCAAGTTCCGGTGTTCTTCCGTTAATAGACCGCAGATTGTATTCGAAAACTATCTCAAACTCTTTTTCAAATTCGAGACCGACATCCCGTATGTGTGTGGTTATAAGAGAATCGACAGGTCCGTATGTTTTGTTCTGGTCGTGTATCGGGTCATAGTTCAACGCATTACTATCAGCACCACCTTGCATGACATTGGCCGATAGTTCACCGTCGAACCATTTACCGATTTTCTTCATATATCCGGTGAAACCAGATTGGTCGCCCTGCATGTTTGCTTGTTCCATTGTTGCCGTAAGTTCTTTCCATTTCATGCGGTAAGAATATTGCAGCAAGTCTTCGAGTTTGTTATTTGTTTGGTCGAAGAACGTAACCATGCGAGCTATGTCCGGTTGAGGCTGTACGGATTTATCGAAAATATTATCCACACAAGGATATGGAAATCTGCGTAACGTTATCAGTCTGGTTATGGGGAAACCGAGATTTTTGCAATACAAAAAATCGTCCGGGTCATACTGAACAGCATTACCGAAATCCATTGTACACAAATCATAAAATGATTTCGGTGCACGAACAACCTTTTTGTAAAATGTTGCATCGTCAGCATCCACATAACCTTCGGCTGTACGAAGTTTGATTATATGTAATTTGTTCGCAAGCGAACCATACGCCTCATTGTTACCACCGTTCAAGAGGTTTTCGTCCGCACCTCTTGTGGGGTAAAAATCAGATTTTTTCTGGTACTGTTCCGCTTTCGAATAGTAATCCTGTGTTGCCATTTGATATACCTTTTCAATATCTATTCGACGAGCAATTCCTCAACATCTGATAGTTGTTTGAGAAGCTGCGAACGAATGTAACGTGTGTATTCCAACCGTAATTCCTGTGCTCGTTCAAAGTTCGGCCGGACAAAGAACGCATCTACACGGAAAAACATTTTACGACAAATGGAATCATGTTCTCCATATCGCATAACCGTAAATCGTCCATCCGTAAAACCACCGTTAGATGACATTTGCGAAAGTCGAAAAACCTTATCATAGAAGAAACGCTTCTTGACTTCTTCCGGTTCGCAAACGAAATCAAGTCGTATGATGTATTGTTGATTGAGGCCATCGAGATATTGTTGGTCTGCAATCGTTCCTTGTCCGATAAGATAACGATGAATATCATCGACATTCGAGAAGATGAAATGACATTGATTTCCCGGTGCAATCATGGGGTTGTCGTCGTTTACGAGATTGATGTGCAAATCATCTACGATGACAAAACTTTTCGAACTCTGTCCAGCCATACAATTATCAGTCCCAGAAATGCACGCAGATTCGTGCATTTATTAAAAATTATACTAATTTGTTAAAAATTCTTAATTAGCTGTGTATCAAGCACTTACAAAAGATTCGGTCAATCTCGCGGGGATGTACCCCGAAACACACTTTTTAGATTTTCTAACTACTTGATTATCAGCTTATTAAAATTTTTTAGAAATTCTGTTATCAGAATAACAGCGAAAATCGGCCGAAAATGGCGTAACTCTCTGATTATCAATATTTTACTCGTCCCTTTTAAGACACTCAAATTTTCAAGTGATACTACCTATCATATAGGGGGGAGATAATTGAAATTTGGGGTGTTTCTGTGAGAAGTTAATTCTCTGATTATCAATGAGTTACGGGAATTTAACATAATATCGGCTCAAATCTCGAAAATGTCTGCGGATTCAAAATGTTTGCAGTTTCGACAATTTTTCGCTGTGATTCATCCGGTTGCTTCACTCCGCATTACTTGTGGTTTCGTTCACCACAAATTCATAGAGATTCCACACTTTTTCGTCCATACTCCATCCGGCATTCTCTACGCTGTTTTCTCCTGTCTCATCCGTTAGCAACTTCTCGATTGCTAACTGCAACTCGGTCAATGACATCGATTCCGTGTATCGTTCTCCCGTTGCTTCATCGATATTTGTTTTCATGACAACCGGAACATAAACGTATGGTTGTGCCGTTATCTGTTCATTTTCGTCTTTACGGAAATCAATAGGTATTGCATCTCCCATGATTTCACGTATTGTATTCAGTATTCGAATATGTTGTGTCGTGTCTGCTTCGATAATTGTTATGAGACAATCCGGATAAGCTGCGGATGTCAGTATGCAGTTAGTCGGCACAACTCCCTCATAGATTTCCGAAAGAAGTGTGGAAAGCAAAACGGACAAAGACTGATTTTCTGCGATAGTCTTTCTCGTGATTTCTCTGTTCATATTATTTGTTGTTTTTCGAAAGTTTCGTATCGTAAATCATCCGGTACATGTAAACCATAAGTGCAAAGGCATCTATCACGTCATCAATCTTCGAGTTGGTGTTTACGGGAAGAATCTTTGCACCGTCCCATTCATCAATGAATGCACGGTACATGTCATCTTTCGTTGCCTTACCTGTTCCGGAAAAGAATTTCTTGTTTTGGTTCGGTGGTGTTATGTACAACACACATTTGGAATAGTGTTTTTCGAGTTGGTTACGTACAATCCATTCCCGAACATATCCTTGCAACATCGTAAGTTCTGCGATAACACGCATTTGATTTGCCGTACTGAATACGGGAGTTATCGCACCCTCAATATTGAAATACACTTCATCCGGTTCAAATGAGGTTATTGCTTCTTCAACGATTTTGCATATACGTTTCGAACAAATCATGGCTTTGATTGTTGCCGTTACTTGTTCGGTTGTGAAATCGTTTGCATCATCCGTAAGCGACAATTCCGTTATGTCTATGTTTGTCGGCATACGGTATGTCTGTTGATTGATTCCCGGTATGTGTTTGGGTTTCCAACCAACACTCTTTCGAGAATTATCATCGAACACCAAACGGTTCAGTGACAAATGTGTTGCGTTGTAATCAGTGAAATACCCAATCGAAATACCTGTCGAATTGAACGACAAATCGAGACCAACAATTATCTGCTTCATACATTATCGAATTTGTACTGTATTTATGGGATTCCGTCATTTGCACAAATACAACGGTGTTACCGGTTTGAGTATGGTATCTGCGTGTTTTGCAAATCATGTTGTTTGAGAAACCGGATGTTACATGGTATTTGTTTTCCGTATGTTCAATGGAGGCTTCATTGTCCATTCTGCAAAACATACATGCTCCTGTTGTAAATCCGGTATGAATAAATGTAGTTGTTGTATGAAATCCGGTTTGAGATTCCGTACTTCATGCGGTAATTACATGTTTCATGTATCGGGTGCATACAGTGTTTCCGATGTTGAAATGGATATAGAAAACATATCAACACCGGTGGCCGCATAGTCGCTTCAACGAAATACGGGGCTGCCGCACAAAGTCCGGTTTGAAGAACCGGATTTCATACAACAACTACATTTATTCATGCCGGACTTTACACGGTAGCATGTATGTTTTGCGGAACAGACAATGAAGCCTCCATCAAACATACAGAAAATGAATACTCAAAACATCAACATCCCACACAAGAACAACCGGTAATGACTTACCGGTTGTTCTTCGACCAAACCATAAACGGTTACAGTGTTGTAACGAATGAGGTGAACAATGATTCCTTGTAAATCCGGAATGACTGTCCCCGGATTGTGAATGTTACTTCAACATCGTAAACCGTAAGTTCATTGCATCGATACTTCAACGCTTCATCTCGTGTTGTTGCGATGACTTCTTTCGTGAATGAATCTCGCAAATTCCATTCGACATCTTCATAACTTGTTACGTACCGTTCGTCCAATCTGCACAACACAACATCACCAAACCGTACAACGTTCGAATTGTCTGCTTCGTCTTCTGTTATGTTTATCAATCGAGGGAACACCGATTTCAACACTACCGTTTCCCCATTTGCTGCATTACAACCGGAAATGTAATGTTTGAAATCCGGTACAACAACGGACTTACGACAGAACAATATGATGTCATAATTCAACGGCATTCGACGCATTTTGAGATTTACGTTATCATAAATCGATACGGGATTGTTTGTTGTTCCTTTATCGACAAGTACGAAATCATAGTTTGTGCGTAATGCAAGTCCCACACTTGTTGTGGTTATGAAGTAATGCGGAACTGTGTATGTTTCTCCCGTTTCTGAATAAACGGTGATGTCCATTAAAGTAACGAAAATCTTATCAGATGTTTCCGAAAGATATTTGGTTATTTCATCGTAACCGATTATTTCTTTCTGGCATGTGTCACCGTTGTAAATCCGTAACTTCAATTCCTTTGTTGCATCGTATGGAAGTGTTGCGATGTCAATCCATGAATCCAGATATTCCAACCATAACGTTTCCGTACTTTCATCGAGAATCCAATTCGAATTGAAATCGGGAACTCTGTACAGTTCATTTATCTGTAACTCTTTTTTCGGTTGCGTAACAACATCGTAGTATGTCGATAAATCATCGGGAACATCTTTCTGATTAAGTATGAAATTGATAACGTCTTGCGAGAACAATGAACGTATGCTGGGAGAATCCGGTTCCAGTGTCAATTCGTTTTGTTCTTCCCGTATCACAACTGAACTGAATGTTTGAAAATCTATTTCGTGTTTGCTCGCACTGATTTCGTAAACATAATTGTACGTTTCTCGATTGTTCCACAAGTCCCAAACCGTAACACGTATGTTGTATGTCCCTATTTCGATTGTGGAAAGTATCAACATAAGACGTGTAACCGGTTCATCTTCGGAACCGACTAATCGTTTCTCGTATGTAAGATTAACTTCCGGGTTGTTTGCGTTTTCCACATGTATCTCAATGTATTTCTGATACGGTACATCGATTAACAAATGGAGAATGTTTCCGAAAAACGAATAGTATTTGACGATGTTGTTGTTTGTCGATGTATCATCATAGATTTCTTCATCAACAAAAAACAATACTCGTGTGGCATCATAATCACTCACAACCGCTTTAACTTCGGACATGTATGTTTCGGTAGTTTCCTGACGTTTGTTTCGAACAAGAAATCCCATAACATTTTCGGTGTAATGTCGATGTATTTCGATGTTCACGTCTCTCTGCCAGAAATGCGGTTTGTACTCACAAACACGTTGCCCCCACACTTGAATCGATTGATAAATGTGAGCGTTCGAAGAGAATCTGATACCGAAGAAAGAAATTTCCTGTTCAGGTAAGGTAAAGTATTTGTCAGCAAGTGCAATCGCAACGACAAGTTTTTCGAAGAACTCCTTGAAATCTTGTATGTACAATTTGCGTATGGGCATGTTCTTCGAATCATAACCGGCATACCCTTCCTCTTGCGTGAAGTTGTCAAGTATTACATGATAGTCTCCGGTTTTCCAATCCGTTAGACGATTGGGTTTTGTCGTTTTCGATATTTGACCGTTGTTTTTCTTGTGCGCATATTCTTCGAGAATCGTTACATTGAGATTAACGAATTTGAAAAACAAACGTATCGATTCTATCGTTCCTTTCTTGCGAATAATCCACCGGAAATCAAGCAACATTCGTTTGATGAGTTCCCGTTTTGCATCCGGTACGTTCATATCGAATATTGCTGGTTCGAGTTCTTCCCATGTAGGCAAATAGTAATTTACCAACAAATCGTTGTAATGCTGTTGAGGCCAATTATTATCTTCTTGGTCATCGATTTCCGCACTAAATTCGTTGTCGAGTTTCAGTGTAACATTGTATATCTCATCACCAATTTTGATTTGGCAATCTGATTCCACAATGAGTACGTAAGTGTTGCTCGCATCGGAACCGGTAAACATCGTTCCCATAAAGAGATTGTAATTCTCGGCATCTTCCAATGTCCATTCGATGTTCTCTGTGTAACGCTTACGTGCAGGTAGTTCTTTGTTCGAAATACGTGCAATCGAACACTCACCGGAAACAACAGAAATATCAAAATTCATGTAAGACCAAATCGTTACACAATTTCGATATGCAACAAACGAATGACCGATTGGACGGTTATTCGTTCCGTAAATTATCAACGGTATCTTATCGTATGTTGTCATAAATTTTATCGCTATGAGTTCGATACTTTTTTGCTTTGTAACTTTCCGTAATCGAAAGACATTATCTTATCGGAATTGAGTGCTGATGTTTTCGCGTATGCTTGTGCACACGGAGCAACAAGATTAGCCGTGTACGGATTACCTCCGGCGGCTGTTTGCAGACCTTGTGCGAAACTCGATAATTCTTTCAGTATGCTTTTCGAAAACTCTCGTTGTATGTTTTGCAGATACTCGACGACTTCATCACCTAACAATGACATTTGTTGTGCTCCCGGTTCGCCTATGGTTATGCTGTCCGCAGTCATAACGATAGACATCTTATCAACGCTTTCAACAAATACACTTACCTGTTCTTGTTCGATTTGTACGTTCGAAGTATCATTGATGAATTGTATTCCCAAAGACGGTGTGTACGTGAGCTGCACGTTTTTGTCGTTCACTAACCGTTTGTAGATTTCCAGATAGTGTTCGTAATCTGATTCTTCGAGTTCTCGGTTAATACAGTCTATTTTTCGACCATAAAATCCGTTCACGAAATTGTTGTCGAAAATTCGAACAGGTACGATGTCATTCACTAACGGCAAGAAGTTCACGCCATACCACGGAAAGTATAACGGTAGGTCTTCGACCGCAAGTTTATCGGTATAACCGGGTATGGCAACACGAACACGAAAGATGTACTTGTCATCTTTCACGTCCATTACTTTACCGAAATATATTTTCGAAGTTTCTCCGCTGCTTATATCCTTTGACATGTCAGAATCCTTTACGTGTGTAGATGTTACCAATCGAACTATCAACGGTTAGTGTGTTCGTTACAGGTATGGAATCTCCTTTTTTGAATTGCTCCGTACCTTTGATGTTCGTTTTGCTACTGGTTTTGAAATTCGAATTTAATGCGATGTCTGCTTTGTCATACAGTTTCTTCGGATTGATTCGTGTGTTTTCTCGAATCAACCGTTCCACTTTACCAACGGTATTTGCATACGCATAATCTTCGATTTTGTTTATGCCTTGTTCGATTGTAGATTTGATTGTGTTTTTCAAGAAATCTCCGTTCAATCTCGAATATACATTTCCAATCGGATATGTCGGTTCTGTAAATCGTTCTTTAACCGATTGCACTGATTCCTTCCAACCTTCGACAATACCGTTTTTCAAATCTTCTGCCAAACGCTTCCATGGATTTGTTACTTGCTTACCGGAAGCGATTCGAGCCATTTCTCCGGTATTCGTTGCACGGTTAAGTGCGGATGCAATCTGTAAGTCTCTGCCAATAGCTGTTCGAATGTCTGTTCCGTCAATCAACGAGTTGTCAATCATCGAATACTGTGCAAAACGGAAGTTGAACACCAAACTGATTTTGAGCATCTCCGAACCATTTTCGTTCGTTACAGTAGCGAACGGGTCTTTCGCAGTTTCTTCGAAATTGAACATGCAATCTTGTATCTCGAATTGCATGTTATTGAATGTGTTGAATGCAGTACGGTTGAAGATTGTTTTGCCGTTTTCATCTTGGTTGTACAGACGTATGTCGCACAACTTGTCGATTGTCGGCAGTAGTTTGTGTTGTATCTGTTCCGCAGTAAGTGTGGAACCATCACCAGCCGGAAGTTTGTCGATACCGTACAAAATGTTGTTATAGTACCCCGTAGGAAATACGGAAACGAATACATCAAATCTCCGTAAGTTCTCCGGTAACACTTCTACCATACGTTCGTTATCATACATGATGTGTCGAAGTTGTGTGACAAGTGACATCACACGCATATCGATTGTCTCACGTAATTTAACGGTTATCTTCGATTCTTTCTCATCGAACACATGTTCCGGTGCGATTGTGATAACTTGGTCGAGACCTTCGATTTCTTCATACAAAAAATCGTAGTACTGATTCAGAATCTTTATGTTTTGTATGGTGGCTTTGAGCAAATCGTAACGGGTCATCTGTTTTTCGTCCGTACCGAATATCCGTTTCAAGTATGCTAATGCAGAGTTCGGATTACTTTCGTCAGCGAACAATCCATACGGTTTCGAGAAATCGAAAAATATTTTGAAACAGGGTGTAATGGGGTCAGAATACAACATCGAAAACAGACGCATTTCGGGGATGACCTTATCTCCGTCGCGCTGCAAATAACCGGGTTCTGACAAACCACTATTCTGAAAGGCTTTCGATGCCGAATCCCATAATGCTCTAAAACCAGCCATATATTGTAATGATGTTTTCGAATTTGCTTTACATTATTTATCTCCGGTTACATCGACAGATAAATACATTACAGACAAAACATGTAACGAACATAAACAATATAAAAATGAATCTTCCCATTTTCAATCCGTTATTGCAAGACCAAAGCACGTACATCACATTCTCAAAAGCCTTACTTGATTTGGATGTTGCTCTCGCAAATGATACGGAATACGTGTTCTCAAATATGGTTGCGCTGAACATTCCCGCTTGGCGTAATCCGGATTTCTTCACTGAAAGACTGAAAGAAATCGGTATCACTTCAACAGACCCCAATACTGTTCTGCCAGCTATGTTCCAATATTACATGGAAAACATTATCCGGCAGAATGTCGATACACCCGAAATTACAGAACTCGCATTTTGGAAAACTCTCAATCAATGCGGTCTCGATGCGGAACAAATCCGGAACACGATTTCCTTTATCAATAAGGTAGTGACAGTCGATTTCGTACAGGTAGAAAACAACAACGGATGGGGGAATGTCATTTGTCAGATACCGAACAAATGTTCCAATCTTGTATTGGCACAACGCACCGCACAGATACCGGATGTAGTTCAATCGGAAGATACTGACCAATGTATTTGGGATAACGGTAACAAACAATTCTTGTTCTCGGATGAACAGAAACAAGTAATCGATTTCGAGAATCTGAAATACGATACAAGTCAGAAATCAAGTTTCGATTTCAATGTGTTGTTGCTGTTCTACCGTGACAAAGACGGTGTGGACAAGCTGCACGGCATCAACTTCATATACCCGTTCGAGAATAAAGTGACCGAATGGACTTTGGAAACGCTTACCCAAAAGACGAACAGCATCCAAACTCTCGGCTACCAATTCTTGTTCAACCTCAAGACGTGCAACAATGAGGCTTCGAAAGTAGTCGTGTACGAAGAAAATCTGGGACAATACTACGAATTGTTCTTCCAGACGTTCGGTCGTCTCGATTCATTCTTGGAACAAAGCATCTCGAATCAAAAACAGTGATTGTAATTATTTGATTATCAAGTAGTTACGTAAAAGGTAGCGGGCGTAATGTTCACGTAAAGTATTGATTATCAGATATTTGGCTATTCATCTAACTAATTGATATTCAGTACTTTACGTGAAAAATCAGCGAAAACGGCGATTTTTAGAGTTAAGTGCTTGATTATCAATTAGTTACGTTTTTAGCCGAAAATTTGAAAATCCGTCCGTCGGCTCCCTTTGTAACTCATTGATTCTCAATTAGTTACTTACAGAGAGGAAAGTCGGGTCGGTTTCCGAAAATTAAGTGCTTGATTATCAGCACTTTATAAAGAAAGTGATTCCTGTGGGTAACACACGATTTTTGCACCAAATCCCAGAGATTTTCAGCGGTTTTCTTTTTGTTGGGAATTTCTGACAAATGGATTAACGGATTGAGTTCGATTAGAAATTACCGAATCACTGCAAAAATCAGTAACATAAATATTGTGGAAAGATAAACCGATATAACAATGGCTGTAACTGAAAAGGGAACAGATGAATATGTAGATTTGAATTTGTATGACGATATAGATAATATTGTCATCTCGAATCCTGCACATTTGTTTCTTCAAGAAATCGAACTTGCCGTGAAAATCGGTATCAACGAAATTTGGGGGATGACTGATTATATTGATTTGAGACGTTACCTGTTCAGTCAATACATCACACTCACCCGGATTCAGAACGATATTTCTACTTACATTTCATCGCACTGCGCACACTCTGCACAATTCGATTGGAGTGTGGAAGTAGAAATTTTCAAAGATGATGTAACCGGAAAAGAACTGTTACACATCCGTTGTACAGTGAATGATGTTCAGAACGACGGAGAAGTTAAGAAATACGTACAAAAATTCGCTATATTGTAGGCTATGGGAATTGTCGAAACACTCAAAAAATATATCTCGAAACGAGTACCGCAATCTCAAACGAACATCTTCTATTTGATGTTCAACGGTATCAGTGCGGCATTCGAGTATGTCGAATACAAACTGAACATTCGTAAACGAGAATCGAACATACTCACTGCAAACTATGATTCGTCCTTACGTAGTTTGGCAGCAGAAAACGGATATGAGCCGGTTTGTAAAATACCGGCACATGGTGTTGCAAAAGTGTACGTAAATCCGAAACTGTTTTCTCGTGTCGGTTATCCGTTGTTTCTCACACCGTATGCGGTTTTTGTGAATACGAATACCGGTATCGAATATTACTACGATAGCGACAAAGCGTTGAAGATTGACAGCAACAATTATCTCATACCGCTTGTGGAAGGTGCTGTCCGTTCTCAAACCGCACAAAGCACCGGACAACTTATCGAACGTGTTTATATCGAATCACCTGATGTCGCAAGTGATTCGTTACATGTGTCTGTAAACGGTGAGGAGTTCACCGAGGTTAAGTCATTTTTTGATAATGAGGGACTGTACGAAAACCGGCAGTTCATTGTGAAATTCTCGGAGAACCCGCAGCAACCTATTGTTGTTTACATTAAGGGAACAAACCTCAACGATGCAATCGAACTCTCATATCGAATAAGTGTTGGTGAACTCGGTAACATCAATTACGATACGACATTTACAACTGACGGATTGATTGACAACTACGGTAACGAAGTAACACCGGACGAAAACGAATTGGTTGTAAGCAATAAATCCGGTTTCAATCTGGGAAGTAACGGTACAACAAAAGATGCACTGCGAGCCGCAATCGGTTACAATCACGGACAAAACTTGTTGTATGATTCCGTAACGTATCGAACATTCATCAACAAGTTTTCGAATCTGATGCTGCAAAAAATTGTGTTGTCGGAATCATCGAAAGCGATAAACAACTTGTATGTTATGAAACGTCAGTATTTCAACATACAAGCGGAAGACGCTATCAAACAGTATAAGGAAATCATACGTCGGAAGACCTATTTGCTTACGGCCACAGACCGTTCGAATCTCAATAGTATTCTTGACGTAAATTCATTCTGTTTGTCATCACATAATTTGTTCGACCCGGACACAAACCGGTTTGCCGTACAGATATTGTTCGAGACAAAAGATGCAATAGACAAATGGGCGGAAAATCTCGAACAACTTCTGTATCAAGAGTTCGCAGAATTTCTGTACAACAAAGATAAAGTTTTCGATGTTCGTTTGTTCATGAGTGATTACATGAAAACGAACAACGTGAGTTTCGAATACACACTGTTCAACGAAGCAGATGAGCAATCGAAACTTACCAATCGAACAACAAAGGAAACATCATATATAATAAAACACGAAACATGGTTGCCGATATTGGACGGTAATTTCACGATTGTTGATACCGAGTTTAATCCGGTTCAACTTTTCTTCGATGTCAATTTTGCATCGGAAGAAACGATTCAGTAACGAAGCAACCACAATATAACCGTAACAAACATTTCGAGATATGCCTGCATTGCATACTTACAAACATACGAAAAGCATCTTACGGCATTTCACCGTAAGTGCTTCTGTTGGTGCTGATAGTAAAGTGATTCCCATACAGATACCGGATGACATTACATTGTATTCCGGTAAACGTCTGTTGTTGATTGTCGGTAATACACACATAACGAAATCGAACGCTGTGTGGGCAACATTCTACCGGAAGCACACATTGGTAAATCGTAACACGCAAGCGGAATTGCGAACAGATAAAGTAATCGGTTCCGCACTTGCTACGGGAGAAACAATCGGTTACTACACAACATTTACGGTAGAAACCGACAACGAAGCACTTACGGAAGTCGATGCTTTGAATCGTTTGATTTCACAGGAATCGCAATACGATGTTTCCGATGATATTAACATGCCTTTGGATTACACAACCGAAGGTAAATCGGGATTGCTTGAACCGGAAAGTGCACACAAGTTAAATCGAATGCAGAACGAGATACGTTTCAAAAACATCTTGTTTTCTGCAAACATCATGAAGCCTGTCGCACTTATCCGTATCGATAAAGACGATTGGAATGTAACACCATATACCGTAAGTGCTACGGTTGCAGGTAAATTGACATGTAAATTTACGGTATATTTCGACAAAAACGATTTCGGAAACAAAACGAATGACAACAACACACAAGGTACGTTTGTTGTTGTAAATTCGTTTTGGTCATCTGACAAAAACCTTACGCTGTCCGTTGGTGCAGACATCGAACGATATTCGGCTGAAAACACTTCGAAAGACTATTTGCGTATTCAGATAGCGTTCAATATCAAAACAACTGCAAACGTAGCAATATCGGTACAACAGTTCGAAAAACTCGAAAACGCTAAACTCGGTGAATCATTGGTTCAAACGTTCAAAGCTGATTTGAAATTCAACAACCAATTAAGTGCCGTTGTTTACGACCAGATTTTGGGATATTCGGCAAATGCAAGATACTCACTTCCCTTATCAAGTGAGGTTGTGTTTCTTCCGAAAGAAATAACAAGCGGTGACTTGAATGATTACAAGACATCCGGTTACTATTTCGCCAAAAAAGAATCGACAGACCCATTCTCGATAAGCAATCGACCCATGATAGGTACGTATCGCATCGGAGATTCATTCCGGTTGTACATCGAAGAACTTGACGGTTCTGTGTATCAACGTTTCGTTTCTCTTTCAGCAACCGAATCGTATCAAGTACGCAGCGTAAACGATGCCGGACTTGAAACGGTAACAACTATGAATGCGCCTCGTGAGTTCGAACGCATCTACCTGTCTGAAACGAATACATGGACTGAATGGAACATGGTTGGTCGATACCTGCATTCCCACAAATTACAGGATATGATTGCCTCACCTCTTTCGTTGCACTTCACGCAAGATATGCTTGATAGAATCGGTGACGTAGAATCTTCGACAAGTTCAAGTCCCTTCAAAGGTCCGCGAGTTACAACCGGACAACTACCGTCACCAGCTGGTTACATGAATGGTGATGTCATCTCATTTTCGAATGGGGGTATTTACCAACTTGTAAGCGGTAATTTCGTTCGTATCGATATAGAAGGACTTCATGTTTTCGGAGTATCGGACACTTCCGGTGCAAAAAAGGGTTTGATTTCTGATGAATTGTACGACAAGATTTTCGACAATACATTCATGAAGAAGTTGAACGCTAACAACGTGTATGTTCTCGTTTCGAATCAGGATAGTTACTACAATGACGGTTTGGAAAACGTTTACGATATGGTGTTGCGTACCGAAGCTGTCGGTTTGGGAAACAGAACTGTGAATATCGGTTTTGGTACAACCAAAGCAGGTTCGGAAAATTCTGTCGCAATCGGTTACAACGTCTTGCAAAACAGTGAAGGTATTGGTTTGGGACGTGACATCACAAATGACGGATTGTTTGCAGCCGGTATCGGTTTGACAGTGAACAGTTCACAGGTAGCATTCGGTTATTACAACAAAGCGTTGTCCGATTCAAACGCATTCATTTTCGGTGTTGGTACGGAAGACACTAACCGTGTCAATTCCGGTTACATCGACGGTAACGGTTATTTGAATTTCCGAGGTTTCAAGTATTATGCTGAAACCAATCCCAACACGGAAGTTTCGAACTCACCACAAAAATACGTAGTGCGTGCAGACGGTGATTTCGAAAACATAGAGAATTACGCTACCAAACAGGAATTGAAAAAACTTGATGATGCAAAAGTCGATAAAGGCAATTCCACAACACTTATGGTTAAGACCGAAGACGGCAAGACTTATCCGTTTGTTTTAGTTCTCGACCCGGACATTAAATTGCTAACTGGCCCGAACGGTAACAACATTGCTGTCGCGTATGGTGCTGGATATATCGAGTTCTGTGATGAGGGTATTCGAGTTGTTCCGGATGACCCCGATGCAGAAGACGCATACGTTACGATTTCCGGAAGTGTTACAACTGACGGCAACACGAAACGAGTAAATTGCGTGTATGATGAAAACAACCAGACATATACTCCCTGTAATTTCGCATCTGTGATAAGTTCAGACAAAATGGCTGGATTGGGATTCACGAATTATCCGGTTTCATTCGATTTCAACACGTATGTTGTTACATACAAAGGTGGTGAAACAGTTGATTTCAGTGAATATTTCGTAGATAGCGGAGAAGAACAAACCGTAGAAGAAATGGCTTTTTAGAATTTAATTCTCGAACTCGATATGGGCAAAAAGATAGACACAATATCACTTGTACATCCACAAACAGGTGAACAACTCGAAGGGGTTTTGTTTCCCGGATATGGTGGTTCCGGTGCCACAACGAAAGCAGTTTCTATTCCCGGTAACAGCAAGACTGTTGCCCGTTACAATCACGGACACACAACAGCCGAAGTACAACCGGGAAGCGGTGACCAGACAAATCTGTACATCACACAAGAACTTCTCACAAAACTTTCGGAAAACACATACACCAAAACCGAAGTAAACGACAAAATCTCGGAAATTATTAACGGTATCAAATGGGGTGGAACCGTCGATACTTTCAATGATTTGTCGAAATCACCGTACACAGGATTGGAGGACGGTGTTGTTTATTCTGTTCTGAAAGCTGTTACCGTTAGTAGTGAGGAAAAACCCGCCGGTACTTATCGATTGCACCTCGAAGCATCTCATCCAATAGGAATGGCGGATGGTTGGTATCTCATATCGACGGATGTTACCCAACTTGCATCAGCTAACAATGCCGGTAGCATCTCGGCTGATTGGTACACCAAACTCAATACGATTCTCAATACTGGATTTACCGGACTTGTTTCGAGTGGTGGTGATAACGGAACCGCAACAACAGCGGCACGCTCAAATCACGTTCACTCCGGTTATGTCAAACTTGCATCATTGCAAACCACAGGAGAACAGGAAATTGGTACTCCTCTTGTTCTGAAAACAATAAGGAACAAAACCGCCGGAGATGTTTTGACTGTCGAAGAATCACCTGCACAAATAGTGTTAGGTAACAACTCTTTTGACAGTATTGTATTCCGAAGAGGTGGTACACGAAATTTGTTTTCGACAAAAGCGGGTGTTCCCGGTTATATCTGGGAAACACATAACCTTTCGGAAACTGTTGTAAACTTCATCAAGAATTTACAACAAAATCCTGTTTCACTGTTTCCGGGATATGGAGGTAGCGGTGGTAATTGGGGAACAGCTACGACTGTTGCACGTTCAGACCACAGCCATTCCGGTTACATAAAGGGAACAAACAATGGCAGTATCTGGACAATGGAAAACGGTTCAAGTCTGGTTATTCCATGTAATCACCAATTACCGCTTACCATTAAATCAACAACTACCCAAGCGAATCTCAAATTCTCTGCCAACAGCAAAGAATCGTATATAACATTCGATAGTGCTACGGAAACATTTGTTTTCGGTAAAGTCAAAGCCACAACGTTTACGGGTGCTCTGAAAGGTAATGCTGATACTGCAACAACCGCTACATCTGCGGGTAATGCAGATACGGTGGATAATCACCATGTTGTTGCTGATGCAACAGTACCAGAAGCAAACAAGATTCCGTTCTATGATGCAAACGGTTATTTGTATGCTCAATCTTTTGCGTGCATAAAATACAATGCAGTTGCAAATGTTATAAATGTAGCTATTGATGCTGCCGGTGACGGTATTATTTCGAGAACTTCAACAAGTAATTTCCGTGCAAAAGTAACAGATTCGTATTATTTCAAATCAACAGGTAGTAACGGTAATGTTTCTGATTTGAACGGTTTTTCATTGAGAAATTCCGGTACGTATTTGGTTGGCCCGGGTTCGTTAAATAAGCAATTAACTGTTTTCCGAAGCAACAGTGATGTAAGTAATGGTGGTGCATCAAGTTTGGAAATTCTTAATGACCATACTGGTAGTGTTTTGCAATTCCGTGTTGTCGTAGACCAAAATAAGTACAACGGAGATTTTGTAAACATTTGGACTGCCAAATCACTTACGAAACTTTCGCAGCTTACGAATGATTCCGGTTTTATAACGAGTTCATCATTGGGTTCGTATCTTCCGTTGAGTGGTGGAACAATGACGGGTGATATTAACATGAACTCTCAACAGATAACGAACACGTCACAGATAACGTTCTCATCTGACCGTCGATTGAAAACCGATTTTGTTGCATGGTCTGAATCATCACAGAAATCGAAAGATGACATCGAACAGATTCAAGCAACGTATTTCCGGTTTAAGAGTGGAAACGATAACAAACAGTGCGGTTATATCGCGCAAGAAGTTCAGAAGTTGTTCCCGGAATTTGTTCATCCGAAAGAAGACGGATTCTTGACAGTCGATTACAATTCGATATTTGTGTCTAAGATTGCCAGACTTGAAACGGAGAACAGAAGTCTCAAAACAAAACTGAAAGAACTCGAAACCAAACTTGATAAAGTGTTGGAAATGATTGAAAATAAATAATGTACATAAAACATTCGAACAATGACTAACGAAACTATTGTCGATTTCGCCAACAAATGTTTGGGTTATCAGACAGCGTGCAAGATTACGCATTGGATTGATTTGGTGAACGCCAACCACAAATACGCTGATGAGTTTTTCGACAAACTCATTGACTTTACGGATGAAGTCATCGAAGACGCATCATTTACATACGGTCGTCTCGAACATGGTCAGATTCAGCCTTACCAATATGACTTCGAGAAACTGGAAGATGTCGTGAACTCGTTCGTAGATGATTTGATTCTGTTCCGTCAGGCAATCGAAGCGGAAGCGAATCCTCGTGATTTGGGAATCATCTCTTTGTGCGATGATTTCATTCATACAACGAATCAATACGGGTATCGTTCACAGTTAGGTGGCGGTCACATCTGATTCAAAAACGAAAAAGCACCGTTTTATCAACGGTGCTTTTTCGCATTAGATGCGTTATCATTTACCAAATAAAAACTAACATCTATGAATCTCGATAACTACGGAACTGTTGATTGCAGTTTCGAATACCCTTCGACACCACCTATCATATCTGAATCCGGAGTGCAAACATTCAATATGAATCGAGAAGCACTCATGCAACAATTTGAAGACATCCGGTTAAGGAGCGAAAAGCAACTTTCATCATCTTTATACATATCACGTACAGGTTATCGAGAAAGTACCGGGAAACCATGTCCCGATAATTTTGAAATGAAAACAAAGAGGAGAACCGGAAACCTAACAGAAAAGGAATAATTCGCACCCATTTCGATAATGGGAGTTCTATAATTTGACCAAACACATATCGAAATGGAAGAAAGAAAGCAACAGTTTTACGGTTTTGTCATAATCTTACTTATAATAGGATTTTTGAACTACTTCCGTCGAATCAATGCCGGAATGAAATTGTCAAAAAGCGGTAAGATAATCCACATCCTCACGATGATTGTTTTCGTTGTGGGAACGATGTTTGTTTTGTATTACACAGAACTGAACAACATTTTGTCTTTCTGCATCGGTTTGTTCATGGCGAATTTTTCTGAACACATTGCAAAAATGATTGTTGTGTTAGGAGATAATTTTAACATCATTTTTGCCAAATTTTTCAAGAAGTACACGGGAGTAGATATTTCGAAGGAACTTACCAATACATCCGAAAAAGATTCGGATAAGTCTAACAAGTAATCAAAATTGACATGACCGCACTGATGAACATAGCTATTTTCGTTTTGCTTACGGTATTACTCATTACCATAGGTAATCTGGTTTTTTCTATCGGAGAACTGAAAGAACATACAGACAAAGACAAATCGAAGAAACGAAAAAACACGAGCATATCGATTATCAAAATGACGATGTACGCACTCACCAAATTAGTGATATTCGCGTTAGTCATCAATTTGTTGATGTTCGAATTTTATGACAAAAGTTTTATCTCTCGTCTGGCTCAATTCGTTATGTTTTTCGTGATGATGCAAATCGTATCTGAAAGTGTATCGTTAAATCACATGATGCGATTAACCGTGAAATCGTTGAACAAGTTTTCTACCGGTGATTTGGAATTGAGAGAATATTTCGAGAAGATTTCCCCATACGCTTTTCGAAGTGCTATTTCTGGTAAGAACAAGATAATGTGGGCATTGTCTCTTTCTGCAAATATAATTACCATAGTTCTTTCAGTTTATCTTTATTCGATTGGTATAAGAACTTTGTTCTTTCAAAACTTGATAATTTATTTCGTGGTACTGATGTATATAAAGTATCATGTATTGAAACTTATCAAACAAGTAGCAAAGTCAAACCAATAGTCGTATGGAAGAAATCACTAACTTAGCCAATAATACTCCGGCACAATTTTTCGACCCGCAAACGTTACCGTTGTACGCAATCGGTTTTCTCACGTTCATTTGCAGCTTGCTCGATGATTTTGCGAATCCCAAAAAGAAACACAAATCCGTAGCGTACTATCTTCAAGAAATGTTGTACACGGTTCTTTCGATTGCTCTCGGTATATCATTGTGTTACGCATTCGAAACATCTCAATCTGTTTCATGGGTGGTTTCAATCATAATGGGTCTGTGCGGTTCGACAATCATTCGTAAGATACGTTCTGCGAAAGATGATATTGCGGATAAAGTCGTCGAGAAAATCAATGACAAAATCGAAAACGCGAAGAAAGATTCAGATTAGTAAACGAATTAAAATCAAACATCTCTAAAACGTAAAAATTATGAAGCCGTTTTTTCAAAACATCTGGTCGTACATCCTGTGGATTGTAACGACGATTCTCGCACTCTGCGCGATTTATCAATTCGTCGATATGTCTATTGCAATCGGTAAATCCGGTTTTGCTCTGTCGGGATTGTACATTTTCGAACTGACCTTGCTGTTTCTGGTAGCATTCGTTCTATTCGCTGGCTGGTGGTTGGGCATCCTTAACAAATTGCTCGTCAATCCTCTTTCAACACATATTGTCGATTGCGCGAAAACTTATCTCAAACTCGGCGTTATGATTGTCGTTGCAGCTTTCGTTCTGTGGCAAGCCTTTGAGATAATGGTTTCGTTTATCAAAGCAAGTCAAACATTGTACACTGTCGAAATCGGTTTGCTTATCGTAGTCGGTACGATTTTGGGAATCGACTATTTCCGCAAAGAGTTCAACCGGATTAACAAAGGTGAGTAATTACATAGAACCTCTGGGTTAGCTTCAAAATATTCTAATGCGACACCGTAACGGACATGATTCGTTACGGTGTTTTTTGATTTGTCGCTGATGCAACGGAAATAAATATGTCAGAAACAAATCGATAACAATGAAGTTGTACCTTTTTCACGGTTCTCCGATACCGAATATACGGAAGTTTTCACTGGAAAATGCAGTAACGGACAGGAAAGATGTACCGTTTTTCGAAAACATTTACGGTGTGTATTTTCTGTTCACCGATACCATTTTAGATGAGGAAAATCCGTACGGTCCGTTTGTGGACATGTTGAGGAATTACGCACTGAAAAAGAGCACCAACGGAAAAGGTTATTTGTACACATGTACTTTCGATGTCAAACCGGACACAGTTCTGTCGAACAAAGACTGTACATTGTCTGACGGAGAACTGTTGCAACTTTGCTCGGAGTTCAACATTTCAACAGAACTTGTAGATGTTGCTCATGATTTGAGCGATGAACTTCTGTATTATCGATTGTGCTCTACTCGATTGGGTCGTGAAACTATCAGTCGATTCTATGTCGATGTACTCGGTAAAACTTGTGTCATGCGCGGAAACACATACGGCACAATAATCGTTCTCAAACCAGAAGACATAGCAATCGAAAACATTGAGGAAATAACAAAACATTAAAACGATACTGATATGGCAAAGATGAAATACCTTGTCGTACACTGTACGGACACCCCATACAACAGGAATGTTTCGAAAGACGACATCAAACAATGGCATTTGCTTCCGGCAAAGAATGCAGACGGAACCTATACTTATAAGGGAATCAAGTACAATTCAATCGAATCACTTCCGGATGAAAAGATTGCCGGTCTCGATATAAAGAAGTATGCGGGTAACGGTCGTGGTTGGAAGAAATGCGGTTATGCGGATATGATTGACCGTACCGGAAAACTCATCAACATTACACCGTACAATTTCGATGACGTAATCGATTCCGCAGAAGTAACCAACGGTGCAGCTGGTTACAATTCCGAATCACGACATGTGGTGCTTGCCGGTGGTTGGTCGAAAGACGGAAAGAACAAAACCGGAAAAGGTCTGACATACAAAGACCTTTATACAGAAGAACAACTCGACACACTCGAAAAGTATATCCGGATGCAAATCGAAATCGTACCCGACGTGATTGTATGTGGTCACTGCAATCTCGCATCCAAAACATGTCCGAATTTCGATGTTAAACAGTTCTGCATCGACCGGAACATACTGAACGCAAAATTCAAATCATAATAACAATGTCTGTTACAATAAATCCAACCGGACAACAATCGATAGAACTGTGCGCAGAAGATTCACAGTATGTCATGTGGTTGAATAATCGACTGACCCTTTACGGACAACTACCGTACACAATACCTCAACGCATGATTACGTCTTGCATCATTTCATGTGCGAGAACGTTTTATCGAATGTATTACCTTGCACGTGAAAGCGCATGGATGATTATTCGAAAAGATGATTTGAAAGCATATTCGAATGAACACTTCCCGCATTTGAAACGGCAAGGTTTTATCGGTAACGCTGTGAAACTGCATCCGTCGATTCGTGTCGTGAAATCTGTTATCATGTGTAACCGGAACGATTCCGTTACGGCAATGGAGATTCTCGACAATTTACAGTACGGTGTCAATCCGCAATACTACGGGCAAGCACTTATCGGTATCAACAACAACTTGTATATTACGGAGGCCGTATGTAAAATGGTTGAGATGACCGCTATGGAATCGATAATCGGTGAAGCTATGCCGTATAGCTTCAACGCACTTACTTCGATGTTTGTTCTCGAAAGAGACACAGACCAAGATGTTGCAATCGAAGTCGAAAAGGATGTACCGGTACAACGGCTGTACAATGATGATTTGTTCGATAAGTATGTGTTTGCTTGTTGCCGTCGTGAACTCCGCAGACTTATCGGTTCTCATACGATACAATTACCCGGTGAAACCACACTTAATGTGGATGAAGTTTGTGGTAATTATCAGGAAGAAATACAAGCGGTTGAAGATACTCTCAAAGCCGGTTCCGGTGTGGGTGATATAATCATGTTCGGCCGTAACTAATTCGATAAAACAAATGTTGTAAAATATGAAATCATCACTGCAAAAATTGTTCGAACGAATCGAGTTGCTGTATGAAAACACATACAATCTCATGTTGGGTTTTCAGAGTGCAGCAAATGGTGACGGTTCCCTCGAAGATATACAGATACCAATCAAAGACGAAAACGGTAATGTCACGTACATAACCGTCAATTCGTTTCAACACTTACAAGCTGACATCAAACGAATCGATGAGAATTTCCGTTCGATAACAAACGGAGATAACTTGTCATATTTGTTGAGTGCTGACGGTTCAATATCAACCGTACTCAAAACATCCTTTATCAATGCGGAATACCTGTCGGATTTTAACATTAGCCGGAACTGTTTAATCGATAAGACATCGGTTGTAGATAATCTGGTATTCCCTAACGTGAAAATACCGATTACTATCGATTCAAAGATTCGTTCGGATGTTCATGCTTTCGTTTACGAGATAATCGACGGATGGGATTCTATCGGTGATAATCCGAAAATGATTGATGTAGAACACCTTATCGAAACCGGAGATGTTATCGCCAAAGTGTACGAACATTCATTGCAATTACAGAAAGAACAAGTGCGTTATTTCGGTAAGTTTGCGATAACATCTATCGAACAGAAAACGGAAAACTCATGGCGAATTACAACCGATACGTTGATGTATGAATCGCTTAACGCTGTCGGTAATTCTGTGCAACTCAAAATCGGTGATGTTCTGGTTTTGTCGAACGGAAACGCAAAATTCCAGATTGACGAACTGAACACGTTTACCAATACGCTAACGATTACACGAATTGCGGGTGTCGATATTCCTGTGGTTGGTGTAGGTGTGGTTCAGTACAACGAAGTATTACCGTCAGATACTCACATTGTCGGTTTGCCCGTAAAACCCGCACAACAATTGGTTGTATTCCTTTCGACGGAAAACATAAAAAATATAAGTTATCCGTCGGTTGGATTGAAGATAGACACTTCTGTTTACAATGTTGTGTATAACAACACGACATACACGCTCGATGAGTTCTTTGCACAGTATGTTACCAACATCGGTGAATACATGCAATCACTCATCAATGAAACATCCATACCGATTTCGTTAGGTATCGTTCCGAATCAGCCTGTTCTCGATTCTGCAAACTTCAAGGTTGTGCAAATCAACAAACATCTTGTTACCACACAAGCACAGGAAAACCTTACCAAACTTAATCAGGAAAAACAGAAGATTCAGAATGACATCAAAACACGAGAGGATTCGATAAAGGTTATCCAATCTGAACTCGATACGCTCACGTTCAAAACCATAGAAGAAAAGCAATCTCGCATACAGAAGATTACCAACTACCAAAACGAAATCGAAACGCTGAACAACAACTTGCTTGTTGTAACACGTAATATCGATAGTAATGCGGTTTCATACGGTTTGAAAGATTACAAACCGAAATACCGTATCGTGGGATTTTGGGAAATGCAAGAACCGATATTCTCACCGAATACCAAAGCACAACAAATCATCAAATACGATGTGCAGTACCGGTATCTCTCGAAGAATGTCGATACGGTTGATACAACATCGCTTCGAATGGTTTCCGGTGGTCGTGAGGTAAATGTCGTGTTCTCTGCATGGGTAGATTTGGCGACACGTACCCTTAACAAAGTCGAGAACAATGCAGGTGAACTCGTATGGGAAACTCCCGTTTATGATTCGGTCGAAGACATCAATATCAATCAATGTCTGATACCGATACGTGACGGTGAGAGTGTGGAAATACGTGTCCGTGCCGTGTCCGAAGCCGGCTATCCCATAGCACCTCTGAAATCTGAATGGTCAGAGATTCTTCGAATTGATTTTCCGGAGAACATGTCCACATCATCGGTTTCCGCACTTGTAGCGAAAAACGAAACGGATTTGCAGTCATCAGAATTTAACCAAATTCTGCAATCGGCCGGATTGTTGAAACACATCTCCGACCAAATTAAGGAATCCGAAAAACTGTTTTTCCATACGGCGAAAAACATAGCATCCGGATTCTATACGGCAGAAATGAAAAACATTGACTTGCAAGAATTTTTGCATACAATCAAAACACAACTCGACACACTTACTTCGTCAAAGGAAAATGAACGTGTTACGGTTGAGGTTATCGATTTCAACGGTGATACTTTCGTATGTCGTGATAACACAACTCTTGAATTGTTTGCAGGAAACTATGCGGATACAATCAACTTGTTGGATGAATCGAAATGGGGAACCATTATTCGTAAAACAGGTTACATCCGCATAAAGAATGCTAACAACATTCCGGTTGAACTCCGTTCTATCGTTCCCGGCATGGGTACGGGAGATGGAACACTCTCAACCGATAATGCACCGTATTACTATGACACGCCTGTTCGCGGTCAGGAAGATTACAAACAGCGAACGAAACAAGTTGTGTATTTCCGTAACCGAGATTTGACGTTGCAATCGGATGAACAGTTTGCGTATGTTGTGAAAGACCCCGGAACGAAAACACCCGTAATGCCGGATTCAGCATGGATAGACAGTTCCGCACCTGATGCGGATAAGAATGCGTATGTTTGGAATGGTACGTCGATGCAGAAAGTCAAAATCAAACCGGAAGCGGACTTCACCAAGTTCAACTGTTTCGCAACAACTTATGCTGGTATCAATGCGGAGAATGCACAACAGGAATTTGAACGTCTCGAACGATATGACAAAATCATAAAAGATTTGTCAAAACAGTATTCATCATTCGACGGTCTTGAATACGCTCGTGCAGGTTTCGCAGACAATGACCAATACGCTATTGGTTATTACACTTGCGGTGCTTACTTCTATCCGGTTATTTCGAATCAGACTGCCATTTCCGTAAACGGTGACAGAACGATTTCGACACTTATCATACCGGCAAACTCCGAGATTCTCATACCGATTGTGTATGAATATCGTATGACGGATGCGTTGGGGCACGTAAACGGAAAAGACAAAGACATCAACGCAACACTCATTTACGGTAAGAAAATGGGTATCGATATTCTCATTGATAATTCAGTGTTCCGGTTTGACATCGTTGTAACTTCGAAACTCAAATCCAAAGTTGCACCGATTGACGGCAAGAATGTAAATTCGATTGTCGCTTCTTACAAATCAGAAAACAAAAAATCTATCATGTAGTTTTTCGATACATAAAGTGTACTCATTATAACACATGTTAATCACAAGAAACCGGTAGCGTTTTCGAAATGCTACCGGTTTCTTGCATTTATGGGATTTTGTTCCGTGTCAAGTGTGGAAAAACGTAACTATTTGATAATCAATACTTTAACCCAAAATTTAATGCCCGTAGAATGCCTACAAAGGCCCTTTTTAGCCCATCTGACGAAGCCATTTTTAGGGGGGTATCCAAGTATCACCCACTCAAAAATGCTAACTTGCTGATTTTCAATGAGTTACGTGTTTTTGGCTTTTTGACCATTTTATAACTCATTGATTATCAAGCACTTAATTTTTGAGCATTCCGAGACATGCCCGCTGACCATGCCCTATTTCGCATTTTTAGCCCCGTAGTTAATCATTGATAATCAATAAGTTACATAACTAATTGATTATCAGATAGTTAAGTCTTCAAAAACAGCCCGTAGAATGCCCATAAAGGCCCTTTTTAGCCCATCTGATGAGGCCATTTTTCGGGTGATGTCCAGTATCATCTGACGATTTTTCGTAACTACTTGATAATCAACGAGTTAGAGATTTTTCGGCTTCCGACCATTTTGTAACTCATTGATTATCAAGTACTTAATTTTTGACCTGTCTCTAACCTCATGCCCGACCCTGCTCTATTTCGCATTTTCAGCCCCATAGTTAAGTGCTGATTATCAATGAGTTAGCTATTTTTGCGTGCATTTCTGGGATATTCATGCTGTTTTTGATACGGGAATATTCCCAGATAAATACCGTAAAGATAATATTTGCACACAAAAACAATGAGATATGTTTCAGAACTTTGCAACTGATACAAAATCGACGAACATTTTCGAGACGCTTACGGGTGTTTTGAATATTGCTCCGCTTAAAATTTCCGGTCAATATAAATTTGTTGTAGATTTGAACGGAAAACTTTGGCTCGATGACTACAATGAACGTCGAGTAGAAGTCGATTTAACCAAAGAAATTCTACCACAAATTGCTAACTTTCTTAAAACGAAAACAAATATCGTTCAGAAAGACTATGTTCGATACGGCGGGTTTCAACATCTCACCAGAAAATATTGGCATATCCCGTTGTATCTGAATGTGGAAAAATATAACGGTTCATATCCGGAAGACACACTCCCGAAATTTTTCTGTATATCTCGTGCGTTGAATGAAGAAATCGATTCGGCCGACAAGCTGCAAAAGTTTGGGTTGATTCTGCAATTGTATCAGTTGGACAAGTTGGGGATTACATCAATCATGGAGGAGATACTTTCAGAATGTCCCGACTATCCCATTTATCATAACTTCGAAGATAACAACCTCAACATAACCGGATATTCAATAACAGAAGAAAGTTGGAAAACTGTTACGTTGAATACCGTTTACTATCAGGCAAACCAACCGTACCTCGATGTGTTCAACAATTTCATTCTGAATGCGTATGTCGAGAATAACATGTTTTTCCCACGCTTTCTGAATTTCGAATTCGAGTTTGTGTACAACGATGATTTGGTTGTGTTTAACAATTTCTTCGGTTACATGTCGAAAGGTTTGTTCACTACCGTTGAGGAGATGAAGAACGAAATACCTTCGACACAAGGCGACAGAAACATTCCGTATTTCTTGTGTAACATACAAGACTATGATGATTACATCGTTTGGAAACAGGAAAAATATGTAGAAAATCTCGCAAATGAACCGTACTATGTTTTGGTCGATAACATCAACACGATACCGTCGAAAGAACAACAGCCGCAGGTTCGTTTCCGTGTGAACAACATTTCCGTAAACGACACATTCATCATACGGTTTCCGGATGGTTCACCGTATTTCACTTACAGTGTTCTCACAACCGATATTAAACCGGATTCACTGTTGAAGACAATGCGATACATTTGCAAACGCATGTCGAAATTGTCCGGTTATGAATTTCTGTTTGATGTCGATGACAAATTGCAAGTAACATGCAAATCGAATATTGTCGGTATTGAACAGGAACAGTATTCCATATCAGTACCGTCACAATGTTACATACTTGACCGTTACGATTCGGATGAAAACTATTACAAATTTCGAGCAATCACACAGTACGATTTGATGTTGTCTTCAACATTACCGTATGATGTGAGTATGTACAAACTCGAAATAGACGGTATCGAATACAAGCTGGTTGAGCGTTTCCAGTTCAACAACAAAAACTATGTGCGTTGTGTCGGAGAAGACAATGCGTATCCAGTTATTGACAAATCACACATTCTCGAATTTTACCAACGTAAAGAATCCGAACTGTGGAAGTTACCGGAATTACCGTATTTGTCTGTAAACTCAAATCTCGAATCACAAGAACAACAATTCGAGTATGAGAAATATGCTGATGAGTTGCTGAAACATTTTGAGTTTCCTGACGGATATGAACCGTCTGATGACGAAACGGAAAACCATAAGAAGTTCGAACTTGCAGTTGAAAATTTCCGTGCAAGTTGCGATAACCAACGTCTTGCAGATACACCGCCGTATCAGAAAGATGACGAAGAAAGTATGGAAATGGTTCCCGCAACAACTGTGGAACAAGAGAACGTAAATGATGATTGGACACGTACAATGTTGTTTAACATGTTCGGTTCCGGTTCATGTTTGGTTCCGACTATCGTAAACATCGACAAACATTTTTCAGTCATCAACGGAAACGTAAACTACAATCTCGCAGAACTTTCACCCTATGCGTATCATTGGTTTTTGATACGTGGTAAGTGTCCGGAATATCTCAAAAACGATATACGTTCGTTGAGGTATTTCGAATCAATACCGCAGCTTACATCTCGCATCGTTCGTGTAAACACATTCTATTGTGAAACGATGTTTTTGGGTGTGAAGTATCTATTACCGTTGAAATACGAAGATTGGCAGTTTGCCGTTTATCTCGACCCAAACAATCAGTTAGACATCGAACGCAACTACCGGTTTGAAATCGATACAGTCAATCATCGTTTGTATCTGAAAATCGGTTACTTCGTCGATTATACGGATTTGATACGTGGTGGAGAAATGAAAAACGAACCGTTGGTGGATTTGTCATTGTTTTACGGTACTGAAAATTCGTACAATGAAACATCAGATTTCATCACTGGATTTGTCGAAGCTAAACTGTTGCTCGGTAATGAAACAACAACCGTTACTACTCCGGCTAATACACAAACGAATGGCTGGTATTACTTCGATTCATCAAAACCACGTTTCGAAGGCGATACGGAATATCGTGAGGGTGGTCTCGACATAACATTGATTGCTTTGAAGTGTTCAGACCCGGACATTGATTTGCGTGATTTGTTCCCTGTCGAAAATGAGAAGCAAGAATTTTTGTTGTGGTCTGAAATCGAATACAACGGACAAACATACACATACGTTTCCGCAATGTTTACGGTAAAGGGTATTGTGGAGATTCGAGAAAATGTTGTGTGGTGCAAAGACATACAATGCAAATTTTTCGATACAGAGGAAATGTTTGTTCAGCGTTACAAACTTGTCAAGGACGAATATTTGCAAGAGTTCTTCCGCGTTAAACGTTCGACAGATGTAGTAGTACTTTCCGATGATACTCCGGCCGGACCTCCTACGTACATGTACGGTGATAACGTCAAACAATGTTTGGTTATGCTTAACACAAGTACGGGAACAGAAGAAGCATCGATGCGTTTGCTCGTACCTGATAAAACATTCTCACTTCGAGATGATTACTTCGAGTTACGTCGTGAAGTATTCGAATCAGATGAACAAAACGGTACGTGGCTGCACAAAGATAGTATCTTCACTTTCGAGAAAACAATCGTCGGTTATAAAAGTGCTGATGTTTGGGCAGAACCGGAATATCGTGGTTGGAAATATCCTGATATGAACATAACCGAAATGTTTGCGAAATTCGGTAGTGAATCATTCGAACACATAACGGTTTCACAACGTGTAACAATGTTTGACCGTAACCAAATGTGGTTGTTCATACAAGATTACATGGGTTCAGATATTCGTTTCAAGAATGTTTCAAAAGAACAAGTTCGCAAACAGATAAACAATTTGCTTGTCGGTAATCTTCGAGATTATTGCGAAATCAATAGTGTTCCGGTTTGGAGAATCGATAATGTAACGGATAAAGACAACACAAATAGTTTGGGATACGTTCGGTTGATTGTGAATGACCATGATTACAACAGTGTGATTTGGAATATCATCGAACCTAACGGAGCAAATGACAAACTCGTAACAATTGACCGTTACAAAACTCCGGGATTTCCGTTCATGCCTGTATTGAAATCAGCTATTAAATTTCAACGAGAGAAGTATGCGGACACAAACCGGATATACAACGAATACGATACGAATTTCGGTGGAGACGGAATTAACGCAACTGGTTTGTGGGATGAAGTAACCGGAAATGTTGTGTCGTCTTTGTATTGCAGAAGTTCCGACATATCGATTTCGATACCGTTCAGCGAAGAAATCAATGTTCGTGAGTTGCTTGAAAATTACTTCACTCTCGATGAGTGCGTCATTGATAACAACCGTAATGAAGATTACATTTCAAAATTGGATGAGAATATCGATGAGTATATAATTGAGACATACACGAAATACGTTCTCAACAATTTTTACGAACTGTGTGATGTTACATCGCAGTTGGGAATTAAGTTACGATTCTGGATTGATGCGAAAAATTCAGACATCATACATTTGCAAAGTCAGTACAGCTATTCGACACCTGTCGATACAATGACAATTCGTTTTGTCAGAAAACAATAAGATAAACAAAACAAACCATACAGATAATGGACAGCAAGTTACTTTCTCAAATCGAGACACTTCGCAAAATTTCGTTCAACACAATCGAACAGTTTTGCGAAGATATAAACCGGAACTTTGCCGTTATCCAGAACTCTCCGTTGTTTAAGGGTGTTCCGGGTGATGAGGGTGAACCCGGTTCCATAGGTGCTCCGGGTATAAGAGGTTCGCAATTCTTCTTTGTTGCTCTCAATAACTTTACGGCAAATTTCCCCGGTATCATCAAAACCGGTTCGGACATTACGTTGGGATTTCTCAATTCCAACCTCAACACATTTGATTCGAAACAGAAGATTCTGAAATCTCTGGGAACAACAGAATTGGTAAACGGTGATGTTGTTGTGCTGACAAATTCCGTAATGCTTTCGTACAGTAGTTCTGCGGAAATTTTCATCAACACAAACATTGCATTCAATGAGCAATCAAACATTATTTCTTCGATTCAAGACAAGATAGACCAAGCCGTTAAGGATGCGATTGATAACAACACGATTATCAATTCTCTCAAAAACATATTCATCGATTACGAAACGGTTGGTAAACAGTATGCAGATACGGACAACTCGTATGTGTCACGCCGTTCTACTGTAAACGGAGGTCGTTCGATTGGTCTTACGCCGTACATCCCCGGTGTGAACAACAACATCGGTGCAGAGGGAATCGACCATGAGTATTTCGGTTACTCAACAAACGAAATGAACAATTCGACAAAAGCCGGTACACTTGTACTCGGTTCAATGCCGTTGTTTATCCGTATGTTCAACAACACGATTACGACATCCGGACAACAAACGTTTACTGCACGTTATGTTCCCACACAAGATGCGATACCGACACTTGTACTTATGCAAGATACCGGTAACGCCGGATTGATGCTGGGAATGAAAGGTGAAGAAAACACACTCAAAACGTTTGCTTCGATTTTCAAATCCGAAGATGGTTATCTCAACATCAAATCGGATATGGGAGAAATCGAATCTGAATACGGTTTGTTGAGGATGAACCGTTTGCAGCTTTCATTCAACAAAGATTTGCGCATCATCGGTAACTCTACGTTCGAACGAAATGTGGACATCAACGGTCATGTAGATTCTGAATTTTTCCGTACCGGTACATTCACGAAATCGAAAAACAAAGATACATTCGAATTGGGGCAGAATCCAGTTGTTCCCAAATCACAAGGTATTGTTTACTCGGATGAAATAACGTTTACCGAATACAAAACGTTTGTACTGGTTGCAGACGAAAACGGTAAACTTCTCAAACAGTACACAATCGAAAAAACATTACCGTCAGAGACAACGGATTTGGGAGAGATAACGAATTATCCCGATGATGCAAATACCGTTATTACTTCGAATTTCTTTGCGTATCTTGTACGGAAATTCAATTCCGTATGCAAATACGCCGTCGAAAACTATTGGAGAAAAAATCAGTTTAATACCGGAGAAATACCGTCATTGCATCTTTCAAATGATTTGACAGTAGATAACAACATAATCAATCCGGGATTAGAAATACGTCGTACCGCACATACTGTGGAAGTATGTAACGAAACCGATGTGGATTGGAGTTATGAGAATGCCGCACGAAATGTGAAATTCTCAAAGTTCCAATCAAAAGTTTTGGTTACGGGAACAGACGGTTCTGTACTGCAAACATACTCGATTGAAACCGTTACGATGAAAGATGCGGAACTTGTTGATGATACACAAATCACAGCATATCCCAATTCTTCATCAACTGTCGTAACCGGAAACTATCTGGGATGGGTTGTCCAGAAACTTAACAACTTCATGAAGTGGGTTGGAACAACTTACTGGAAGAAGTCAGATTTCGAAACCGGAGATATACCGAAGTTTAACATCAAACAACTTACGGTAACAGGTGATTTCAGCACACCCCAAATAAATGCGTCTGCAACGAACAACACGGTTTCGATTGGTAAAGATAACAATACAAGAGTTACGTTAAACGGAACCGCTACATTCTCGAAATACAAATCAAACGTTCTCGTTACTGATTCAACCGGTGTTGTATTGGCAACGTACTCGTTGGAGAAAACGGTATTACCGGATAACGAATTGCCCGGTTTCAATTTGTTGTCGGAAAATCTGATAGTGTCAGAACAGAAGATTCCGTCATCATTGCAATTCTTGCAACTGATACGTAAAATCAACAACATTATCAGTTCGATTAAGAATGACTATTGGAACAAAGATGATTTCGAAAACAACGTTATACCGAATCTCAAAGTAACATCGACACTTACTGCTGCCGATAGTATTGTGGTTGGTGCTGATGCAGACAATGCGGCGTTTACATCTGACCGTGCAAAAGACACAACTGTTATCGGTACGGGTACGCAGATTCACAAATCAAGCAACATCCGGTATGATGAGTTCAAGAACAAAGTTCTTGTGTGTGATGCGTCAGGTGTTGTGCTGAAAACGTATGAGATTGAGAAAGTCGAAACAGATACGGAATCTCTTAACGATATTCCTCAAAAGTATGGTTCTGTTCCTCCCATAACTGCAACAAGACCTACTTCTGATTCGAAAATTCTCACTTCCAAATATTGGAATCAACTTTACAACGCTATTCAAGCGATTAAAACACGTTTGCAGAATACGCCGAACAGAGATGATTCGATACGTTGGATGTACAGTCATTTACCGGTTGGCTCGATTCAGATGTGGAGTGTTAAATCGGTTGAATTGTTGAAACTCACTTATCCCGACACGTGGCAATCCCTTCTCGAATCCGACCAACTCACACCCAAAGGATGGGTCATCTGCGACGGCCGACAAATTCCCGGATTGAGTATAGAAGCACCGGATTACCGGAACAAGTATGTGCGGGGAAGAAGTAATTACGATAACCTGACAGAGGACACGAAGGGGGGAAGCGATACGTTTACACTCGAAGCGAAGAATCTCCCGAAACATGCACACGGAATTGATATGACATCGGCTGATATTCGTGCATCATTCCCTCACTCGCACGCAATTTACGGTGGAGAACACCAACACTATTTCTTTGGTATGCAAGTTGGTAATGCAAAAGCCGGAGGAAGTTATGATAATGCGGTAGGTAGTTATGATGATAACGGGGCTTACCGATATTATCGAAGAACTTCACCGGATTACATTGCGGCTGATATTAACAGCGGTGGTAACGGTTTAACTCCGGGTGCGGCACCGGGTCAAGGTAGGCATCACCAACATCGAATCGGTACTGTACCGTATGAAAAAGGATGGACACCCGAAAATGCTTCGACAAACAGACAAGCCACAATCAAATTCGAATCGAGCATAGGTTTCAAAAGTGGTGACATATTGTACACAAAAATTCCGGGTGGAAGTGGGTGGTATTCATGGAAATACACAAACAATGTGCCTGTCGAACATCTTCCGTCATATTGCGATGTGTTTTATATCATGAAATACAAGAACAACTAATATTCGACTGTATTCGTAACAAAAATCCCGGTTTGCGACCGGGATTTTTGTTTGTGCAACTCGATACGATTTGTGTGTGAGACTACATGTTTTTGTATTTCATGATGTAGAAAATCTTTTTGTGAAGCGGCACAATATTAAGAACTGATTGTACCGAAGTTGTTTTATTCGCTATGTCTCCGGTTGTATTACCAACGGTATTCGGTTTCATCACAAACGAAACATCACTGTTAAGTTTATCTATCGAGAAACTTGTATCTCCCGAAATGTAACCGTAATTTGGAGAAGCGTTTTTCTGCGGGAACAACTTGTCATGGCGTCGTCCTGACTTATTGTTACCCGTACCTTCCCATGCAATTTTCAAACCTAAACCGGATGTAGAAGTTTTGGTAACTGTGTGACTATGCGGAATCGAGATATTTCCTCGAATATAGTTTTTGAACTCATGCGTGTGGGATGGCAAATCCTGCACAGAAATACGTACCGTATCTGAACCGTATTTTACATTGGTATTATCTGTTGTCGCACCTTTCGAAACACCCCGAACAAACACGTCCGAATAATCCGGTGCTTCTATACTCAATCCGGGAATTTGTCGGCCGTCGCAGATGACCCATCCTTTGGGTGTGAGTTGGTCGGATTCGAGAAGGGATTGCCGGCAATCCCAATTTTCCGACAATGGTACAACCGATTCAGATGTGGATGCGAATGTGTATTATGTGAATCATTTCGAAACGATAAATACAGAAAGCGATATTTTGTCATGACTGATAAAACGATACAGATAACATATCCTACCGTTGTTTATCTCCGGTTGCTGTTCGAAAACTTCAACATGGAACTTTTGAAACTGACATTCCTGAAATGTATCGGTTTCACATTCTATTATTCATTTTCGATAGACGGACAGAATTGGAGCAATCCTCAACCGAAAGAAAAATTTGTCATACCGGATAACGTAAGGGAATCGTACATTGCAATTTGGATGATACCCGTAAATTTCAATGCACCGATGAACGCTTACACATTGTATGTGAAAGAGAATGTCGATGCAACGGAAACAGTTGCAGAAATTTCCGGTATTGAATACAACGGTACGCAGTTAAACATTTTCAAACCGGATGATGTCCGGTATGAATCGCTTACATCAGTCATCAACAATTATCCGCTTTGGAATTTTTACGACAATCAGGAAGTTACTGTACATCGTTGGCTCGAACAGTGTAATGCTGTAAATGAGATGTACGGACATACCGTCATTTATTTCAAAACGGAACCTGTCGAAAGTGAAACGGTTCATACATTCGCAAATCATGTAGTGCGTAATGTCGTTTCGATTAAACGTATCAAAATCAACATACCCAACAACAACTTACCGCATGACCGCTCTGCATATACGGATTGGGATTACATGTTGCAAGATGAGTTTGTTGTGCATATCATAAACGACAAATTCCGGTTGGCGTTTGGAGAAGACAAAGTACCTCTTGCAAAGGATTATTTGTTTCTTCCGCTCAACAACAAACTGTATCGAGTTTCGTCCGTCCAGCCAAACAATGGACTTATGGGTAAAGTTGGATGGTGGGAAGTGTTCTTGTCGAAATACGAAGAGGATGAATGTGTTATAATGTCAGATGACATTCGACAAGCTGCCGGTTTTACTGACTTCGACAAAGCAATCAATGCAGTAGATGAAAATGTCGGTGCAAACGATGAAGTTCTCGAAGATGAAGAACTCAAACGCATTCTCGAAGAAACACAGACATACATTGACGAACGAGAAATGTCGGCTGAAACCGTAAATGCTTCGGCCACAGATGAAAAGAAAGAAGCAACCCAATGGTTCACCAACAAAAATTATGATTCGACATTTCTGGTTGATAACAAAGAAACGGAGAAACAACGAGAAATGATACATAAGCGTATGCAGATTGTATCGGTCAATCCGTCGGAAAATTCATTTCCTGTTCAAATGTACAATTGTCAGACAGTCGATAAACGTACAATCGGAATGGTTTATGATTTGAAAGACTACACATCTGTATCGAAAAATAATCGTTGGTTGAATGATTTGAGATTTGGTTTCAATTTCGTTGTGCAGTCATACTTCACGGGAGAACTGTTCGATTTCGTTGATGTCGGTAATAGTCCGGTTTTCACAGTACAGATTTCTCGTTCAAAGTTAGAAATAGTAGTGCATCCGTTTCAGCAAGTTATACCTGTTGAATACAAATTCGAGAAGATGACATTTTACCGTTTCGAATTGAGTATGAAAAATGCACAGTTGGCGGTAAAAGTTTTCACGATTGAGAATAAAAACAAAACTCTCGATTTTCAAGACATTTATATACTTCAAGATATTGTGACTTCCACAATGGTATTGGAAAAGATGTATTTGTTCGGCGGTCCGTATCTCACGAACGACCTATATTTGTTCTGTGAAAACAAACCGATTCTCAAAGATAATTGCAACCCCATACTTGTAATGAATAAGTTTACAGACTAATGAACGAATGGCAACATATCGAAAGTGCTGATGTCGTAGATGCGGCTTCATCCAGTTCGACTGACGTTATCGATACGGAAGCAACTCCTGTATTCGATAATCCGTTGGATGAACCGGATTCTCCGTCTTCTGACGATTACGGTGAAGTGCTCCAATTAACGGAGTACAATGATGGTATGCTTGCAACCAATAACAATTCGTATGGTGTTGTTGCAGAGTATCGAGATATTGATGTAGATACTGTCGATAAACAGTACCAAATACAAGCGAAAAATTTTGTCGGTAAGATAACGAAATTCATCATCGAATTGGGTGATGTTGAACTTACCGACCAACATAAATCATATCTTCGAGATGTCGGCAAATTGCAGGTAGCGAATCTTGCCGATATGCTTGCGGTTGTGGAGATGAATAAATCGATGATTCGAAACATTGCTCGTCGTGTCAATGCAACACAAGCCGAAGATTACATGTTGATTCAAACATACAATCAGTTGTTGAATCAACACATGAAGTTGTGCAAAGAGTTACAACAAACATACAAGAACATTCCGGCTACATTGAAAAAGATGAAAGCCGATGTAATGCTCGACGCAGCTCAACAAGTTCAAGCCGAAGAACAACAAGTCGATGAAACAAAGGTAGTTACGGAAAACTTCGGAGAAACACAGTTCAATTCCGGTAAGCATTTGTTGCGCAAACTCCGTGAAGAAGTAGAACGTAAATCACGAGAAGCATCGACACAAACCGAACAGAATCAGGAAACTCAATTCATCTCATAGTTTTCGATTCCATATCGAAAATGGTGAACCAAAGTTTGCCGGATAAATACTATACAGAATAATCATCAACAATCTTAAAAATCACGAAAGATATGGATTTGAAACTTTTGGAGATTGCAGGCAAACAAGCGGGTATCTACTTTATCGTAACAGATAATTCCGCTGTTCCGGCAGCAATTACGACATCGAATCTGCGTCTTGTCCCCATTAACTCACCGAAAGGCCCGGTTAATACAGTAGTCGTGTTTCAGTCCGGGGACACTGCATCATTCGAAAACGTATTCGGCAAGTCCACTCGTCAAATGGAGCGGAAAGGCAACCAGTCATTGAAGACTGCTTTGAAGTGTCTCGAAGCTGGTCCGGTGGCAGTTATCAACTTGCGTTCGTTCGACGATGAACAGGACAAAACACAGATTCGCGCATTTTCTGCAAATTCAGAAAAGGGCGAAACCCAACTTGTTCCGTACACTCGTTTGTACAACACGAATCAGTTGTGGACTGTTACGCCGAAATACATGGCGAATTTGCTGACGCAAAAACATTTGTTGAACATCGGTAACATCGGTACTTCCGATATTTCCGTGTTCATCGTAGTATCAACACATGTAGATTCTGTTACGTCAGAAGGTGATAATACCCTCGGCAAAACAGAACTCGAAATCGAAGAATATCCGGCACTCAATCCGGAAATGCTTCTGAAAGACACGTTTGTCGATGTGTATGTGTTCAACAACACATTCAATGTCGCCGATGTAACAACGAACAAGTACTACGGTCAGTTCTTCGATACTGACGGTAATGTGGATTTGTCTCGTTTGGAGGAACTTTCAGAGATTTCAGAAGCTGGTTTCAACCGCAGGTTTACCGGTTCACTCATTCCCAATCTGACATCAGAAAGCGGTGAATCGATTTCAATCGATACCGTTATCAATCAGGCATATTCTGAAACCGGATTGGTTGCGTTTATCAACGATGAAGTGTTGGAATCAGATGACCTCAACACTATCGATTTCGACGGTTCTACGTTCTATGACGAAGAGGGCAATCGTCTCGAAAGTGCATCAGAAACAATGCTTTCACACGTTGCGCCTGCACAAATCCACAAGACATTCGTTGCGTTCCCTCCCACCAGCGATATGGTGAAAGTTATCGAAGACCAAGAAGTTATCTTCGAAACTGAACGTTACCAGAACAATGACGGTACTTTGGACGAAACATCGTTTATCGGTGTATTCGAACAGGGTGTGCGTGTGGGCGACCGGATTAAGGGTATCAACGGTTCTGTCGTTGAGGTAACGGGAATCGAAATCATCGAATCGAACGTACCTGCACCCGACCCCGAAGGGCCGAAACAGAACTATAAAGTAACGCTGAAATCATCTCTCAACGGTTCATACACTGTAACCGCCAATGGTAATCCGGTTGTTTCCGGTAACACATACGAAGAGGGTTCGATGATGACCGTTAAGGCAGAAGCGAATGAAAACTTCAAACTCGGCAAAATCAGCGTGAACGGTAAAGCACTTCCCGAAGGTGTTACAACCTTTACACTTACGGGTGAGAGCGTAATCGAAGTTCTGTTTGCTGAAATCACATACAAAGTTCTCATTGCAACACCGGAAAACGGTACTGTTACCGTTTCGTCTTCGAAAGGAGAAGTTGAAAATAATGATGACGTTCAGAAAGGTACGGAACTGACAATCGTTCCGAATCCGGCAGAGGGTTATCAAATCGGTACTGTCAAAGCAAACGACATCGAACTGAAAGGACCGGAATACAAAGGTGTTGTTCGTGAAGACACCAACATCGAAGTAACATTCATTCCGAAGAAATACACGGTTTACGTAACTGAACCGGAAAACGGTACGTTCTCATTGGCTGATGCCGATGGTGAAACGATTGCTCCCAATACGGCTGTCGATTACAATTCGATTGTAGTCATCAATCCGGTACCGGCAGAGCATTACGAAACTGACCAAATCATCGTGGATGGAACTCCGCTCGATGAGGGTATCTCGCAGTTCGTCGTACCGGCAAAGGATGTGGTTGTATCTGTTTCGTTCAAAAAGAAACAGTACAAAGTTGAGTTCTCTGATGTTGCAATCGGCGGCAGCTTTGTTGTGAAGAACGGACAAAGCCAGCTTTCGTCAGGTGCTCTTGTCGATGCACTTACGGAAATCACAATCGAAGCAACTCCGGAAGAAAACATGCAAGTAGATAAGATTACCGTAAATGATGCAGACATCGAAAGTAGTTCGTTCTCACTTGTCGGCGATTCCGTGGTAAAAGTGACGTTCTCGAAGATTATGCACGTTGTATCGAAAGTCAATCCGTCAAACGGCGAATTTACGGTAGAGACTTCCGAGGGTACTCCGGTTGTTTCCGGAACAGCCATCGCACAAGGTACGGAACTGTTTGTAGTTACAACTCCGGCAGCTCACTACCGTCTCAAACAAGTATTGGTAAATGATACTCCTCTCGAAGCGGAAGAATCACAATACAGGTTTGTCGTTGACGAACCGAAAAAGGTTGAGGTAATCTTCGAACCGATTTTGTGGGAAGTCACCGTGACCAAAGAAGAAGAACAAGTAGATGTGGAAATCCAAACTCTCGCAGGTGAAAAAGTCGATGACCTTTCGAAAGTCATGGACGGTACGACTTTGAAAGTCGTTGCAACTGCAAAGACGGGTTATCATATCACTGACATCAAAGCTAACCAAACCAGCATTCTTTCGACGAAAGTCTTCAACGTAACCGGAGCAACAACGGTAGAAGTAGTTACCGAAATCAACAAATATCGTGTGACTATCAACCAGCCGGAAAACGGTACAATCACTGTCAAGAACGGACAAACTCCGGTTTCGACAGGTGAAGAAGTCGAACATGGTACGGTTCTCACAGCCGAACTTGCACCGGAAACAGGTTATCACAAAGTATCATTTACCGCAAACAGTGTGAAAGTAACCGGAAATGTTACGGTTACGGAAGCTGTGACATTCGCGGCTGTTGTTGAAATCGACAAACACACGGTTACGTTTGTTCAACCCGACCATGCTACTCTCACCGTGAAAAACGGTGAAGTACCGGTTACGTCGGGTGAACAAGTCGATTATGGTACGGTTCTGACAATCGAAGCAGTTGCGGCTGAACATTACAACGTAACAAAAGTTTCAGTGAACAGCGAGGAACAATCCGGTTCTCCCATTACCGTAACCGTAACGGAAGACATCACCGCAATCGATGTGAAAACGGCTATCAAACAATACACCGTTACCTATGAGCAACCGGAAAATGCGAAACTTGCAGTGACGAAAACAGGCGGTATCGCAGTTCCCACGGGTTCAAAGGTTGATGCACTTACGGAACTCATCGTTACTCTCACACTAAATGAGGGTTACGAAAAGAAATCTGTTAAGGCAAATAACGTTGAAATCGAGAACAACCGTTTTGTAGTCGATAAAAACTCTACTGTTGTCGCAGAAGTTTCGATTAAGAAATTCACGGTAACAGTCGAACAACCTGCAAACGGTACAATCACAGCAAATCATACCGGTACTGTCGATTGGGGTACGGAAGTAACTGTAACAGCAGAAGCCGCAGATTATTACGAACTGAAAACGTTTACCGACAACGGAGAAGACAAACTTGCTTCGAAAGACAGCTACGTTTTCACTGTGAAAGAAAACCATACTTTGACTGGAACAACGGAGAAAATCATGTACACTCTTTCATACGAAGAACCCGAAAACGGTACTCTCGATGTGAAAGTGAATGACCAACCCCACACTTCCGGTGAAGAAATCTGGGCCGGTGATACCGTAACTGCAACGGCAACACCGAATGAGAACTACACTCTCGAATCGTTGAAGTACAACCAAACCTCAATCACAAGTGGTTCGCAGTTCAAGATTACGGAAAACACCAGCGTTGTTGCGGTTTTCGCTCCTATCATGCGCACGGTAACGAAAAACCCGGCTACCGGTGGTTCGTATCAAGTAAAACAGGGTGTTGATTTCACGACGGATGTATCTGACAGCATCATGCAGGGAACGACGATTAAAATCGTTCCGAGTGCGGAAAAGTACTATCAGTTGAAATCCGTTAAAGTAAACAGCACTCCGCTCGAAAGTCCTTACACATATCTCGTTGCAAGCGAGAATGTGACGATAGACGTTGAGTTCGAGAAGATTCGATATACTGTAACATACACGGCAGATGCCGGAAACGGTAACAGTGTGAATGTCAAGAACGGTTTAACTCCGGTTGCTTCCGGCACGGAAGTAGATGCTGGTACAGTTGTAACGGTCGAGACAGTAGTTGCAGAAAACTATGAACTTACCGAACTCACGGCAAACGAAACCGATATTCTTTCGACCAAAGAATATAAGGTCGAACAGAACACTACAATCGAAGCTACGTTCACTAAACCGCAGTTGGCAGTGACATACGTTACAACCGGATTGCAAGGTACGTTGAGTGTGACCCGTGTAAGCGACCATTCAGCTATCGATTCCGGTGATACCGTTGCGAAAGGTGAGCAAATCAAACTCGAATACACACCCGCTGCGGACGAAGTGTTTACGAAGTTTGTAGTTTCAACTCCGGCATCGACACTGAAAGCTGTTCGAAAGAGTGCACGCGCAGCCGACACAACAGAAGATTACATGGATAATCCGGCAACCGTAACCGTCACCAAACAAATTTCTGCGATTACCGTAGAAACTTCGAAAAAGCAAGCTACCGTGAATTACAGTAGCACGCTGGGTGAAGACTACAAAGTAGAAGTGTACGATTACACAGGTGATTCGAAAGGTTCGCTGATTACTTCCGGTTCGAAAGTCGATTACGGTAAGCAAATCAAGTTGGTAGTAACCAAAGTTTTGGATTCAACCGAAGTTGAACCGGAAAATGTATCGGTTACAATCCAGAAAGATGCAGCTGAAGCTGAACCGTTTGTTTACGGGACATCTTACACTGTAACAGATGCTTCGACAATAACATTTGTAGTATCTCCGAAAGCATAATCCGCTGATTGATGTATGGTGCGGTCGAACAAAGACCGCACCACTACATCTTTCAATTTTGAAATTTGCTTAAACGGATAAATATTGCAAATAAAAGGACTCACGAAAAACTTAAAAACATTTTTCAAATGGCAACGACATACACAAAAGTACGGTACAAGTGTTCAGGCCCGGTAGATTTCGAAACTGTTTTCGGAAAAGTTACTGCGGTTAAAACGATGCCGTTTACGTCGTCCGGGAAAGTAAAACCGTTCGACATGTCATCATACAAAGTACGCGAAGACCAATTCTGCAACGGTACTGCATCACGTCAGAATGAAATTCTCGATGTTCTTTTGCAGCCCGGTATCGTTAAGGGTATGAAGGGTGTGGACGGTCTTCGATATGTGATTGACGGTTTCAAATCGTTTGTCGAGGGTGGTTACAAATCACAGTTCGGCCAGTTCGTTTACAATCTGGACGAAAAGAATGTGTTTGTTCGCGCAATCGTAAACGAACCGTTCATCGAAGATTTGGAGAAATCGACGAACCCGTTGTTCAAGGAAACTCCCAGCGGTATCTTCGATTTCAAGTATCTGGCGAAAGGTGGTAACGAACAGTTCTCGACCGTTTTCCTCACGAAAGGTACTGTCGGACAGGATATGTGTTTCTACTTCGGCCCGGGTATCACCAAAGGAAACGATACAGAAGTTCCCGCAGGTTATGTGGCTAACGTTTTCTACAACAAGACATATCCTTTCGACGTTGTAGCGAACGAGACAGGTTACATTTCTGGTGCTGACGGTCTCGAATCTTACGTGGATGATGATGACCGTTTGTACATGGAGAAATTCCGCTGGAATCCCATTATCAAAATCGGTGCCGGTTATACCATTTACGGTAACTGGACGGGACAACTCAAAGAAACGCGACAATCACAGATACAAAACTCTGAATTGTTGTGCTACATCAAATCGTCCCTGTATCAGATTGCACAAACCGAGAACTTCAAAAAAGCACTGTACAAAGATTACTTGCGTACTGAAACGGAATGTACCGAATTTTTGAACGGTTTGGTAAATGCCGGAGCAATCCAATCGGGATTCGTTTGTCAGTGCAATGCTGAAAACAACACCGAAGACATCCAACGCAAACATATCAAATTAGTACACATCGAGTACTCTCCGGTTGATTGTCTCGACAAGATTGTTTTCGATTTGAACATTAACTAATTTATCTCAACAATGAGAAGTTACACGGACACAATAAATTCCAACGCTACACGTCGTGACGAAATCATCAACGATTTCGTCACGGCAAGTGGCATGGAAAGAAATGCCGTGATTCGTATGTTCGAATCATATCAGGCATTCGGCAATAATTTGGAACAAATCAAAGACAAATTCGATAATATGATAAGTCCGGTAACATCAAATCCGTTGGCAATTTTTAATGATGACAGTACAGTTTTCGACGACAATTCGTTTAACACGAAAGTCGGTAATGCTGTAACGGAGTTCGCGCGTGAAAATCCGTATGATGTTGTCGGGTTGCTGAATATCATCGCAAATGCTCTGCGAGTGAAAAATCCTGAATTTTCTCCGGTTTTCGACAAATTGGAAATCTGCACAGACATTCCGGAAATTTCATCGTATGCTAAATTGGAGCACTCATCTCTGAATGAGAATGAAAATATCGGTGGTACGGTGGAATTGTATAGCACGTTGAAAGATGTGCTTGCAAAGAATAATAAACGGTTTGGTGTTTCTTATCACATCGAAAACGTCTATACGGAAATCTGGAACTACCTCAATGACGAAATCGAACGTCTCACGACACAGAAAAACATCAATTCTGTTTCCGAAGACTTCAAGCGTTCGTTGGTTGATTCTCTCGTTCGAAATTCGGTCAATCCGATGTACAAACAAGCGGATTACATCAAGCGTGCATGTCCCGACATTCAAGGACTTGTATTCGATATGATGATGTTTTTCGATTGCTGGGTGAAAGCACAAGACATGCGAGTTTTCACCATGATTGATTCGAAAATTTACCGGGGTTACATTCAAGCACGCGACAATTTGTTCATGTCGATTTCATCATCTGCGAAAAATTCCGTTGTAGTTGTATCGGATTCTGATGAATTTCGTGATTGGGAAGAAAACACGTTCGAACCGAATCCGTACATTGCACAAGCATTTAGGCAAAACACAGTGGAAATGCTTAACGTGGCTGATTCGCTCGTTGTAATCAAAGCGGTACAAAATGAGTTCAACCTCAACATTCGACCTCTTATCGATGCGTTCTTCACCAAAGCATCGAATTTGTTAGGACGTGCAGAACATATCATTTACGAACTTCGAAAAATTTCGATGTACAAGTAAATGATACATAATGTAAGAAGTAAAAAATAAAAATTTTCAGAGATATGGCAAACATGGCATTTCCGCACGTGACCAATTCGACTGCCGCCGCCAACATGTACGAACCTGTTGTACCGTCGAATTTTCTCGGTACGTTCGTGTTGATGGGGTCGTTGAAAGAGGCTCTGGGCGATTACACGTTTCTTTCGGAATACATAAAGTCAATCAGTGGAATGTTTATCGAAAAATCCGCTAACACAATCGAAGCCGGATTTCAAACAGTAAAGTTCCGTTATGACAGCAACGAAAAGGAAACGTACTACGAGATTGAAGTTGCATTCCACAACTTCCTCGACAATGACAACCGGATGCTTGTGTACAATGCACTTGCTGCGTGGTCACGACAAAAGTACAACCCGCTTACCGGCGAAAAGACACTGAAAAAGCATTACGCCAATGCTTGTTTGGTCGGTGAAAAATTCCAGCGCGACGGTACGATTTTTTGGCGTCGAATCGCTCACAACATGTTCCCGATGTCAGACTTGACTGACCAAAGCGGTGATTATTCGGCACACGACATGCAGGAAATTACCGTTACCTTCAATGCGGATTACGTTTCCGACGTAACGAATGACCCTCGATTGGCTGGTGACACTTTCTAACACATAGTTCCTACACATTTAGGTTCGAATCTAATTCGAGAGTAAGAGCGTAACTACGGTTACGCTCTTTTCTGTGTTTGTACATCACCTTAAACTACTCAAAATGATTACAAAACTTGATTCACTCAATGACATAGCGAATGAATTTGGCGTGCCATTAAGTCAAGCCGGAAATATTTCGTATTATTACAACAACAAAAACCCATACTCTACGGTTCAACCAGTTATGGCCGGAGGAAGAATAACGGATTGGATAGGGTATGACCATAACGCAGTTTATATTCCTCCTGACCCGACACCAAATGACCCAAATAGAAACCAACCGGGTTTTGTGAAATGTTGGTTCGAACCGTTAAACCCAAACACAAGAACAGTTTTGCGATTCTTTTTCACAACTCCAAATATTCCAACATTGATTCATAAAGTAATTTATAATAATGGAACCGTAGAGGATACATCTTTACCTAATTTAATGTTTGTTAGACAGATTCGACTATACGGGCCGAAAAATACTACGGAATACCAACAAATGCTTTTTACCACACCTGTTATTGCCAAATATAACACGGATACTGAATACATGATTAAAGCTACCGGAACAGAATATGTTTATCATGTTGATTGCAAACCAATAAATCAAGGAAATTTCATAGCAAAAGATATTCTCGATGTTGATTGCACAAAAGTATCAGTGTATTTTGATGGTAGATGTAATTCATTGTATCCTGACCAAATTAACAAAATCTATATGCCGCAACGTATAGCACATACACTTCCCCACCCATGATTGATATACAATATAATAAATAAAGTGTTTCTCGAAAGAAACACTTTATCCATATCAATAACGGTATAAGTTTACCATTCCTCATCCGATAACACACTTTCTTCGTCACCGAAATTCAAATCTTCTCCGTTGTCTTCTGATGCAGGTTCTTCCTCACTACCTTCGATTTCTTTTGGTGTGCCGTCTGCATTGAATCCGAGAGACAGATTTTCTTCTCTACGGGCAATTTCCATAGATTCAAGTTGTTCCGGTGTGAAGTCGAGATAATTTTTCATAATCCACGAAATCGGAATAGCTTTACGGGTAGTGCCGTTTGCATCTTCCATTTCACCGAACTGTGCGAGGTTTGTGCAGATTTCGATTTTCTTGTTGAGCAACTCTAATTCTCCCAACTTATCGTATTCGTTGAAAGCAACCCAATTTATCTGTATCGAATCGAGCAATGACAAGTCTATACCGATTTCGATTTCTTGAAGCGTTAATTGGATAGTGATAAGTTTGAGAAACATTTCAGACATCGCATCCCGTATCGTCTCAATCATTTTCGAGAAATTCAACTCGATTTTACGCAAGTTTGTTACATCAATAAATCCCCATGTATCGCTCGCGTTCGGGTCAATACGGTCATACGGTATATCGGTGAATTTCCAATAATATTTTTCCCAATACTGCAATGAATCGACCTCTGTAAGGTCAGGGCCTTGTGTATTTACCTCTTCTATTTCGGGAGAACCGCTTGCCGCTGTTTCAGCCGTGTAAAACTCTCTGTAACCAATTGAGTTAGGACGACCGTTAAACTTAACTTGTCCAGTTGTATCATCGAACGCAAACGAGTTAGCGAATTTCTCTTTTGCTGTACTCAATTTGTTCAACGCTTCCGAACGAGATACATCACCCATGTTGAATTTGATGTGCAAACGAACTTGTGATTTAACGGCAAACCACAATATTTTCGATGTCTGCATTGAACGCATGATGTTGAACGGTCTTTTCAACTGGTCCACGTATGAAACATAACCGTAATCATACGGATTCCATTCGATTAGAATGACTTGGTTTTCGTGCAAGACACGTTCACGTGTTCCGTCGATAATCGGTCTCTGAACGTAATACACAAGTCCGTCTTTTTTGTATTTCATCAGAGAAGCCGGGTCAATCGGAATCACACCGATAATGTTTTTCGGATTCTTTAAGTTGTCATACAGAATTTCGAAAGCAAGTTTGCCACACACAAGATATTCTCGAATCTTTTCGAGCAAACCGTTTTTCTTCAAATCACAGAACTGCCATAATTTCGGATAAAACACTTCATCCAAATATGTCTGTATTTTTTCGGCAACATTCTTTTTGTCTTCCGGAATCAATGTCATGTTAATAACAGGGAAAACCGGATATTTGTTGGTTTTGAGCTGCGTTGTTACACATTCATTCGATACGATGTTTACAGCTTTTTTGATTTCTTGATTTTCTGCAAACACTAACAAATCATTTCGATAGTTGATGTTTGTAAGCGGAGAATAACCGTATGTGTTGTTGAAACGAATATCTGGATTGAAAACGGTATTTGATGAGTTCTGAAAATATATCGGGTCATTCGGTACCGCTTCCGCTTTGTTCAAAACCGATTTGTTATTAGCTAATTTGTCTGCGGTGTTAGCGTACAAGATTTTTTTCGAAACATTTTTTTCCACGTTTCGTGTAGCCAACATTGCAATACCTGTCGTAAGTTTCATATCGAAATTATGTTATTGTCACTTATTACAATATGTATCACTGTAATTTCTTCATCGAAAACTTGTTTGTACAAAAATTTTGTTGTATATTTGTATATGCAAAATAGGCAAATTATGTTATGAGTACAAAAGTATATCTCGAACAAAATGTGTATGAAGCTGCCCGCGAACGTATGAGAGTAGCATTTACAGAATTTGACCGTGTATGCGTGTCATTTTCGAATGGTAAAGATTCTGGGGTCATGTTAAATCTTGCAATTGATGTGGCTCGTGAATTAGGGAAGTTACCGGTTCATGCACTTTATATCGATATGGAAGCGCAATACCAGAAAGCAATCGAATTTACTCATCGAATGTTTTTGCGTGATGAAGTAGTTGGATGGTGGGTTTGTTTGCCAATACATCTTCGAAATGCTGTGTCACAAATAAAACCGTATTGGTTGTGTTGGGACAAAGAATGTCAAGATGCGTGGGTTAGGGATTATCCGGAAAACAAATATGTAATAACAGATGAAAAATATTTTCCGTTTTTCCGACGTGGTATGGAATTCGAAGAATTTGTTCCCGCTTTTGCTGAATGGTTTTCAGAAGGAAAACGTACTGCATGTATGGTTGGTATTCGTTCAGACGAATCACTGAATCGTTTTCGAACAATACGTGATGTACGGAAAATAACATATAAAAATTATCAGTACACAACCAAACTGTTTCCAGATGATGAAACAAAACAAATCTACAATTTTTATCCGTTGTATGATTGGACGGTAAAAGATATTTGGATTTGTAACGGTAAGAACAATTACGATTACAATAAAATTTATGATATTATGCACATAGCGGGTGTTCCTCTTTCGAAACAACGTTTGTGCCAACCTTATGGAGACGACCAACGACAAGGTTTGTACTTGTTCAAAATGCTCGAACCAATGACATGGGCAAAAGTAGTTAATCGTGTTGAGGGAGCAAATTTTGGTAATCGTTATACAGAGAATGACAGGACTACTCTTGGTAATTACAAAGTAAATCTTCCCGAAAACCATACTTACGAATCTTACGCAAAATTTTTGTTATCAACGATGCCTCCACACGCTACCAAACATTATACTACAATAGTGAACAAGTTTATAAAATGGTGGCATAAACAAGGATGTGACAAAATACCTGATTCATACAAAGAATGGACATACGAACATTATACAAAATTGTGTTCTACTTACAAACATTCTACGCCATTTATTTTCGATAAGGAACTGAAAGATGATTTCAATACTCAATTCGAAAAACACATGCAACGTATGGAGATGTTGAGGAAAATTCCAACATGGCAACGGATTTGTAAAACGTTGTTAAAAAATGATTATTGGGGAAAAGGTTTAGGTTTTTCTCAAACAACAAGAGAACTCGAAAAACAAATACAGATAATAACATCACAAATAAATTAACATGTTAGAAAACATTCTCAAAAATGATATTTCTTTCGAAGAAAAGGTGGAAATGTTTAACCAAATCACACAAGAACTTTATGATTGGTTGGGTTTGGATGCACCGTGTCTGAATACGCAACTTGTACCAGCTTCGAAAGTAAGGGGAAATGATTACAACCCAAATGTTGTTGCACCACCGGAAATGCGTTTGCTTCGTCTTTCTATGCTCAAAGACGGTATAACCATGCCTGTTGTGGTTTGTGATTCACCGGAAATCAAAGATTTTCCGTACATTGTTGTAGATGGATTTCACCGTACAACAACTGTACAACATGACAAAGAAATCAATGCAAAAATGCACGGTTACGTTCCTGTTTCTCGATTAAACAAATCAATCGAAGACCGTATTACATCTACTGTTAGGCATAATATCGCACGAGGTACGCATCAAGTAGAATTATCGGCAAAACTTATTGTGGCATTACGGAAACATAACTGGACCGATAAACGTATTGGCGAAGAACTCGGTATGGATGCAGATGAAGTGCTTCGATTGAAACAAATAACTGGTCTTGCCGAAGCATTTAAGGATGAAGAATTTTCGAAAAGTTGGATTTGATTATGTCTGCTCCACTTACGTTAGAACAAGTAATAATGTCAATACGTGACATTTATGGTGATGATTGCGCAGATTTCTCGAAAGCTGTTTACAACGGTTATCATAATAAAATGACAGGTGTTATCTGCAATAAATGCGGAAAAGAATATGTTTTCGTTCCGTGTAATTTGTTTTACGGAAAAAGAACGAAAAAATGTTTCTGTGGTCATTGTCTGAAAGAAGAAAATTTACAGAAATCACGCACAAAACCAGAAGATTTCTTGAAACGTGCAAAAGAAATTCACGGAGAAAACAAATTCACTTACCACATGGAAACATGGGTAGATTTTGGAACTCCTATAAAAATAACGTGTAATGATTGCGGTTATGAATTTATGTCCACACCAACCGGACACTTATCAAGCGGTGGATGCAGAAAATGTGCAGACAAACAAAATTCCAAACGTCTTTCGTATGATGCAGAAACAGCATTACAGAAAATGAAAGAATCTGTACATGATGTGGATTATGATTATTCGAAAGTAATTGAGACGTTTAGTAGCATGAAGCATCCGGTTACTATAATCTGCCCAACACATGGACCGTTTCAACAAACACCACAAGACCATTGTTCTGGTCGCGGATGCCCTATTTGTGGTAGAGAAAAAACAGATGCAAAACGAATAAAGACGTGGGACAAAGTTTTCGAAAAAATATTAAAAGTTCACGGAAACAAATATGATTATTCGAAAGTTAAATACATTAACACAAAAACGAACATAGAAATTGTGTGTCCGGAACATGGTTCTTTCTTCACTACACCAGATAATCATATCATGAAAAAGAGTGGTTGCCCGGTATGTGCACGGATAACTAACGGTTTGAAACGAAGAATAACATTTGAAAAATGTGTAGAAAATTTTCGAAAAGTTCATGGAGATAAGTATGAATACGTGAAAGAATCATGGATTGATTACAAACACGATATAACCATATTATGTCCGGAACATGGTGCTTTTAAGATGAAGCCAAACAATCATTACAACGGTCAAGAATGTCCTAAATGTTTTGCGAATGTTTCGAAACAAGAAATGTCATTGCGTGATTTCATTTCAAGTTTGGAGATTGAAATTTCGACATCAGAACGGAAAATAGTTCCCGGATATGAACTGGATATATTCATACCAAATCTCAACATAGCAATAGAATACAACGGTGTGTATTGGCATTCTGATAAGAAAATCGACAAAGAGTATCACATAACAAAAACAACGGAATGTGAAAAACACGGAATAAGTTTGATTCACATTTTCGAAGATGAATGGAGATTCGAAAGAATAACAACCGAAAATTATTTGAGAAATGTGTTATATTCTTGTGATGTTCCGGAAACGTTTGCGAATGAATTAAAATTTGACCGTTGTAAACCGGAACCGTTATTGTGGAATAAGTTGAGATTGATAGGTTATAATGAATACGACACACCAATAAATTATTGGTGTGTTGTAAACGAAAGACGTGTGAGAGATGAAATGTCAATTCACGAACTGAATCCGAACATACCAATAATTTGGGATTGCGGACAAAAAGTATTTCACAAATAAAAATGAAAAACCCCGGATAAAATCCGGGGTTTTTCTTTTAGATTGTTTCGAAAGATTAAATCCAATCGAAACCGTTCTTTGCAACGAACGTGAAGTAGTTGAGTTCGGGATAGAAACCGATGTCTGCGATAGCGAAGCGAGACCAAACCCGAATCTTCTCCGCCATTGTTTGCTCGGCAACTATCTGTCGGCTGGCGGCGAGGTCGTAAGCGATAAATTTAGCACCCGGGTCAGTATCGTCACCGTGACGGCCGACAACAATACGCGGGTCGTTGAAAGCGTAACGAGGATTCTTGTAAACCGAGATGGTGTCGTAAATCGTACCGCTGTAAACGATTTCCGGTGAAGTGCTCAATGTCTGCGTGTGCGGACAGGGCGAGAACTTCGCGTTCTTTTTGAGAGTTGCTGCCAACTCACCGCAGAGAACGATGAAGTCCGGGCAAGCGATACGGTTCTGCTGACCGACGAACTCGACGACTTTCAGAACACGGCCATACAGACGGTCTGCGTGCGTCATCTGGTTCTCGTAAGCCGACGAAACGATTGCGTTCTTAATTTTGCCCATCTTCGAACGAACATCGTTACCCAGCATGTCCAGCCATTGATTTTCGTCGAGAATCTCATCGTAACCGATTTCCGTCTTTGCCGGAGCATCGATGTACAGAGAGTAATCGACACCCTGCGAGAGGTAAGCGTTTACGGCGTGTTGAACACCCAGCTTGTAGAGGTGGTCGAGAATCGTTTCCTCCAAAGTTTGAACCAGCTGGTTCTGAACACCGGTATAGAGGTGGGCGATTACGTTCACACCCATTGCGGCCATGTCCTTGATTTGGATGTTCGAGGTATCGGCTTCGATTTCGATACCAACAACTTCCAGCTGCTTGTCCATAGCGACAACGTTCAGCTTGTGTTTCGGGCCTTTCTCCATTTGGGCACGGTTCATGCCACCCAGAGAATTGTTGTTCGATGCGGCCTCTGCAATGTTGGTGCGGATTGCCGAAGCGTAATTCAGGGTAACGTAACCCAGTTCCTCACCGGTAGTGGCAGGCAGAACGTAAACTTTGGCACCGGTTTTTGCGTTGATTTCGTCGATAACGGTTTTTACCGAATACTTGTTGGTTTCAGTGTATGCGTTTGATGCGTAGTCACCCGTCGAAAGAACTTCGACCGTCAGTGCCGGGGCAACCATAGAACGAACGATGAAACGAACTTTCAGAGCCTTACCCTCCGACGATACCAGAACGAGTTCGGTAACAGCACGTTTCAGAGCCTTTGCCTTCACCCATGAGTACTTGAACAAGTCAGCCGACAGTTCGATGTACGAGGGAAGCGATTCGGTGTCGTCGAACGAACCACCACCGTAAATGGTGTCGATGTAGGTCAGGACGATTTTCGGCGTGTCCACAGAAATGGTGGGCAACATATCGAAACCGATGCAGTGCAGAGCGAGGTGGGTCTGCAAACCGAAGATGTACGAGGGAACATCACCCGAACCCGGTTTGTATGCGGGATTCCACATACCGCCGGCTACACGGTTGCCTTCCATAGGATTGGTCACGTTACCCATGCCCACGATATTCGACGGCATCGAAACCGATTCGAACATCTTCACCATGTCGGGAGCGACCCCACGGAAAATGTTTGCATCCTCATTCAGAGGAGAAACACCCATGTTACGTGCAACACGACAACGGTTTGCGAACTGTTCCGAAACCATCTTCAAACGTTCTGCTTTCAGTTGAGCACCGTTAGCACGTTTGGGGTCATCGTAACGTTTGAACTCATCGGCAAAAACCGATTCCATAAGCGGAGCGAGATTCTCGGCTTCCGAAACGTTCAAATGTGTATGCGTGTAAATGGGTTTACGCTTAATTTCAAATGCGTTTGCCATAACTTTTGAATGTTTTTGTGTTAAACGATTTAGATTATGTATGCTATGAATGATGTGTTAAATTCCACATTTAATCCGGTTGGTCTCGATTAGATAAGGCCTGCCAGATATTTTTCACGCATACTTTCGTTGAGGTTTTGCTGACCCTTACCCTGTTGCTGGGTTTTCTGGGACTGCTGACCCTTTTGACCTTGCTGCTTCTGCTGTTGCTGTTGCTGCTGTTGGTCGTCGTCATCTTCCTGTTGCAGTTTTTGCTGTTGGGCCTTTTGCTGCTGTTGCAACTTCTGTTGTTGCTGCTGGTGTTTCTGCTGCAACTGTTGAGCTTGTTTCTTCTGTTGCTCTTTCAGTTGTTGCTGTTGCTTCTTGGCCTTTTCCGCATCTTGTCCGGCAGCCTGCTGTTGCTGTTGAAGATTCTGCTGCTGTTGCTGGTGCATCTTCTTCTGTTGTTCGCGTTCAGCCTGCTGCTGTTGCTGCAACTTCTGTTGCTGTGCTTTCTGCTGCTGTTGCAACTTCTGCTGTTTCGATTGCTGTCCGGCCTGCTGACCTTTGCTTTGTTGCTGTTGCAACTTCTGTTGTTGCTCCTGCAACTTCTGTTGCTGTTGCTTCAACTGTTGCTGCTGTTGAGCAAGTTTCTGCTGCTGTTGCTTCAACTGTTGGCGTTTCTGCTGAATCTTCTGAACCTGCTCTGATTCGAAAAGTTCTGCACCGCCAAAGTCAATATCAACAGTGGGGTCATCACCTGCCGGATTCAAATCGAAATCCTCAACAGGGTCGAGTGTGAAATCTACATCGTCTTCGAAGAGGTCGTCGTTGTCGTCTTCGATAACACAGTCTTCGCAATCTTCTTGATAAATCGGGTCATCCGCGTAATCTACGTCGTCAAAACCCGGATTGTCCAGACCGAAATCGTCAGCGAAAACGTCATCTTCCATGGCCGAAAAGTCTTGCGACTGCATCAGCTCATCATCGAGGATGTTAGTTTCACCCATTGCAATTTCATCGTCAGCGATGTTGTTGCAAATGTAATCTGACATTCCTTTCATACTTTGATTGGTGTTTGTTAAAAATTAAATATTTGTTTTACCAGACAAAATATGGTTTTTAACGTATAGATGCTATTGTGCATCTGCGGACGTATCACCATTTATGTCAGAAGCCTGATTGGTGGACGGTTGTATGTCTTCATTCCGAAGAAATCCGGCGGAACCGTCAAACAAACTTGCTCCTTGTCTTGCTTTCTTTTTCTGGGACTGTAAATTTTCATTGAGATTTTTGAAGAAACAAGCCTTTTCGAACTCCAATGTCTCCGATTCATTCATTTCGAATAAATCTTCTGATTCATCGAGGTCTTCTTGTGCAGCGTCTTTCAGTTCTTCTTCGACATTATCTTCTGAATTGGTTTCAGAATTTTCCAAACGCTGTGTGGTTTCTTGTTCTTCGTCATCTTTCTTGCTTTCGTTCAGATGTTTACCGAACCATGCAAGATATGATTTCTCGTCTTCGTTCCCTCTGTTGCTTATATAGGGTTCGAATGATTCTTCTAATTTCTTAATATCTTTGTCTCGAACGATAAACGAATACCCCAAATCTATTCCGTTTTCGTGTGCTTGTCTGCGGGCCACATCGAAAGATTCGTTCAGTTTGACAAATTCGAGTGTTGCATCACTGAATCCCGGATGATACACGAGGTCGTATGTAACGAGCAATCCCAAACGTGCAGTGAAAGTACCGTTTGTGTTCTTTTCTTCTTTACCGGCGGCACGAGCCGAAATACCCAATTTACCACCAGAACGAATAATTTCCTGTGCTTTCAAACCGTTAGGAGTGTTGAGAATGATAAGACGTCCCATGACGGTTTTAGTTTGGGGCACATACCACACGTCGAGAATTTTATGTGATACGTTGTTGAAATCTACCGCATAACCTTTGGGATGTTCCAGTTCTCCGTACACACCTTTTGCTGAATGCACCATGCGTTTGAAAATTTCAAGTTGCGTGATGTATTCGTCTTCGGTGTAAATCCGGTTGTTGTTGTTCAGAACTTCCAGACAAGCAAAGACACCTTCCAAAATCATTCCTTTGTAAGGTTTGCCTGTTGTGGGGTCGATGATTTCAGAATCCATCTGTTCTTCACTTACTTGTTCCAAAATGGAACCGACCGATTCGAACAGCATGAAATCCATATCTTGTGCGTTATAGCTTTTCATATCAACTTTTGCTTTACTTATTTATTGGGTTTCGTTACCGGATAAATCTTGATGACGACTTTCGAGCGATATATATGTTAGCTATAAAAATATCGATAACACATATTTTATATGATTACAAAACTTGACAAAATTTCTGATATATCGACCGAGTTCGGCACCACATTAGCATCTGCAAAACAAATGTCGTGGTTTTACAACAACAAAAATCCGGATTCACCCGTTCAGCCCGTCATGGGGGGGGGCAAAATAACTGATTGGATAGGTTATGACCACTCCGCTATCAATGACCCGCTAACACAGTGGAGATACTATTACAACTTTGCTAAATTTTTCGATGAAATCCCGAACCCTCCCGGACAATATTCCAGTTTCATACAAGTAAATCATTCCAAAACAGGACCGGCCGCAAGTAATGAAAGACGTGTATTGTATTCAGGGCCGAACATCGCAGACTACACTAAAAACGGATATATTTACATCACAAGTACGAATGTAGATAAAAGTTACATATTTGTACAATGCGATTTTGCGAATTTCTGGGCATCTGTTTCTGAATCGCAAAGAAGATTTACCATAGGTTTCAAGTATTATTTTAATGCGGTCAATAAAAATTTGTTGTTAGGATATAACGTAGCTAATACCAACACTAATTCGTTCGGACTTATAATAGATTCCGGACACAAATACACATTAAATTCGAGAAGTTCTGCAATGTTGGACACGAATGGTCAAATAATGGAAAGTGTTGTCGGAAAACAAATGGTTGCGTTGTTGCATATCAACGGTCGAAGTAACTGTATTATGTCACTTTATGATGTGTCGGCAGATTCGATAGTATCATTCATGATACTGAAAACTATACCGAACATAGTTAGTATAGCATCAAACAAAGTATTCGCTTTGTTAAACAGTAATCAAGATACATCTCTCGCACTTAATTCGGGAAGAATTTACAAGGTAGCTTATGATGACAAGTACATAATAAACAATAAATCACAAGCCTTAGAATGTGCGAGATTGTTTGTCTAAATATACGGAAACAAAACAGCCTTACGAAATCCGTAAGGCTATTTTGTTATCTGACTTCGAGTGTCGTGTTTTGTAAGAATTTCCAGTTACTTCCTTGTCTGTAACCGGAATAATTAACCGTGTTGAGTATTTCGGTATAACCGGTATCGGAAATGTTTTTGATTTGGGTTATGTTGTTCGTTTTGTAGTAAAAACGGACAGTGAATCTAAAACACTTTCGACAAATCTTCACGGGAACAAATATATGCAGTGTTAGTAAACTTGTACTGATTCGGATAACTTCCGTTTCCGTTTACAGTAACGATAAGTTCCGTACGGTTTAGTTTGTTGTTTACATCTTTTACCTTTATCTGTTTGGGATAGAAGTTCGTGTAAACTACGTTGTTTGACATTGTGAATTGGTAGAAATCGTTGTCATCCCGTAATATATTACCGCTAAACACTTGGTCTGCGTACAATCTGGGATTGCCGTTTTGACCGGAAATATCATACGGACGAAGTATGTACTTGTACACACCCCTTTCTACCGGTATGTTCTCATCTCCCGTATATCCCAAAATGTTGGCTGTCTCACTATCAATCAATTCACATCCTCAATTACCCGTCCAACCACTCAACATTTTTCCGTCTTTGTTGTAACGGCTCAACAGTTTTGCAACTATGGGATTATATGTGTGGTCATAACCTATTCAATCCGTTGCTTTTCCGGGAATAACGGGCTGTACCGGAGAGTTGGGATTTTTGTTGATATAGAAATATTTCATGTTACCGGCTTGGGAAAGGGTTTTCCCGAACTCATCACCAATATCTGATAATTCATTAAGTTCCGTTATCATATTGATATACTTTTATAATATCATAATGGGTGCTTCATTGCTATCGACATATTTTGCATGGTCGCGTTCTTTGAAATCCCGCCATGCAAAACGGTTTTGCTCTTTTTGTTTTTCTTCCTTTTCTTTCTTGTCTCGCTCATTTTCAATGCCGTAATAGTGTTGGAAAAAGTATTCGGCTTCTTTCAGGAACGATGTGGAAAATATGTTGTTGCAAGAAAGGAAATATGAAATCGATACATCGGCCATTACAAGGTCATCATGCCCGTATTGATTCGAATAGGTGTCGTTCGGTTGCCGTCCGAAATTCAGATATTGTTCAACGCTATCAAAATGTGTTTCAGACATTCTGTTGGATGAAACGCAATTCTGAAAATACTTTACGGCCGCATTCTTGTTGTAATGATTCCAACGTATTCCATCTTCGTAACCGTTTTTCGATTCTCTTTCGAATTGTGCTATGACGGAATTGTCAAACTTATCGTACTTTTCCGGAAACAGTTTCCGCAAGTTACGGATTTGGTTAAAGAACTCACCGCCGTAATTGTTGTTTTCTACTGCAAAACGAACATGTTCCGGATTAAATTCGAGCATCAAATCCAGACACAAACCGGCAAAATCAGATACAGAAATGTCATTACGATTGTAAACACCAATAGACGTATAGTTTATTGTTTTCGATTCTACATCGTAATTCATCTTCTTAATCTTGATGACGGAATCATCTTGTTCGAGACCTTCACCAATATCCACACCAACAACAAACCAATCATTTCGAATATCATAAGGAACTACTTCTTTTGAAACAAATGAAATCCCATACTTTTCACCGATTGGGTCATTGTGTATAGACCATTTTTCTTGCAACTCCTCTTGTGTGATTCGTAATGATTTCTGGGTTTTCGAATTGAATATGGATTTGAGCTGCGTATCGAACGATAACTCGAAACCCATTTCCCAATACTGAATACCCATGTTGGCGATAGTTTCTTGCTTAAATTTCTCGTCACGTCCGGGAACATCGTACCAATAAATTTTGTACGGTACGAATGTGTTTTTCTTATTGACTGCATCGGACCACAAACGGTAAAACAGATTTCGACCGTTACAAGTAGATGCGATAATGCACTTTGAATTGGGGTTGTTGGCAAGTGCCGGATATAAGTTACCCCAAAACTTATCAGCCAAATTCGGACTGACATAGGCTGCCTCATCCCAGAAAACGAAGTCGAGCGCAAAACCCTGAAACACTGATTCCTTTGCAATACCGCATTTCAATCGACAACCGTTATCCAAACGCAACATGTAATCGGAACCCGATATGGAAACGATACCCGGTTGCATGAAAAACGGAAGACCTGCGATAGCATTGATGACCTTCGAGAAAATTTCTTCAACCACCGTATCGCTTTGAGCAATAACAACACAGTCCCGGTCTATATTCGTTATCAGATAGTGAACGATTTCGAGAACAGTTGTAGTGGTTTTACCAGACTGACGCGGAAACAACAATATGTTGAAACGGTTGTTCTGGTATCGAAGTAACAGGTTTTTCTGGTAATCCCTCAATTTGATGTGTGACCAACCTTGTCCGGCATTTTTGAGCACACCGAAGTTGTCAGCGAAAAATATTTTGTCTTTCTGTATCTGCACCAAAACAAACATTTCATCTTCCGTGTATTTGAACGGAAGCCCGGCACGTCGAAGATGCAAATCTTTGAAAGTCGGAGAAACAACAAACGGAGATTCTCGAAGTTTGTAACCGTCAGCAAGACCTTTTACCGCAAGTTCTACGGATTCGCTTGACCAAAGCGTATTCGATGTTTTGTCATCGATAATACGCGGGTCGTACACACCCTTGTAATACTTCGATTGTGTTTGTTGTGATTGTTGTGATTCCATACCTTATGTATTCAATACACCAAACACAAAAAGGACTGTCACAAAATGGGACAGTCCTCACAACAACAAATAACTTTCACCTTGTAAACAACAAAGTTACGTTATTTAGTTCGTGAATCATTTCCTGTTTTTCCGGTTTAACTTGTTGTCAAATGTGAACGTCTCAATCCGGTCTAACTTCGAATAAGGATTGTCGGATTTGATGTACACTTTCGTACCGACAACTTTTCGACCGCATGGTATGAACAAAAACCATTTCTGTTTGGTCTGAAACTCATTTATTACCGTTATGTTATCGGTTATTTCTGCACGGAAATTAGAAACCACAGGAGGTTCGACACGTAAATCCAAATCAAAACCGGCATCGATATAATCATCATGAATAATTCCCACATACATTCCGGCCGTATCACGTTTGATAATTGTTACAGTATCTCGGATGTATTCGTAACGGATTTCTACTTTCGATGCTGATTCGAGGTTTTTGATTTTGAGATTGAGATTGTCGATGTCAGCCATCAAATCCCGGTTCAAAGCCGATAACTCATTTTCGGTTACGTGCAAACGATTTACCGTTGCGTACAAATCACCGTTTTTTGCTTTAAGACTATCGATAATGAAACCGGAGTTTACCAGATTCGTTGAGGTGCGTTGTATTTCCGTACTCTGTTTGGTTGTTTTATGCCACAAAATACCAATCACAGCAAGTGACAAAACAACATAACCGATTACCCATTTCCATTTTTTCATCGCTTTTTGGTTTTAGAAGTTTTCGATGCTTTTTTCATAAACTCACCGAGAATCTGGTTTCCCAAATACTGCACGCGGGGTGTGTATTTCAGCGTTTGGTAATCTTTGGTGTCAAGCATCAGTATTCGACATATTTCAGCCTGAATGTCTTGCGAGAACTCATCACCTTTTGCCGTTACCTTTTTGGTTGCTTTGGCTTTTTGTGATTTGTCTTCGAGATTCTTGTAATACACATGAGGCGGTAACTGTCCCTTGTAAGGTGTGTTTTCGTACATCTTCCGTTGAACTGCCCGTATGATTTCCGGTGATTCTATGGCTTTGACTGCCGGACTGTATGTGTTAATCAGCATATCGGCAAAATTCGAGAACCCCTTACCAATCGAAGTAATGAGCATGAATGCACACTGTTTCAATTCGTAATTTGTGAGTTCGTCGAAACCGGACGGAGATGTATAAAATAGTGTTTGTACTCGACTAAACAGAGCGTATTTGTTACTCTGCGATTTGGTCAGATTCTCTGTCGCCATAATTTTTAGCTTCGTAGTTTTCGAGAATGTCGATGATTTCTCGTTTGGGATTGGAAATTGAATTACCAACCGCAAACGAAACTATCTCGGCCATGTTTCCTTTCGAGAACGGAGATAACTTGCTTTCGGCGTTCATGAGCACTTCATGATTTTTGATGAAGATAACAGCCGGAGCAAGTTCGTTATCTGTTTCTTCGGTGAATGCACCTTCTGAAAACTTCCGGAAATCTGCTCTCGGTCCTTTCATGATGTATTCACGAAGATATGGATTATCTATGTAAAAGACTTTCGTTTCACATTCGAGAAACTTCTCGAATTTCTTTGCAGTTTTGAACTCTTTCGATGACGAATCATCATTCGCACGTACATCGAATGCGTAGTTTTTCATTCTGTCGCATACATCATTGAACAAATCGATAAGTGACGTTTTGTTCCAATCTGCATGGTCGAGAATGATAAGTGCAGAACCGCTGAATGTCTGGGGCATTCCGTCAGTAACAACCGACGGATTGATTATCTGCACCAACTCCGGTATCTCAACGATATGTTTTACGCCGTATTTGTTCAACCGTTCCAACAGCAATTCGTAATTTTCCGCTCCGTATGTGACGTTTACCGTAACAGCAACATCGAAACATGTTTTGATGTTCACTTCTTCGACTTGTGACATAGTATGCAAAATTTGAGATTTCATAATTTGTTTACAATATTCCTTTAACCGCATCCGCATAAAGTTCGGTTGCATTGTCTTTCACTTCCCGTTCCTTATCCGGTATGGTTATTGTCTGATTGAATTTTTCTTCAACGTTTTCCTTGAAGTATTCGACAAATTGTTTTACGCGGTCTTTGCCGATTTCAGCGGGAACAAGCAAAATGAGATTCTTGTTTCTCTGGAAATGTTCTTCCATACGCGCAAAGGAATAGTCCGGTAAGAACTTGAACACATCACGCATAGTAAGGAAAATGTTCTGTCGAAGTTCTTCGTTGTTGATGATATTCGCACAAGTTTCATCACAGAACTTTTCACCGTTGTACTCAATTGTTTTGATGAGTTCTTTTTCTGAAACAGACCTGTTTCGAGATTCGCCCACTTTACGAAGAATAGGAAACACGTTGTCTTTTGCATCACCGCACACAATCTTTTTGAGTGCTACCGTTGCTGGACAGGCATAACGTATGTCTTTTCCCGGTTTACGTTCGACAGTGTATTCGGAATTGAGCTGCATCGAAAACAGCATCCGGTAGTTTGTCTTTTCTGTTGAATCACCCAACAAACGTGTCATGGGATTATCGATAGCATCGACAAACAATTCACGGAATTTGTTTTGAGAAATGACAAATTCTCCGTTCGGACAATCTTTGGAACGTATGTTTCTGAACAACATAACATTGTCATTTACACATTGTTCGAGGTCTCCATCCGTACAGAAAATAACCATTTCTGTATTGGTTGATTTCTTCAACATGTACGACATCAAACAGATGCAGTCATCTCCTTCCAAATCCGGTATCTTGATTAACGGAATCTGTTCGGAAATCTCATCCATGAATCTCGCAACAATTCGATAGAAAATATCGTAGTTGATAACGGATTTCTGTTTCTTCTCGATACGGTTTTCTTTGTAACCCAAAACAGGAACTTTGCTATCCGGTACATCTTCGTAATATGCCGGAGTGTACGCGGGAAGTTTCTTTCTCCATGAGCCGTAATCCGAAAACATCACGACATTGTGAATCAACGTGTGTGTATCAGAATTGAACGAACGTACTAATGACCACAAACTGTTGTGTAGATTCGATAACAGATTGTGCTGTTCCTGTTCTGATTCGAGAGTGATTGTTTCATCTTGTGAAGTCATTCCGCCCAATACACGATTGGCGAAATACATTCCGTCTATGCCGAGTATTCTCCTTTTCATTATTCATTCGATTCAAATAAAACATCACCGTCGTTTCCGGAGAAGAACATCGGTATAATAGTTTCGAGATTGTTTTTGAATGTCTCTACGAGAGTTTTGCCGTTCGGTGCTGATTCGAATGTGACAATACCGAGAGCATTGCGATACAGAGGTATTCTGTCAATTAAATCGAAAATCTCTGTTTTGGTTTCTCCGTTGTTGAAAACCATAACGCACTGATTCGGAAAATCACGGAGAATTTTTTGTATTCTCTCATCCAACAGTATCGAATCTTCTGTGGAATGTTTTCCGTGTTTGTCTTCTGATGTGGTACGTGTTAGGAAAATACCGACAGCACCGTTTTTGAGCATTTCTTCTACTTCGAAATCTCTGCGTACATCACAAAACAAAATCGGGTTTTGTGATACGTTGGGAGGTAGCATGTCAAATTCGACACTCTGACGTTTGAGTATGTTTCGAATACGTGTTCTCACTGCTGAACCGTCAGCACCCATCCAATCACCAATCGTCCAATGGGCCTTACGTATATCGCTCTCTTTCCGTTTACGTTCTTCAAGTTCTGCAAATGTCATCCCGCCTTTTTCGGAGATGATTTGTTTTATCGTTCCGGCACATCGAAATTTCAGATACAGATGTTTCTGTTGAAAAAAGTTTGCAAGTGTGTCCTTACCGGAACCGGACATACCGTACAAAAATAAGTTTATCATTGTTGAATGTTTGTTTTGTTGTCATCGAGCATTTTCGAAAAACGTTCATGTGTTATGAGATATGAATCCTGATTCACAACCATACTCCATTCTGCGTTCGTGTTTTCTTTGTCTGATTCATCGAGATACATGATGTAAAATCCGTGATTGACTGCCATGTTTTCTGTAACCGGATTCTTAACGGATTCTTTCTGAATCAAAACCGTTTTTGCTTGGAGCAATACGATGCTGTGTTGGAAACGTTTGACGAAATCGAGATTTGATGATGCTACGTTGGGATGCCACAACACTATATCATTTTCCGTTATGTCTTTGATGCTTGCATCATCCATATTGGGTTTACCGAAGATAATCCGGTAAGCTGCTTTATCCCGTATAGTGTGTTTTACGTAATCGACAATTTGTTGTTGTCGAAAAACTATGTTATCATAGCCTGTTTGAGAAATTTCCGTAATGAGTTTTCCGTTACGTGCTTCTCTGTATTTCGATAAATCAGCTAATACAATCCATATCATAGCTGAATCGAATTACTTGAACATCGCTTTGAGTTCAGTGCAACATGCGAGGAACGTTGTGAATTTCGAAAGTGAACCGGCAAGCTGATTCGAGTACTTTGCTACGATAGTGCACGCTCCCAATGTCTGTTCGTACTTGCCTTGATTGTTGAGGTAACGGAAAAACGGTTCCCCTAAGGAAATGATGCAATCTTTCTCTTTGCCTTTGAACTTCGTCAATTCTTGGTAAAACGTTTTCGAATCACGTATGCCCAAACTACCGTCGATGATACCGTACAATTCTTTGTTTTCGTTACCTGTTTCCATGAGGAATTTTACGTGTTCCTCTGTTACAGTAGTCTTTTGGTCGATGATTTGCTGCAAGTTATCGATTGCGTGACGGAAATCCGGAAAGTTCTGTTTGAAAATTTCCGCCAGACCTTTCTTGTCATAGGTCAGTTTTTCTTCATCGCAGATGTGTTTCAAGAACATAAGATAGTTTCGCTTTTGTTCTTCGAGTTCTTCATCTTTGAAGTTGTATTCGATATTCGTGCAGCGTGACCGGAACGGGTCGATAAGTTTCTCGATTTCGTTCGTAATGAAAATGAAGTTCACAGACTTCGAAACATCAAGTGTCATCTTGAACGCATCCTGTACTTGATTCGACATGTTCTCGCACTCATCAACAATCAACGTTTTTTGTTTACCGTTGATTGAGAACGACGAACAAAACGGGTCCACTTTCGAACGCATGAGTTCTATGTTGAAATTGTTCGAACCAGACAGATAAAGGACATCATGTCCTTTTGTGATGAGGCGTGCAGTTGTCGATTTACCGATACCACATGTTCCGTACAGAAGAAGACGATACCCTTTCGTATTCATTTTCGACGTAATCAACGTGTGAATGCGCTGGGGTAGCTTCATTTCTTCGAGAGACTTCGGAGAATATTTTTCGAGTAATTTTACGGGTGTGTATTCCATATTCTGTTCTGATTATCTGTGAATTATGTAATGCAATTTTATTTTCGAAATAACCGGGAAAGCGTTTGACCGTTCATGTCTTGCAACACGTAACGTCCCCATTGATGCGCGATTGCGCGAGCGATACCGGGAAATGTTTTAGAACGCTCTACTGCGTCATTACCTCTCGTAGCAAATCCGTGATGATTTTTGTTGGGACAATACGGGCCTTTCGGTTCAACCATTTTCGACGGTATCAAACACGGAAGATTTCGAAGCCACAAACAAGTACGTTTTGTGTAAGGGTCTCCGAACATATACGGTTCGATAATTTGTGTCGGTTGAGGTAAGTCGTAAATCGTTGAGGGAACCGGATTCTCTACGGCTAAATATCGTATGGGATAATTGAGCAATGACAAGAAAAATTCCTTACCTGCTATACCTTTTTCGTAACGTTCTTTGTTTAGTTTTCCGTTTTGATATAACCAACGAGCACCGGCATTGGAAAGGAATGTACAAGGTGGATGTGCCACCATTAAATCGAAATGTTCACGTTTCAACACTTCGTGAATGTCTTCTCGAAAATGATACTGTGGTAAACCACCAGAGCATTCTTGCAAATCACAACTGAATGCTTGGAATCCCAACCGCCGAAACTCTTTCGTTATTGCTTGTGATTCTTCACATGCAATTATGATACGGATGTCTTTCGGTTCTGTCATATCAAAACTTTAATTCACGTTTTCCCAATAACGTAAACACAACAAGATTGTTATCATCTTTCACACTTCGAATAGTTTTTACGATATTCGTCAATACTGAACCGGAAATGTACGGGTCATCAATGACAAGAATGTTTTTGCATACTTGACATAAATCCGGTTTATCCAAAATGTCATCGACATACAACAATTTAACTCTGTTCAAACGTGTTATGCGTTTAAGTATTTCTCGTGAATACGGTGACATTTTTCGAGAAATGATAACAGGACCAAACGATGACAATTTTGTGTGTTTGTTTAATTGCTTCAAAGCCGGGTCAATAATAGCATCGACATCACTTTCGAAGAAATGTTTGGTAACACTTTCCGGTTTGACATTGGTAAACACATATCCACTTAACAGAGTACAGTTGTATTGTTTTACGTATTCTGCGTCCATTATTCTTTCGCTTTCTTATCGATAATGTACCTCAACTTGTTCTCGAATTGACGCAAGAATATCTCTGAATTTTGCTGGAATGATTTCGCCACACGTTCATCGATTTCGTCTTGTACATTCGTGAACAACTGTTTAGCGATTTCGCGTATGTGTTCATCCGAAACATATTCTTGTTCCGGTAAGACAATATGACTTAACTGTTCTGAAACTGTTTTCTCGATTAAACTCTGTAATTCTTTTTCCGGTACTGATTCGTTACTTTTGCCGCTGAACTCTTCGAGCCATTCTTTTGCCTGAATCAAACCGGCATACAGTTTGATAGTAACCGGTATCAAACAGGCAACAAGCACACCAAACACAAAATCGTATATTTGAACATTCGCGTTGTCCAACAACAGATGTCGAGAATAGTAGTAAAAGTTGATGAGAATTTCAATGACCATAAACAGATTCACTGCGAGATGAATACGCCGTGAATCTTTCGAATCATCATTCGATGCGATTGCTGTGAAAAACAAAAGCGATGAGGAAATGAACACAGAAATCGCCATAGCTTGTGCGGTTTTCCAACCACCGGTAAGCGATGATATGTTCGTCACCAGAAAATACGTGTGCGCAATCTGTGCAAGAGTACCGATGAGACAGTAAACGAAACCGAACTCACGGGATGCAAAAATCGATACGACAAATCGTATTCCGGTTTTGAATTTTGCAATAAAACTTGGATTCATAATATTGTGCGTTTTTATGCAAAGAGCGTAACGGACACAATCCGTTACGCTCTTGTGAATTACACTCGATGTAACAACCGTCTGTTATTTATCGGTTTCTGCATCTGTTGATTCAGATATAGAAGTTTCCGTATCACTTCCGGTTGTTTCGGATGTGGTTGCTTCTTTTTGTTCTACCTTTTCATCTCCGAACAGAAACGACTTTAACTGCGTGTAAACTCCGATGTTCGTGTTAATGCCGTCGATTGCATTTGTTTCTTCGAACAATTCTTTCGCATCTGTTTGTGCAACGATGTAATCGTACAACTGACAATACGAAGTGAAACCGGTACCACAGATGTACTGTGATTCGATAAGCATCATAATCTGTTGGAGATGATGATACGTTGTGATACCGTTTTCGCTGAATTGCGAAATCAAATACGATTTGGTATTTGCTTTTTCGTCAGTCAGAATGACGAGATTGTCAATACATTCGTGTACGTAATTGGCGATGTGTCCCCGGTTCTTGTCCGGAATCTCCGCGTAGATGTGTTCCGCAATCTCTTTGCCCTGTGATTGATACTCGCTGATTTTGGTAAGGATTGCTTGATGCAGTTCTTCTTTCGAGAACTCCGGCCAAACTTCTTCGAAAGGTTTCCGGTTTTCCTTGTTCGTTTTCTGATAACCAATGTACTGATAGAAGTAACCCAAAAATTCTTTGTCGGATTTGATGATTGCTTCTACGGCTTCGAAGAAGTCATCTACCGTTTCGATTTTACGTTTCAGATATTCTTCGGCACATGCACGCACAAAGAAATCCGGTTCTTCTTCGGGAAGACGTTTAGGTTCTTCCGGTTTTGCTTCGGTAGCTTCTGTTTCAGTTTTCGTTTCTTGCGGTTCTGCAACGGCATCGGAAATACCGTATTTGTCGAGAAGTTCAGATGCTTCGAGTTTTGTCTCGAACGGTACAAGAGTGTATTCCAGAATGTTCGGGAAACGGTTCACCAATTCATGTGCGGAAATGATGCTGTCGAAATGTACCAGCGAGAACTTCTGTTGCAGATACAACGATTCGCCTTTCTGAATAGCTTTTACGAAAGTGATGTTGGTGAGAAGCCGGAGTGTCGATTTCATCGAACCATCCAAAAACATGGAATCTCGGTGGATAATCGTGTTGTATCGAAGTACATCTTTGTACGTCAGATTCTCTTTCGATACGAGTTCGGACAAGTCTTTTGTGATAATAACCGGAATCGCGTAATGTTTCAAAGACTGTTTGATTGCGATACGCATCTCACCGAGTTCCTGTTTGCTTCCGGTAACAGGAGTTTCGAGAATCTCTTTGAGTTCGGTCTTTGCTTTGTCGAAATTGACGACATCGATAACTTTCAGAATGTCAATCAACGGAGTGATGATTTTCTCTGCATTGAGACTGTTATCGATGAAGCGAGAACGCAAGTTATCTGCGGGAACGACTTTGACATGTTCCCGGCTGTTCGTCACGTCGAGACCGATGAGATAGGTTATGAAACCCAACAGAGTGTATTCGTCAGTCGTGAGAGAATATTTCGAATCTTCTTCGATTGATTTCTTGATGTGTTCCAAAGAAGAAACGATGTCTTCTGTTTTGGCTGATTCGAAATAATGTTTCACCTCGGCGTACAAGGCAGCAACATTTTTCTGTGCTTGTAACTTCTCGGCAGCAATCTGGCTGTCTTGAATTTTCTGATAATCCATTTCGAAATGTTGTTATGTGAATTATTGATTAAGTTCCTGTCTAATGTAATGTTTGTTATGCTCGAAAATAACCTGTTGCCAGAAATGCAACAAACAAACATACCAATATCAATGCGAAAACCCACATCCACGTTTTCATTGTTCGGTATGCTATGATGAAACGGTCATAACGATAGAACACCAACGAAATTTCATACACACGCATAAGAACATTCGAATCTTCTGCACGCTGAATGTACGCATCGCACAACAACGATACAAAATTTTCGATGTCGAACTGGAAATTTTCTTCCAGCTTTTTAATGAATGCTTGGTGGTATTCTTTGTAAATGATTAGTTCGAGTTCTTTCGTGTTATACACACCGAGTTTGTCATCATCTTCGGTAACGATGTCTTTTTTGTAAATTCTCGTTATTAGTCCGAGTTTCTTTTCCAGACCAAATTCGTTATGGTCAAGCCATTTACAAAACTCCTCATTTTCACCAATCTCCGTAAGGATGAAGTATTCCCAAATGTGTTTCATTGACATACGTTCGAGAAACAGGAAAACCGGTGCAAAGATGATTGACAGAATTATGTACCAACGTTTTGAAAAATTTCGGTCGCTCCAACGGATGTATCTCGACCAAAAACTTTTGTCGTTCATAGTATGTTAAATTATGCTGATTTATTCGGGTATGTCTGGTTGCTTTCCTGGCATTTCTTTCGGCATCTCGTCCGGTATCGGTATGTCAGGTACATCGACACTTCCCGGCATTTCTTTGGGCATTTTGTCCGGCAACTTATGGGAAAGTTTACCGATGTTGTTGTTCATTTCTTTCGGTGCAGTATCGAGATTTATTTTCGGAAGCCATGAGGTATCATCCGTAGAAGTTCCCGTACTACCCTCAACCACACCACTACTGATACCACTATTATCTTCCGGTTTGGTTGTACCGTCTTCGAAATCTTCTTCTGTCATATCGAGGTCTGAATGGTCAAATGTACCGCCACCGTTATCGATGTCAATATCGAAATTGGGAAACCACTCATCACCGATTCCGGCTTCACCGAACGAACGAATCGTTTCTGCTCTGATTGCCCAAATAGGTATGTTCAATTCGATGTTGAAAGCGATTGTGTAATTTCGAGATTCTGACGACGGTTGCATTGACGGTTCCTCTTTGGAGTTACCGACAGATGAATACGCACCCTCCCATGTTACGCCGACATATTCATACGTGAAAGTGTTGTCATGCGAAGTGATGCTCTGGGCGATTTCAATCATCTGCAATGCACGAACAAAATTCGATGAAACAAAATATGTTGTTATGGTGAACATCATATTTTGCCGTCGTCCCTGACATACCCAATTTTCGTTCTTGTAATGGTAACGCAGTTCATTGTACTGCATGGAATTTTGTTCCTGTTGTATCTGAAAGTCTTCGATTTTCAAAACCACACGAGGTACATGTTGCACTATCTCTTTGGTCTGAATGTGTTCGAATTTCTTTCGGAACATATACGTATCATCTCCGGTTTGAAGAATAAAAACCGGCATGGTCGGAACAATGTTTTGCAGCTTTAACTGAATGTTACCGACAAATCCCAACAACGCATATTCTAATTGATTAAACGGGTATTTGTCGAGTAACGGACTTTGTGCAGGATATATCATCTCGAAAATTGTTGTGCTTTACATGTTATTTATGTGCAGCACAATTCGTCATAACAATTATTAGCAATCCCAATATCAGAACAGCCAATATGAAATAGGCATAGTCTTTGTCGAATTTGCGCTTCATACAAACAGTATCACAAAACACAACACGATGAACAACAACATTATGACGAACGTTACAATCATCATCGACAAGTGTTTGTTCATCTTCTTCCGGTAAAACTCTTTCGAATGAGGTAAGGTAATACGTATGTACGCTTTTCGATATTCTTCATACTTGATGCCGAACATCATAGCACAAACGCACAAAGCGATTCCGAACACTAACAGAATTATTGCGAAGATAACGTTCATTTCTGGTTTTTACGTGCAAGTTCGAACAATGACATTTGGTTTGTTTGCGGATGTTCTGCATAACGTTTCGCCATACGTTTGTATGTGTCACGTCCTACCATTCGAGCGTAACCTGCTCGAATGATTTTCTGCAATTTTTCATGCAGAATTTTGAACGCCACAATTTCATCGATATTGAAATACGTGCAGAACGCAACAAACAGAATATGCACTTTCGGGAACTTCCGTTCTTGTGCGTATTTTATGAGTTTGATAAATTCGTTGTTGAACCGGACAGGATTGTCCAATAGTACTTCGGTTTCTATTTTCAGAAAATGTGTGTCATAACACCCTTCGATACACTTGTTTGCAAATTCTATTTCGTTGATTGCATCGAAGTTAGAATTTTCGGGTATTGCTAATTGTGAGTATATGTTTTGCAAGTCAAGTGCTTCGAACTCTTGCGAATACTCGTATGATTCATCAGCCATAAAATTGGTTCAATCTTGGTTGTATATTATTCGGTTGTTTCTAAATCGGTTGCTTCCCATTCGGTTCCAATAGTTGTTTCTGTCACAGTGTATTTGTGGCCTTCTTCTCGATAAATTTTGTTACGCTCCAATGCTTGATTCCACAATGCGCTGTTTCTCATATTGTCTTGCAAATCGAAAACATGCAACATTTCTTTGTCTTTGTGCAATCGAAGACCTCGACCGATTGACTGAATGATGCGAATGTATGACTTGCCACCATCAGGGAAAAATATGTTGTTGATACGTTTAATCGAAACACCTGTGGACATAGTTTCGTAAGTCGCTATGAGAATATAATTCGAAGATTCTTCGATATTCTTTTTGATGTCTTCTCGTATCTTGTCTTTGGTGTTTCCGTAGATGATTTCTACCGGTCTGTTTTCGAATTTGCTTTTGAAATATTCTTTGAGTTCTTTGCAATACGATACTGTTTCAACTAACACAAGACTGTTACCACCGAAAGCTGGATGCTCCATGAGTTTCGCCATGATGTTATTTCGTTCCTCGATGTGCTGTACAAAATTCTTTTCTTCGTGATACTTTTCTGTACCGAGAATCCCAGCTTCTTTGAGACGTGTCGAATATTGGGCGATTTCTCCTTTGTAATTGATTTTGATTACATGGATTTTAACGGGTGTTGATACACCTGTTTCGATAAGTGTTTTCGCTTTTCGTTCGAACACTACATCACCGAATACCGATACAATATCGATGTAGTCTAACGTATTGTATTTGGGCATTGTACCAGACATTCCGAACGTGAAATGTAAGTTTTTCATTTTCGGAAAAATCTCGGAACGTATCGAATACGCTTTGCCCGTATGCACTTCGTCACAGATAAATGCTATGATGTCTTCGTAAAAATCCTCTTCGTATTCTCGAAGTGTTTGGAACGTACCGACAATAACATTTGCGGCAGCTTGATTCTTCGGTGCATCATAACATGTAGCAACTCGAATTTGATTATTATCACCCATCAATGATTGATATTCGGTAAAGTCAGATTGTAACTGCGTTACCAAAATTTTTCTGGGAACAACGATAACGATTTGCTTTGCTTTCGACCGTATTGTGGGAATGATTTTGTCGATTAGGTAACGGCAATACAGGTACGTAATCATCGTTTTGCCACCGGATGTACCGATTTCGATACGGGCTGTTTTTGCGCACAAAGCGTTGTATGCAGATTCGGGTTGGAACAAATACTTCTCGGAACGTAAATCGTATTTGTCGGGAAATTTCAGGAAATTGTAAACGTAATCATTGAACTCTGAACGGTCGATATTCATGTGCAATTTTTCTTCTCCGATTACTTGTATCTTCGGTAAGTTTCGATATTCAAGTATCGGATTGAGTGCACGCCGTACATCATTCAAAAACTGTGCGGGAAAAAATCTGTTGCTGTACCAATACGTTTTCGTAATGGTTTTGTTCATCGAACGAATAAAAGGTTTGTACTCTGAACGAGAAACAGTTTTCTGAATCTCATCGTACATCCAATATTCATCGACATTTTCCGCCGTACATTCAACGAAATATTTGTTAAAATTTCCCTTTTTTACTTCGAATCTCATATTCCCTGTATTGTATCGTAATCTATTTACCGCAAGTTTTCTGTTATCATAAACTGCCTATCTGATTTCTTGTTATACAAATATAATGAAAAAATCCCAGAAATGCAAGTATTTCATGACATTTCTGGGATTCGGAGCGAAAATAGTTAATTGCTTGATAATCAACATTTTACACATGCCCGTAAAGGCCCTTTTTAGCCCTTCTGGTGAGGTCAAATCCCAAGTGAGGTATCTATATGTCCGAGGGTGAGATAATCGAAAAGTAATTCATTGATTATCAATGAGTTACGGAGATGAGTTATTAAAATTTTTTAATAAAAAATAAACCCCTTGATAATCAATGAGTTACAAACGCCAAAATCGGGAAATCTGCTGTTTGAGAGAAAAAAGAGGCTGAAAAATGCCTTTCTTGTAAACCCTTGATATTCAGATAGTTACAAGCAAAAATGCGTGCGTTTTTGGGATAAATTTATGTCCCAGCGCACGCATTTTTCTCGATTTATCCGATGTGTTTGTGGATTTGGAACGGTACGAAAGACGGGTCTTCCTTTAATCGTTCGAACGCTTCTTTGTCTATTACATTAAAAGACCGGAATGTTCTAACAGTCGGTACGGATTCATATTGGTCGGTGAACAAATAACCACCTTCATAATAGGAACCCCTTGCTTTACCCAACCGTAATACTTCGTTCCAAGCATCTATTTTTGTTACGATTTCAGGCAAGTATTTCTCCGTTGTCTTTGCGAGAAGATATGATGTTTGACCGTATTTGTCTGTTGTTTTCGCAATTACAACAGGATTCGTTTTCGACTTACTATTGGCCGTATTTCGTTTGAGAGCTGCATCCGTTTCGTGTTTGAGTGTTACTTCTATTCCGGATTTCTGGGTAAGTAACTTACACCATTTCTCGAAAGTCAAACCATGTGATTCATGGACATACTCATACGGATTGTAAACGGACATGTAGTTGTGTATCATTTCGTGCAGCAGAGTTGCTTTCGTATGATACTCATCGAGTTTGTACTTACACGTAATCTTAATCCACTGAGGCATTCCAACCAATTTGCCTTCGATACGTTTCACCGATGATTTGTTCAAACCGTAAATGTTAGCTTGTAACGCATCATACACAACCGGTACTTTCACGCATTTACCGTCAAAGTATTTCGAATTAAATTCGTCAAACAGTTCTCCCAAACGTTCTTCGGGAACTGTCATAGAAACTTTCATCTTCGCTGTTCTCGGATTCAGATTGAGGTTATGATGATTCGTGAATGTTTTGTCAAAATCTTGTACACCGTCCATATCAAGTGTGGACATGTGCTGAATTTGTCTCGCACATTTATCGTACATCATTTCCAGCACTTTCTGGGATTTGAACAACACAGAAACAAAACGGTCACGCACTTCATCCGTATCTGTTGAATCGATATTGATGTGGTTTTTAATTGTCTCGTAAACCAGAAACCAGAAATAACGGAACAACACTCTTTCGTTGTCAGAACGGTATGTCTTTTGTGATGTTTCTTCGAGAATCCCCGCAAACTTGTTATTTGCGTTGGGTAAATCCTTGATGATTTTCGTCATCTCATCCCAACTCATGTCCGCCGCACTTTCGACACGATTGATACCGAATGCGTCATGCAAGAACTCGAACAGATACAATGACAACATATCGAGATTCGTTGCATCTTCCGGTTTGATAACGTAAAGTTCATTACATTTATTCGAAAGTGATGCGGTTAGTCTGTTGAAGTAATGCTGGTATTCCCGAAATACATTCTTGTAATAAACCGGTATCTCAAAGGAAAGTTGTTCCTTGTACGTCATGCCACCGTCGCTTACATTCATTGCACACCATATTTGTTCCAGTGTGTAACCAGAATAAGTAATACGGAAGTTGTGCGAGAAGTCTTCCCACGTCAGCGAACCTGTTGTGGCTCTACCGTTGTGAACATACAAGTAATGTTTGATTGCTTTTGTCGAAATAACATAACCGTAACAGTTGAGGTTTTGTGCTTTCGAAAAAGCATTGGTGATATACGCATCGAGTTGTTTGAGCATTTTATCTGCACTACCTTCTGATGCAAATTCGACCGGAACTTCTTTCACGGTTTTCGTGAGTTGTCCGTTTTCTTCGATTAACCAAACGTGGTAATATATGTTAGACCGATTCATAAGTTTGTTTGATAAAGGTGGTCCGGTTGTAGTCCGTTTTAACTTTCCACAACCGGACCGGGGTGTCATCGCAAGAGACTTATGGTATGTTGTGTTCCAACTTTCTATGGTATGTATGCGTTACGCATAACTTGAAGATTCATACAATTTGCACAGAGTTCGATATGAGATTTCGATGTTATGCCGTTTCAAGTATTTCAGCGCAAGATTGTTAGCCCAACGTTCGGTGTAGAAATGGTAATACGATTTACCGGATTCCTTACAATCATGTAGTGCTACATGAAGTAAGGAAGTGATACCGATAACAATAAGGTAAAGAGGTCCGAGATATTTCGATTGTATCGTGTGTCCAAATTCATGTATGAACGTTTCCGTATCTGTTGCGGAATACGGTGACAGAATTATGTACTGTCCCAACGTAATTGCTCCTTGCATCTTCGGTGCAACATAAAACTGTATTCCCTCGTAATCCCAAACTTTCCGTTCTTTTCGAAAGTACAGTATCAAAATCAAACCGGCGATGTTTTGCGGTAATTGCCAAATGTACAGAAGTATCGAAAGCAAACCGTTGAGGAACTTTTTCATATCATACATGGTTCGTTATACCGTATGTATGTAAAGTAGTTGTTGTATAAAGTCCGGTTTGAGATTCAGTACTTCATGCGGTAACTACATGTTTTGTAAATCATGCTGTTTTGAGAAAACGGATGTTACATGGGATTTGTTTTCTGTATGTTCCATGGAGGCTTCATTGTTTGTTCTGCAAAACATACGGAGTGTTGTATGAAATCCGGCATGAATAAATGTAGTTGTTGTATAAAGTCCGGTTTGAGATTCCGTACTTTGTACAACAAAACAAAAAGAGATACCGGTTTGAAACCGGTATCTCTCCACTTAAAAACTCAAAATTATGAAAACAAAACAGAACTATTGTTGTGAAACTGTTAGTGTTCCGGATTGAACAAGTCTGGAATCTTTCGCTGTTACAACACGGAAAGGTGCATCTTCGTTGAGAATAGAAATCTCTGACAAATCGAAATAGTACTTACCTTCTTTGGTCTGGTGTGTCATTATCGTAACCGATTCGTCTTTCTTTGTATTCTCCGTAATGAGATAACATGTTTCGGTCACGTTCGAGAATGTTATGTTTTTGTTTTCGAACACAACATTCTGTGCCACAATCTGTATGTATGTAGGTTGCAGAATCGGTATGATTTTCTCAACCGTTTTCTGTTCGATTACTTTGTGTACAACATTCGTTTGTTTGTTGAGACGCAGCTCGAAAAGTGTTTCCGGTGTCTTAATCAAATCCGCAATTATGGGATTGATTGTTTCGTAGATGTTTGTTGTGATACTTGTGTCACGACGCATAACCTTTGAATCAACCGTTATCTGTGTGGTAACAAAGATATTCACTTCCGGTTCTTCTTCGGTTGCTATTCCTACAAGATTCAAACCAACATTGACTTCTCCATACGGATTATCACCGTTTGACACCACCAATGTTTTGTAACCTTTCGATATGTTACCGTAACGAATCTGGTGTTCAATCGAGATGTTCGCCATTGTAACACCGAAGTAATCGAGTATCGATTGCTCTAAGGTTTTGTTCTCGGTTGTGTACGGACGTATAACGATGAAGTGTGCCGTATCAAATTCGACAGATGTACGTATGAAATCCGGATAAGGTTTTTCAGAGATAAGCGGTATGAACTCGATTGGATAATTGTGTATCAAACCGATTGTCGAACCGCTCATGTCCACATCATCATAGGTTACATACGCTACCTGAACTTGTACGTTGTTGTCTGTTCGAGGAATCAACATATCACACATCTGAATCCAGAATGTTCCGTTTACCAATTCTTTCGTATCAGAAATGGTGAAATCATTTTGTGTGAGTAATCTCGAAACAAGCACTTCCTCTGTTGTCATATCTTGTGCGACAAACAAGATACCGAACAGATTACGGAACGTGAATCCCTGACGAAGATACAGTTGGAAGTGTGTCGAATACGGTTCGGTGTACTCGACAAATTTCGGGTCATATAGTATTTCGTCATAAACTCGATTCAGTCTGTGTGCGTAATCACCGGAAAACCAAACAGCCGAATCAAGATTGGTTGTCCATTGTTCTTCATCTTGCAAAACGTACTGTTCGTTGTATTTGTGGAAACGATGTGCCTCGTAAGTTTTCGTTTCCCTCAACAAACAATAATCGTCAATCCGGTATAAGTTGTCCATTGTCAGTGAGGAATAATCGTTCTAAATCTTGTATGGCAAACACATTCCTGTTTCGGTGTGTTTGCACGTTACCGGAGAAAAACCGTATCTTCACGTTGCATCCAACCGGTAACTTATTTATCAAGTGTTTTAGGAACATCATTTTTGTTATCGTCGGTATCGCGACAACATCAATCCATACCATGTCCGCATCTTCAAGAACGAACAACAGTTGGTGCAAGCAATACCATATCTGTTCCGGTCGTGCAATGACATACAATCTTCGTTTACTGAAATCTTTTGTACGGTAAACATCGATGTAACTGTCGAATACGGATTGTTGTGTTACATGATTTGTTGCGTTGATGCGTCGATTCAACATTTCAAGTAACACATACGGATTCGAACACTTACCGTTGGCATCTAACGGTTTCTCACCGGTAGTCATGAAGTGTTGATACTCTAACAACCGTTTCAAGTTCGCACCAACCTGTTCCATTACATGTGTGGGAACAGCTTCACCGATGCAATCACGTATGTTGGGTTCATTTGCTGCGAGAAATTCAGACCACTTATCCGGATTCTGTTCGTAATAGTCTTGTTCATCGCACCAACGAAATTCATCCGGTATTGAATCGATACGCATAAGTTCTCGTATGCTCAACACACGGTTGTCCACAGGATGTATGGTATTTGTTGTGTTGGGCACTCCACTGAATCTGGTTATTGCGTGTCCGGGTTCATCCCACCGCAAACGTCGAAAACGTTGGTCAATCAATTTCGATTCCGTGTACTGACGTATTCCGTCTTTACCGATAACAAAATATTCGAAGTCTTCAAGGTCTGAAATACTCATTCCTTCTTTCAACCGTTTCATCCATTCTTCGTGATGCGGTTGCACTTGTTTTGCGAAATGCAACATATCGGTTGCGGACCGTTCTCCTTGATTCAGCGATTCAAGATTTCCTATGCAATCACGTAACGTAATCTCCCGTTGTTTAACCGGAAAGAGTAAGAACGGAGACAGTTCGGCCAAATCATTTCTCGTACCGATAACGATTGTACGAACTCGATTCTGCGGTACGCCTCTGTGTCGAAAGTTGATTACTTTACTTGCAATTCGATATGATGACGATAACTGTTTGTTGATGTAATCTCGTATGAGAATCAACGAACCGTCATCGTCACTGCATTCCGTATCAAGAAAGGTTTGTACGTTTTCGAACACAAAACATTTCGGTTTGGTACGGTTTATCAACCGTACAGCTTCCGTTATCAAACTGTTACGTTGTGTTTCATCTCCCTTACGTGTGTTGGCATTGGACATACCTTGACACGGAGGAGTTGCGAAAAACAAATCGACATCTGTGATATTTTCGTCACGCTTCCACCGGTCTATTTCCGTAAAGATACGTTGTTTGACTTCATCCGTTGTTATGTCTCCCGTTATGTAACCGGTTTCGTATTTACATTTGTGATTCGCACGCTGAACATTCATTCTCTTTTCGAGATATTCATTCGTAGCGATACATTCGAATCCCTCACGTTTGAGACCGTAACAACCGATACCCGCAGAAGAAAATGTGGTTATGTATGTGAATTTCATCAGTTTAGTTTTAGTTACGCATGTCTGTTATTCCGAGATATGTATTTTCGAACTCGATAAGGTCGTTGATGTACATGTGTTTTTCGGAAGTACGTTTGATGTAGTTGAGTTCCTTTTGGTTTTCGTCACGTTCTTTCTTTGCTTTGTCGATTTCATCTTTCGTAAGACGCGCGATAGGAAGTTTGAGTACATCCGTACTTATACCGTATTTGTCCAAATCGACTTTGATGTCTTTGACTGCTCGTTTTGCTACAACCAGCTTGCCATCGACAACTAACTGAATGAACAGTATTCTTTCATCGAGAAGTTTGTTTCGTTTCTCCAACAAATCGATAGTGTATGATTTGCGTAACGTGTAGTATTTCAGTCTTCGTTCGACAAACGCATCTATCAATTCGTTTGGTGTTTCGAAGTACAGAATCTTCACACCGTCTTCATCGATGCAGTTGAGGTTAAGTTTCGGTATCTTCGTAAACAGTTTGAGTTTCGAAAAGAACTTCCACTTCGCACTGTTGTAGATGTTCTTCAACCGTTTTTGGTGAAAGTAAATCCTGTAATCAATCCGGTTCTCTATCGAATGGTTGTCAAAATCACGGATGTAATACTGTTCTTTAAGTTGAAACAGCAACTCCTCGAATTTCTCGAATGACATGTTGTACGGTAAATCCGTAACACGTAACATGTCATTTGTGAAATCGAGTTCGTATTCTCCTACGTTGTACCACGCTTGTTGTTTTTCGTTCCAGATAATGTTTTCCGGTTTGATACCGTAGATGTACGGTTTGAGTTCGATTCGTTCAATACCGTTACATGTGCCGTTAAGCAATACCTGCATCACTGCGGCAATGACATTCTGTGTATCGAATGAGAAACCTTTGAACGAGAAACCGAAACCGGGATTCGACATTCGCTGCATCATACAAACAGGAATTATCGGAAGAAAGAAAGCCGGTTCAATCTTCTCTCCCTCGTCCCATTGTTCCTTTGTTAGTTCGATGTCCGTGCGGAACATTTCCAGATACTTACCGGCTTTAACATGCAAGTAACGCGGTGCAGTATCGCACTTCGGAACACGCAACGTACCGATTTGTCCCATAACTTCAAGCGGACAAGTATTCAGCGTATGCAACAACGATAATTGTTTCGCTGTGTTTTCGATACTTGTGTTGCCGTGTTTGTATTGGAGTGCCATTGCTCGACCGAGATAGGTGAGCATCTTGACCTTTTTTCCTTGTTTGAACTCCGGAGTTGTCAGAGCCGCGTACACCAATTTACGTGCACCTGTTCGAAGTCCGTCCATAATATTGGGAAGTGCACGAGATTCGATTACGTACTTCGCGTATGTCTTGACTTCCGTGTTCAGAAAATCCGATACAGATTTTTGTTGTATCTGCGTCGATGACAAAATCGGATTTTCAGTGTTGATTTTCTTTGCCATTATCAGTTCGAGAATTATTTAAATTGCTATCGAATTAAGTGCGAAAAAAGGTAACTACTTGATAATCAATACTTTAACTCAAAAATTTAGGCTCGTAGAATGCCCACAGTGGCCCTTTTTAGCCGGTTTAACGAGGTCATTTTTCGGGGTATATCCAAGTATCACCCGCCGAAAATTGCTAACTCGCTGATTT
>ERZ773136.50-NODE-50-length-125887-cov-12.365225_pt1 | contig 125887 bp, 117 predicted proteins | sample MGYA00580855_ERZ773136 | MGnify/ENA primary metagenome ERZ773136 (study PRJEB29015, sample SAMEA2737860) | human gut metagenome | biome: human gut; feature: human-associated habitat; material: faeces | place: China | collected 2012 ... | reverse complement strand
CATGGCAGCAGGTCCTGCTTCTTATGGTATGACAGATACTATGGGACGTATGCACTCAGATGCTCAGTTCGCAGGTTCTTCATCAGTTCCAGCTCACGTTGAAATGATGGGATTAATCGGTATGGGTAATAACCCTATGGTTGGTGCTACTGTAGCTGTAGCTGTTTCTATTGAGGAAGCTGCTAAGAACGGTAAGTTCTAATAAAAAGTAATTGACAAAATATTGGAGAGTAACAGGTGATAAAAACCTGTTGCTCTTTTTTTTAATGCTTGACTTTTAGTGAAAATGTGGATATTCTTTACGGGATATAAAAGAATGAGAGATAATGAAAGGAAGATTATGAATTTTTTAGTTAATAAAATACTTGATGATGGCAGCGTTTCATATGGTCTTACAGGCTCAGGATATGTGGTATTAATAATTGTCTGTGTCTTATTAATGACTATAGGATGTTTTGCAAGAGATAATAATAGTAAACTGAATGTAAAACATATTGCATTTGCAGCAATGGCTATGGCTCTTGCGGTTGCGACTTCCATGATTAAAGTTATTAAACTGCCAATGGGCGGTTCTGTAACACTGTTCAGTATGTTATTCATAGTGCTTATAGGATACTGGTATGGAATAAAGACTGGTCTGACAGCAGCTATTGCATATGGAGTTTTGCAGTTATTACTTGATCCATATATCCTGAATATTCCTCAGGTGCTTCTTGATTATATATTAGGCTTTGGAGCACTTGGGTTGTCAGGAGTATTTTCTAAATCAAAACACGGTCTAGTGAAGGGATATATTATAGGAGTTATAGGCAGATTTATATGTTCTTTCTTGTCTGGCTGGATATTCTTTGCTGTGTATACACCAGAATTTTTTAATAGTGCGGTACTTTATTCAGTTGTTTACAATGGCTCGTATATCGGACTTGAAGCAGTGGTAACTCTTGTAGTTATATCCCTACCTTCTGTTAATAAAGCACTGGCATATGTTAAAAATAATCTTGTATAGAATAATTGGATAAATAATATAAAAAACTCATGCAGATTGTGGTAAATGTGATTACTTCAATCTGCATGAGCTTTTTATAAGTCGGCGTGACAGGATTTGAACCTGCGGCCTCGTAGTCCCGAACCACGCGCTCTACCAAACTGAGCCACACGCCGATATTTAAATGTGACTTATATATTATAGCGTATTTATGAGGAAGTGCAAGAGAAAGAATAAAATATATTTATATATATTTATACGATAAAAATAACTGCTATATTGATTTTAGATATGATATATGATATATACTATATAAATAATATTACGCAATGCGATAATAAGGCGGGAATGCTATTGCAAATAGGTTTAAGAGTAGTATATAATAAATATATAAGACAAATGAAATCACTCTATCCTTATATGTGGTATTACCTGCCGTAAGTAAAAAGGGGAAGAGTATGGGAGATTTAAAAGAATATTCAAAAGAAATAAAAGAAACAGCAGCCAATCTTAGAATTATAGATGACGCACTGTTTAGATTGATGGGAGAAAAGCCGGGTGTATGTGAAGAAATATTAAGAACACTTCTTGATATGCCACATTTACAGGTTGTGAAGGTTTCTGTACAGAGTGTGGTCCAGAGTTTTCAAAGAGAAATAACATTAGACGCGTTATGCATGACACAAGATGGAAGATATTGCAATGTTGAGGTGCAGAAGGGAAATTCCAATGATGATATCAGAAGGACAAGATTTCATGCGGCAGCGTTGACAGCAAAATATACACCTAAAGGTGCTGATTTTAAGAATATTCCAGATGTTACAATTGTATATATATCTGAGTATGATGTCTTAAAGAATAATCAGACAGTGACGCATGTAACAAGGTGTATGAAGAATGATGAAAGTTACGTTCCAGTGAAAGATGGAGAAGATATAATATTTGCAAACACTTGTGTTAATGATGGCTCGGACAAATCAGAACTATTGCAGTTAATGCTTAATAAAGAAGCATTTTATAATGATAAGTTTCCACAGATTAGCAATGCGATAAGCTATTTCAAGGAGACAGAAGGAGGTCAGAGTGAAATGTGTAAGGTAGTAGAAGATTATGCTAAAGAATATGCAAAGAATTCAATACAGGAAGCAATAGAAGCGAAGAAACTGGCAGATGAAGCAAAGAAACTTGCTGAAGAAGAAAAACGAAAAGCTGAAGAAGAAAAACGAAAAGCTGAAGAAGAAAAACGAAAAGCTGATGAAGCGGAGAGCAGAGCTGGCAAAGCAATTGAAAGAAATTATAGATTAATAGTGAATATCCTATCAGGAAGAACATATGAGGAAGCGGCAGACATGTTAGGGATATCGATAGAAGATGTGAAAGAAGCAGAAGCAGCGATAAAGGCTATTGATAAATAATTAGTATCTGTAGTTGCAATGATGAGTTCTTTCGGACCGATTGTTGCACTTGATAATCTTGGAAGTACATTGCAGAACACATTTGCAGCAGGAAACAGAGTGTTGGATATTCTTGATGAACAGCCGGTAACTAAGGATATCACAGGTTGTGAGGAAGTTGAATTTAATTGTGCAGCTACTGAAAATGTTACATTCTCATATGGTGAGGAAACTATAATTTCTGATGTATCAATTCCGGTTCTAAAAGGAAGCATTATTGGAATTTCAGGAAGAAGCGGAAGCGGTAAATCAACAATTGCAAAGCTTGACGCAACAGATGAGAAGATAATTGAGGCGTGCAAAAAGGCTTCAGTACCGATTTCATATCAAAGCTTCCTGATGGATACGACACTAATGTCGGTGAACTGGGAGATATGTTATCAGGCGGAGAGAAGCAGAGAATCAGGCTTGCTAAAGCATTTTACATGACGCGCCATTCGTGCTTCTTGATGAGCCGACAAGTAATAAAGTCGAGACAGAATAAACTTGCAAAATGTATCTTAAAAGGGCAAAATATACTCGTATTATTTCAATGATTAAAGGTAAGAAAGAAGGATAGATATGGGACACGAACTTACTAAGAATGATATCAAAAAGATGGAAGAAGAGATTGAGTACAGGATACATGAGGTAAGAAAGGCTGCACTTGATGATGTCAAGGAGACAAGGGCTCAGGGAGATTTAAGTGAGAATTTCGAGTATCATGCAGCGAAAAGATTTAAGAATAAGAATGAAAGCAGAATAAGATATCTGCAGAGAACGATTAAGAATGCGACTGTTATTGATGATTCATCAGCAGATGATGAGGTTGGCGTTAATAATACGGTTGAGGTATTGTATGAGGATGATGAAAGTACTGAGACTATTAAAATTGTTACTACAATCAGAGCTGATTCATTAAGCGGTATGATCAGCATAGAGTCGCCTCTTGGCAAGGCTCTTCTTGGGCATAAGAAGGGTGACAGGGTGCTTGTACAGGTTAATCCACAGGTTGAATATTATGTTGTTATCAAGAGTATATCTAATACTGATGATTCTGATGATAGTATAACAAGTTATTAATAAATAAAAAAATATATTATTAAGTTGACATAATGGCGGCATACTTATATAATCTTAGTATACATTTGTTTGCGTAAGATTATTATAAGGGGTGCCGCTTTTGCAGTTTAATGAAGCACAGATTCAGGCTATACAACATAATACAGGACCGTGCATGGTAATTGCAGGACCGGGTTCTGGAAAGACCACGGTTCTTACACACAGGGTAAGATATCTGATTGAGAGGTACGGCGTTAATCCATCAGATATTCTTGTTATTACATTTACTAAGGCTGCTGCTGAACAGATGAAGCTTAAGTTTAAGGGGTTGTCAGAGGGCAGAAACTCTGCAGTGACGTTTGGCACATTTCATGCAGTATTTTTTACAATACTTAAGGCAGCATATAATTATTCTGCACACTGTATTATTAAGCCGCAGACACAGCATGAATTCGTGAAAGACCAGATGTGCAGGCTTGAACTGGAGTATGATGATGAGAAGGAAGCTGTAGCTGGTGTTTTATCTGAGATAAGCTGTGTTAAGGGTGAAGCTGTTAATATAGATGAATATGAGAGCAGATGTATTCCACCACAGAGTTTTAGAATAATGTATAGGGCATATGATGATATGCTTGTAAGAAAACATCTGATTGATTTTGATGATATGATTGTACAGTGCCGCGAGCTTCTGATGCAGAGAGAAGATTACAGGAGGGCGTGGCAGAATAAGTATAAGTACATTCTGATAGATGAATTTCAGGATATTAATAAGGCACAGTTTGATGTCGTGAGGATTCTTGCTGATGAATACAGAAATCTTTTTGTGGTGGGGGATGATGACCAGAGTATATATGGATTCAGGGGTTCTGCTCCACAGATAATGTTAGATTTCAATAAGTATTATAGTGATGCAGTGAGAATTGACATGTGTATTAATTACAGGTCAACGGGCAATATTGTGTTTGCTTCAAGGGCTGTAGCAGAGGAGAATGAGCATCGTTATTATAAAGATATAACGACGTACAATTCACAAGGAGATACTGTGTCTGTATATGAATTTAACAGTCTGAATGATGAGAAAGCATTTCTTGTATCAGAGATAAGAAGACTGATTGATACTGGAATAGCTGCTGATGACATTGCTGTGTTATCAAGAACAAATGTAATTGGGAATATGTATATGTCAAGGCTTGAAAGTGATGGGATTCCATGCTGTGATTATTCGGCAGTACAGGATGTATATGAGCACTGGATAAGCAAGGACATTCTGACATATATAAGGATAGCACTTGGCAGTAGGGAAAGAATGGATTTTCTGCGGATTATTAATAAACCACTTCGATATATAACACGTTCATATATTACACAGCCGGCAGATATTAATGCATTGAAGAGAGGCTATGAGGGGAATGAACAGATGAGTAAACGGGTAGAAAAGCTGGTGTCTGATATTAGTATGATAAGAAGTATGTCTCCATTTGCAGCTGTTAATTATATAAGAAAGGGTGTTGGTTATGATGAGTATATAAGGAATTATATATATGAACACAAGGCTGATAAGGAAGAATTATATAATGTGCTTGATGAACTGGCACACAGGGCTTCACAGTATATGAGTCTGTCACAATGGCTTGATGGTATTGCAGAATACATAAGGCAGTGCGATAAAGACAGACAGAATAATACAGCAGACGGTGTGCATATGCTTACAATGCACGGCTCTAAAGGTCTTGAATATAAGATTGTACTGGTAATGGATGTCTGTGAGGGAATAATACCGTATAATAAGGCGGTTTTAGATGAGCAGATTGAAGAGGAGAGGAGACTTTTTTATGTTGCGATGACGAGAGCAAAAGAAAAGTTGTATCTTCTGTACCCCAAACAGAGGTACAACAAAGATACAACCCGTTCACGCTTTATAGAAGAGCTTCTTACTGCTCGTTATCCTCTTCTTCGTACAGATCTTCATACTCCATAGCATCTAATTCTTCGTCAAATGCTTCAGATACAAGCTCATATTCTTCATCAGATTCAATATTCTCAAGTACAGGTTCGTTGTCGCCTTCAACCTTGTATCTGTAAAGATATACCTCATCGTTGTCTGCAGCTTCACCCTCAAGTGGAAGAAGTGCGATATAGTCGTTATCTCCAGCAGGGAATATGCGTATTATTGCACATTCACATTCTGTGTTATTGTCAAGCATAAGAGTTACTGTGTTATATTCCTGATTATTATTCTCCATAATGTCTCCGTTCTGCCAGTAATGGCTTTAGTATTTTCTCTACTCTAACAAATATTATGTATAAAAGCAATGAAAATAAAGAAAAAACACTTGCTATTTTATTATGTAAGGTGTATATTATGTATAAGTTAATAATTTAAGTCAAAGGGGACGATTTTAGCAACAACGCTAGGATTGTCCCCTTTTTGGTTAAATTAATAGCATTTACAACGAATATTATAATCTGGAGGTTCACGCCATGGATAAAATCGATAAGAAGATAATTACATTATTACAGCAGAATGCAAGAATGCCATTAAAGGCACTCGCCGAGAATGTTTTCCTTTCATCACCGGCTGTTTCAGCAAGAATTGAGAGACTTGAGAAGGAAGAGATTATTGAAGGATATGAAGTTAAGATTAATCAGTTAAAGCTGGGATATCATATAACAGCATTTATTAATCTTGAAGTTGCTCCTGTGCAGAAACCGGATTTCTATCCATTTATCAAGTCATGCCCTAATGTTGTTGAATGTAACTGTGTAACAGGCAATTATTCAATGCTATTAAAAGTTATGTTCCCAAGTACCATGGAACTTGATACATTTATCGGCCAGCTTCAGAAGTTCGGAAGAACAAGTACACAGATTGTGTTCTCAACACCTGTTGCTCCAAGAGGTATTGATGTTAATCAGGAGATGCCTACAGATAATTAAATTCATCAAAAGTTCATAATTATTTAACCTATTAACACTGTCAGACACTTGCTGTTCTGGCAGTGTTTTTGTTATAATTATCTGAGTTTAAATTTCGTGTTACGAGGAGGTATTATGAGTAAGGCTTCAGATATATTAGATAATGTAAGTAAGGTGATTGTGGGAAAAAGAAATGTTTCAGAACTTGTTCTGACAAGTATTATTGCTGGTGGACATGTTCTTCTTGAAGAAGTTCCGGGTACAGGTAAGACTATGATGGCGAAAGCATTTGCAAAGAGCATTGATGGACAATTTTCAAGAATTCAGTTTACACCAGATCTGCTTCCTTCAGATATTACAGGTGTGCATGTGTTTAACCAGAAAGAGGGTGAATTCGTATTCAGAAGAGGTCCGGTATTCGCTAATGTTATTCTTGCAGATGAGATTAACAGGGCAACACCTAGAACACAGTCAGCATTGCTTGAATGTATGGAGGAACATCAGGTTACTGTGGATGGTGAATATTCTAAGTTAGAAGAACCATTTGTTGTAATTGCAACACAGAATCCTATTGAGACAGCAGGAACTTATCAGCTTCCTGAGGCACAGCTTGACAGATTCCTTATGAAGATTAACATGGGTTATCCAGAGAAAGATGATGAGGTACTTATTCTTAACAGATTCTTAAAAGAAGATCCTTCTAAAGAACTTTCAACAGTTGCAACATGTGAAGATATTGTTGCAATGAAAGAAGATGCGAAAAATGTATATGTTCACCCGGTGCTTATTGATTATATTGTTGAACTGGCAAGGATGACAAGACAGCAGGATAATGTATCAATCGGTGTAAGCCCGAGAGGAACTCTTGGTATGCTAAATGCGGCGAGAGCATATGCGTATGTTGCAGGCAGAGATTATGTTGTACCAGAGGACATCAAGATACTTGCACCTGTAGTATGGGCACACAGAATTGTGTTACAGACAGGTTACATGAATATGGATAATAAAGAACAGATTATAGAACATGTTGTTAATAACACAGCAGTTCCTACTGAAGATTGGAAAAGATAATGAATGTATTATTGATGCTTATTGGTGTACTTATAGTATATCTGGCAATTAAGCTTGTATTTCGTTATAACTGGAATAAGGGGCTGGGTGTCGCTCTTGAATTTGAGAAAAAGCATGTTGTAAATGGCGAAACAGTTAATGTTGTTGAGGTTATATCCAACGAAAAACGTCTGCCGCTGCCATGTGTGAATCTTAAGTTTCAGGTGGACAGGGAACTTGAATTTCCTGGAACAGATACTAATTCAAGTGTGTCGGACCTTACATACCGCAATGATGTGTTCTCATTTCTGGCTAATCAGAGAATTACAAGAAGAATTCCTGTTAAATGCAATCACAGAGGTGTGTTCAAAATATCAGGCGTACAGCTTACATTTGCCGGACCATTTATGAATGAGATTAATGTTCTCAAAGTGGGTAGTACCTGTGAGATAACAGTTTATCCTAAGACTGTGGATAGTAAGAGATTCAGCTTTATAAGAAGCAGAATATCAGGAGAAGCAGAACGTAAGAAATATATGCTTGAAGATCCATTTGTGTTCAGAGGAATAAGAGATTATACAAGCAACGACAGCCTAAAGAATGTGAACTGGAAGGCAACAGCGAGAACAGGTAATCTGTGTGTTAATGAATATAATGAGTCAGTTAGCCGTAATGTATGTATTCTTCTTAATCTTGAGGATGATGGAATGCTTACATATGATTCGGTTAATGAAGAAGCAATAAGTCTTGCAGCTTCTGTGGCGGAAGAATTCATTAGACAGGGAATTAATGTCTCTCTTATTAGTAATGCATGTGATGTTGACACAAAGGAAGCAGTTGGTATAAGAGAAGGAGCAGGAGTTGGACATCTTGGAAGTATTAATACTGTACTTGCAAGAATGGATTTAAAGCTTGAAAAAGAAGAGTTTGCAGCGCTTATTAACAGAACATTTATAGAAAATGTTTCTGTCCAGAGTAGTGACAACAGTGTATATGTTGTTATATCAGCGAGCAGAAGAAAGAAGCTGCAGCAGACTATGCAGAAGTTTGAGAAAAAGTATGGACAGGTTATATGGATTGTTCCATATATGACTGGTGGAGAATACAGCCTTGATTATTGTGGTATCAGACCAGAGGGCTGGGAAGTGAAATAAGTTTATCAGGAGATAACATATGAATGAGTCGGGACAAGTTTATAATTATAATAAACTGAGAACAATAAGAACATTGACAGATATAATAAGCCAGTGTATTGTAGCGTTCGCATTTTCTGCATTTGTTATATTGGGACTTACGAATAAATCTGACAGTTATATTATTGCAACACTTCTTATGGCAGTTCCGGTTATTATAACTTATGCGGCAAGAAAGAATATACATAAGAATTTTCTATTTATGCTGATTCATGCTGCTTTGCTTATAACAGCCATTATAATTGGTAATGGAGATGCAGAGTCTACAGCATATTTTGTAAGTGTACTTGCTGTGTGTATAAGGTCTGTAAGCATAAGAGTGGCTAATGCAAGAAAAACTGAATATATGAATGAACCGCTTTATGGGAATCAGTTTGCTGATGTAACTCAGGAAGACAAGAAAGCTGCCTTGCAGGCAGGAGAGAGAATGTCACCTCTGTATTGTCTGGTTATGGTCGCAGGAAGTCTTTATGGCGGTTCAGCAGGCAACAGACTGCTTGTTAACTATGAAACAGTATTATTTGTGCTGTTTGTTCTGCTTGCTTTTCTTGCTAACCAGTTAAAAGAGCTTAATTCTCTGTTTATAAGTAATGCTGGCAAATCAGAATTTCCTGCTGAGAGAATTACAGGAATTAACATGATAATGGTCATGGTTGTGTCAGGACTTATGATTCTTGGCATGATTCTGTTCTATAGTGGGGATTATGGCAATATATTTACACTGATTGGTTCAGGTTTTGTAGCAGTTGTAAGGATAGTGCTGAAGCTGCTCTTAAGACTTATAAGAGAGAAAGAAGAAGTCTCTACGATGCCCGAAGATTCCGTGAATCCAGTCACTGATGATGATGTGGTAAAGGGAGATAACGACCTTGCATTTACTGATAATCCTGTTATGAGTGCATTATTTACAGCATTTGCAATAGTTCTTGTAATTGCACTTGTTGTATTTATTGTCTATATGATTATCAGATATGCCAAGAATTTCAAAAAGTCACAGGATAATAATGGTGATGAGATTGAATTCATTGGCAATGACAGAAGAACAGAAGCAAGGATAAAGAGACGTCAGAGAGCAGAAGAAGCTAAGAATATGCCTGTTAATATGCAGTACAGGAAGGCATTCAGAAAAGCAGCAATAAAATCATCAAAGGCAGCCAGGGATTCGGATGGTAAATCACTTGAAAATATGCAGCCACAGGATATAACAATAAACAGAATAACTAACGATGCTGATGCTGCAGACAGAATTACAGCAAGTTATGAGAAAGCAAGATATTCTGATAAGAATATTTCCAAAGAAGAACTTGAATTTATGCTTGACTTTATAAAAAATGACAAGTATAATAAGCGTACATAATAAGTAAATGCTGTGAAGAGGACTATTAGATAGGAACCAGAGTCAGAGAACTGCCGGGTGGTGCGAGGCAGTCGAAGGAACTTATTGAACTCGCCTTGGAGCTGCTACCTGAAATCATTATGAGAAGTAGGAGTAGCCGGAAGCCAACCGTTATAGTGGACAGAATATAATGCAGCACATTTGTTGTACGTATTCAGTGAGTGCATAGCATAGCTATGAAGAAGAGTGGTAACGCGTGAGATTTATCTTTCGTCTCTTTGGGTGGAATTGCCCATGGACGAAAGATTTTTTTATGCTTATCTTTAAGGAAGCCTTTACTTATTAACAATACATATTTATATTTTCAGGAGGTTTTAGGAATGTTTGATTACAGACAGTATGAAAGAGGCTATTTTATGCCACCAGTTAAGTGCAATGACTGGGTTAACAAGGAGTATGTTGATAAGGCACCAATCTGGTGTTCGGTTGATTTAAGAGATGGTAACCAGGCTCTTGTTGAACCTATGAGTCTTGATGAAAAGCTTGAATTCTTCCAGATGTTAGTTGAAGTTGGATTTAAAGAAATTGAAATTGGTTTCCCTGCAGCTTCTGAGACAGAATATGAGTTCTGCCGTACACTTATTGAGAAGAATATGATTCCTGATGATGTTACAATCCAGGTTCTTACCCAGGCAAGACCACATATTATTAAGAAGACATTTGAAGCCGTAAAGGGTGCTCCGAGAGCAATAGTTCATGTATACAATTCTACTTCATTAGCACAGAGAGAACAGGTATTCAAGAAGTCTAAGGAAGAAGTTAAGCAGATTGCTATTGAAGGTGCCAAGTTATTAAAGGAACTTGCTGAAGCTGATGGAGGAAACTTCCTTTTCGAATACAGTCCAGAGAGCTTTACAGGAACAGAACCAGAGTATGCACTTGAGGTATGCAACGCTGTTGTTGATATCTGGCAGCCAACACCTGATAAGAAATGTATTATCAATCTTCCTGCTACAGTTGAGATGTCACTTCCACATGTATTTGCAAGTCAGATTGAATATATGTCTAAGCACATGCACAACAGAGAGAATGTTATTATTTCTCTTCATCCACATAATGACCGTTCGACAGGTGTTGCTGATGCAGAGTTAGGACTTCTTGCAGGAGCGGACAGAATTGAGGGAACACTTTTTGGTAATGGTGAGAGAACAGGTAATGTTGATATAATTACACTTGCTATGAACATGTATATGCAGGGTGTTAATCCTGAGCTTGATCTTTCCGATATGCCACATCTTGCAGAAGTATTTGAAAGACTTACACAGATGAAGATTGATGACCGTCATCCATGGTGTGGTAAGCTTGTATTTGCAGCGTTCTCAGGTTCACATCAGGATGCTATATCTAAGGGAATGCATTACAGAATTGAAAATGATCCTAATAAATGGACAGTTCCATATCTTCCAATTAATCCAGAAGATGTAGGACGTACATATGATTCAGATGTTATAAGAATTAATAGCCAGTCTGGTAAGGGCGGTGTTGCTTATGTTCTTGAACATAACTATGGAATGGTTGTTCCTAAGGCTATGAGAGAAGATCTGGGTTATGCTGTCAAAGATGTATCAGATGTTAATCATAAGGAGCTTTCAGCAGATGAAGTGCTTGAGATATTTGAGAAGAGATATAAGAAATATACACCAGTATTCAAGATTTCTGAAGTGCATTTCAAGCAGATTAATGGAATCCAGACTGTTGTGACTATTGATGAGAATGGTAAGAAATGCAATGTTGAAGATGGCGGTAATGGCCGTCTTGATGCTGTAAGTAATGCTCTTGCCAGTCACTTTGGAAAGCCTTGTGATATCTTCTGTTATGAAGAACATTCATTAAAGAAGGGCTCTGATTCTAGTGCCATTGCATATGTTGGTATTACAGGAGAGGATGGAAAGAATTACTTTGGTATTGGTATTGACCATGATATCATCAGAGCTTCTATTGATGCGTTAGAGTCAGCTATGAACAGAAGCCTTGAAGCATAATATTTAAATTGAATAATGTGTAATATAACCCATGTCCGGAACGTATACTAGAATGATACTGATTCAGGATATGGGTTGTTTTATTTATGTAGAATTAAAAAATCCCCCTCAAAGGGGGAAGCGGTACTATAGTACTAATGCTATTATACGCTCAGAGGGGAAAAGAAATATAGTTAAGGGGAAACTGTTGATTTAGACATTTTTGGAGGGATAGTAATGTTTTTTAGAAAACTATTAAGTAGTTTGAATGCAAAGGTTAAGAAAACTGCAGTTGGTGTTCTTTCAGTTGCAATGGTTGCAGGTTCTGTGTTTGCCGGTACATCTTTAAAAGCTGGTGCATACTCGAAAACACAGGATGTCCTTAATGAATTATTAGGAGCAGCAAAACCTTATGGTGTAGTTGCTGAAGAATTTAAGAATAGTAATCACAATCAGACATGTTTCGCGACTAACAAGCTTGTAATAACAGATCAGTGGATGAGTGCATGGCTTGATATGAGCGTTGGAACAACATATATCAAGAGTTTTGATAATTCTGGTTCATCAGAAGTTAATGTGGATAGAAATGCATTTAATAATCTTGTACTTGGAACTGATTATGATTATGAACCCAGAGAGAATAAATATTATATTAAAGATTCTGACGGAAAAAGAACAGGTGCTGTTATTAATGTTGCTAACTGCAAGGATACAATCAATGTTTATTATGCAGAGGATTATATGGATGTAACTGCAGCACTTGATAATGTATACGATAATTTCAAGGCGTATGCAGATACACCAGATTCGGAGGCTGATATAGTTATTGGTGCTTATGATGATAGAAAGATTGATCTTGCTTCATTTAAGAATAAGCAGATTGTAGTGGTAAATATGTATGCTAATAATTATATTGACTGGCAGGGAAAAGAAGTTTCATCTTATTATGGAGAAGGACAGCTCAACATAACAAATAAAGCACAGGGACAGTTTGTTATCATTAATTTGCTTGGCGGTGATGGTGATGCAGACATTAAGAGATTCAGCATTAATGGAAAGAATACAGGCGGATTAACAGATGTTGATGTATCAGACACGGTTATTTTCAATGCTGTTAATGTAACTGGTAATATTAATATAGGTGAGGTATGTGGTATAGTTGTTGCACCAAAAGCAGATATTACCTTAACATCTACATGTAATGGAAGAGCAATTTCTAAGTCATTTGTTAATGTCAATGGACAAATGCATTTTATATCAGATAATCAACAGCAGGAGACGACACAAAAGGAAACAACATCTGTAGCACAGTCTTCATCAGAAACAACAAAGTCAGAAGAGACAACAACTGCACAGGAAACAACAAAGTCAAACGAGACAACAACTGCACAGGAGACAACAAAGTCAAACGAGACAACAACTGCACAAGAGACAACAAAGTCAAACGAGACAACAGTTGCACAGGAGACAACAAAGTCAAACGAGACAACAGCTGCGCAGGAGACAACAAAGTCGAATGAGACAACAGTTGATGCTGGTAAGGAAACTAAGCCGACAAAACCAGAATCAAACGAGACAACAGCTGCGCAGGAGACAACAAAGTCGAATGAGACTACAGTTGATGCTGGTAAGGAAACTAAGCCGACAAAACCAGAATCAAACGAAACAACAGCTGTTAATGAGACAACAAAGTCAAATGAAACAACAGTAGATTCTAATAAACAGACAAAAGAACATACAACTTCATCAACTCAGGTCACAAAGAAGACTGGTGAAGTTGCAGGAGATGAAGAATTAGTTACAGGAAAAGAAGATGAGACTGTTGGTGGCTCAAGAGTCAGAAAAACTGGTGAAGTTGCGGCTGATGAAGAGGTTGTAAAGACTGGTGACAATAATCATGTATGGGTATATATTGTGATTCTTGTAGCAGCAGCTGTTATTTCTGGAACTGTTATTGTGATAAGCAAAAAGAGCAATAAAAGATAATAAATGTTAATGATATCAGAGAGGCACAGCAGTAATGTTGTGCCTTTTTTATTGGGGTGGTATTGAAGCACTCTGCTTTTTTATGCTATAATGCAATATGTATGAGTCGAAGTAGGCTTTGAACACAAAATACAGTGAAGAACAAGGAGATGGAAGTTTTATGAAACATTTGATACTTGCATCGGGTTCACCAAGACGAAGAGAATTAATGAGTCAGGTAGGACTTGATTTTACTGTTGTTACAAGTGATGCAGATGAGAATATTAAAGAGATGGAGCCTGAAGATTATGTAAGAGAATTATCTTCTGTTAAGGCACAGTCTGTATTAGAACAATACGCAGATAATGAAGATTCTGTAATCGTTATAGGTGCAGATACTATTGTTTATCATAAAGGAGAGATTCTTACCAAGCCTAAGAATGAAGAGGATGCATTCAGAATACTTAAGTCTTTAGAAGGTCAGATACATCAGGTGTATACAGGTGTAACTATATGCAGTGCACATAAGAATGTAAGTTTTTATGAAAAGACTGATGTGTGGGTATATGATATGACTGATGAGGAAATCAGGGATTACATAAGCACAGGAGAACCTATGGATAAGGCTGGTGCATATGGTATTCAGGGAAAATTTGCAGCATACATTAAGGGTATTGAAGGCGACTATAATAATGTTGTCGGTCTGCCTGTTGCCAGACTTGTACATGAGCTTAAAGCATTTTAAGGAGAAAACATATGATTAAATTCGTAGCGAGTGACCTTGATGGGACACTGCTTCTTAACGGAGCACAGAGCGTCGATGAATCTGCTATACAGTATATCAATAAACTTGTTGACAAAGGCGTTATATTCGCACCGGCTAGTGGCAGGCAGATAACGAGTCTTAAGAGACTTTTTGGGACTGTCAGTGATAAGCTTGCATATATTGCAGAGAATGGTGCACTTGTGGAATACATGGGTGAAACTATTGGGAAGACTCCGATGGATAGGAAGCTTGCATTAGAGATAATTGAGGATGTAATTGAACAGCCTGATTGTGAGGTGCTTGTATCAGGAGAACATACGGCATATATTAAGCCTAAGTCACAAGAATATTATTACAGGATGACCAAGGTGGTTAATTATCATACTACATTAGTTGATAAGTTCACAGACATTGACGAGGATATATTAAAGATAGCTGTGTGTGATATGACAGGAATTAAGAACTCTAAAGAACATTTTATTAACAAATGGAGTGATAAGGCTTCAGTACTTGTATCGGGAGAACTTTACTTAGACCTTATGGACACTAATGTTAATAAAGGTAGAGGAATTGAGCAGATACAGAAATATTTCAGCTTAAAACCCGAAGAATGTATGGCATTTGGTGACAACTATAATGATATTGCAATGCTTGACAGGGTGTATTACTCATATGTTATGGAGAAAGCTGTAGATGATGTTAAGAAACATGGGCGTTTCGTAACGGGATGGGTAGAAGGAACATTAAGAGAGCAATTTAAAGAGATAAGATAAGGAGATTTAAGTTATGGATAAACATATCGATGAGTGTGCGAAGGTGTTTTTAAGAGATCAGAAACAGCTTTTCGATGAGCCTGTTGCATATGATTTAGAGGAAGCTAAGGAATTCTTAGAGGACTGTATGGCGGTATACTGCAAGGATATTAAAGAATTAAGAGAAGTGATGGATGATGAGGGAATGGATGTATCTGACTTAAGCAATGATGAGCTTCTTGAGCAGTTAGAAGTATTCAGGCTTGATAATGGCGGATATTTCTTCGTGGAAGGATAGTACAGATGCGTATAAATGTTGTATGTGTAGGCAAGATTAAGGAAAAGTTTTATACCCATGCAGTTGAAGAGTATTCTAAGAGACTTTCAAGATACTGTAAGCTTGATATTGTTGAACTACCTGATGAGAAAACACCAGATAATGCAAGTGATATAGTCAATGAACAGATTAAGAATAAGGAAGGGGAGAGAATTCTTTCTGCCATTAAAGATGATGCTTATGTATGTGCACTTGCAATAGAAGGGAAAATGCTTGATTCTGTTGAACTATCAGAAAAGATTGAAAAACTTGGAATAGAAGGAACAAGTAACATAACATTTGTAATAGGAGGCTCTCTGGGACTTGCAGATGCAGTACTTAAGAGAGCTGATTATAAGCTGAGTTTTTCAAAGATGACATTTCCACACCAGCTTATGAGAGTTATTCTTTTAGAACAGATATATAGGGCTTACAGGATTATGAAGAATGAGCCATATCACAAATAATTAAAGAGGATAGAATATGAAAAGAAGAAAAAAAACATTTATTATATTAGCAGTTATTCTTGTTGTAGTTCTGTTAGTTGCAGGATATATTAAGTTCTTAAATGGACGTCTGATATATTTCACAACAGGAATGAAGAGCGGTGAGCTTATTAAGACAGCAGGACAGAAGACAACTTATACATGCGAGGCAGATATTCTCATGTCTGATGTGAAGAAGGAATATGAGGAAATGTTTGGCAGTAATATATGGAGAGAGAAAATTGGTGATGCTGATTTTGAAAGCTATATTAAGGACCAGATTAAGAGTAAGTTAATGCGCGTCAAGGCTATGAATGTTAAGGCTAAGGAACGCGGTGTTGTGCTTGGAAGAGAAGAAAAAGATTCTGTGGGTAAGGCTGTTGATGCATTTTACAATGAATTAACAGAATCGCAGATAAGCAGTACAGGAATAACTAAGGATAAACTGAATACAATGTTTACTGAATTTGCAATAGCACAGAAACTCTACGATGACCTTACTTCCAGCATGGATATTGAAGTAAGCGCAGATGAGGCAAGAGTTATTGATATCCAGTATATTGTATCAGATTCAGAGGAAGATATTAATAAAGCATATAATCTTGTGAATTCAGGAAGTTCATTCTTTGCTGTTGCCAAGGAGTACAATGCGGATGGCGAATATGAGTACGAACTGAAACGTGGCGAGATGGATGCAGCATTTGAAAAAGCAGCATTCAATCTGTCTACTGGTGAGATGAGCAGTATAGTTGAGGCAGCAGGCAGATATTACATTATAAGATGTACATCGGATAATGATAAGGCTAAGACCGAGGTTAATAAGTCTGCAATTCTTGAAAAGAGAAAGTTAGAGCAGTTTAATGCTGATTTTGAGAAATATGAAGCTGGTATATATATGGAATTTAATAATAGCGAATGGAAGAAATTAAGTATTCAGGATGCGTATACGTTGGGAAGCAGCTTTGAGGATACTTTCAATGCGTATTTTGGAAAGTAAAGAGGAGAGTAATTAATAATGGCAGCTAATAAATATGATGCTAACAGTATATCAATACTGGAGGGCCTTGAAGCGGTAAGAATGAGACCTGGTATGTATATTGGAAGTGTCGGAACAAAAGGTCTTAATCATCTTATATATGAGATTGCGGATAATTCAGTGGATGAACATCTTGCGGGTTTTTGTACACAGATAAATGTAACTCTTAATGATGATGGAACAGCAACTATCAAGGATAATGGACGAGGTATTCCTATCGGAATCCATCCTAAAGCCGGAATACCTGCGGTTGAGGTTGTATTTACAGTACTTCATGCAGGTGGCAAGTTCGGAGATGGCGGATATAAGATATCTGGAGGACTTCACGGCGTTGGTGCATCTGTAGTTAATGCACTTTCTGTATGGCTTGAGGTCGAGATAAGAGTTGATGGTGGTGTGTACAAGCAAAGATACGAGCGTGGAAAAGCAACAGCGCCGCTTGAAAAGATTGGTACATGCAGAAAAAATGATACTGGTACAACTGTTACATTTCTTCCTGATGGAGAAATATTTGAAAAGACAAGATTCAAAGCAGACTCGATAAAGAGCAGGCTTCATGAGACTGCATATCTTAATCCGGGGCTTACAATTGAGTTTGAAGATAAGAGAAAGGGCAGCGAGGATAAGGAAACTTTCCATGAGCCTGACGGACTTAAGGCATATATCAAAGACCTTAACAATGGCAAAGAGACAGTATGCGATATCGTCTACTTTAAGAAGAAGCAGGAAGATATTGAGGTTGAAGTAGCATTTCAGTTTGTTAATGAATTTGAGGAAAATATTCTTGGCTTCTGTAATAACATATACACTCAGGAGGGTGGAACGCATATTACAGGCTTTAAGACCAAGTTTACAATGATTATCAACCAGTATGCGAGAGAACTTGGCATCTTAAAGGATAAGGATGCGAATTTTACAGGTCTTGATGTAAGAAATGGTATGACTGCAGTTGTTGCAGTTAAGCACCCTGCACCAAGATTTGAGGGACAGACCAAGACCAAGCTTGATAATCCGGATGCTGGTACAGTTGTTGCAAATGTAACAGGAGACGAGGTACAACTTTATTTCGATAGACATTTGGATGACCTTAACGCTGTAATTGCATGTGCTGAAAAATCTGCGAAGATACGAAAAGCAGAAGAAAAGGCTAAGACAAATATGCTTACAAAGCAGAAGTTCTCTATAGACAGCAACGGAAAGCTTGCCAACTGTGAGAGCAAGAATCCGGAGGAATGTGAGGTGTTCATTGTTGAGGGAGATTCAGCTGGAGGTTCAGCAAAGACTGCAAGAAACAGAAGAACTCAGGCAATTCTTCCAATCAGAGGTAAGATTCTTAATGTTGAAAAGGCAAGTATTGATAAGGTACTTGCCAATGCCGAGATTAAGACAATGATTAATTCATTCAACTGTGGATTCTTAGAGGGCTACGGTAATGACTTTGATATTAGCAGATTAAGATATAATAAGATTATTATCATGACTGATGCCGATGTGGATGGAGCACATATTGATACACTGCTTCTTACATTTTTCTACAGATTCATGCCTGAGCTTATTAATCAGGGACATGTATATATTGCTACACCACCTCTTTATAAGGTTGTTCCTAAGAAGGGCGAGGGTGAATATCTATATGATGACAAGGCACTTGAGGATTACAGAAAGAAGCATACGTCAGGAACATTTACACTTCAGAGATACAAAGGTCTTGGAGAGATGGATCCTGACCAGCTATGGGAGACAACTCTTAATCCTGAAACAAGAATTTTAAAGCAGGTTGAGATTGAGGACGCAAGGCTTGCAACTGAGGTTACAGCAATGCTTATGGGTACAGATGTACCACCTAGAAGAGAATTTATATATACGCATGCTAATGAAGCTGAGATTGATGCGTAAAAGCTAAAGGAGTAGAAAATGGCTGAGAAGATTATAAGGACTGAGTATTCTGAGGTTATGCAGAAGTCCTATATAGATTATTCCATGAGCGTTATTACAGCAAGAGCACTTCCTGATGTAAGGGACGGTTTAAAGCCGGTACAGAGAAGAGTGCTGTATGCCATGGACCAGTTGGGGCTTAATTACGACAAGCCTCACAGAAAGTCTGCACGTATCGTTGGTGATACAATGGGTAAATACCATCCACATGGTGACAGTTCAATATATGAGACACTCGTTGTACTTTCACAGGATTTTAAGAAGGGTATGGCTCTTGTTGACGGACACGGAAACTTCGGCTCTATCGAAGGTGACGGAGCTGCCGCTATGCGATATACAGAAGCTAAGTTAAAAAAGTTCACACAGGACGTATATCTTGCTGACCTTGATAAAAATGTTGTGGATTTCGTGCCTAACTTTGATGAGACAGAAAAAGAGCCTGAGGTTCTTCCTGTAAGAGTACCTAATCTGCTTGTAAATGGTGCAGATGGTATTGCGGTTGGTATGACAACTAATATCCCTCCACACAATCTTTCAGAGGTTGTTGATGCAGTATGTGCATATATGGATAATGAGGATATCACAACAGATGAGCTTATGCAGCTCTGCCCTGGACCGGATTTTCCTACAGGCGGAATTGTAATTAATAAAAGCGAGCTTGGTGCAATATATGAGACTGGAACAGGTAAGATTAAGTTAAGAGGCAAGGTCGTATTCGAGCCTGCCAAGAACCGTTCTGAGAAGGACAAGCTTGTTATTACAGAGATTCCATATACAATGATTGGTGCTAACATAGGCAAATTCATATCTGATGTTGTAAGCCTTATAGAGACTAAGAAAACTACCGATATTGTCGACATTTCCAATGAATCTTCTAAGGAAGGAATAAGAATTGTCCTTGAACTTAAGAAGAACGCTGATGTCAAGAATCTTGAAAATCTTCTTTACAAGAAGACCAAGTTGGAAGATACATTTGGCGTAAATATGCTGGCTATCGTTGATGGAAGACCTGAGACCTTAGGTATTAAGGATATAATAAAACACCACATTAATTTCCAGTATGAGCTTGCTACAAGAAAGTACACAACACTTCTTGAAAAGGAGAAGGCTAACAGGGAGATTAAGGAAGGTCTTATAAGAGCATGTGATATTATTGACCTTATTATCGAGATATTACGAGGCAGTGCTAATCTTAAGATGGCTAAGGACTGCCTTGTTAATGGTAATGTTGAGGGAATCAAGTTTAAGTCAGAGCAGTCAAAAAAGCAGGCTGCAGGTCTTGATTTCACAGAGAAACAGGCTGGTGCAATATTAGAAATGCGTCTGTACAAGCTGATTGGCCTTGAAATTCTTAATCTTCAGAAAGAATATGATGAATGTGTCAAGAAGATTGAGAAGTATGAAAAGATACTTGGCAGCAGAAAAGAGATGGCTAAGGTTATCAAGTCTGACCTTCTTAATATTAAGAAGGAATATGGTGTTGCAAGAAGAACTGTAATTGAAGACGGAGAAGCTGCTGTATTTGAGGAAAAGAAGATTCCAGAGATGGAAGTTATGTTTATTATGGATAGATTCGGATATGCAAGAACCATTGATATGGCTGCATTTGAGAGAAATAAAGATGCTGTATTTAATGAGAACAAATATGTCATTCCGGTAATGAACACAGATAAAATCTGCATATTTACTGATACGGGAGATCTGCACCAGTTAAAGATAAAGGATCTGCCATTCACTAAGTTCAGAGATAAAGGCACACCGATTGATAATCTGTGTAACTATGACAGCTCTAAGGAGATAATTGTGTACATTACTCCATTTGAACGACTTAAGAATCAGAAAATGCTTTTTGTCACAAGACAGGGAATGATGAAGCTTGTAGACAGCGAAGAATTCCAGGTTGCAAAGCGTACAGTTGCATGTACAAAATTAGCAGATGACGACAAGCTAATCGGAATGTATTCAACAGACGCAAGAGTAGAGATTTATTCAAAGTTCTCACTTGATGGAGAAATCAAGGAAGAAGAGGTTGTCGAGAGCAACCAGAATGTAATTGTACAGACAGAAAACGGAGTGTTCTTAAAGTTCCCATTAACAGACATTCCAATGAAGAAGAAGAGTGCTGTTGGCGTAAGAGGAATCAAGCTTTCAAAAGATGATTATATAGAAGATGTATTCCTGCTTACAGAAGGTGACGAGTTCACAATGGAATATAAGGGCAAGAGTATCAGCTTTGCCAAGATGAAGACGGCACACAGGGATACTAAGGGAACTAAGATAAGAGTATGATTTTAACGGTTGTACGGTTGAAAAAGGACGGTGTAAGGCATAAGCCTTACACCGTCCTTCTTTGATATATATGAGCAGTAATAAGTACTTCGCGGTGGTAGTGTCTGTGAGTTAAGCGTTAGCGACAACGGAATGTAAGCTTACCGTGTGGGTGTTAATGCCGCTATATACAAAAGTTCGGTGCAGGAAATCTCGTTCAAGCGAAGCGCGTTTGATTTCCTGCACCGTAATAAACTCTGTATATGGCGGCATTTACAGCCACTAGGTCAGCTTACCTAAAGTTGGCACTAATGCTAAACCCACAGACAGTACAACCCCGAAATACTCTTAATTCTCCTTCATATATTCATCATATATAGCAATAACCTTATTCATAACCTCCGGTCCAGGAGCGCCAAGAGTAAGTCTCTTATCTACACAAGTCTGGAGGCTGATTGCCTCGTAGATATCTTCATCAAATACAGGGCTTACAGCCTTGTATTCTTCAAGTGAAAGGTCATCAAGTGCAATATTTTTCTCGATGCACATAAGAACAAGCTGGCCGACAATACCGTGGGCTTCTCTGAAAGGAACTCCCTTTTTAACAAGGTAGTCAGCAGCATCAGTAGCGTTAGTGAAGCCGTTCTTTGCTGAAGCTTCCATTCTCTTATTATTGAATTTCATTGTATCAATCATGCCCTTGAAAAGGCTGATGCAGCCTTTGGCTGTGTCAAATGCGTCAAATGATAATTCCTTATCCTCCTGCATATCCTTATTGTAAGCAAGAGGAATACCCTTCATTGTTGTAAGAAGACTCATAAGAGCACCATATACTCTGCCTGTCTTACCTCTTACAAGCTCTGCGATATCAGGGTTCTTCTTCTGAGGCATAATAGAGCTTCCTGTACTGAAAGCGTCATCAAGTTCAATGAATCTGTATTCGTTAGAATTCCAGATGCATATTTCCTCAGAGAAACGGCTTAAATGCATCATGATAGTTGATAATGCAGATAAGAATTCAATAAGGTAATCTCTGTCAGAAACAGAATCCATGCTGTTGAGTGTTGGTCCGTAGAAACCAAGGAGAGAAGCAGTAAGTTCTCTGTCTAATGGATAAGTTGTTCCTGCAAGTGCGCCTGCACCAAGAGGACAGTAGTTCATTCTTTCATATATGTCGTGAAGTCTGCTTCTGTCGCGCTTGAACATTTCGAAATATGCACCGAAATGATGAGCAACAGTAACAGGCTGTGCCTTCTGAAGATGAGTAAATCCAGGCATGAATGTATGAGTGTTTTCTTTCATGATTCTTAAGATAACAGCCATAAGCTCTTTAAGCTCAGCATCAGTATTAAGAACTTCCTGTCTTGTGAAAAGTCTCATATCAAGAGCAACCTGGTCATTTCTGCTTCGTCCGGTGTGAAGTCTCTTTCCGGCATCACCTATTCTTTCAATAAGAGTTGCTTCCATAAATGTATGGATATCCTCGTATTCATCAGTGATTTCAAGCTTTCCTGATTCAATATCAGCAAGAATTCCTTTAAGACCTTCTACAATCTGCTCACTTTCGCTTTCAGGAATAATTCGCTGCTTGCCAAGCATAGTAGCATGTGCAATACTTCCTTCAATATCCTGCTTATAGAACTTCTGGTCAAATGAAATTGATGCATTGAAGTTGTTAACAAGCTCATTAGTTTCTTTGGTGAATCGTCCACCCCATAATTTCATTTATAAATCCTCCTTGAATTAGATATCTGTATTTTCTTCATTAAAATTATCTTCGTCATCTTCAATAGAAGAGAGAAGACTGTCAGTAAGTTCATCATCAATATCAGGTAATTCGAGATTCTCGAAATCATCCATATCATCAAGAATAGAACTTTCTATATTAGCATCAGACAGTTTCTTAATGTCTTTGTCAGTAAGAGACGGATCATCAAGATATTTTCTGATAACTGACGGAAAATGTGTCATATTTACTTTTCCTGCTTTAATAAAGCGGCTGGTAAGATAAATGCCAATCAATATAATAATGCAAATTGTAGTAATAACGCAACCCAATATTAAATTAACAGGACGATATTTTAATACAACAGTGTGAGTTCCGGCACTTACGTCAACACATAGCAATGCATTTTCCCAGGCATAAGTGTCAGCCTTCTTGCCATCAATATACACAGACCAGCCACCATCGTATGGAATAGAGAATAATATTGCTTTGTCTGAGGAAGCAGTAAGAGTTCCTGTAAACTTTGTATCTGTATATTTTTCAACCTGATAGCTTTCTGAGTTAAGTTTATTGTATGCTCTGATGAATTTATCTTCATCAAGTGTGTATACAGAAAGATTCATTCCGCCGGTATCAGAAGTTACTTCGACAGTATCTGTGCCATGTATATAACCAATATCAAGAATCCGGTTATTGCTCTTTATATTATTGTAGGTGTAAGTGGTTGTGTTATTAATAGTAACAGTTACAGAATCAACAGATTTATTTGCAACTGACAGGTACATATGACCACTTTTTGCTGGTGTGATGATACAATCGGCTTCAGTAGGGAATGAGGTAGTATATTCAAATACATCACTTATTCCGGTAAGAGATTGAATAAGAAGATTCTGGTTCTCAATACCATTGTTATTCTTAGCCATAACAAGGTCATATGCTGTTGAACTGTTAATCGCATAACCAATAGGAAGTGTGTAATTATTCTTATACACAAATTCACCATCGCTGCCTGTATAATAATTTCTTATATCACTTTCAACTAAAAGTCGGTTAGAAATAGTGTATTTTACAGAGAAAAGAGAATCAGTAACAGCGGTAAGACCATTGCATCCATATGCATTAGTTGAATTTTCCATTCCTATAAGGTTGTAAAGCTTTGACATCCCTGCATTGCATGTTGATGAAAATGTTGAAACAGTTCGGTAATTATGCCATGCACCATCATTTTTAGAACGCGCTCCAAAAAGCTTATCCATTCTATAGAAGGATGTGTCATTATCAGATACGGTTTTTGTAACAGTCTTTACGGCATCATAATCAAGAAGATATGATGTACGGCTTGTTGTTCCAATACCGGTTGCATCCATATTCAGTGTACATTCAATGATTGATACTGAGAATGCAAGCATAAGAACAACAGGAATTTTGAGCCTGGAGTTGTTATGAATAAACATTAACAGACCATATATAAGAATAAATATTCCACTTATATATATACTCTTAAATGAATACTCAGTCTCAGAGTTAATAAAAAGTTCTTCCATAATAAGCAGAAGACCAATTGCAATCCATAATGATGCACCAAGCTGCTTGTTAGTAGAATTCTTAAGATTAATAACAGCTTCATAGCACATTGCAAGCAGGAAGAATATATATATGAATGACTGTCTGCAAGGCAGGCTGTTAGGAAAATGCATACCATGCCATATATAGTTAGGTATATTTAAGTTAAATGCTGTCAGGAAGATAAGCAGGATGACACATTTGCCAATCTTTTCACGTGCATTGACTTTGCTGCACATAATATAAAGCGGTAGCAGTACAAAAACAGCAACGCCGCAGTATATATTAGGCAGATGGTCCAGTCCTAAATGAACCGGAATGTTGATAAGCTGTCTTGTGAGCATTGATAATATGCTGAAATAAGAAATAAGCTTATCAGGGAATGTTGTGTCGCTTGAGGCTGAAAGTGAAAATGTATAGAATTCAGGCAGAAGAAGACACGCTCCCAGTCCACCGGCAAGTAGTGAATATACACAGAAATTAATAAATTTCTTCACATACTGCATAGGGCTTTTAATACCGTTATAAGCTATCATAAGAACAACATAGTAAATCACTACTGAAAGGCATACCATGATTGCAATATAATAATTAGTAAATATACATAATCCGAGAGTTATGCAATAGAATATGCAACGGTTCTCATTAACAAGTCGTTCAAGTCCAAGCATGATAAGTGGAACAAGAATAACACAGTCAAGCCACATGATATTCCAGCTGTATGCCGCAATGAAGCCGGACATACCATAGAACATACCGAATATGGCAGCAATAACATGCTTGTTATTGTTGTGTTTAGTAAGATAATACGTTAAAGAAAGACTGCTGCCAGCTATCTTAAGTATTATAAATGCATTCATTATCTCTATAGTGTATTTTTGTGGGAAAAGTGCAACGAACCAGTTAGATGGACTTGCAAGGTAATATGCGAACAGAGATGTGAAGTTAGTTCCCATTCCTATATCCCATGAGTAAGTAAGACTTTCACCATTTCTTATCTTGTGCCACAGTTCTGAAAAGAATGGTGCATACTGATGGTACATGTCAGACCTCAGATAACATTCGTTTCCCCATGGAAATATGCCTCTTGTATAGTACAGTGCCATCATCATTATAACTGGAAGTACAAAGGCAGCAAGATATGTAAAGTTAGAATTAAGAATTGATTTCTTTGATGAATTCATGGCTTCCCTCCCTTAGCCGGTAATAGTAACATTTTACCAAAGAACGAAAAAAGTGTAAACAATTATAGGCAAATTAGGCTTGTATTCGATAGTACAATTTTGTAAAATAGAAAAGTACGCAAAAGGAATCTCCAAAGGGTAATGCTTAAGGAGAGTGTATATGGAATACAGACAATTATATAAAAAACACAAAAGGGCTGTACAATACGGAATATGTGCAGTTTTTCTGATTATAACCGGATCAGTATATCTGGCAGGAAGAAAGAATGCTTCAGTTTCAGAGAATACATTTGCAGATAATGTCGTATCAAGTAGTATAGAAGACAGCTGGCATATGGAAAGTGAATCATCAGTTGAAGACATATATGTGTATATATGTGGTCATGTTAATTCTCCAGGTGTTGTAAAGTGCCTGAAGGGAACAAGGCTGTATGAAGCAGTGGCAATGGCTGGTGGAGCTGATGATTTGGCTGATATGTCTGCAGTTAATCTTGCAGCACTTGTTGCTGATGGGGAAAGGATATATATTCCGGCATATGGAGAGGATATTTCTGTTATAGAAGAACAGACAGAGGGGATTGTTAATATTAATAAAGCTACAGAAAGTGAGCTTATGACACTGCCGGGAATTGGAAGTTCAAGGGCGGCTGATATAGTAAGATACAGAACAGATAATGGCAGATTCCAGACAATAGAAGATATAATGAAAGTGTCTGGAATTAAGGAAGCAGCATTTAATAAGATAAAGAATTATATTTGCGTATGATAAGATGCATATGCATAGAAAGTAAAAAGGAGTAGATTATGGCAGGCAGAGTTTTAGTTGTTGATGATGAGAAAATGATTGTTAAGGGACTTAAGTTCAGTCTTATGCAGGATTATAGCGTTGTAGACTGTGCATATGATGGTGAAGAAGCTCTCGAGTATGCTAAAAACAATGAATATGACATAATACTTCTTGATATTATGCTTCCCAAGCTTGATGGATTATCAGTATGCCAGCAGATAAGAGAGTTTTCAGATGTGCCAATAATTATGCTGACAGCTAAAGGCGATGATATGGATAAGATTCTTGGCCTTGAGTATGGTGCAGATGATTATATTACAAAACCATTTAACATTCTTGAAGTTAAGGCGAGAATGAAAGCCATTTTAAGAAGAAATGCTGTGACAGAGAAGAAAGCAGCAAAGAGCAATATTATTAATGCGGGTGATATGAAGATAGATTGTGACAGCCGTAATCTGTATATTGCAGGAAGACCTATTAATCTTACTGCTAAGGAATTTGATCTTCTTGAATTGTTAGCAGTTAATCCAGGAAAGGTATACAGCAGGGATAACCTTCTTAAAGCTGTGTGGGGACAGGATTATTCAGGTGACGGCAGAACGGTTGATGTCCATATGAGAAGACTTCGTGAGAAGATTGAAGATAATCCGAGTGAACCAAAGTATGTTCACACTAAGTGGGGAGTAGGTTACTATTTTAATGTTTAATAAGATTAAAAAAAGAAATGACCATAGGAAAATCTTTTTTGACAGGGAGTTTCAGTCATTTTTCAGGTTCATAAATAAATATTCAACAAGACAGTTCGCAGTTATAGCGGTAATAGTTGCAACAGCGGTAATATGTACATTTGAAGGCTTTGAGTATATTTACAGGCAGTCTGTAATTACAAGACAGACTGCGGTTATTCAGAATGAAGCGGTTCTCATTGCAGCAGAATATTCTAATTATGAAAGTCTTGAAGCAGCTGAGAATAATGATATGAACAGCAGACTCAGCAGTTATTCGGCACTTAATCAGATAAGAATAAGAATTGTTAATCTTAATTATGTTGTCAGTGTTGACACATATTCTATTGACACTAACAAGACAATTCTTAATCCAAGAGTATTCGATATATTCAGTAATCATAAGAACAGTTCCGGTTATGATAAGAAAACAGGTAATATACAGGCAGCGGTTCCGGTATACAATGATTCGGGTAAATTTATCGCTGTTCTTGTGGCTGATCTTGATTACACGGAGATAGATGCAATGTTTCACGATGTGAACAGTCAGAATAATAATATTAAACTGGTTATTATAACAATATGTCTGGCGTTACTTATCGTAGGCATATATTTTCTTAACCGGCCTGTAAAAAGGGTACTTGATATTGTTTCAAATGTAAGTGCAGGGCATACTGATGAAAGAATCCCTGTCAGGAGTTATACCGAAATACGTGAGATTGCAGATGATTTTAATAATATAATGGACAGAGCTAATGAAACAGACCAGTCCAGAGCAGAATTTGTTTCAAATGTGTCACATGAATTAAAGACACCTATAACATCGATTAAAGTATTGGCTGAGTCTCTTAATACACAGGAAAATGTGCCAATAGAAGTGTATCAGGAGTTCATGCAGGATATTGTAAGTGAAATAGACAGAGAAAGTAAGATTATAGAAGATTTACTTACTCTTGTCAGAATGGATAAATCTGTTGCAACACTTAATGTTACATCTGTTAATATGAATGATTTGTTAGAGATGACCCTCAAAAGAGTTAAGCCATTAGCACAGAAAAAGAATATTGAACTGCTTTTTGAAAGTTTCAGACCGGTTGTTGCACAGATTGATGAAGTTAAGATGACACAGGTTATATCCAACCTTGTTGAGAATTCTATCAAATATAATGTCGAAGATGGATGGGTACATGTTTCACTGAATGCAGATTATCAATATTTTTATATAAGAGTTGAAGATTCAGGAATAGGAATACCAGAGGAAAGTATTAATAAAATATTTGAAAGATTTTACCGGGTAGATAAGGCAAGGTCGCGTGAAACGGGCGGAACAGGACTTGGACTGGCTATTGTAAGAAACATAATTCTTATGCATCATGGAACTATTAAGGTTCATAGTGAGGAAAATATAGGAACAACATTTACAATGAGAATACCTCTTAATTATGTTGAAAACCAGCAGTAATGCAGATGAAAGTATGCCAGTGGACATATTCATAAGCTGTTAAGAATAACAGGATAGGAAAGGAGCAGTTATGATGGGACATGTAAGGAAAGCTATTATGAAATTGACATTCGTTATAATTGTTATTGCAGTAACATTTATAACTGTTTCATGTTCTTCGCAGAAGAAGGGAACAGCATATTCTGTATATTTTCTTAATGAAGACGGAACATCACTAACTGAAGGCAGGGTATACATCGAAAGTCAGGATGCTGTTTCAGTTGCAAATGAACTCCTTGAAAAAATGAATGTTGCAAAAGGCAGGCATACAAGCATAATTAAGCCGGTGTCTGTATCGCAGCCAACGGTTGAAATTAATGGAATATATGCAGGGGTCTATTATGACAGCTCTTATTATGGAATGAAACCAGGTACGGAAGTACTTTACAGGGCAGCAGTTGTTAAAGAATTGTCACAGATAAGTGATGTCCTGTATGTAAGATTTTATGTTGATGGTAAGGATGCTGTGTATGAAGATGGAACAGTCATAGGAAATATGAGTGATGAGGATTTTGTAGATACACAGGAAGGTGCTATGGCTGATGTGAAGTGGAAGACGATTAATCTGTATTTTGCTAACAAGTCAGGAGATGCCCTTGTAAAGAACAGCAAGAGAATCTGTTATAATAAGAATGTATCTGTTGAGAAGGTTGTAATGGAACAGCTTATTAAAGGAACAACAGAGTCAGGATGTTACCAGAGTATTCCGTCGAATACCAAGCTGCTTAGTATATCTGTTGTCGACAGGATATGTTATGTTAATCTCAGTCAGGAATTTGCAACAGATATGGTTAATGCAAAGAGCAATGTAACTATATATTCAATTGTTAACTCCCTTTCAGGACTGGAGGGAATTGATGGCGTTAAGATACTTGTCAATGGGAATTCTAATCTGATGTATAGAGATGTAATCAGCCTTGATACAGTATTTCATATGAATAATGAACTTGTAAAAAAAGATTTATCTGATAATTAATGGTCGTTTCTGGAAAGGATATTATTGAAGAGACCATTTTTTGTGGCAGCAGTTATGAGCATTGCTGCAGTATATTTGTCATTATATGCCAAGCCATATATCGTTATTATAGTAGGAATAATGGTGTTTACCGGATTCCTTATATATCTTAAGAAAACAGGAATTCCAGGATTTTATGTGATTTTTATCATGATGTTTCCTATTATGTGTCTAAGAACTGAAGAGAGTATGGAAAAGCTATGTTATCAGGGACAATTGTTGGACGAAACATATGCTGCTTGTGTAAATGGATACATAGCAGATATTAAACAGTCAGAAAACGGTTATGCGGTGTATATAAGAAATGCCTTTGTTATGCCGGATTCATGGGGCAGGCAGTTTAAAAGCGGTTTGGTAGTATACTCAGAGAAAAGATTTGCCAATCCGGGGGATGAAGTTAAGATTAAAGTAACATTAAAGGATTTTAATATACCATCTAATGAAGGACAGTTTAATGCCAGAAAATATTATACATCACTTGGATTTAATTATTGTGCAGATTTGTCAGATGTTGTGAATGTACAATCTGGAAGCAGTTATATTTCCAGCATTTACAGATTTGCAGATTCTATAAAAAATATTTACCAAAATGCATATTCTGAGCAGAATGCTGGAATTATGCAGTCAATTGTGCTAGGTGACAGGTCAGGGCTTGATGATGTTGTTAAGAGAATGTATCAGAAGAATGGAATTTCCCACATTTTGGCAATAAGTGCACTTCATGTTTCGCTTGTTGGAATGTTTATATATGACTGGTTAAAAAAGAGAATTGGGAGAATTGCATCTGCATGTTTTAGTACATTTCTTATAATTTCATATCTGTGCATGACAGGTTATAGTGCATCTGCCAGCCGTGCTGTAATAATGATTCTTGTATATATGCTGGCAGACGTGCTTGGAAGAACCAGTGATATGGCTAATACGTTAGGGATAGCAAGTGTTATTCTTCTGTGGATTAATCCATATAATCTTATAAATTCAGCTTTTTGGTTGTCATTTCTTGCCGTGGCAGGAATTATATATATTAAACCCATACTGTCTGATGATAAAACTATTCTTATATATATAAGACGTCCTGATAAAAAGAATGCAGGATTTTTTCAATTAATTTTATTCAGAATCGCAGATTCGGTTATTACAGGCATGTGTGTTACAATTGCGACACTTCCGGTAATTCTTATTATATCTGGGCAGATTCCTGTAATAAGCCTGTTTCTTAATGTTATAGTAATTCCACTTATGTCGTTGATAATGATAAGCGGTATATTTACGGGAATTGCTGGCATGCTATCTCTTGAAGCAGCATATTTTTTTGCGGGAGCAGGTGGATATATTCTTGATTTTTATTATAAGCTGTGCAGTTTGTCATCACATTTTAAATATGCAGTCATTGTTGCGGGAACCCCTGATACTGTAAGGGTGTTTTTATATTTTGCGGTTTTAATTATATGGATATGTGTACATATTATATTGATGAATAAAAAAATTGATGCTGTATGTATTGCTTTATTAGTGTGTGTGCTGACAGGGCTGCATTACAATATTAATTCAGACATGAAGATTGCCATGCTTGATGTTGGACAGGGGGATTCAATTGTCATGCATACTAAGGAGGGCATGAATGTATTGTTTGATGGAGGAAGCACAAGCAAGAAGAATGTTGGGAGATATACCATATATACTTATCTTAAATATTGTGGGGTAAGAAGTCTCGATTATGTGTTTATAAGTCACCCGGATAAAGACCATGTTAATGGAATATATGAATTGATTGAATTGTGTGATAACACATTTGAGATAGGTACTGTTGTACTGCCGGAAATCAGGCAGACTACGGCAGTAAAGAAGCAGGATTGTGATGATATGTCGAAGTTAGAGAGAACATTGAAAGCTGCTGGTATTAATGTTGTTTATGCTGATGCGGGTGACAGTATTAAATCGGGAGAATTCTCGGTTGAGTGTATGCACCCATGCAAGGGTTACAATTACGAGTCAGCTAACGACTATTCTGCTGTATATCTTGTGGAATATGGAGATTTTTCTATGCTTATGACAGGAGATGCAGAAAAGAAAGCGGAAAAGTGTATTATTGAGGATGTCAATAGTATGACAGGGGATGCTGGCGAACCGGCACGGCTTGTGTCAGTTAATATATTGAAAGTCGGACATCATGGAAGTAAGGGGGCAAGTTCAGAAGAATTTTTAAGTTATGTAAAGCCTGAAACTGCATTGATATCTTGTGGAGCAGGTAATTCATATGGACATCCTCATACGCAGACTTTACAGAGATTGTCGGGGATTGGAGCAAAGGTGTATAGGACAGACGAAAGTGGAGAGATTGCGGTGCGTGTCAGGGATGGTTTGTATAAAATTGAGGTATTTAAAGCTTTGTAAGAATAGAACTGTGAAGGTGCTGGGATATGAGAAAATATTTTTCAACTTGAACCACTTGTACATATCTGATACTATTGTTTAAGATTAGAAACGGAGGCAGCAGGTTTGAAGGTCATAAGTGATGATATTAAAAAGGGCGAATTTAAGAGTGTATATCTTCTGTATGGAGAGGAAGAGTATCTTAAGAAGCAGTACAGAGACAGATTAAAGAATGCTATAGCTGGTGACGATACAATGAATTATTCATATTATGATTCGGATAATGCCAGCGTTAAGGATATAATTGATGTGTGTGAAACACTGCCTTTTTTTGCCCAGAAGAGACTTGTTATAATGGAAAATACCGGTTTTTTGAAAAGTTCTAATGACGAGCTTGCAGATTATATTAAGCATATTCCTGATTATCTTGTTATTGTTATGGTAGAAAAAGATGTGGACAAGCGTAATAAGGTATATAAGGCGGTTGATTCTGTCGGGTATGTATGCGAGATGAAGCCACAGACAACTGCTACTCTTGAAAAATGGATAGCGGGGCTTCTTGCTAAGGATAATCTTAAAATAAGCCGTGAAGCCTGTGATTTGATACTTGATAAGACAGGTGCAGGCATGGATTATATAAAGCAGGAGATAGAGAAGCTTGTTAGCTATTGTCAGGGAAGGGATGTTGTGACAGTAGAAGATGTAGAGAAAGTATGCACAACACAGACAACAAGTCATATATTTGATATGATAAGTGCAATCGCGAATAAGAAACAACAGCAGGCGCTTGATTTATATTATGACTTACTGGAATTAAAAGAACCTCCTATGAGAATACTTTATCTTATAGTAAGACAGTTTAACGGAATACTACAGGTAAAAGATCTTATGTCAAGGGGAATTTCAGGTAAAGAGATTGCATCAAAGATAGGAGCAGCACCATTTGTTGCCAGCAAATATCAGGCACAGGCAAAATATTTTGAGATGAATACACTGTTGGATGCATTGAATGAATGTGCGAAGACAGAAGAAGCAGTTAAGCAGGGAAGGCTTAATGACAGGCTGGGAGTAGAACTTATTATAATTAAATACAGCAAATAAAAAAGAACCCGGTGCGAGTGGGTGTCAGCACCGGGTTCTTTAAATTATTAAAATTCCTATTAAGCCATTGCGTTAACAGCTTTAGTAATGTGAGATACTTTTCTTGCAGCAGCGTTCTTGTGGAAGATTCCCTTAGAAGCAGCCTTCTCGATCTCAGCTATAGCAACAGGGAGAGCTTCGTTAGCAGCAGCCTTGTCACCAGCAGCAACAGCAGCCTCTACCTTCTTGATATAAGTCTTAACTCTAGACTTAACCGCCTTATTTCTCTCAGCTCTTACCTGACTTGTAATTACTCTCTTCTTAGCAGATTTAATGTTAGCCAATCCGTACACCTCCAAATCATAATTCAATAATAATATCTGTTTCGCATTAAAGCCGGACACGGACGATCTAATGTAAACATACTCACACATTTTATAGTACAAACATCTATATGTCAAGAACTAAATGAAGATTTTGGTATAAAAATTTCGTTTTTCTGCACAATATGTTGGGGAGGTGATGTGAAAAATGGATAATATAGTTGTAAGAACTGACCTTGCAGTAGAAGCAAATGAAGAAGCAATGAATGGAACAGGAAAGCTGCGGGGGATAAGATTAAGAGAAAGCAAAAAATCAAGGATGGGTGTGAAAGTCACAGAATTGCAGGTGACAAATCATTTGGGCGAAGCCGCGATAGGAAGACCCAAAGGAACTTATCTTACTATAGAGGCAGATGATATTACAGGTGGGGACGAAGAATATGCAAAAGAAGTTATATCGACACTGGCAGGATATATATTTAAGCTTTTAAAGCGTATGAATAAAAATGTCAAACCAGAAAAGATTCTTGTCATAGGGCTTGGAAACAGAAATATAACATCAGATTCATTAGGTCCTGAGGTTGTAGATAACATTAGTATTAATATAAGTGATGGAGAGGAGACAGGAGTATGCACACTTAGTCCGGGAGTTATGGCACAGACAGGTATTGAGACTGCCGGAATTATTAAAGGTGTTGTAAGCCAGATAAAGCCGGATGTATGCATAGCAATAGACGCCCTTGCTGCAAGAAGTGTTAACAGATTAAATAGTACCATACAGCTTTCTGACCAGGGAATTAATCCCGGCTCAGGTGTTGGAAATCACAGAATAGGAATAACAAAAGACAATATAGGTGTTCCGGTGCTTGCAATTGGCGTGCCTACTGTTATAGACGCAGAAGGCATTATTCAGGGAGCAGGAAAAATGTATGTAACCCCGAAGGACATTGATTCAGACATTAGAAATATAAGTATCATAATATCCAAAGCAATTAACCGTGTTGGTGTTCATATTCATGGCTGATGTGAATACAATATAATGGTAATGCAAAGCAAGGAGGATATATGAGTGATAGAAAGTACAGGCCTGTGTATATGTTTATATTCATGGGCTTAATGCTTATGGTAATAATGATGAATTATAGTTTTAATCTAATATATTATATTCAGAACAGAATTTATGAAAATGCAGTTAAGACATTGTTTCCTGTAGAAACATATTTTGAAGACAATTATGATGAAAATGCAGGTTCTGTGTGGGTTGATTCGGAATATATGTTTAGCATGGCTGAGGAGGATAAAAAACCTGCTACACAGACGGATGAGGGGGTCGTGGAGGCAGGTGCTGCAGTCTGCTCCTGGCCTTTACAGGAAAATGCAGCTGGAAATGTTTATAATATTGCAGATTTAAAGAATTATGATTTTCTTATGAAGTTCTATACGGTCACATCCATCACAAGCCTGACAACACAGATAATGCGTCCAGAGGAATTTCTGGCAAAAGACCTGTCATTAGAGAAAAATGCAGATTTACCGCAGATACTTATATTTCACACACATTCACAGGAGGGATTTGTGGATACAGTTGAAGGAGATACATCTACAACAATAGTCGGTGTTGGAGATTATCTCACGGATATACTCACTAATACATATGGTTACAATGTTTATCATGATACAAGTGTGTATGATTATGTTGATGGAAAGCTTGACAGAAGCAAGGCTTATACATATGCAGAAGAAAATGTGGCAAAAATACTGGAAGAAAATCCGTCAATTGAGGTTGTAATAGACCTTCACAGGGATGGGGTTCCGGATACTACAAGACTTGTAACTGAAGAAAATGGTGTAACAATGTCAAAGGTAATGTTTTTTAATGGAATAAGCTACAGCAAGGCAAAAGGAGATATAGGCTATCTTTACAATGCCAACAGGGATGACAATCTGGCAATGAGTCTTCAGATGTATCTTTTAGGAGAAGCGTATTATCCCGGGCTGTTACGGAATATTTATATTAATGCATATCGTTACTGTCTGCATATGAAGGGCAGGTCGATGCTTATAGAAGCAGGAGCACAGACTAATACAAGCACAGAGGTTAAAAATGCGATGATACCGGTGGCAGATATGCTTGACAGATTGTTGAGGGGTGAGAAGGCGTATACACAGTGACGCGAAGCGCATCTTGTTTTTACCTCACATTTTCCCTATAATGGGCGGTGGAGATATCCTGTCGCCCATTCCACCACACACGATAGTGTAAAATGGCATATGAAATTAATGTATGAATGGGGCAAAAACCTATTAAAGCTGCTAAAGGTGATGAAATAGTAGGTAAAGGAGGTAAAATATGAGTAACAACATTTTAGCAGATTTACAGCCACAAGCTGTCTTTAAATATTTTGAACAGATATGTGCAATTCCACATGGCTCAGGCAATGTGAAGCAGATAAGTGATTATCTGTGTGAATTTGCACGTGAGAGAAATCTGTGGTTTAAGCAGGACGAAAGTTATAATGTGATAATTAAAAAACCGGCAAGTAACTGCGAGAGCAAGGCGGCACCTGTTATTTTGCATGGACATATTGATATGGTTGCCGTCAAAACGAATGATAAGGTTAAAGATATGGAAAAAGAAGGTCTTGACCTTTATATAGATGATGGCTATGTCAAGGCTGACAGGACAACCTTAGGTGCAGATGATGGAATTGCAGTTGCGTATGCGCTTGCTATATTAGACAGCAAGGATATGTGTCATCCGCCGATTGAGGCTGTGTTTACGGTAGACGAGGAAATTGGAATGCTTGGCGCTGAGGCAATTAATACTGACTGTCTTGAAAGCAAAATTATGCTTAATATAGATTCTGAGGAGGAGGGAATATTCCTTTCAGGATGTGCAGGAGGAGCAACTTTAAAGGCTTCTTATCCATTGAAAAAATCGGACATCACAGGAACGCAGATGTCTATTAAAATTAATGGTCTTACAAGCGGACATTCTGGAACAGATATAATATGCCAGAGAGCTAATGCAAATATTCTGATGGGACGTCTTCTTTTTGCTGTTAAAGAATGTGTGAATATTGTAAGCATATCAGGTGGTGAAAAAGATAATTCTATAGCTCCATTTGCTGATGCGGTTATAATGACACAGGAAGCAGATAAGGTTGCAGAGCTTCTTAATAATACTGCAAATGTCTTGAAAGAGGAGTATTCGGTTACTGACCCACAGCTTACCATCAAGGTGAATTGTGAAGGTGAAGGCAGCACTTTGGCATGTGATGATGCGACAACACAGATGCTTATAAATGTGCTTAATTTTATACCTGATGGTGTTGTTAAGATGAGTAATGATATCAAGGGGCTGGTGCAGACTTCACTTAATCTGGGGATTACAGAGCTGGCTGAGAAAACATTTGCAGCAACCTACTTAATAAGGAGCAGTTCGCAGAGTGAAAAAGAATATCTTACTGATAAGGTTGGAAAAATGACTGAATATCTTGGTGGAACTTATGAACTTAAAGGTGTTTATCCAGCATGGAAATTTAAGAAGAATTCTGCAATCAGGGATATGTTGTGTGAATCTTATAATAGACTTTTTAATAAAGAGGCTTTGGTGGAAACAATGCATGCAGGTGTTGAATGCGGTATTATGGCTGCAAAGATTGATGACCTTGACTGTGTATCGTTTGGCCCTGATATAATTGATATCCATACTGTAAAAGAAAAATTGGATATTGCTTCGACACAAAGGACATGGGAGCTTATAACTGACGTTTTAAAACAGTTGGCATGAATAATTGAATAATACTATATATTGTGTTAGTCGTATCTGGTAAAATGAGCTGAAAAAAGCTTTTTTTATACCAGATACGACATTTTTTATACCAAATGCGACATAAACTCAACAGAACACGACAAAACATATAGAATACTATATATATTGTTGACAGAGATTTGTTATTGATATACTATATTACTTGTACAAAACATTTATTAAATTCCGTGCGCAGGGGGATAGGAAACATTTGAAAGGAAAAGGTATATGGAGTATAAGGAATTTGTGGAATATATTAAGATGAATGCAGGGTATATAGCTGGAGAAGGTGGTAATATTACTATTAATCATGTGATTAAGAATAATGGCTGTGAGATGGATGGGCTTGTTATTATGGAGAAGGGGAAAGACATCGCGCCAACTATATATCTGGACAGCTTTTATGAATTGTATACGAATGGTGAGAATATTAAGAACATAATACGACAGATAGAGGTTATATATGAACAGAATAAGAATAATGTTACATTTGATGTAAATATTCTTAAGCATTTTGACACTATAAAGGACAAGATTGTTTATAAGGTCGTCAATTACAGAAGTAATGAAAAACTGCTCGAACAGGTGCCTCATAAGAGAATACTTGACCTTGCTGTGGTGTTTTACTGTCTGCTTGATAATGAATATGGAAGAAGTGCAACAGCATTAATATATAATAACAATTTGAAAAACTGGAATGTAACTATTGATGATGTGTATAAAGCTGCTTTGAAGAATACACCGGATCTGCTTCACAGTAAGATTAGTTCAATGGCCGCACTTTTTGAAAAATGTGGTGTTAATGTGGATGGAGAGGAAGTTGATTTAAAAGATTATGTTCCGTCTGATATGTATGTGCTTACGAATGAAAGCAAACTGAATGGTGCAGCCTGCATATTATATGAGAATGTATTGTATGATTTTGCACAGAAGCTGGGAGCAGATCTGTATATACTGCCCTCATCAGTGCATGAGGTTATACTTCTTCCCAAACTTTCGATGTTTGAGAAAGATGAACTTGTTAATATGGTAAAGGAAGTTAATACAGAAGGGGTTGCTGCAGATGAAGTCCTTTCTGATCATGTATATGAATATAACAGAACAGAAAGATTGATAACTATGTAGGGACAGAATAATACAATAATGTACATGATGGGATTCGAACCCACGATCTTCCGCTCCGGAGGCGAACGCTTTATCCAGCTAAGCTACATGTACACAACATATAATAATTTATATGCTTATATACTATACATTATTAAATTAAAACCCGCAACAATTGAATTAATTTTTTTCTTTTGTTAGAATTAATACATCTGTATATTGATTTGAACTTATCAGCAATGAAGATAAGAATTGGAGGAAACATGTCAGAGCGTATTAATAAATATCTCAGTGCCCATGGAGTCTGTTCAAGACGTGAAGCTGACAGAATGATACAGGAAGGACGTATCACAATTGATGGAAGAATTGCAGTTATGGGTGAGATGGTAGAAGACACTACAATTATATGTGTTGATGGCAGAAAGATAGACAGCTGCACACCACCACAGGTAGTCATAGCTTTTAATAAACCTGTAGGAATTGTATGTACAACAACTGATAAACAGGGAAAGAATAACATAGTAGATTTTATTGGATATAAGGAACGCATATATCCTGTGGGCAGATTAGATAAAGAGTCCGATGGTCTTATACTGCTTACTAATGATGGCGACATGATGGACAGGCTGCTTCGTTCCGTTAATGGTCATGAGAAGGAATACATCGTTTCAGTAAATAAACCAATTAATAAAGAATTTATAAAGAGAATGTCAGGGGGAATATATCTTAAGGAACTCGACAGAACTACAAGAAAATGTGTTGTGGAAAAGATATCAGACAAGACATTCAGAATAATTCTTACACAGGGGCTTAACAGACAGATAAGAAGAATGTGTGCGGAATGTGGATATAGTGTAACTAAACTGACAAGAATAAGGATTATGAATGTGGAATTAGGGGATTTAAAGACTGGTGAGTACAGGGAACTTGACGGTAAAGAGCTTAATACACTTTATGAGCAGATATATAAGCAGATAGAAACAGTCAACATACAGGCTGATAATTAAGGAGCGGATTATGGATTTATTACAGGAATATTCAGAACTTAAGAAGACGATAGATTATCATATGGACAGATATTACAATCAGGACGAGCCGGAGATAAGCGATTATGAGTATGATAAGCTTATGATAAGGCTTAAAGAGATTGAGAAAGAACATCCGGAATGGGTGACATCTGATTCACCTTCACAGAAGATTGGTGGCACTGTAAAAAGAGAAGCCGGGGTTAAGGTCACACATAATGTACCTATGCTGTCTATTGAAGATGTGTTTTCAGAAGATGCAGTGTGTGCATGGATTGATAGGGTTCATGCCATGCATCCTGACTGCACATTTTCAGTAGAGACTAAGATTGACGGTTTAAGCATGAGCTTAAGATATGTAAAAGAAGCAGATGGGAAGCTGCATTTGCAGTTGGCAGAGACAAGAGGAGATGGTCTTATTGGTGAGGATGTGACAGCTAATGCAAGGGTAGTGGGGGATGTGTTACAGGTTATTGACCTTCCTTATGATTCACTAGAACTTCGTGGCGAAGTGTATATGAGCCATGAAGATTTTGAAAAATATAATGAAGAACAGGAAAGACTTGAGAAAAAAACAGCTGCTAATCCCAGAAATCTTGCGGCCGGAACATTAAGACAGCTTGATACTTCAATTACGAAGAAGCGAGGTCTTAAGATGTTTATCTTTAATGTACAGGACGGACCTGATGAGATTATGGAAAGCCACGGCAGGGGAATGGATATATTAAAGGCAGCAGGTGTACCGGTTGTATATCATAAGATATGTAAGACTAAGGAAGAGGTTGTCAGAGCAATTGACGAGATAGGAAGAATGAGAGAAGAACTTCCATATGACATTGACGGTGCTGTTGTAAAGATTGACCATATCGCATTCAGACAGGAGTTCCCTGCAGGAAGCAAGTATTCAAGCGGTCATATTGCATACAAATATCCACCGGAAGAAAAGGTTATTGTTATGGATGATATTCTTGTAGATGTGGGAAGAACAGGAAAACTTACATTTACAGGGATATTCCATGATCCGGAAACCGGAAAGCCTGCAAGACTTTGTGGTACAAGTGTATCAAGAGCGACTCTTCATAACCAGGATTATATTACACAGATGAATGTAGGTATTGGTGGGGAATATAAGCTGTTTAAGAGTGGAGAGATTATTCCTAAGCTTAATGGATGTGTAAAGGCACCTGAGCATGTGTTTGAAGCACCAAAAGTATGTCCTGTATGTGGGGAACCTCTTGTACGAGAAGATGACACAGCAGATATAAGATGTGTTAATCCGTCATGTGCAGCACAGTTGTCAAGAACAGTGGCATATTTTACATCTCTTGACTGCATGAATATCATGGGACTTGGTGAAACTCTTGTTGATGCCCTTATAAAAGAAGGATATATACACAATTATGCTGATATATATACATTGAAAGAACACCGAGATGAACTTATTGAGAAGGGAATCATAGGAAAAGAGAAGAATACTGATAAGTTGCTTGCAGCTATTGAGAAGTCTAAACAGAATACACCAGACAGACTGCTTACTGCACTTGGAATAAGAAATGTCGGCAAGAATACAGCCAAGCAGATTATGAATTATTATGATAATCTTATGGCACTTGCTGATGCAGGTGAAGAAGAATTGCAGAATATTCCTGATATAGGCGCAACTACAGCCAAATGTATATATGACTTTTTCCATGATGAAGCTAATATTGAATTAATAGAAAGGTTAAGACAGTCAGGGCTTAATATGCAGATGCCAGAGAAAAAAGAAATATCAGATAAGCTTGCAGGAAAGACGATTGTTGTAACAGGAAGCTTTGATAATTACAGCCGTAAGGATATGGAAGAACTGATTGTTTCTAATGGAGGCAAAGCAACAGGAAGTGTCAGCAAAAAGACTGATTATCTTGTTGCAGGAGAGGCAGCAGGCTCTAAGCTTGATAAGGCTAATTCACTGGGGGTTAACGTGCTTACGATTGATGAATTTATGGAAATGATAAAGTAGAGAAATAACAGATTGATAATGTTATATATGTCTAATATAATATTAATAGAAAACAATTTGTTAAAGAAAGATATGGAGGTGATTATGTATGGCAACTTCAAGCATTACCAAGAATTTTGTGGTTTCAGGTAAGAAACAGGTTGAACAATTCGCTGATGCGATTGAAATGTCATATAAAGAATATCTTTCAGAATCAAGTCCATCTTCTTGCAGATACAGAGAAATACATGAAACAGATGAAGTATACAGAGTAATGGAGAAGTGGAAAAAATTATATGGAGGATGATTTTTTAGTATTAAATATCAGAGAATATATAAAAATGGGAAAAGCTGGAGAAGACATGCTCAGGCAGGTTTTCTCCAGTTTTAAATGTGAGAAAAATCTTGATGTTGAAAGTTTTCTTGCAGAACAATCTATAGATTTTACAAAGAAAAACCAGTCGGTTACATATATTGTGATTTCGCCAGACAAGAATAATATAGTTGGGTATTTTACAATAACAATTAAACCAATTACCGTTAATACAGATGAATTTAGTAATACAGTAAGAAGAAAAATTGCAAGGGTAAGTGAACAGAACTCTGATAATGGAAAATATTCGTTGTCAGCATATTTGATAGCACAGTTAGGGAAAAATTATGATGATAGTATTGGAAATACAATTTCGGGAGACAATTTGCTTTCAATTGCGCTTGGAAAAGTAAAAGAACTACAATATATGGTTGGTGGGATGGTTGTTTTTCTAGAATCTGAAAATAAGGATAGATTATTAGATTTTTATGAAAAGCAGAATGGTTTTAAAAGGTTTGACACCAAAGTTACAAAAAAATATAAAGAAAACTCACATACTTTGGTTCAGTTATTAAAGGTGATATGATATAATCAGACAACAATGATAACAGAAAGAAGGAACAATAATGCCAATTAAGATTCAGAGTGATTTACCAGCTAAAGCAGAATTGGAAGAAGAGAATATATTCGTCATGGACGAAAACAGAGCTATTTCACAGAATATAAGACCTTTGGAGATAATAGTTCTTAATCTTATGCCTATAAAGCAGGACACAGAATTACAGCTTTTAAGAGGGTTATCTAATACACCTTTACAGATAGATGTTACATTTTTACAGATGTCATCACATGTTTCAAAGAATACATCAGCTTCACATATTAAGAAGTTTTATCAGACTTTTGAAGAGATTAAGAACAATAATTATGATGGAATGATTATTACAGGTGCACCTGTTGAGAAGCTTGAATTTGAAGAGGTTAATTACTGGGATGAACTTATAACAGTAATGGAGTGGTCTAAGAAGCATGTTACATCAACAATTCATATATGTTGGGGTGCGCAGGCAGGATTGTATTACCATTATGGTATTAAGAAGGAATTACTTCCGAAGAAGCTGTCAGGTGTGTACAAGCACAGGGTTATGAATAGAAAAGAGCCTTTAGTAAGAGGCTTTGATGATGTATTCATGGCACCACATTCAAGATATACACAGGCAAGCAGACAGCAGATTCTTGACAATCCAAGACTTAAAGTACTTGCAGATTCAGATGAGGCAGGAATATATATTGTTCTTGGCGATGGCGGGAAAGAGATTTTTGTTATGGGACACCCTGAATATGACAGATTAACTCTTGATCAGGAATATAAGCGTGATATTGACAAAGGAATTGAGCCTGACCTTCCGGTAAATTATTATCCTGATGACGACTGCAACAGAAAACCATTGCTCTCATGGAGAAGCCACGCCAACAATCTCTATACTAACTGGTTGAATTATTATGTATACCAGATAACTCCTTATGACCTTAATGAAAGTTATGATAATTACTGTATTTAAGGGAGCTGTAGAATTATTGAAATAAATGGTGTGTATATTTTTGCTCAAAAGAATATATTGTTGATTAGCATAGTTATTATTGAGGTCGGAAATGGTTCCTGACACACTCCTCGGAGTACCTGAGATGATGGATACACCGCCCATCCAATAATAATTATGCTTTTTTATTTATAAGATAGCTGTAATGGGTTTATACAGGAGAACACAATGTCAAAAGAACAAGCACTAGAAGAATTATTAAAAATGATAAAAGAGGGAAATATTACAGATTACGATGCAGAATTAGCTTCATACCGGGATGAAAAGTATGGTTATAAAGATATAGATGAGAATACACAGAGGGTTAATAATAAAGAATAATCAATACATAATGGACTCGTGCTATACATCCCACCCTTTAAAAATCCCCAATCCCATGTTATAATCATTAATCATCAGAAAACGGAGATAAGAACATGAGCGTAGTAACAGAAAAGTCAAAGTGCAGAATTCTTAAATTAGCATCAATGCTTGCGGTAACGATGGGAATTATAATGGCATTTTATGCATTTTATATTATGTCAGAGCTATATTCATTTTCAGCAACAGAGCAGGGAAAGGCATTATATATGGTTGTCAAGCTGCTGAATATAGCATTTATAGCAGTTATTGTGGAAGGAGTTTACTTTGCAATTGCTGGATTTTATGGAATGACAAACATAGGTGCTGTTGATGCAGTTAATAAAATCAAAGTTTATGGAATTGTTATGACTATAGCAGGAGTTGTTGATTTAATAATAGTATTTGTGGTATCTAAGTATTCAATAACTGGTAACATGCTGATTCTTATATGCCTTCCGGTTGTAATAGGAATTATGTATTTAGGTGGCGCATTTTATAATGAGAAGCTTATAAAGAATAATAATGGTGTGGAAGGTGATGGCAATGATTGATCCGAATGGAATAATGCCACTTAATTTCTTCAAATACAAGGGTGTGTATACAGGACAGCACAATGGAATGAGATATATGCTTAAGCAGACAGGAGAAAAGCCTGATTTAAAGCTTTCTGCGTGCGTGTGGCGCGGGCCATATGCTTCATGTGCTGTTAAGGAAGAAGATAAGACAACAGAGATATTTGAACTGACAGAAGATGGTCGTCTTGCTGCCGTGGAATGGATAAGGCAGCAGTACGAATCCAGACTTGACTATTGGGAAGCGGCACCGTCTATAAAGGACGCTGTTCCGATTGTTCATGAATAAAGAGAATAATATATACAATGCAGCATATGGCGGCACCGGTAAGCAGGAGAGTGTATTCTTCTGCTTCTTTTATTATAAGACCAAATACAATGCGGCATATAATTCTTGATGAAAATATAGATATGACCGCAATACATAATGGCACAATTATACTGCCAAACGGGTCTGGCTGGATGTTCAACTTCTTGTATATATTAAAAATGTAAAGCAGACTCATGCATATGTTGCTAATAAGAACACCATACAGATAACCGGTTATGCCAAGCTTTGGAATAAGCAGAAATACACAGGCAAGCCGGATGATAATTCCGGTTATATTAATTATGAATGTAAGGGCGGTATGTCCCATGCCATTAGTCACGCTTGTAAGGCTGATTTTTAAGTAGAGGAAAGGACACAGCCATGAAAGAATACAAGTGTATATGTATACAGAGTCTTCGTGGAACATCATTGCACCTAGGCGCGCACCATAGTTAATGAATAAAAATATGCTTATAATGCCGAGACTCAAACACATGGAAACTGTTCTTTTTACTGTCACAGCAAGATGGTCAGACAGGACATTTGAACTTTCATCAGATACCTTTGGAAGAAGCATAAGTGCAAATGAATTAGCTGCCGTACATGGAAAAAGCACAAGTGGAAGAGCCATTCCTGTAAGTATACCAAACTGGCTTATTGCATCATCTTTTGACAGTCCATGCATGCACAGGATTGCGGGAATAAGAATTGCTTCTGCCCCTTCAAGCAGATGCAGAACAGTCTGATTGGCGTTAATTGGAAATGCATATTTAACAATATATCTGTATTCACGGAGTGAACAGGAGAGCTTCTGCGTCATGCTTTTATTATGAATGGAACGGAAAAACAGCGGGATAGCACAGTATGTGGCAGCTGCAAATTCACCGAATATATTACCGGTAACTGCGTCAGCAATTGATATTGTTGATACATTTTTTATGCGCACATAAAGTATAATAGTGCCAATACGCACAAGCTGTTCGACAAGCTGCGAGGAGGCTGGCAGAAAAGATTCCTTCTGGCTGTAATAGTAATTAGACAAGCAGTTATGTATGCACATGAATGGCAGAGAGATTGCAGTTATACGGATTATTCCCTCACAGCGGCTTTCCATAAATATATGGTTTGCAATGAAATCGCTGAATATAAGAAATAAAAGCATAACGGCAATTGAAAGAGAAATAGTAATCTTTAATACGCAGAAAAGCCATTTCAGAGATGGAGATGATGCTGAATATTTTGAAACAGCTACAGAAAATCCACTGCAGCATACTGCAAATGCAAGCGCAATAAGAGGTATGCACATCTGGAATAGTCCGACTCCTGCAGCACCTGTATAATTAGTGAGAAGTATCCGAAAATAAAATCCGAGCAGTTTTGATAGAACGCCGGCAATTGTAAGTATTATGGCGGATTTGAATATGCCACCTTTTAAGGATAATTTATTATTCATAGCAGATACCGCAGATAGACTTATTAACAATATATGCCCTGCCTGAATACAATATTATAAGGAATTACAGGGCGGAAATATAATGATATATATGGACAATGCGGCGACAACTGCTGTCAGAAAAGAAGTGGCTGAAGCAATGCTTCCATATCTTTTGGGAGATTATGGAAACCCGTCAGGTGTGTACAGGTTGTCTGAAAAAGCTAAAAATGTTGTTGAGGAATCAAGAGATATTATTGCAGATATAATAAATGCTGACAGAAATGAAATATTTTTCACCTCTGGTGGAACGGAAGGGGATAACTGGGCAGTTAAAGCAGAGAGCCTGAAAAGAAAACAGGGACATATAATAGTAAGTTCAATAGAACATCATGCTGTGACAGAATCGGCACTGTGGCTTAAGGATTATGGGATAGATGTCACATTTGCACCAGTTGATGAGCAGGGAATTGTTAAGCTGGAACAGTTAGAAAAAATGATTAGAAATGATACATTTTTAGTGTCAGTTATGCTTGCTAATAATGAAATTGGAACTATCCAGCCGATAGAAAATGTATGTGAAATTGCGCATGAGTATGGTGCAAAGGTTCATTCTGATGCAGTGGCGGCATTTGGACATATTGATGTTGATGTGAAAAAGCTGGGCGTTGATTTCTTAAATGTAAGCGGACATAAGATATGCGGACCAAAGGGCGTAGGATTTCTGTATGTCAGGGGCGGAAAGCCAGAACGGTTCATGCATGGAGGCGGACAGGAGAACGGACTTAGGGCAGGCACTGAAAATGTAGCTGGGATTGCAGGACTTGCGACGGCGGCAAGAATTGCTTATGAAACACTTTCTGACAGGGCAAGGCAGGAAAAGAAAATCAGCGACTATATGATTAAGAGAATACTAAGAGAAATTCCTTATTCAAGACTTAATGGAAGCAGGGAAATCCGTGTTACGGGCAATATGAATTTCAGTTTTCAGTATGTTAATGGCGGAATGCTGGTTGTAATGCTTAACAAACAGGGAATATGCGCATCTGCAGGTTCAGCGTGTACATCTAATTCAGGAAAGCCTTCACATGTCCTTCTTGCGCTTGGACTTGATGAAAAAATAGCAGAAGGTTCACTAAGGCTGACAATTAATCATACAATTACACACAGGGAAGCTGATTATGTGGTTGAGTGTATTAAGAAAGATGTTGCCAGACTGCGGGAATTGGCTTAATATTAATATATCAGACAGTTACGGAGGTTAAAATAATATGTGGTACGAAGAAGCAGTGTTTTATCAGGTGTTTCCACTTGGATTTTGTGATGGATTAAGAGACAATGACGGGGTGATGAACAGATGCATATCAGAATTTGCAGACTGGATACCGCATTTGCAGAAGTTAGGAACTGATGCGGTGTATTTTTCTCCAATTTTTGAGAGCGATTATCATGGCTATGATACAAGGGATTACCGTATGATAGATAAAAGAATAGGAACTAATAAGAATTTTGCAGAGCTTGTGTCAAAGCTGCATGAGGCAGGAATAAAGGTAGTCATTGACGGTGTGTTTAATCATGTCGGAAGGGGATTCTTTGCATTTAAGGATGTATGTGAGAAAAAATGGGATTCTGCCTATAAGGACTGGTTTAACATCAGCTTTGATGGCAATTCACCATATAATGACGGCTTCTGGTATGAGGGCTGGGAAGGATATTACAATCTTGTGAAACTCAATCTGAATAATCCGGATGTGGTTAATTATCTTATTGAGTCAGTGCGCGGATGGGTTAATGAATTCGATATTGATGGAATAAGACTTGACGTTGCGTACTGTCTTAACAGGGATTTTATGAAGCGTTTAAGATACGAAACAGACCGGATGAAGCAGGAGTTCTTCCTTGTAGGAGAAATGCTTCACGGTGATTACAACACAATAGTCAATGATGAGTGCCTGCACAGTGCAACTAATTATGAGTGTTATAAGGGACTGTACTCAAGCTTTAATTCAATGAATATGTTTGAGATTGCACACAGCATAGAAAGGCAGTTTGGGAAAGAGCCATGGTGTCTCTATACAGGAAAACATCTGCTTACATTCGTTGATAACCATGATGTTTCAAGGATTGCCAGCACGCTTACCAATAAAGCACACCTGCCGCTTATATATGCGCTGATGTTCGGCATGCCGGGAATTCCATGCATATATTATGGAAGTGAATGGGGATGTGAGGCAGTTAAGGGCAGCGGCAATGACAATATCCTGCGCCCTTCATTTGACAAGCCGGAATACAATGAGCTGACTTATACAATAAGTTCATTAGGACAAATGTATCATAACAGCAGGGCATTAAGCTATGGTGATTATACCAAGAAAGTACTCACCAACAGACAATATGTATTCAAAAGGGAAGCTGATGGAGAAAAAGTGCTTGTCGCAATTAATGCAGATGAGAATGAATATACAGCTTACTTTGATACAGAATGTGCGGATGCACTTAATCTTATAACAGGTAAGGAGGAAGACTTATCTGGGAAAATAGTTCTTCCACCTTACAGCTTCAGATTTTACAGATGTATGTAGAAGGTGCAGATAAGATACATGCATATAAAATAAGCCTGAGCTCATCATAATCTGATGAACTCAGGCTTTCTTTCATTAAATATTGTGTAGTAATTAAATCCTGCGTTCTTAAGCATATCAGCCACGACATCAAATCTGTAAGCAAAAAATTTAACTTCGTGTGCATCAGAACCTACAGTGATTATCTCTCCTCCGAGGTCGTGATAGATTTTAACAATATCAAGGCATGGATTAGGTTCAGGCATTCCGTATTTAAGACCGGCAGTGTTGATTTCAATTCCTTTTCCTTGCTCAATGATTGTTTTAAGAATTATGCAGATTAAATCGTTAAAATCGTGCCAGTTATATGTGTAAGAATTGGCAGGTATATATCTTGCAATATAATCAAGATGACCATACACATCAAAGTTGTGACAACAGCCAAGATTATCAAGAATACTTTCGTAATAAGTTAAAACAGTATCCTTTGCAGAACGTTTCTCCCAAAACTCAGGGTAGTAGGGATCTTCTCCATATACAAGATGTGACGAGCCTATTATGAAATCAAGCTGCTTTTCAGAATCATAAGCATTAACTCTGTCAGCGACGCTTCTCATAAGTCCCTGTTCAACACCTATGTGAATATTGATTTTATCTTTGTATGATTCTTTCAGATTCTGGAAATACTTAATGTATTCCTCAAAATCAAGGTCAAACATGACTTTTCCATCTTCTAAAGGAGCATCAAAGTCATTATGGTCGGTAAAACAGATGTGCTTAAATCCCAGTGAAATAGCATTGTTAACAACATTTACAGGGTTCTCCTCTGAATCAGAAGAGAACATAGTATGTATATGTGAATCTGATAACAGCATATTAATGTCCTCCATCAAATATTAGTCATATGCTTAAATGTCAATATACATTATACATAAACATAATTAATCCGCAATTGATATTTTTGATGTTTATGTAGAACATGTAAACTAATGTAAAATATAGGTAATTTTTCCTTGAAAATGATTATTAGTATTGATATTATTAAAAAGACAGCGTATAAATTCTGATTATGTGAATGCGCATAGATGTAGAAGTACCAACTACGCTGTCCGACCTTGACTTTTATGCGCAGATAGGAGCTTTCGTGAGTTTTGAATTGATACACATTGTGATTATTCTTCTCGGAGGAATAGCGCTTTTCCTTTTTGGAATGCAGCTTATGGGAGATGGATTAAAGAAAGTGGCTGGTGGCAAACTGGAAGTTATTCTGTATAGATTAAGTAATACACCTCTTAAGGGAGTACTGCTTGGTACAGGTGTTACGGCAATTATCCAGTCATCGTCGGCAACTTCTGTTATGGTTGTTGGTTTTGTTAATGCCGGTATGATTAAAATGAAACAGGCTATCGGTATTATTATGGGAGCAATTATAGGTACATCTGTTACTGGATGGGTATTATGTCTTTCTGATATCAGTGGTGGTGCCGGATGGGTAGACTTACTTTCAACAGAGGTTCTTGCTGCTGTTATTGGTGTTATCGGAATCATGTTTAGGATGTTCTGTAAGAACCCTACAAAAAAGCATATAGGTGATATTATGATAGGTTTCTGTATCCTTATGGTAGGAATGCAGAACATGAGTGCAGCAGTTGCACCATTAAGATCTGAGCCGGCATTTATTGATATGCTTACCAAGTTTTCTAATCCATTTATAGGAATACTTATAGGACTTTTGGTTACTGCCGTTTTGCAGAGTGCATCTGCTACAGTTGGTATTCTTCAGGCTTTATCAGTTACAGGAGCTATTTCATTTTCAGTAGCACTGCCTATTATAATGGGTATTGCTGTCGGAGCTGCCATGCCTGTTATCATTTCTTCATTTGGTGCGACTACAGATGGTAAGAGAACAGCATTTGTATATCTTCTTGTTGATGCACTTGGTGCTTTAATATGGGCAGTAGTATTTTATAGTATTAATCATTTTGTGCATTTTTCATTTATGGACAGAACGATGACAACTGTTTCGATAGCATTTGTGAACTCATTATTCAGAGTTGCAACAGTTGCTGTACTGTTTCCATTCATCAGATTCCTTGAAAAGATGGTATGTGCAATTTTCAAGGAGGTTGTTGATGAGGAAGATAAAGATATTGTTGAAATCAGTGTACTTGATGACAGATTTATTGCTCATCCTACAGTTGCTATTGAACAGGCTAAGACAGTTCTTTGTTCAATGGCACATATGGCACAGAAAAATCTTATTCGTTCCATGGAACTACTGGATACATTTTCGCAGGAAAAATATGACAAGATTCAGAGAAGAGAAGATAAGGTTGACAGATATGAAGATAAGCTTGGAACTTATCTTGTAAAGATTACACAGCAGGAACTTACTTCTGGACAGAACAAGGAGGTCTCAAAGCTTCTCCATACAATTTCTGATTTTGAGAGAATAAGTGACCATGCTGTTAACATATCACAGGCAGCAGCAGAACTGTTTAATGAAAAGCTTAGGTTTTCTGATTGTGCTGTTGAAGATGTTGAACTGATGTCATTAATTATGAAAGAAATAGTTGGAAATGTAATAGATGCATTTGAACAGAACAAGGTAGAATATGCCTATAAGACAGAGCCGTTAGAAGAACTCGTTGACATATATTGTGATGAAATGAAGATGAATCATGTCAAGCGTGTCCAGAAAGGTGAATGTACACTTCATCAGGGCTTTATATTTAATGATCTGCTTACAGATTTTGAGAGAATTGCTGACCATTGTTCTAACGTGGCAGTTGCGATTATTGAGCTTGAGTTAAATGTGTTTGATACACATGAGTATCTTATTAATCTCAAGAAGGATAACGGAACTAATTTTGATAAATATTTTGAGGAATACAAAGAAATGTTTCCTTTAAGTCAGTATTAAGCGTGGATTAGCGTTAAGTAAACAATATTGGATACAGAATTTGTTAAAATTTCGTCAAAATGACTAATTGATAATGAGTTATTATTGAAAAAAGTGCAAAAATGTAAAAAATGGGAAGAAAGCCTTGATATTTAGCTTCTTCTTATGTAAAATACATGGTAGTTGAAATTTTAACAAACTATGTTATAAAAATTCATTTTAGGAGGAATTGTTTTTATGTCAGTAAAAGTTGCAATCAATGGTTTTGGTCGTATCGGTAGACTTGCATTCAGACAGATGTTTGGTGCAGAAGGATATGAGGTAGTTGCTATTAACGATTTAACAAGCCCTAAGATGCTTGCTCATCTTTTAAAGTATGACTCATCACAGGGAAGATATGTTAACTTCGGTGAGGAAGATCAGGTAACAGCTGATGATGAGGCTGGTACAATCACAGTTAAAGGTAAGACTATCAAGATTTACAAAGAGCCAGATGCTAATAACTGCCCATGGGGAGAGATTGGTGTTGATGTAGTTCTTGAGTGTTCAGGATTCTATACATCTAAGGCTAAGGCACAGGCTCATATTAATGCAGGTGCTAAGAAGGTAGTTATCTCAGCTCCAGCTGGAAACGACCTTAAGACTATCGTTTACAATGTAAACCATGAGACACTTACAGCAGAAGATCAGATTATTTCAGCTGCTTCTTGTACAACAAACTGCTTAGCTCCTATGGCTAAGGCTCTTAACGATTGTGCAACAATCGAATCAGGTATTATGTGTACAATTCATGCTTACACAGGTGATCAGATGATTCTTGACGGACCACAGAGAAAGGGTGACTTAAGAAGATCTAGAGCTGGTGCTTGTAACATCGTTCCTAACTCAACAGGTGCTGCTAAGGCTATCGGTCTTGTTATCCCAGAACTTAATGGAAAGCTTATTGGAGCTGCTCAGAGAGTTCCAACACCTACAGGTTCTACAACAATCCTTAATGCTGTAGTTGCTAAGAAGGTTACAGTTGATGAAGTTAATGCTGCTATGAAGGCTGCTGCAACAGAGTCATTCGGTTACAATACAGAGCAGATTGTATCTAGCGATATCGTTGGTATGAGATTTGGTTCATTATTTGATGCTACTCAGACAATGGTAAATGACCTTCCAAACGGCGGCTGCCAGGTTCAGGTTGTTTCTTGGTATGATAACGAAAATTCATACACAAGCCAGATGGTAAGAACAATCAAGTATTTTGCTGAATTAAACTAATATAAATTCGGCTTTGTGCCGGAATGAAAGCCGGGGAATGAAGCTATAGTCTTCTTTCTCCGGTATTTTACTATCGCGTGGCACTGTCCCGCAAAAACAAGGAGGCAAAATCCTCTCCTCACCATAAGGTTCGGATTTTTGCTTCGCAAAAACAAGGAGGATTCATTATGCTTAATAAGAAGTCAGTTGATGATATTAACGTAAAAGGCAAGAGAGTATTATGCAGATGTGATTTTAACGTGCCGTTAGACGGAAAGAAGATTACAGATGAAACAAGACTGGTTGCAGCACTTCCTACAATCAAGAAGTTAATCTCAGACGGTGGTAAGGTTATCCTTTGCTCTCATTTAGGAAAGCCGAAGGGACCGGATGCAGCATTTTCTCTTGAACCGGTTGCTGAAAGACTTTCTGCACTGTTAGGACAGGAAGTGAAGTTTGCAGCAGATGATACTGTTGTAGGTGAAAATGCAAAGGCTGCTGTTGCAGCTATGAATGACGGTGACGTTATTTTACTTGAAAACACCAGATTCAGAGCAGAAGAAACAAAGAATGGTGAAGCATTCTCTAAGGATTTAGCTTCTATCTGTGATGTATTCGTAAACGATGCTTTCGGTACAGCACACAGAGCTCACTGCTCAAATGTTGGTGTTACACAGTTTGTAGATACAGCTGTTGTCGGCTATTTAATGCAGAAGGAAATCGATTTCCTCGGCAATGCAGTCAACAATCCGGTAAGACCTTTCGTAGCAATCCTTGGTGGTTCGAAAGTATCTTCAAAGATTTCTGTTATCAACAATCTGCTTGATAAGGTAGATACATTAATCATCGGTGGTGGTATGTCTTATACATTCCAGAAAGCAAAGGGCGGCAATGTAGGACAGTCACTCGTAGAAGATGATTATCTTGATTATGCTAAAGAAATGATGGAAAAGGCTGAAAAGAAGGGCGTTAAAATGTTGATTCCGATTGACACTGTTGTGACAAAGGAATTCAAAAATGATACACCATTTCATGTAGTAGATGCGGGCTGCCAGGCTGATGATGACATGGGCATGGATATCGGACCAAAGACCTGTGAACTTTACAAGGAAGCTTTGGCTGATGCAAAGACTGTTGTATGGAACGGACCAATGGGTGTATTTGAATTTGAAAACTTTGCAAAGGGTACAATCGCTGTTGCAGAAGAACTGGCATCATTAAAGGATGCTACAACAATCATCGGTGGCGGTGACTCAGCTGCAGCTGTTAACAATCTTGGTTTTGGTGATAAGATGACTCACATTTCAACCGGTGGCGGTGCATCTTTAGAGTTCCTTGAAGGAAAAGAACTTCCGGGTGTTGTTGCAGCTAATGATAAGTAATAAGTAACATTTGATGAAATATTACTGACATAATAAAAATATAGGAAAACAGTCATACATTCAGTGGTTTTATCTGAAATATTGCGTATGACTGTTTTTTTATTTTGTAAAAAAATTCGCATAAATTTTATAAATTGTATTTATTGCAATAATTGGATATAAATTTTTATAAATTCTAGTATTATTTAGAAAGATGTGTTATAATTTACTTAAAAGAAAGCGACGGAATAACCAATTGTGTATGACAAAAAATAATACAGTTTGAGGAGGATTATTTTATGCGCAGGAAAGTTGTAGCAGGTAACTGGAAAATGAACATGACACCGAGTGAGGCAGTGGCTCTTGTAAAGAAACTTAAGCCCAATATGGAGAATTCAGATGTGGATGTTATCTTTTGCGTTCCATCTATTGATATCGTTCCGGTTGTAGAAGCCTGCAAAGGTACAAAAATCAGCGTGGGAGCTGAAAATATGTATTATGAAGAAAAGGGAGCCTATACAGGTGAGGTTTCTCCACAGATGCTGGTTGATGCCGGTGTATCCTATGTGATTATCGGCCATTCGGAAAGAAGACAGTACTTTAAAGAAGACAATGAAATGGTAAACCGTAAAATCAGGAAAGCCATTGAACATGATATTATTCCGATTATCTGCTGTGGTGAAACATTAGAAGAAAGAGAAGCAGGTATTACACTTACATTGATTAAAAAACAGATTGTAAGTGCATTAAAGTATGTATCACCGGAAAATGCCCAGCGTTGTATTATTGCTTATGAACCAATCTGGGCAATTGGAACGGGGCGAGTGGCAACTACACAGCAGGCACAGGAGGTATGTTGTTCTATCCGTGGAATTATCCGTGATATTTATGGTACGCAGATTGCGGATGCTATCCGTATTTTATATGGCGGTAGTGTGAATGCAGGCAACGCATTGCAGCTGTTTTCTGAACCGGATATTGACGGTGGTCTTGTCGGCGGTGCCAGTTTAAAACCTGAATTTTCAAAAATTGTAAATTATCAATAAAAATACATAACTGCTGCAAAAGGAACGGTTTCTGATGGAGTTCTTTTTGCAGCAGTTTTTTAATGTGAAGTGCCATAATTATAATAATTAGCACTTTTATTTTTGCGCAAAATATGATATGATTCTTTAGGTATATTGTACCGATTATGGAAAATGTTAAAAGGAGAAATACAATGAGTAAAAAACCAGTTGTTTTAATGATACTTGATGGATATGGATTAAATGATAATACAAAAGGAAATGGTATTGCTGCAGCGAATACACCGGTAATGGATAAATTAATGAAGGAATATCCTTATGTAAAAGGCTATGCAAGCGGTCTTGCAGTCGGACTTCCGGACGGACAGATGGGTAACTCTGAAGTAGGACATTTAAATATGGGTGCCGGACGTATTGTATATCAGGAACTGACAAGAATCACAAAAGCAATAGAAGATGGTGATTTCTTTGAAAACGAAGAACTTTTAGGCGCAATTAAAAACTGCAAGGAGAACAATTCAGACTTACATTTATTCGGTCTGTTATCAAACGGCGGTGTGCACAGCCACATTACACATTTATATGCCCTGCTGGAACTGGCAAAGAGAAACGGTATTAAGAATGTCTATGTTCACGGCTTTATGGACGGACGTGATACAGCACCGGACGGAGGGAAAGAATTTATCAGCCAGTTATCTGACAAAATGGAAGAATTAGGTGTTGGACAGATTGCTTCTATTATGGGTCGTTACTATGTAATGGACAGAGATAACAGATGGGACAGAGTAGAAGCTGCTTATAATGCACTTGTAAAGGGTGAAGGAAATGAGGCAGAATGTGCAAAGTGTGCTATTGCTGCATCTTATGAAGACGGAAAAACAGACGAATTTGTTGTGCCGACTGTTGTAAAGAAGGATGGTAAGCCATTAGCAACGATTAAAGACGGAGATTCTGTTATCTGCTTTAACTTCAGACCGGACAGAGCAAGAGAAATCACAAGATGTTTCTGCGATGATGAATTTACAGGCTTTGACAGAGGCGCAAGAAAGAAAGTCCACTATGTATGCTTCACAGATTACGATGTAACAATCGGCAATAAGTATGTAGCATTCAAGAAAGAAAAGATTACCAATACATTTGGTGAATTTTTAGCAGCAAACAACAAGACACAGGCTCGTATTGCCGAGACAGAAAAATACGCACACGTAACATTCTTCTTCAACGGTGGTGTAGAAGAACCAAACAAGGGTGAAGACAGAATCCTTGTAAAGTCACCGAAGGTTGCAACTTATGATTTACAGCCGGAAATGAGTGCACCGGAAGTCTGCGATAAGTTAACAGCTGCTATCCGTTCAGATAAGTATGATGTTATTATCATCAACTTTGCAAACCCGGATATGGTCGGACATACCGGTATTGAGTCTGCCGTTGTAAAGGCAATTGAAACTGTAGATACCTGTGTAGGCAAGGCTGTAGAAGCATTAAAGGAAGTTGACGGAACTATGTTTATCTGCGCTGATCACGGAAATGCAGAACAGTTAATTGACTATAAGACCGGAGAACCGTTTACGGCACATACAACCAATCCGGTTCCGTTCATTCTTGTAAACTACGATGAAGCGTATACATTAAAAGAAGGCGGAAAGCTTTGTGATATCGTACCGACACTGATTGAAATTATGGGTATGGAAAAACCAAAGGAAATGACAGGCGAATCCCTGCTTGTTAAAAAGAATTCATAAATTTCTATTGTGTTGCACGTATAGGTGTGCTATAATGATAATAGTATGCGATTATAATTTAATGAATAGAATCGTAAGCTTCGACACAATAGGAGGTGTGATAAATGTTCGGAATGTCGGCTGGTGATATTATACGAATTGTTTTAATGGGAATCTTTATATTAGTATGTATAGCATTATCAATCGTTGTTTTAATGCAGGAAAGCAAGCAGCAGGGTCTGTCTGGTACAATCAGTGGAGCCGCTGATACTTACTGGGGCAGAAACAAAGGCCGTTCAATGGAAGGAAAACTGGTATTATTTACAAAGATATTAGGTGTTGCTTTCTTTGTTCTGGCAGCTATATTAAATATTAATTTTTAAAAAGAAACCTGGATTCTCCGTAAAACAATGGAGGATTCAGGTTTTATTTTTTGCAGAAGTGAAAATATATAAAGGGGTTGGTTTTATGAAAAAACGCGGAAACATATCAATTAAAGCAAAACTTTTGGGTGTTATTACACCGGTAGTCATTGCAATTGTTGTTGTGCTGGTACTGGTATCGTATCTGGCATCCGCACATATCATTGAAAATTATTCGCAGAATCTGTTGGAATCTTCGGTTGAAAACCAGACATCAAAGATTGAATCGTGGTTAGATGAGAATCTTTCGTCTTTTCAAATGGCAAAGACAACGATTGAACAGTTAAATCCAGACGATGCACAGCTTCAGACGATTTTGGACAGCTATTATGGCTACAGCGACAATTATCCGGACGGATTATATGTATCCGACAGTAACGGCAATTTGTTAAAGGCTTCCAAATCTACAAAGAGTGAGAGCAGTCCGACAAAAAGCACATGGTATACTGAAGGTCTGACCCGTGTCAACATGGCAGTCGGTTCGGCTTACAAAAATGCAGAGGGTGTCAATGTCATCAGTGCATCGGGAATATTAAAGGATAATTCGGACAAAATACGTGTCATATCCGCAGATATGACGTTGGACCGCATTTCTATCATTGTCAATTCATTTATTGAAATGGACGATGCGCAGACATTTCTGGTTGACAAAAACAGCGGTACGATTTTAGCAGACCGTGATTCGTCTTTGATTTCACAAAAGCTCGGTGCAGCGGGACAGAGCATTTTTTATCAGGATATGGCACAGCGTATTGACGACCAGAACTACGATTTTACAACGATTGACGGTGAAATGACTGTTTCACAGGAGGTACAGGGAACGGACTGGATTCTGGTATCTTACATTCCTAAGAGTACGGTACTCGTGGATTTAGTTGCATTAAGAACACGAATGATTGTAATCGGCGTGGTTTGTATTATTCTGCTCTGCATATTGATTGAAAGAATGACACATATTGTTGTAAAACCTGTTAAAGAAATAACAAAGGCTATTACACAAATGGCATCCGGTGATTTCACGGTATCCGTCAATCCGCGCGGCAATGATGAAATCGCCGTAATGGGCTACAGTGTCCAGCATTTTATCGAAGCCATGAAGCAGATGATTACACAGATTGGACAGGTTTCCCAGACGTTAAGCGAACAGGCACAGTCCAGCAAGAGTGTATCCACGGAGTTAAATTCTGCAACGGAAATCCAGTCGCGTTCTATGGGCGAATTAAATTCAACGGTAGACCAGCTTGCGGTTTCTGTCAATGAAATTGCCGAAAACGCAACACAGCTTGCCGGGGTTGCCGCCGATACCAAGAAGGACAGCGATGTTGTTGATGTTAAAATGCGTGAAACGGTTGAAGTATCCGAAAAAGGCCGTCAGGATATGGAAAAAGTCAGCAAAGCGCTGGAGGGCATTGAGCTTTCTATCCATAACTTACAGGAGGCCGTTGACAAGGTCGGTACCGCATCTGGTGAGATTGTTGACATTATCAATCTGATTGGCAGTATTGCGGAAGAAACAAATCTTTTGTCTTTAAATGCTTCGATTGAGGCGGCGAGAGCCGGAGAAGCGGGCAGGGGCTTTGCTGTTGTTGCTTCTGAAATCGGTACACTGGCAAAAAACAGTGCCGATTCCGTTGCCAATATTACGGAATTAATTAATGAAATCAATAAGCTGGTAGAAAATGCCGTATCCCAGGCAGGAAGCAGTGCCGGTGAAATCGCCGACAGTGCAGGTCTGATTCATGCGGCAGTGGATACCTTCCATACAATTTTCAGTAATATACAGGATACAAACGAATTGATGAAAAATGTTGTAAGCAAGATTGGCGAAGTCGATGAAGTCGCAACCAATGTTGCCGCTATCTGTGAAGAACAGGCGGCAAGTTCTGATGAAATCCTTGCAACTTCGGAATCCATGCTTACACAGGCAAAAAATATTACAAGAAACAGCGAACAGGTTGAATCCGCATCTGAAAATTTAGCAGTATCGGCAAATCAGCTTTCATCACAGATAGAGCAGTTCAGGATTTAAGCTGATACCGGTAAAAGTCTGAGTATGGAGGTAAGATAAAATGAAAAAGATAATCAGTTGGTTTTTATGTATTACAATGCTTGCAGGCTGTCTGGTTTTAGGCGGCTGTACGCAGTCTGCGAAGTCTGGTTCGTCCGCAGGCGGCAGTGTGAAAATGCTTTTATCCCTGGGACAGGCAGATACCTTTCGCACCACGCTTGTCAATCAGGCCAAAAAGACCGCTTCGGAAAATAATGTACAGTTAGACGTGCTGGACGCGGAAAGTTCCATTGAAAAGCAGGTTGAACATATTAAAAAAGCCGTGTCCGAAAAATATGACGTCATTTTATGCAATATGGTTGATGCCGATACGGCGCTGGAACTGGAAGCACTGGCAGGCGATATTCCGATTGTGTTTTTTAACACGTCACCGGACGTTTCCCGCTTAAAAGCCGGAAAATACATTTACGTAGGCTCAAATGAAGCAGATGCGGGACAGTATCAGGCGGAATATGTGTTAGAACAGTTAAAAACACTTTCAGAATTAAATGTGGCAATCATTAAAGGACCGGACAGTCATTCCGCAACAAAGGGCAGAACGGATGCCGTTAAAAATACGCTGAATACATCCGGCAAAACGGTTCATTATGTGTTTGAAGACCATGCGGACTGGGACCAGACCCGTGCCGAAGAACTGTTTACAATATTTTTAAAGACGAATCAGAAATGCAACGCCGTTATTTGTAACAATGATACCATGGCGTTAGGTGTTGCGGACGCATGTAAAAAAGCAGGAAGAAATGACATTTTAATATTAGGAATTGATGCAACGGCTGACGGTTGTATGGCGATTACCAACGGTACAATGAACTTTACGGTTTACCAGTCTGCAACAGGACAGGGAGAACGTCTGATTCAGGCAGGAAAGATTCTGGCACAGGGCGGCAGTATCAAAGATTTGGACGGAGCTTCTGAAAATGAAAAGTATGTATGGGTTCCGTTTGAAAAGGTAGATGCCTCTAACGTCAGAAATTATCAGTAAATAAAAGCGCATCAGGAAAGGCTCGGTGGAGAATGAATAAAGAACAGCTTGAAAAACGTAAAAAGTTAATCGCTGAATTGATTTTGGAAAATGAATTTTATGTACCAATGAAGACAAAAGAAATTGCAATTCTTTTGCAGATTCCAAAATCACAAAGAGGCGAACTACAGGAAGTATTAGATAGTCTGGTCAGCGATGGAACAATCGGTGTTTCTAAAAAAGGAAAATACGGGAAACCGGATAATACTGCGGTTGTCGGTATATTTACCAGCACCAGGAGAGGTTTCGGCTTTGTTACGGTAGACGGCTGGGATGAAGATATTTTTATTCAGGAATCGGATACCGGCGGTGCATTCCATATGGATAAAGTAAAGGTGACGATTACCCATAAGAAGCAGGGTAACAGGCGCTGTGAGGGGAAAATTATCGGTGTGCTTGAGCATCAGCTTACCGAGCTGGTCGGTACATTTCAAAAAAACAGAACATACGGATTTGTTGTACCGGATAATGGAAAAATTCCGGTTGATATTTTTGTGCCGCAGGAAAAATCAATGGGTGCAATGAATGGTCATAAGGTTGTCGTAAAAATTACCAATTACGGCAGTCACGGCAAGAACCCGGAAGGTCAGGTCGTTGATATTATTGGACATATTAACGATCCGGGAACCGATGTACTGTCTATTGTAAAGGCGTATGATCTTCCTGTAGAATTTCCGGATAACGTTATACAGTATCTGAAAAATGTACCGGAGGAGGTAGATGAAAAAGATAAGGCTGGACGTGTCGATTTTCGTGCAGTGGATACCGTTACAATTGATGGAGAAGATGCTAAGGACCTTGATGATGCCATTACCCTTACCGTAAATGAACGTGGATATCAGCTCGGTGTGCATATTGCAGATGTAAGCCATTATGTGACAGAAAACAGCGTGCTGGATAAAGAAGCGTATAAGCGTGGAACCAGTGTTTACCTTGTGGATCGGGTTATTCCAATGCTTCCTCACAAATTGTCAAATGGAATCTGCTCCTTAAATCAGGGCTGTGACCGTCTGGCATTAAGCTGTATAATGGACATTGATAATAAAGGAAATGTGGTGGGACACCGCATTTGTGAAACATTAATCAATGTCAACCGCCGTATGACTTATACGAATGTAAAGAAAATTCTTGTCGATAAAGAGGCTTCTGTGATTGAAGAATACAAAGAACTTATTCCGATGTTTGAACGCATGGGAGAACTTGCGGCAATTTTAAGAAAGAAACGTTTTCAGCGCGGTTCGATTGATTTTGACTTTCCTGAAACGAAGATTATTTTGGATAAGGACGGTCATCCTTTGGAAGTCAAGCCGTATGACAGAAATGTTGCGACCAAAATCATCGAAGAATTTATGCTGATAGCCAATGAAACGGTTGCGGAGGATTATTTCTGGCAGGAATTACCATTCTTATACAGAAGCCACGAAAACCCGGATATGGAAAAGATTCAGAAATTAAGCACTTTTATTAATAATTTTGGATATTCTATTCATACCGGTGATGAAATTCACCCAAAGGAACTGCAAAAGCTTTTAGAAAAAATTGACGGAACAGATGAGGAAAATCTGATTGCACGTCTGACACTGCGTTCGATGAAAAGAGCACAGTACACAACAGAATGTGTCGGACACTTCGGACTTGCAGCAAAATATTACTGTCATTTTACGTCTCCAATCCGCAGATACCCGGATTTACAGATTCACCGGATTATTAAAGAAAATCTGCACGGTGGACTGAAACAGACACGTTTCAAGCACTATCAGAATCTTCTGCCGGAGGTGGCAAAGCATACCAGCACAACGGAACGGCGTGCCGATGATGCAGAACGTGATACCGATAAAGTCAAAATGGTTGAATATATGGAAAAACACATGGGCGAAGAATTCGACGGCGTGATTTCCGGAATGACGGCATGGGGCATGTATGTGGAACTGCCAAGCACGATTGAAGGCATGGTTTCTGTGACATCGCTGCGGGACGGGTATTACATTTATGACGAAAACCATTACGAAATGGTTAATGAAACCACCGGAAGAACCTTCAAACTCGGACAGAAGGTCACGGTCAAAGTTGTTGCAACCAATAAAATTTTAAGAACGATTGATTTTGAATTATCAGAAGGAGAATGGGAGAATGGCAGAACAAAAAAACGCAAACCGACTGATTTCCAATAATAAAAAGGCCTATTTTGATTATTTTATAGAGGATAAATACGAGGCAGGACTGGTTCTGCACGGAACGGAAGTGAAATCTATCCGCATGGGAAAATGCTCTATTAAGGAGGCGTATATTCAGATTCAGAACGGCGAAGTATTTATTAATAATATGAATATTACACCTTACGAAAAAGGCAACATTTTTAATAAAGACCCGCTCCGCCCGAAAAAGCTATTACTGCACCAGAGCGAAATCAACAAGCTTGCCGGACAGATTGCGCAGAAAGGATATACAATTGTGCCATTGCAGGTTTATTTAAGCAAAGGCCGTGTGAAAATGGAAATCGGACTTGGTCGTGGTAAAAAGCTCTACGATAAGCGTGATTCCATTGCAAAGAAGGATCAGAAGCGGGAGGCAGAGAAAGAATTTAAAGTACGCAATCTCTATTAAACATATACAGCCCGTTGTAATTTAATAAAAGCAGAAAACTATAAAATAAAAACACCACCGCTTTGCAGGGCAGATTATCAGTTCTGCAGAGCGGTGGTGTAAATTTTAGTCAATGCGTTCCTTTTTACTTTCACGTTTATTCTGATACATTGCTGATATTTTTAGCTTCGTCCGTTTCAGTTTATAGGATGAGCCGTTTTGATCATTACAATAGCTTGAATTTTGACAACACTTTTCTTAATTTAAGACGGTTTAAAACGGTTTAAAATACTGTAAAATGGCAATAAAAAAAGCCCGAAACACCATAAAATACGGTATTTCAAAGCCTTTTTTAATAGTGGAGTAGACGGGAGTCGAACCCGTGTCCAAAAGCCCATTCACTGTTCTTCTACTATCATAGTTGGTTATTGTGGGTAAACCCTCATTCCCTCCGGTAGCAGGAAATCAACATCCTGATACCTTTAGTAGCTTCATAATACGCCCACCGGTTCAAAGCTTTACCGGCGTCGTTTCCCGTATAGTCGAAGCCTGGGTCCTAAAGTACGGGTACTCTAGGTCAGACTGCTGCAACTAGGCAGCGTAAGCTAAATTTTCGTTAGCGTTTATATTTAGATTTGTGAGTTGACGCATCACCTGCGGATAGCTTCACCAGCTTCAAAACCCCTGTCGAAACCTTTACTACCCCGAGTGTATACACCGGAATATTTTCGGTCAACCAGTCATAACGCTGATTATTTACTACTATAGCACGCGGTAACGGCTTCGTCAAGAATTATCTTGTGACTTTTATTGACTTTAAAGCACACAATAAGTAAAATAATAGTAAATTAGCGACAAAGTCGCTCAGAAATGTGGATAGTGTGAAAAATAACACTGATGTGCTTATTTTTCACACAGGGATTTGTTTCTGGGCGAAAGCAAATCCCTATGATGGCAGATGAGAAATCGCCTGCGCGAATTTCTCATCGCCTCTTCGCGACAAAGTCGCTCAGAAATGAGGAATAATATGGCAAAAAACGAATCAAAGAATCCGGCAAAGGAATATTCTGTCGGAGGATATACCTTTAAGACAAAAGAAGGCGCACAGGCGGCAAAGGATGAGCTGGCGGCAATTAAATATATGTCATCAAAAACAGACAGTACCAATGCAAAACAGGTATATATTTTGTATCATGACATTATTGATAAAAAACTGTTTAATACACTGATTGGCATGAATTATTTAAAAGAGCTGCAGCAGTTTTTATATCTTTCACCGGATGTGCCAAATGAAAAAATCAGGCCGATTCCGATTAATAATGAAACAAAAGAAATGATGGAGGGCCGCAGAGAGCTTACGGAACATAAAAGCGAAATCCGTAAGCTGACAAAGGAACGAAATCATTATAAAGACAATTTTGTTATATCTGTGATTGTAAATGTTGTACTGGTTGTTGTAATTGTGGCAATGATTTATATTACACTGCACAGTTCCAATGCAAATGTAATCAATTACGAAGTAAACCTTCAGGATAAGTATGCTTCATGGCAGGAAGAACTGCAGTCACAGGAAGAATCATTAAATGCAAGAGAACGTGCATTAAATCAGCAAAAATAATTTAAAAAAACACATTTTTAACATATTCTTACGATATAATCGGCACAAAGGTAAAAAGTCAGGAGGATATTACGAATGAATAAATTAAAAGTTTTAATGGTAGATGATGAAAGCAGAATGCGCAAGCTGGTAAATGACTTCCTGTCACGTAAAAATTATGAAGTCATTGAAGCCGGTGATGGTGAAGAAGCAATTGATAAATTTTATGCGGATAAAGATATTGCACTAGTAATCCTCGATGTTATGATGCCGAAAATGGACGGATGGGAAGTCTGCAAACAGATTCGCAAGGATTCCAAAGTGCCAATTATTATGTTAACGGCAAAAGGTGAAGAACGTGATGAATTACAGGGCTTTGACTGCGGTGCGGATGAATACATTTCAAAACCATTCAGCCCGAAAATTCTGACTGCCAGAGTGGATGCTCTGGTACGCCGTGCGTATATGGTAGATGGCAGCGAGTGTATTAACATCGGCGGAATTGAAATTGATAAAGCCGCACACATGGTTAAAATTGACGGGGAAGAAATTGAGCTGAGTTTCAAAGAATTTGAACTGTTATCTTATTTTGTGGAAAATAAAGGAATCGCTCTTTCAAGAGAAAAGATTTTAAATAATGTATGGAATTACGATTATTTCGGAGATGCCAGAACGATTGATACACATGTCAAAAAGCTGCGTAAAAAGATGGGTGAAAAAGGTGACTGCATTAAAACCATCTGGGGCATGGGATATAAGTTTGAAGTGTGAACAAGCCATAAATTAAAGCTTGTTCACACAGGAATGGAGATTAGTGATGGGCAGACATTCGATTAAAGTTAAAATTACATTATTACTGACTGTTATTATTACCAGTCTGGTTGTACTTTTGCTGATTTTAAACAGTACACTGTCTGAAAAATTTTATTTTTCAGATAAGCAGGAATGTATGTTAAATACATATTCCAAAATTGATCAGATTATGAGCGATTACGATGCGGGAACTGTTTCTGAATCCCAGATGAGTGATAGTATTGAACAGCTTACCGGCAGTGCGGCAATGTCTGTTATCGTGGTAAATAGTGACTGGACAACCGTGTATTCTAATATTAACGGCGAACAGGATATGATAAACCGCCTGCTCCGCAGTATTTTTAATAAAGATGTATTCGGAACGTCCGATTCGGCACCGCAGCAAAATTCAAACAATGAAAATGTGCCGGGCGATATGCAGGATATGAGTAATCCGGATAATAACAATCCGGATAAAGGGAATTTAGACAATGGCAGCCCGGATAAAAATAATCCGAAGAATAAAGACGATGTTTCCATTAATATGTCGGACAGTGGAATAGAGGAAAGCCGTGATATTATGACACAGACAGATTTATATACACTGCAAAAGGTTTATGATAACCGTCTGGGTGATGATTATTACGAGTTGTTCGGTACACTCTCCAATGGAGACAGTATTATGCTTCGTATGGCATTACAGGGGATTAAGGATAACGTATCCATTTCTAATACCTTCATTACTTATGTGGGAATCGGTATTTTGATTATTGGTGTCATTGCGGCATACATTTTTTCAAGTTATATTACAAAACCGATTCAGCAGCTTTCCGATATTGCAGAGAGAATGTCCAATCTGGATTTTGATGTGAAATATCACGGAAAAGATAAGAGTGAAATCGGTGTACTTGGAAACAGCATGAATAATATGTCAAAGAAGCTTGAAGAAAATATCTCACAGTTAAAATCAGCGAACAAAGAACTGCAAAGGGATATTGACCGCAAAGTTAAAATGGAAGAAGTGCGGACGGAATTTTTATCCAATGTATCACATGAATTAAAAACACCGATTGCCTTAATCCAGGGTTATGCAGAGGGCTTAAAAGAGGGCATCAGCGATGACCCTGAAAGTATGGACTTTTACTGCGATGTCATCATTGATGAAGCCGGTAAGATGAATAATATGGTAAAAAAACTGCTCACATTAAATCAGATTGAATTCGGCAACGAAGAACTTGTTATGGAGCGTTTTGATATTATTGAACTGATTACTTCTATTGTAAATGCAAATGAACTGCGGGCATCCCAAAAAGGAATACAGATAGAATTTAACCAGCGCGATGAACATATTGATGTTTGGTCCGATGAATATAAAATAGAAGAAGTTGTAACCAACTATATTACCAATGCCATTAACCACTGCGATTTTGAAAATCGGATTGAAGTTTCTGTAGAACGTATCGGTGATGATGTGCGGGTACATGTATTTAACACCGGAAAAAATATTCCGGAGGAAGATATTCCGAATATCTGGCAGAAGTTTTATAAGGTTGATAAGGCGCGTACCAGAGAGTACGGCGGCAACGGTATTGGACTTTCTATTGTAAAAGCCATCATGGATTCTTATGGAAAAGGATTTGGTGTCATCAATAAATCCAATGGTGTAGAATTCTGGTTTGACCTGGACGGTAAAGCTATGGTATAATATTTTAATAGAGCAGTAGGAACTGTTAAATATTGGAATAGACTAAATGAGGTGGTTACAAGATGAAAAAAATTGCAGCGTTATGCATTGGGGTAGGCTGTATGCTTACAGTAACAGGCTGTGGCAGTAATGTTACATTAAATACAGAACAAAATGATATGGTATCGGAATATATTGCGGGTGTTCTTTTAAAACATTCCTATGAGAACCAGTGGGAATATGAAAAACTTGCTGCAGCAAAAAAACAGAGTGAGAGCAGGAACAACAATAAGAATCATACAGCGACCGGCACAAATACTGTACAGCAGACGACCCAGCCTGCAACCCGGCCTTCTGCCATGACTGCAACAACAGCTGCACAGAATCCTTCTTCAACGGCATCAGCAACACAGTCAACAGCAGGAGAAACAAAAGCAGTGACTTCCTCTGATGAGGTGCTGAATTCATTAAAGCAGGTATTAGGATTAAATTCGGGAATTTCACTTTCCTATACACAGACGGTATCAGGTCAGCGTTATCCGAATGAACAGTATTCCGTGAGTGTACCGGCAAATAATTCCTGTGTGGTTGTAGCACTTGAATTTGAATTGACCAATACAACCGGCTCAGATATTACACTGAATACTGCATCTTCTAACGCAGTGATAAAGCTTGGCATTGAAGGAACAACTTTTACAAAGTCAAAGACGATTTTAAAAAATGATATGACGAATTTAAAGAGTGTTACTATACCGGCAGGACAAAGCTATACTGCTGCCGCAGTTTTTCAGATTCCGGAAATTTTTGCACAGAGTCTTGAAAATACAACTCTGACAGTTGGCAGTGCTAATGCAATACTGGGGACGATGGAGTTGAAAAAATAATCAGCATAAGCGGCAGGTACAACAAGTACAATAAAATTAACATAAAAAATGAGATGTTTCCGTTACCGGTATCAGACCGGCAGGGGACATCTCATTTTTTATAAAATTCATTTTAAAGATTAAAGAAGTCAAAGCCTATCTTCCGAAAACTTTTTCCCGTGTATATTCACCCGCTTCACGTTCTGTCAGCTGGTGTACATAATCCGGGCGTTTTTCCGGTACATAGCCTTTTCCTGTACAGGCATATTCAGCATAATAACAGGTTTCGTGCGATTCCGGTTTATTCCAGTCGTGAAATCCGGTTTCTGATACCTGTTCACTTAAATCACAGCGGATCAGGACAACTTTTGCATAAATCCGCCATGGACGTGAAAGCATCGTTGTCCGCGGCGGACAATTCCCACTAAAAGAGCAGCTTTCAAATACGTAACCATACTTCTGACCTTCATATGTAGATGGTGCAGTATAATAACTGTTAATCGTTTCGTTTCTGTTTAAAGCATATAATTCACAGTTTTTAAAATAACAGATTGCACTGCCGAAGATAAAATCGACTTCACCACTGATAAAACAATCTTCATATAACTGACGTCCGGGAATGCGCGGTGCAAATTCTGTCGGACCGACAAATCCACCCGGTTGTTTTTCTTTCATCGGAAGCGGACCGGTAAAGAGCGTATCCTGATGTCCGAGCATATGACAGTTTTTAAAAACCAGATCATCTCCTTCGGCATATACCGCAATTGCCTGACCGACCTTTTTTCCGAAACCTGCAGAATTTTCAAATGTGATGTTGTATGCATTAAAATGATTTGCCTGCACAAAAAAAGTATACGAACGGAATGTTCCGCGTTTACTTCCGTCCTCCATTGGCATAAATGCATAATAATTATTGGTAATCACCGTGCCGTCTGCATTTTCACCGATGAGTGTAATATTGTCTTTATGAATCTCTACTCGTTCTTTATAAATGCCATTCTTAATAAAAACCGTTTCCGGTACGGAAGTAATGCTGTCGATGGCCTCCTGAACAGAAGTATAGTCACCGGAGCCGTCTTTTGCCACTGTAATCATTGTTTATCTCCTTTGTTATCATGCTTTTCGTCCTGCCTGATATGACGATTCGTTCATTAACGACATTATATTTATTATATCATATTTAGACGGAAAACACATATAAAATTCGTTGATTTTATAGACTTTTTATATGAAAACGTGTATACTGTCGTTATCTTTTTTGAGGAAATATACGAAGGTGGAACAGTTATGATTACATTTGCAGAAGATATAAAAGACGTTTCCATATATCTTTCTTTAAGACAACAGGTTGGCTGGGTTTCTTTGACGACGGAACAGGCACAGCAGGCATTAGACCACAGCCTGAAGATTATTACAGTATATGATGATGAGTGTCCGATTGGCATGGGACGGATTGTCGGCGATGGGGCTGTAATCTGCTATATTCAGGATTTGATTATTATTCCGGAATATCAGAGCCGACACATCGGCAGTATGTTGATTGAACGACTGATTGCTTATGTGAAAAGCATTACATTAAAAGATTCCCGGATGATGCTTTGTCTGATGTGTGCAAAAGGCAGAGAAGTTTTTTATGAAAAACATGGATTTACGGCAAGGCCGACCAGACAGCTGGGACCGGGCATGATTCAGTATATCCGGGTGGAGGAATCGTGAAAAAAGTATTGATTTTTCAAATGAGTGGCATTGCCTATGATTCGACACGCTTTTTTTCATCGTGTCTTGGCAAAGCATTAGAAAATGCCGGTATAGAAGTAACTTGGTTTGACTTCCGGAGGCAGACGATGAAAGATTTGGAGACTTTATGCGGACAGTCGTTTGATGCCGTCATTGATTACAATTCAAAACTGCCGGGAGCAGTATTGGATGACGGAACACCCTTCTTAAATCACATACAGGCTCCGTTCTATAACTATATTCTGGATCATCCGGTATATCATCATGCGAATCTGAGTGTTCTGCTGGAGAATTATCATGTCATCTGCATTGATGATGACCATAACAAATATATAAGCAAATGGTATCCGCATATTAAAAGTGTCCATACCCTGTCTGTTGGTGCAGCTAAAGCGGAAAATGCAGTAAAATCAGAACAGCACAGAAAAGAGGGCATTTTATTTCCGGCAACGTATCTGAATCCACGTGACTATTATGAATTAATCACCGCACTGCCGGACAGTATGCAAAAATATACCAAGACCGTTTTAGACTGTCTGCTTTCGGATACGCATTGCACCTTTGAAGCTGCGGCGATGCAGGTGTATAAGGAATATGATACCGGAATGGCATTTCCGGTGTTTGCACAGAGCAATTTTCTGGCAGATGTCTATGTCCGTGCATTATACCGTGAGCGTGTACTGGAAGCTGCTGCCAAAAGTGGTTTGCCGGTACGCATTTTTGGTGAAAAATATCAGGAGAGCAGCATTGGTGAATTTTCAAATGTGACAGTTCTGCCGCAGATGTCATATCGAGACAGTTTATCTGCCATTGCGGAATCTGCCTTTGTATTAAATGTTATGCCGTGGTTTAAATCCGGTATTCATGACCGTGTGCTGAATGCAATGTACAACGGTGCGGTGAGTATCACGGATTCCAGCAGCATGATGGATACCTGTTTTACGCCGCAGCAGGATTATATTGCGTATTCACTGGATCGTATTGAAGCGTTGCCGGATTTGTTAAATACGTATGTACCGGACGAGGATTTCAGAGCGCAGACCGCCGCGCGGGCATTTGCAAAGGTACAGACCTTTACCTTTGCAAAACAGGCAGAATATATCAGGACAATATTGTAGTAGGAAAGTAACATATCAATGCACGTTGTAAACTAATTTTAAATATAGGTTGACAATACTTCTTTCAAATTGTAAACTAATAAAAGAACAGACAGCAGGCATCGTAAACAAAGGACTGTCCGTTCAATTTATAGGACAAAAAGAAGGATAAAACAATGCAGAAGAAAAAATTTTCTTTAACACAATTAATTTTCATGGCACTGATGGCAGCCGTCATGTGTATTGCAGGGCCGCTTGCCGTGCCGATTGGGCCGGTTCCGATTACGCTGACCAATCTGGTTATTTATATTGCAGTCGGGGTGCTTGGTACCGCACAGGGAACCATTAGTTACTGTCTGTATCTGCTTCTGGGAATGGTCGGTCTTCCGGTTTTTTCCGGCTATGCCGGTGGACTTGGCAAACTTGCCGGACCGACAGGCGGATATCTGATTGGCTTTATTGCAATGGCACTGATTGGTGGAATTGTGATGGAAGTATCACACAGAAAACTGATTCCAACACTGATTGGCTGGTTTATCGGAACAGCCGTTGATTATCTGTTTGGAACACTGTGGTTTATGTATATCATGCACACGACATTTATGCAGACTATGGCAGCGTGTGTTTTTCCGTTTATTATCGGTGACTGTATAAAACTGATTGCCGGTGTCATGCTTGGCAGACAGCTTCATAAAATACTGGTACATGCCGGATTTATTAAAACAGCAGTAGCATAACCGCTAAAATTTTTTGATAAATCAATATGATAAATGAATAGTTAATAAGAATTAATAAAACCCCGCACTTTCAATGTCCTCTACGGACGGAAAGCGCGGGGCAGCTTTTTATGCATTTATATTATCGCACAATTTCAGATAAAATTATACAAAATCTACTATGCAAGCAGTGTCTTTACATAATCTGCAATTTCCTGATTCTTGCAGTTTGCAAAGAATAATTCCTGGAATTTTTCACCGGCAACAGCACCCTTTACAAGGTCCTGATCAAGGTTCTTTAAAATGTCGATTAAGCTGTCTTTGAAAGCAACCTTTCTTACTCCATCAAGAATCTTCTTATTTCTCTGTTCCGGAACAACTCTTTCCTTTGGATAACCGCCGCCCGGTTCGCCTTCAAATAATTTTTCAAAAATGTATGTAAGATTTAATTCAGCACCCCAGCCAAAGCCCTTTGCAAATGGGAGTGAAATGGCATTACCGTCATTAATCTGCATAAACATATATGCATCTGAAGGGTCTACAACATGTCCACACAGAACACCCGGGAATGAATTTAATGCAAGCATGGCGCCTTCACCTGTACCGCAGCCTGTTACAACGAAATCAGCAGCACCGCTGTTAATTAAAAGAGCAGCTAAAATACCGTTCTGTACATATGTCAGCTGTGCAGCATCGTCAGCAGCATACATACCGTAATTATCAACTGTATGTCCCTTGCTTTCTGCAACCTTCTTTAAAGTGTTATAAACCATTTCATTTTTTGCAGCCTGGCTGTTTTCATTAATCAATGCAATTCTCATGATTTTAAAACCTCATCTTTCTTTATTTTGCAATATTGCAATTAAATTAACTATAAGCAATTATGAGAGATTTGTCAATGTATGTGAAATTTGTAACAACAAGTGTTAACTTTGCAGATTTTTATGTTGACATTTAACAGCGCAGGTATTAAATTAGTTGTAAACTTAATTTTTTAAGAGGTTTACAATTCACAACAAAACGGAGATCGTGTAAAAAAACACACTGATGTGCTGATTTTTTACACAGCACTTTGTTTATGAGCAAAAATAAAGTGCTATGATGGCAGATGAGAAAACGCATGCGCAAATTTTTCATCGCCGTTTTGCAACAAGTTGCTCAGAAATGGAGATTAGTATGTTAGAACTTGCAAAAGAAATTGTCGGCGGAAGACGGCTGACAAGAGAAGAAGATTGTTCGTTTTTACTGGAAGCGGATATTAATGAATTGTGTGAAGGTGCGGATTATATCCGTAAAAATTTATGCGGAACACGCGCGGATTTGTGTGCAATTATCAACGGAAAAAGCGGTGCATGCAGTGAAAACTGTAAATTCTGCTCACAGTCCGCACATCATCACACCGCCTGTCAGGCAGGAGATTTTATTGATGAAGAAGCCATTTTATCCGGCTGCCGCGAAGCATGGGAGCAGGGGGTAGACCGCTACTGCATCGTAACGGCGGGACGCGCCATTAAAGATGAAGACTTTGAAAAAGCACTTCATGCGTACAAAAAAATGCATGAGAAATTTCCGGATATGATTTTGTGTGCATCCCACGGTTTTGTATCGGAAGAAAAATTAAAACAGTTAAAAGAAGCCGGTGTTTCCATGTATCATGAAAATATTGAAACGTCCGAGGAAAATTTTCCAAATGTCTGTACAACACACAGCTTTGAAGATAAAATCCATGAAATTAAGCGGATTCAGGAAGCGGGCTTAGAGCTTTGTACCGGCGGCATTGTCGGCATGGGTGAAACATGGAAAGACCGTCTTAGCATGGCATTTACGCTCGCAGAACTGGGTATCCGTTCCATCCCGATTAATATCTTAATTCCTGTAAAAGGCACACCGTTTGGAGAACTTGAGCCGATGACGCAGGAAGATATATTAAGAACCGTCGCCATACTGCGTTATATCAATCCGAAAGCAGATGTGCGGATTGCTGCAGGCAGAAATTATTTTAAAGATGGCGGCGGGGAACTGTTTTTGTCCGGTGTCAATGCCGCGCTGACCGGAAATCTTCTGACAACCGGTGGAAGCAGTATGGAGCAGGACAGAAACATTTTAGAGGAAAAAGGATATATTTTGAAAAAGAAACCAACTGGAAAATAATTTATAGAACGGGAGAAGAAAATGAATAAAATCAATGCTGAAAAAACAAAAGACATGGTAATTATCGGACTGATGGCAGCAATTATTTGTGTGATGGGGCCGCTGTCAATCCGGCTGCCGTTTACACTGGTACCGATTTCGCTGACCAATCTGGCAATCTATTTCATTTTATATGTAGCAGGAACCAGACGCACTGTTATCAGTTATCTGATTTATCTTTTAATCGGAATGTGCGGTGTACCGGTATTTTCTAATTTTTCATCCGGAGTGCAAAAGCTTGCCGGTCCGACCGGCGGATACCTTGTCGGTTTCATTTTTATGGCAATGGTCAGCGGCTTCTTTATTGACCGCTGGTATAACAAGCCTGTGATTGCTTTTGCGGGAATGTGGCTCGGCAAAGCAGTCAGCGCGGCATTTGGTACAATCTGGTATGCGTATGTTGCAGGGCTTTCTTTTAAGGCAGCTTTAATGGGCGGTGTTGTTCCGTTTTTACTGGGAGATTTAATAAAAACAATCCTCGTTGCGGCAGTCGGTCCGGCTGTGCGTAAGCGGCTGGCAGTCAGCGGACTTGTAGAATACAGCGTGAATAATTCTTCAATTTAAGCGTATGCATTCGGATTTAAACCATTGTCATTTTATAAAATTCATTATATAATAGTCCAAGCAAATTGCAGGAGGGACTTATGTCAGCACAAAATGATACACAGGCGGCATTTATGGAAGCCATGAACGGCTTAAAAGAATATGCCAAAGTCAATGGCGGCTTTATTACCAAAGACGATGTACTCAGTTATTTTAAAGATTTAGATTTAGATGACGGTAAACTACAGATGGTTTACGGCTATCTGATGGCAAATAATATTAAAATCAAAGGGGCAGCTTCCGAAGATAATGAATTTTTAAAAATGATGGAAACCGCGGAAGCGGAAGAAATCCAGAAGCAGGAAGCCGAGGAAACCAAACAGGAAGAACAGGCGGGTGCGAAACAGCTTGAGGAATCACTCGACTATGCAGAAGATGAGAAGTATTTACAGCTGTATCTGGAAGATTTAAAGCAGGTGGATATGCTTTCCGATACCAGTCTTGCATTTCTGTTAATGAATATTGTTGAAGATAATGATAAAAATTCACTGGAACTTTTATCACAGTCTTTTTTAGGCAAAGTTACCGAATGGATTACCCCGTACCGCGGCAAAGGTGTGCTTGCCTGCGATCTGGTGCAGGAAGGTAATCTGGCAATGCTGTCCTATATCGGCCAGAAGCAGTGGGCAAACAATTACGAATGGAAAGATAAGATTAAAGAAGGAAATACGCAGGATTTGCTCGAAGTCCTTCACGGCATTGAAAAAGAAGTCCGTGAACTGGTTGAGGGCAGTCTTGAAATGATGATTGATGAACAGAAAGAATCCAATCAGGTCGCGGGCAGAGTGCTAGGAAAGGTCAATCTTGTCAACGATTGGGCAAAACGTTTAAGAAATGAACTGGAACGCAAACCGACCATTCAGGAGGTTGCTGATAAAATGGGCATTTCCCCAGAACAGGTAACGGAAGCAATCCGCTTATCGGCAGAAGCAATAGAAGACATTGATTATGTAAAAACCATGCCGCAGGCAGATACAAAGGCAGATGTTCCAAATAAACCGGTTGGAAAAATCAGCTTCCAGTAACAACATTTAAGAATAAAATATGAAATTTTACATAAGATATTGTGTAAAGACAAAGATTGTTGTATAATACGTTTAACGAAGACGAGATACAATTGAATAGGGCATTTCCTGGGGTGTTCGCCAGCCTGTTTATTTTGATCCTACATTATTCGCACGGGACTCCTATATCTTCATTTTCAATGTCAAGCCTCCTTAGTCAGTGGAAGGCAGCGGAATGAATGCGGTAACCCACCTAGCTAAGCTAGGAGTCGAAAACGCAGGCAACGGCATTTTGGGAATGTTTAATTGACAAAGTACAGACAAACTTCTTTTTATCCGCATAATGATGATAAAAGGAAGTTTTTTTCATTTATATCTTAATTTATAGCCGCATAAAATCATGGACAGCTTTTATGCGGTTCATACAAATCAGTATAGAAGGGGACGGGTGTGATTTTAAAAAAGCGAAAACGGATTTGGATAATGGCAGGACTGTTTCTTTGTATTTTTCTTATTTTAGCGGCAGTTCTTTTTACAAAAAAGAAAAGTACAGATATCTTTACCATGGCAGAAGCTTCTAAAATGCTTGCTTATGCTGCAACGGATTTTAAGACGTCCGGAACGGATGACACCGGTAAATACTGGTATTCCGGTTATGTCAATGCCGTCAGCGAAGCCGGTCTGCTTAAAATTAAAAAGCCGGAGGCGAAGGTGCGTTTTAAGGATACATATGCACTGGCAAAGAAACTGGAAGTGCCGGAAACGGTTCTTGCAGAACTTCAAAACAGTGCTAAAGCGATGACAAAGCAGGAATTTTTAGATGTATTTATGCAGCTGCTTCCTTATATGAAAAACGGCGAACAGGTCGTTAAAATGCAGGCGGGGATTGCAGGCACGCCCGCAACGCTTAAACAGGCGGGGGAGTGGGAAGCCTACACCACCAAAGGCACCTACCGTTTTACGGGAATTGTACTGGACGATAAGATTGATAAGACAGTAACAATATATACCTGCGGCAAAGAAATTCTTGCAGTTGAAGATACTGTGGAAAATCTGGTGGAATATAAAAACATCTGGATTAAATCCAGTACGGATACCACGGTTGAAACCAACGTCTACGGCGCGGACCGCATTTTTAAAATTCCGGGACTGACAGCGCCTGTTGAAAATGTACTTGCTGATTTAAAGGTGGAAAACGGCAGTGTCACACAGATTAATACCAAAACCGATACAATTACCGGCATGGTACAGGCCGTCACAAAAGACTATGTGGAAGTGCAGGGCTACGGAAAAGTCGCGTTAGACGATGCGTTTATGATTTATGACATTTACAACGGCTTTGCCGTAAAGACCTATCAGGATATTATTGTGGGTTATTCCTTACAGGATTTTATCGTTGCAGAAGGCAAAATCTGCGGTGCGGTTATCTCTAAACCGCTGAATGTGCAGAATATCCGCGTTATTTTGAAAAATACCGGGTTTAAAAGCATTTTCCATGAAAATGTACGGCTGACGTGTTCTAAAAGCTTTATGGTCAGTACAAATGAACAACAGACACGTTATAACGCGGGGGACGTCTTTGAGCTGACACCGGATAATGAACTGCTTTTACAGGGACGAGTGACCGTCACACCGGATAACGGCGGTGAAATCTCTATTTTGTCGGTGATGCGCAGCCAGGGTGTGCCGTCTTATGAGGGAAGTATCGAACTGGCGGCTGCAGATGACGGCATTGTGATTGTCAATGATGTGCCGGTCGAATCCTATCTGAAGCGTGTTGTACCAAGTGAAATGCCTGCAAGCTTTGCCGTAGAAGCCTTAAAGGTGCAGGCCGTTTGTGCCAGAAGCTATGCTTACAAACATCTGGAAAATGGTGCTTACAGTGAATACGGTGCGCATGTGGATGATTCCACGATGTATCAGGTATACAACAATACATCGGAGCAGTCATCTTCCAATGAAGCCATTCAGAATACGCGCGGACAGATTCTGACCTATAATGGTGAAGTCGTGCAGACTTATTATTATTCGACCTCCTGTGGTGTAACGACGGATGTCAGCATCTGGGGTTCAGATTCATCGTCTTATCCGTATTTTGTAAGCCGCTTTGTCAGCCGTTCACAAAAGGAGCTGGATTTGACGGATGAAGCCGCTTTTGAAGCTTTTATTACGTCAAAAGATGAAAATGATTACGATGCCGGATATGCGCTTTACCGCTGGGAATTACAGGCAGATATTACAGCACTTTCCAACAGTTTTAACGCAAAGCTGTATGAAAAATATCTGTCAGCTCCGTCAAAAATTCTGACACAGCAGGCAGACGGCAGTTTCCAGTCACAGAAAATAACGGACATCGGCACGATTACATCTGTTACCGTCAATGAACGGGCGGCGGGTGGTGCGGTAAAAAGTGTGACTGTCTGCGGCAGTGCGGCAACGGTGCGCATTGACAGCGAATCCTGTATCCGTGGGTTATTCGGTATGACAGATGCAGAAATGACGACCAACACCGGAACGACAAAAATGGCATCGCTTCCGAGTACCTTCTGTATCTTTAAACCGGTATACGAGAAAGGCTCTTTAAGCGGCTACCGCATTATCGGCGGCGGATACGGACACGGCATCGGCATGAGCCAGAATGCAGTCAATGAAATGGTAAAAGACGCAATGAATTATCAGCAGATTTTACAGTTTTTCTATCCGGAAACGGCAATCGAACAAAAATAAAACAACCGCAGAAAGCATTTTGATTTCTTGTTTTCATCCTGACCGGTGAAAATGAAGTCAACTGCCTTCTGCGGCTTTTTGTTTTTAATTTGTTATTTTTTTAACAAGTCTTATTTTCTTTCCGCTTCTTTTTTCTTTTTCCGTGAAAACTTCGGCAGAAGCGGGCGGAGTGTCTGACTGGCAATCAGCGTGTTTAATTCCGCACCCAGGAACAGAATCAGCATACATACATAAATCCACACCAGTGCAAAAATCAATGTTGTCAGACTGCCGTACATATATGAAAAATTCGGTGAATGTGCAACGTAGAGCGAATAACAGTAAGAAAATCCGTACCAGCCGACTGCCGAGAAAACCGCTCCCGGAAATTCCTTTGTAATGCTGGACTTTCTTGTCGGAATAAATAAATACATCAGCAAAAACAGCAGAATCATAAATGACGGAAATAAAATCATACGGTTATTTAATATTGCCGATAAAATCACTGCAAGCCGAGGAATAAAAACTTCAATCAATCCGATCAGCTGGTTGCCAAAGACCAGCAGCAGCAGGGTCGCAATAATTAAAACCAGCAGTGCAATTGTATAGACCGTAGACATCAGCCGCTGTAACAGCCAGTTTCGTTTCTTTTGGGTATCGTAAATAATATTTAATTCCTGCATGATTGCAAGAAAGCCTTTTCCTGCCGCCCAAATGGTTGCAACCGTAGTAATGGATGTTAATGCTGCCGATGAATTATCATATAAATCTTCAATAATGGAAACCAGAAATGGTTCCAGCTGGACAGGAATTACACCTTTGAGCATCAGTAAAAGGGCATCTTCTGTCAGCGGAAGAAACTTAAACAAGCTCATCAGCAGCAAAAGACACGGGAAAATGCTTAATATAATGTAAAAACAGGACTGTGCCGCATAGCCGGTAAGATTATCCTTTGTCAGCTTGCGCGCAATTTCCTGAATCATAAAGATAATTCTCATAAAATGACCCTTTCTTTACGGTGATTTTATTATTATAAACTATTTTTCGGATAAGATAAAGATAAAAATATTGCATTTGTTGCAGGTTTTCGTTACAATATAAAGTACGGTTAAAATTAGTATACGCAGAAGTGGGAAAAATAATGGGAATTAATGTAAAATTACAGGTGTTCGAGGGACCATTAGACCTTTTACTACACCTGATTGATAAAAACAAAGTAAACATTTATGATATTCCGATTGCAATGATTACGGAACAGTACATGGAATACGTCAATCAGATGGACAAAGAGGATTTAAACGTTGTCAGTGAATTTTTAGTCATGGCAGCGACCCTTCTGGATATTAAATCTAAAATGCTTCTGCCAAAAGAAGTCAACGAAGAAGGTATTGAGGAAGATCCGAGAGCCGAACTTGTTGAAAAACTGCTGGAGTACAAGCTTTTCAAATATATGTCGTATGAATTAAAGGACCGGCAGATTGATGCGGAGCGCGCCTTTTATAAAGAACCAACCGTTCCAAAAGAAGTCGCCGCATACCGCCCGCCTGTCAATTTAGAGGAGCTTATCGGAGATTTAACACTGCACCGGCTCAATCAGATTTTTCAGGACGTTTTAAAGCGTCAGGAAGAAAAGATTGACCCAATCCGGAGCAAATTCGGAAAAATCGAAAAAGAAGAAGTCAGTATGTCAGAAAAACTGGTGCAGGTACGTTCTTATTTAAAAGAACATAAGCAGTTCAGCTTCCGTCAGATGTTAAGTAAAAATTCGTCAAAAGTTTCGGTGATTGTAACATTTCTTGTCATACTGGAATTGATTAAAACAGGTTTTGTCACGGTACAGCAGGAAAATACGATGGCAGACATCGAAATCACGGTTGTAAAAGACCCGGATTTAATTGAAGATATTGAAGAGGAATAAAAAATGGAAATGGAGTTAAAACAGGCAGAAGCCGCAATTGAAGCGGTGCTGTTTACAATGGGAGAATCGGTGGAGGTATCAAAACTTGCCGCTGCTATTGACCACGATGAGGATACCACCAGAAAAATTGTACATAATATGATGGATAAATACGAAGCGGAAGACCGCGGCATTAAAATCATTGAACTGGAGAATGCATTTCAGTTATGCACCAAACAGGAATATTATGAAAATCTGATTAAAGTTGCCAGCCAGCCGCGAAAATATGCATTGTCCGATGTGCTTTTGGAAACGCTCTCGATTATCGCTTATAAACAGCCCATTACCAAAATGGAGATTGAAAAAATCCGTGGTGTGAGCAGTGACCATGCTGTAAACAAGCTGGTTGAATTCGGACTTGCCAAAGAACTTGGCAGGCTTGATGCACCGGGACGCCCAATGCTTTTCGGTACAACAGAAGAATTTTTAAGAGTATTCGGTGTACAGTCGATTGATGAGCTTCCTGTCATCAGTGAAGATTTAGTAGAGCAGTTCAAGGATGAGGTTGAGATGGAAGTCGAAGCCGATGAACGGCAGGCACAGGAGCAGGCAGCGGACGAATCGGAACAGATTACACTCGATATATAAAAAGATTTTAGAAAGGAAGTCAATCATTATGGAAAGAAAAAACGCATGGAAAAAATATGGCAAAGAGGATTTAAAAACAGTTTTTGATTTTTCTGAAGCGTACAGACAGTTCATTTCCTGCTGTAAAACAGAACGTGAATGTGTAAAAGAGGCAGTACGGCTTGCAAAAGAACGGGGCTACCGTGATTTACAGGATGTCATTGCCAAAAATGAGACACTGTCAGCCGGTGATAAAGTATATGCGGTTAATAAGGAAAAAGCCGTTGTATTATACCACATCGGAAAAGAACCGTTAGAAAAGGGCATGAACATTTTAGGCGCACATATCGACTCCCCACGCCTTGATATTAAGCAGGTGCCGTTATATGAAGATTCTGAACTGGTATTAATGGATACGCACTACTATGGCGGCATTAAAAAATATCAGTGGGTTGCACTTCCGCTTGCCTTACACGGCGTAGTTGCTTTAAAAGACGGCAGTGTCGTGGAAGTCTGCATTGGTGAAGATGCTTCTGACCCGGTTGTCGGCGTATCGGATTTGCTGATTCATCTTGCCGGTGAACAGATGAGCAAAAAGGCCGACAAAGTTATTGAAGGTGAAAATTTAGATATTCTTGTCGGCAGTATGCCGTCTTATGAAAAAGAAGAAGACGGAAAAGATGCAAAGGAAGCCGTTAAGAAAAATATTCTTGCGCTGTTAAAGGAAAAATACGGCATTGAAGAAGAAGATTTTATCTCTGCCGAGCTTGAAGCTGTTCCTGCCGGTCCTGCAAGAGATTACGGTATCGACAGAAGCATGATTATGGGTTACGGCCATGACGATAAAGTCTGCGCTTATCCTTCCTTAGCCGCCCTGTTAAATGCAGATAATCTGGACAAAACAGGTGTATGCGTACTTGTCGACAAAGAAGAAATCGGCAGTGTCGGTGCAACCGGTATGCACTCCCGTTTCTTTGAAAATATGACAGCAGAAGTTATGGAACGCATGGGACAGTATTCTGAATTAAAGCTGCGCCGCGCACTGACCGCTTCCAATATGCTCTCATCTGATGTCAATGCGGCATTTGACCCGAACTACGCAAGTGTCAGCGAAAAGAAAAATACGTCCTTCTTCGGAAATGGCATGGTCTTTATGAAATATACCGGCGCTCGCGGAAAGAGCGGTTCTAATGACGCTTCGGCAGAATACCTTGCCGCATTAAGAAAGGTTATGGATGATGCCAATGTTACCTATCAGACTTCAGAACTTGGCAAGGTCGATGCAGGCGGCGGCGGAACCATTGCTTATATCATGGGTAATTATGGCATGAATGTCGTTGACAGCGGTGTTGCCGTACAGAACATGCACGCACCGTTTGAAGTTATCAGCAAGGCAGACCTTTACGAAACCTACAGAGGTTACGAAGCTTTCCTGCATATGTAAATGTTTATATGAATGGAGAAAACAAATGAAGTGGAATAAATACTCAATCCAGACAACAACCGAAGCTGTTGATTTTATCAGCAGTATGCTCGGAGAACTGGGCATTGAAGGAATCGAAATTGAAGATAATGTACAGCTGACACAGGAGGAAGCAAAGACGATGTTTGTCGATTTTATCCCGGATTTACCGCCGGATGACGGCAGTGCAAAAGTCAATTTCTATATTGACTCCGATGAAGACGACAATACAATTATGGACAAGGTCAAGGACGGTCTGGAAGAACTGCGCCTGTTCTGCAATGTCGGTGCAGGAACAATTTCCGAATCACAGACAGAAGATAAGGACTGGATTAACAACTGGAAGCAGTACTGGCATACCTTTACCATCGGTGATTTATATATCAAACCGACATGGGAGCCGTTAACAGAAGAAATGAAAGGACATGCGGTTTTAAGCATTGATCCGGGTACGGCATTCGGTACGGGTTCTCACGAAACGACCCGTATGGTGATTTGCCAGCTTCAGAAATATATCAAGGGCGGTGAAGAAGTCCTTGATGTCGGCTGTGGCAGTGGTATTTTATCCGTTGTTGCTTTAAAATACGGCGCAAAGCATGCATTTGGCACAGACCTTGACCCGAATGCGATTATTGCTTCCCATGAAAATGCAGAGCAGAACGACATTTCTGCCGCACAGCTGGAAGTCATTGAGGGAAATATCATTGACGACAAGGCGGTTCAGGACAAATGCGGATACGAATGTTACGACATTGTATGTGCCAACATTTTAGCCGATGTATTAGAGCCGCTTTCTGCAGAAATTACACAGCATATGAAGCACGGCGCATATTTTATCACTTCCGGTATTATCAACACCAAAGAGCAGGAAGTCGTTGACGCTTTTAAAAAGAACCCTGAACTTGAAATTGTAGAAGTAAATCATGACGGTGAATGGGTCAACGTAACTGCCCGCCGCAGATAAGCAGGATTCAGAGAAAAATGTTCTCGGAACGGAGAGGAAATGTATCATTTTTTTTCAGAGCATGAGCATATTCATGACACCTATATTGATATTGTAGGTTCGGACGTGAATCATATTAAAAATGTACTGCGCTTAAAAACAGGAGATTCCTTGTTAATCAGCAGTGGCGATAATATTGACTACACCTGCCATATCGCACAGATTGACGAAGAGCATATCCGTGCGGACATTGACTCGGTTGACGAGCGCGGTAGGGAACTGGCTTCCAAAATCTATCTGTTTCAGGGACTTCCCAAAGCAGATAAAATGGAACTGGTCATTCAGAAAGCGGTTGAACTTGGCGCTTTTGAAGTAATTCCGGTTGCCATGAAGCGGAGTGTCGTCAAACTCGATGCCAAAAAAGCCGAATCGAAAGTCAAACGCTGGAATGCCATTGCAGAAAGCGCGGCAAAGCAGAGTAAACGCAGTATCCTGCCTCAGGTATCCGATGTTGTAACCTTTGCACAAGCAGTGAAAATGGCAGAAAACTGTCAGATAAAGTTACTGCCGTATGAATGTGCAGACGGCATGGAAAAGGCCAAACGGCTTATTGAAAATATTACCCCAGGTCAGGACATCGCTGTTTTTATCGGTCCGGAGGGCGGCTTTGATTTGGACGAATTAGAGCTTGCAAAAGAAGCAGGCTGTGAAATCATCACACTCGGAAAACGCATTTTGCGGACAGAAACCGCCGGCATGATGCTGTTATCCGTCCTGATGTATCATTTAGAACAATAATCACATGGGAGAAAATCATGGAAGCATATTTAGACAACTCCGCAACAACGAAATGTGCCAGAGAAGTTGTTGAAACGGTTGTAAAAGCAATGCAGGACGATTATGGCAATCCGTCCTCTAAGCATATGAAAGGTGTCGATGCCGAACAGTATATCAAACAGGCCGCCGCCACGATTGCCAGAAGCCTGAAATGTCAGGAAAAAGAATTGGTTTTTACGTCAGGCGGAACGGAATCCAACAATATGGCAATTATCGGAACAGCTATGGCAAACAAGCGCCGCGGGAATCACGTTATCGTATCAAGCGTGGAACATTCTTCCGTCAAAGAGCCGTTTAACTTTCTAGAGGAGCAGGGCTTTCGCGTAACCTACCTTCCGGTTGATGCACAGGGCAGAGTATCCATAGATGCCCTGCGTGAAGCGCTTGATTCAGAAACGATTCTTGTATCGGTAATGTATGCCAACAACGAAATCGGAACGGTTGAACCCATTGAAGAAATCGGTCAGATTGTCAAGCAGTTCAATCCTGAAATTGTATATCATGTAGATGCCATTCAGGCATATGGAAAATTTAAAATTGTTCCGAAAAAGTTAAATATTGATTTACTGTCTGTCAGCGGACACAAAATCCACGGACCGAAAGGCACCGGATTTTTGTATGTGAAAGAAAAAACAAAGATAAAGCCCATTATTTTAGGCGGCGGACAGCAGAAAGCCATGCGTTCCGGTACGGAAAATGTACCGGGAATCGCAGGACTGGGCGTTGCCGCAGGACTGATTTATAACAGCGCCTTCGATGAAAAAATACAGAAAATGTATGATTTGCGCAGTTATTTTATCGAAGAACTGCAAAAGCTTCCAGACGTGACAATCAACGGCTGTATGGGACGGGAATCCGCACCGCATATCGTCAGTGCATCATTTCGCGGTGTCCGCGCGGAAGTTTTATTACACGCGCTGGAAGATAGGAAGATTTACGTATCCTCCGGTTCTGCCTGCTCGTCCAATAAACCGGGATTAAGCAACACACTGGTTGCAATCCACTTAGACCCGGATTTGCTGGATTCCACAATCCGTTTCAGTTTCAGCTTTGAAACAACAAAGGAAGAACTGGATATGACACTGGAAGCTTTAAAAGAACTGCTTCCGGTACTGCGTAAATATACAAGACACTAAAACAAAATAATGACAGGTGCAGGGAACACAAGTGTTCCCGGAATGGAGAATTATGTACAAAGCATTTTTGATTAAATACGGAGAAATCGGTGTCAAAGGAAAGAACCGTTATCTTTTTGAAGACGCCCTTGTAAGACAGATTCGCTATGCCTTAAAGAAAACAGACGGCGAATTTGAAGTAACCAAAGAAAACGGACGTATCTATGCAACGGCTGTCAGCGATTTTGATTTTGATGAAGCCGTAGAAGCCTTAAAGACCGTATTCGGTATTATCGGCATCTGCCCGGTTGTACAGATTGAAGACAACGGATTTGATGACCTTGCCGATACTGTTATTAAGTATTTCGACTCCGCATATCCGGATAAGCATTTTTCTTTTAAGGTCAATGCCAGACGTGCAAGAAAGAATTACCCGATGGATTCCATGGAAATCAACATGGAAATGGGCGGAAGATTATTAGACGCATTTCCTGAATTAAGCGTTGACGTACATAATCCGGACGTTTTACTTCAGATTGAAATCCGTAACAAGATTAATATTTATTCAACAGAAATTCCGGGTCCGGGCGGTATGCCGGTCGGCACAGCCGGAAAAGCAATGTTACTGCTTTCGGGCGGTATCGACAGCCCGGTTGCCGGATACATGGTTGCAAAGCGCGGTGTCGAACTGGAAGCAACGTATTTTCATGCACCGCCATATACGAGCGAGCGGGCAAAGCAGAAGGTTATTGACCTTGCAAAGCTGGTTGCAAAATATTCCGGTCCGATTACATTAAATGTTGTTAACTTTACCGATATCCAGCTTGCCATTTACGAGAAATGCCCGCATGACGAACTGACAATCATCATGAGAAGATACATGATGCGCATTGCCGAAGAACTCGGTAAAGAAAGCGGCTGTCTGGGACTTGTTACGGGAGAGAGTATCGGTCAGGTAGCCAGCCAGACCATGCACAGTCTGTACTGCACCAACGAAGTATGTACGATGCCGGTATTCCGTCCGGTTATCGGATTTGATAAGCAGGAAATCATTGATTTATCGGAAAAAATCGGTACTTACGAAACCTCTATCCAGCCGTTTGAAGACTGCTGTACGATTTTCGTGGCAAAGCACCCGGTTACAAAGCCGAACTTAAATATTATCCAGCGTGATGAACATAACTTAGATGACTGTATTGACGAACTGTTTAAGACAGCCATTGAAACAACCGAAAAAATCCGCATTGAATAAGATTTTTTACAAAATAAAAACTGCCGCGGCAAGGCAGAAGCTTTGAGCGGCAGTTTTTATTTTTATTAAAATCACTATGTAAAACTGTAATTAGTTTGCCATGTATGGCTTTAATACAGCAAGAATTGTATCGACATCAGAATCGGCATGAATATTTAAGTCGATTGGCTTTGATAAGTCCAGACTGAAAATACCCATGATAGATTTTGCATCAATAACGTATCTGCCTGATACAAGATCGAAGTCTACATCAAATTTTGTAATGTCATTTACAAAAGACTTTACTTTGTCGATAGAATTTAACGAAATTTTTACGGTTTTCATTGCGAAAATACCTCCTACCAAATAATATTTACTCTATTAGTTATAATATCTATTTGGTAAAATTATGTCAATACAAAAATAAAAGACAGGAGCAGAAAAATTGAAAAAAGTTGCAATTCATAACCTGGGCTGTAAGGTCAATTCTTATGAAGCGGAATCTATGGAACAGATGCTTCGCGCCGCAGGTTATTCCATTGTTCCGTTTGATGAAAATGTTCCGGCAGACGTGTATATTATCAACACCTGTTCCGTAACGAATATTGCCGACCGCAAATCCCGTCAGATGCTTCACAAGGCAAAGAAGATAAACCCGGATGCCATTGTCGTTGCCGCAGGCTGTTATGTACAGTCCGACAGTGAAGGTGTACAGAAAGATGAAGCGGTAGACCTTGTACTTGGCAATAACTGTAAAATCAATATTGTAGAAGCCCTTGAAAATTATGCCGCTGACCATGAATCCCATATCAGTGTACTGGATTTATCGGTAAAACAGCCTTATGAGGAACTGGAAATTGATAAGGTCAGTGAACATACCAGAGCCTATATTAAGATTCAGGACGGCTGTAACCAGTTTTGTTCTTACTGCATTATTCCTTATACCCGCGGCAGAATCCGCAGCCGCGAACTAGACGACATTTTAAAGGAAGTACACCGCCTTGCGGACAACGGTTATCAGGAAATCGTGCTGACCGGAATCCATCTGACTTCCTATGGCGTGGATAATCAGAAGGGCAGTCTGTTAGAAGTTATTTCACGGATTCATGAAATCGAAGGTGTGAAGCGAATCCGTCTGGGTTCATTAGAGCCGCGTGTTGTGACGGAAGAATTTGTATCGGCACTCGCCGCCATGGAAAAAGTATGCCCGCATTTTCATCTTTCCCTGCAAAGCGGCTGTGACAGCGTTTTAAAGCGCATGAACCGCAAATATACAACTGCCGAATATGAAGAAGGCTGTCGTATCCTTCGTAAATATTTTAACAATCCGGCGATTACAACCGATGTTATTGTGGGCTTCCCGCAGGAAACGGAAGAAGAATTTGAAACGACCTATGATTTTGTAAAACGGATTCATTTTTATGAAATGCACGTTTTCAAATATTCGAGAAGAAAAGGCACGGTTGCCGATAAAATGGACGGTCAGGTCGATGAAAAGATTAAGACACAGCGAAGTGGATGCCTTTTAGCACTTGAAAAGGAAATGTCTGCGGCATACCGCAAAGAAAGTCTTGGTCAGACGATGCAGGTTTTAATCGAAGAAAAGATGACTTACAACGGCACAGACTACATGGCAGGATATACGAAAAATTATATCCGCGTGCTAGTTCCGGTGAGTGACCGGATGACAGAAGCCGCCGTCAATACCATTGTCAACGTAAACTGTAAGCAGATAACAGAAGATGAACTGTATATTATCGGCGAACTTTCTTAATCCCGGTAAAAATTTCCATATTAAAAGTGCTTGCATTTTATAAAATGATATATTATAATCAGACCCATAATTATATATTTCACAAAGCAATGATGGAAACAAGTAGTATCTGTGAAAAGCAACAGAGAGCAGCCGGCAGGTGAGAGGCGCAGACCGGAAGCAGATATGAATACATTCCGGAGCAGCACTCCGAACAGGAAAGTACCCAAGTAGGCAGTGACGGATTGGTACACGTTATCGTACCCGGAGTATATTTGTACTTCATAAGATAAGCAGTGTGAGCTGTTTATGAATAAAGGTGGTAACACGTAAGCATCAGCTTTCGTCCTTTTAAATAAGGGCGGAAGCTTTTTTTATTAGAATTTTAAATGCAGACACCGCACCCGCCCTTGCCGTAAATCTAAATGATTTGCAAGTGCGCACAGGTAAGACAGGGTGTCTGCGGAAACGGAGGATTTTATGACATTATATGATGAATTAGTGGCAAGAGGACTGATTGCCCAGGTAACAGATGAAGACGTTATCAAAGACTTAATCAACAACGGAAAAGCAACCTTTTATATCGGATTTGACCCAACGGCAGACAGCCTTCATGTCGGACATTTTATGGCACTGTGCTTAATGAAGCGTCTTCAGATGGCAGGCAATAAGCCGATTGCACTCGTTGGCGGCGGTACAGCCATGATTGGTGACCCGTCAGGACGTTCCGATATGAGAAAAATGCTTACAACCGAGCAGATTGAACACAACTGCGAATGTTTTAAGAAGCAGATGAGCCGTTTTATTGATTTCTCAGACGATAAAGCACTTCTTGTCAACAACGCAGACTGGTTGTTAAAGTTAAATTATGTGGAGCTGCTCCGCGAAGTCGGCGCATGCTTTTCTGTAAATAATATGCTGCGTGCGGAGTGCTACAAGCAGAGAATGGAAAAGGGCTTAAGCTTCCTTGAATTTAACTACATGATTATGCAGTCTTACGACTTTTACATGTTATACCAGAAATACGGCTGTAATTTACAGTTCGGTGGTGATGACCAGTGGAGTAATATGCTTGGCGGTACTGAATTAATCCGTAGAAAATTAGGCAAAGATGCAAGTGCAATGACCATCACACTGCTTTTAAATTCAGAAGGCAAGAAGATGGGTAAGACACAGTCCGGTGCCGTATGGCTCGACCCTGAAAAGACATCTCCGTACGAATTCTACCAGTACTGGAGAAATGTTGCCGATGCCGATGTATTAAAATGTATCCGTATGCTGACATTCCTTCCGCTTGAAGAAATTGATGCAATGGATTCATGGGAAGGCGCACAGTTAAATAAGGCAAAAGAAATTCTTGCATTTGAACTCACAAAAATGGTTCACGGTGAAGACGAAGCAAAGAAAGCCGAAAACACAGCCAAAGCAATCTTTACAGGCGGCGATTCAACAGATATGCCGGGTGCAAGCTTAACAGAAGATGCTTTCAAAGATGGTATTGTTGATGTCATTACACTGGTACATCAGGCAGGACTTGCCTCTTCACGTTCTGAAGCAAGACGTGCCGTACAGCAGGGCGGTATCTCTGTAAACGGTGAAAAAGTAACGGAAATTGATGCTTCTTTTGCAAAGGACATTTTTGAAGGCGAAGGTGCGGTCTTAAAGAAAGGTAAAAAGACTTTCCGCAAGGTGACAATTTCTTAAAAATAAACGTTTTAAGGAGTTTCATGGAAAGGATTGTGCCTTATGAAAAAAGAAGAAATTATCTATGTCAGGATTTTAACCGTCATCGGTGCTTCGGCACTGATGGCGTTAATTCTGATTTTCGGTGCTGGGAGCGGACTGTTCCAGCGCATTGCAAACGGTATCAACGACACTACACTGCAATTAAGCAACGCCGATGCCGCAATTTACAGCCTTTATTTTTATAAAGGACTGGATGTCCTTTACCGGATTTTATATGCAGTCACGGTTTTCGGACTGATTCTGACAGTCGCCGCCATGTTTTTTAAGTTAAAAGGTGCCGGTATTTATGCGGTATTAAGCTCTGCATCTGCTGTTGTCACCGGTGCATATATTGTCCTTTGCAGTATTTTTGAAGGAAATACCGCACTACGCCGCATGGTGGTTCATTTTTACTTAAAAGACGTACAGACCGTAGCGCCGGAACATTTATTAGGACTACACTGGATAGCCGGTGTATTTTTAATCGTACTGGGTGTATTCTGCCTTGTGATTGTAAAGGGAACACGGCTTGACAAAATGAAAGCGTACAGCAGTAACAGTAAAGCCGCCTGCTACAGCATATTTATTCCGGTGCTTATGGGCAGTATGGTCTTTGAATTTTTACGGGAATTACTGATTTCCGTGCTATGCCAGCACGGAGACACTTACACGGCTTCGGCTTATGCGTGTATCCGAAGTTATTATTTTGAGTGGGAATGGTTTTTTGACTATCCGTATGTATTGTATCTGATTCTTACCGTACTGGGTGTCATTGTGCTTTCCAAAGTCAAACTGCCATTGCCTGAAAAATTCAATTCTGCATGGCTTGTACCGGGCATTTTAACGGTCATCGGCATTGTGCGCAGTGTCGTGTATTTATTCAATGCACCGCCGCTGTTTGGATATCTGACGTTTGATGAAAAACTGTGTGATGTCATTGAAAGTGCATATCCGCTTTATATGCTCGTTTACATTCTGGATATGGTCTTTTTAATGGCCCTTGTGGTTATGATTTTGCAGGAGCAGGGCAGTACAAAAAAAATACTGGCTGTCTGCGGCATTGCCACAGCAGTCAGTATAATAGGGATTCTTATCTGCGGATTTACCGCGGGGCTTCCGGCAATGTATATTACCGCCGCCGTTGCAGATGTCATCGGATTAATCGGCCTGCTTTATCGCGGAAATATCCGTGGAAGCCATCATTGAGTAATTCGTGTAATAAACGACAAATCCCGGTTTGGCAGAAGCAGGTTTTTTAACCTCTTTCTTAATTACATAATCAATTTCAACCTTGTCCTGGTCGCGTCCTTTGGAGTAATAAGCCGCAAGACTTGCCGCTTCTTCAAAGGTGCGGTCAGGCAGTTCTTTGCCGCCGGTTCTTACGATAACGTGGGAACCCGGCATTTTTTTTGCATGAAACCACCAGTCGTTGCCGTTTGCAAATTTAAAGGTAAGCTCATCATTCTGAAAATTATTCTTTCCGACATACATATCGAAGCCGTCCGAAGAAATGTAGTGGAACGGTTTACTCGTCACTTTTTCCTTTTTGCCACCTTTGCCTTTTCGGTGAATGTAGCCTGCCTGAATCAGTTCTTCTTTTAATTCGACAAGGTCTTCTTCATTGACCGCAATATCAAGTGCCGTTGCAATAGATTCCAGATGCTGTGTTTCCGCTTTTGTTTCCTCAATCAGCTTGGAATCTGCTTCAAATGTACGTTTAAGCTTATTGTAGCGGTTAAAATATTTCACGGCATTTTCAGACGGTGTGAGCATCGGATCAAGCGGAATGGAAATCTCCTCGTTGGTGTAATAATTTAATGCCGTAAAAGACTTTGCACCCTCCGGGATATTGTAGCCGTAGGTGTTAATCAATTCGCCGTATACACGGAATTTTTCTCTTTTTTCGGTATCCTTTAACTGCTTTTCCTGAATATCCAGCTTTTTATAGGAACGCTCCAGTGCTGTTGATACAATCCGTCGCAAATCCGAAGATTTCTGGCGGATTCGCGTAAATTTATCTTTTTCCGAATAAAAGCTTCGAAGCAGGGCACTGATAGAATCAAACGGCGTACAGTCCGCATACATCGCCATCGGAATCGCTGAAAATTCCTTTGGTTCACCGTTTTCATAAAAAATATTCGGCGCAAACTGACCGCTTTTTACCTGTTCCATGCAGTCCGAAAAAATGTGGTATAAGTGAAGCTGCTCATTTTCCTCCAGACAGTTTGCCGGTTTTTCGCTTGAAACAGAAGCTTCATAGCAGATTTCCTCCGCAACGGCAGGACTGATACCGGTATAGCCGGTGTAAACCGCCTTTGAAAGCGGCATCGGCTTTGTAAAAACAGCTTCTGCAAATTCGGCATCGTTTGTCTGCAGCGGATTCTTTTTATGCATGGTCTGCGGGATAAAATACGTCCGTCCCGGCAGCACCTCACGCACGGAGCTTGTCTGTGAAGAAATGTGCTTAATGCTGTCTAAAATATTCTGTTTGTCATCACAAAAAATGATGTTGCTGTGCTTTCCCATAAATTCGGCAATCAGGTGCTTGCGGCACAAATCACCTAAATCATTTAAGTGTTCAATTTCAAAATCAAGGATTCGCTCCAGTCCCGGCTGTGTAATCGAGATAATTCTGCCGTTGTTTAAATGCTTGCGTAAAAGCATACAGAAATTCGGTGCCGTCATCGGACTCGGTTTATTTTCTTCTGAAAGATAAATCAGCGGCAGGCTGGCATTGGCTGAAATGACAAGCCTGTACTGTTGTTTTGGTGTTTTAATCGTAAAGAGCAGTTCATCGGTTTCCGGCTGTGCGATTTTATAAAGTCTGCCGCCAAGTAAGGTCTGCTCTAATTCCTGTCTGATATTTGCAATTACAATTCCATCTAAAGCCATTGTTTTAATTCCTTTATATCTATTTTTTATGTAGTCCCATGATAGCACATTTTTTAACTGGTGTCTTGTACTTTTGCACAGGAGTTGCTATAATACATTGGTTATTGATATAATCAAAATAAAACTACCGAAACATCAGTTTGGATTGGAGGACACAATGATAAAGAGCATGACTGGCTTTGGCCGCAGTGAAATAAGTGAGGGGAAACGCAAGATTTCCGTGGAAATGAAGTCAGTTAATCATAGATATTTGGAAGCGGGTATCAAAATGCCAAAGAAATTAAACATTTTTGAGGCGCGTATCCGTGATTTATTAAAAAAATACGCACAGCGCGGAAAGATTGACATTTTCATTACTTATGAAGACCTTTCCGAAACCAATGTCAATTTAAAATATAACCGCGACATTGCGGCAGAATATATGGATATTTTTGAACAGATGGCATCACAGTTTCATCTTGACAATGATATGACGGTTTCCGCACTTTCAAGATATCCGGAGGTCATTACGACAGAGGAAGTCAAGGTCGATGAAGAAGAACTGTGGCATTTTATTGAAAAAGCCGTATGCGCCGCGTGTGAACAGTTTGTTGCCGCCCGTATTACCGAAGGGGAACATTTAAAGAAAGATTTGCTTGATAAGCTTGATAATATGGCAGGGCTGGTTGATTTTATCGAAGCACGCAGTCCGCAGATTATGAAAGAGTACCGCGGCAAATTAGAGCAGAAAGTGACAGAACTTCTCGGAGAAAATCCGTTTGATGAAAATAAGATGGCGGCGGAAGTGATTTTATATGCGGATAAAATCTGTGTCGATGAAGAAACTGTCCGTTTAAGAAGCCATATCGACCATGCAAAAAGCTGCTTGAACGAAGACGGCGGTATCGGCCGCAAGCTGGACTTTATCGCACAGGAAATGAACCGCGAAGCCAACACCATTTTATCGAAAGCAAATGACCTTGAAATTTCAAATAAGGCGATTGATTTAAAAACAGAAATCGAAAAGGTACGCGAACAAATTCAGAATATTGAATAAAACTGCTTGCCAGCTTTCGGAAACTTATGTATAATAAAGAGTACGAATGAAAATAGAGGGATTGCCATGAATAACAGAGGAATTTTAATTGTTCTTTCCGGATTCTCAGGAGCCGGTAAAGGAACGGTTGTAAAGAACATTTTAAAGACGTATCCGGATGAATATGCGGTATCTGTTTCTGCAACCACAAGAGCGCCAAGAGAAGGTGAAACCGACGGCAGGGAATATTTTTTCAAATCCACTTCCGAATTCCAGAAGATGATTGCCACAGGCGAACTGATCGAATATGCGCAGTACGTGGGCAACTATTACGGCACACCGCGCCGCTATGTGGAAGAACAGCTTGAAGCCGGTAAGAATATCATCCTTGAAATTGAGATACAGGGAGCTTTTAATATTAAAAAGATGTTTCCTGATGCAGTGCTGATGTTTTTAATGCCGCCGACTGCGGCAGAGCTTGAAAACCGTCTGCGTGGCAGGGGAACAGAAGACGAAGCCACGATTAAAGCGCGTCTTGCCCGTGCGACACAGGAAGCGGAAGGCGTTGAAGGGTATGACTATATTGTTATCAATGATACGGTCGATGCCTGTACACAGCGTATCCATGAAATTGTTACCAGTGAGAAGATGAAAGCTTCCCACAACCTGACTCTGATTGAAGACATCAGAGAAGACTTAAAAATCTATGCAAAAGGAGAATAAACCATGATACATCCATCGTATTCAGAATTAATGAACGTTATCAACAGCGGGGTAGAAGAAGGCGAACAGCCATTAGTTCAGAGCCGCTATTCAATTGTAAAGGCTGCTGCTACCCGTGCAAAGCAGATTATTGATTCCAGAGCTATCGAAGAAAAGCTTTTGAAAATGCCTGAAAAGGATAAAGATAAGGTCAGTGAACCGGTACTTTCCGATGACGAAGAATTCCGTTTAAAGCTCGGTGAGCCGACTATTCCGAAGTCAAGCAACATGAAGCCTTTATCAATCGCCGTAGAAGAACTCTACGAAGGCAAGGTAAAGATTGTAAACAACGCAAACGACATCAGCGAAGATGAATAAAGCCAATATAAAATAATGCACTGTGGCAGATATATTTTATATATTTTGTAAACGCTGTGGATTATTTTTAAATGATGCCTGGGATATGTTCCGATATGTGAGTGTATCTCAGGCTTTCTTTTATTTTATTCATTGGCGGCGCATTGTCAGTGGCAAATATAGGTATTGCAATCAGATTTAGCACCAATATTGTCATTAGTGGCGTTAGTTCGCATTTTATACTATAATTGTATATTAAATATTTCAGATAAAATAAAAAGGAGTTGTGTCCTATGAGCGGAAAATATAATGAATCAAATCAGTCTATCAGTTGTTCTGTCTGTAAGCAGTGCGGCGGCTGTCAGTACGTTGATATTCCTTACGAAAAGGAATTAAAGAAAAAAAGTGCCTATTTAAAACAGCTTTTTGAAGGGATCTGCACCGTTGGAGAAGTACACGGTATGTATCGTCCTGCATTTTACCGCAACAAAGTACATGCCGTTGTCGGTCTTGACAAGCAGAAAGGCATTGTGACCGGAACTTATGCGGAAGGCACACACCGCCTTGTCCCGGTCGATGTCTGTATGATTGAAGACCAGAAGGCTGACAGCATTATTGCAACACTGCGCGAACTGTTTGCTTCCTTTAAATATGTACCGTACAACGAAGATACGCACCGTGGATTTATGCGCCACATTTTAATCCGCCGCGGATTTTCCACGAAAGAAATGATGGTTGTCTTGGTGACCGCCGACAATAAATTTCCGTCCAAAAATAATTTTCTCAAGGCACTGCTTGAAAAGCACCCGGACATTACAACCGTTGTGCAGAATATCAACGATTACTCTACAAGCATGGTTCTTGGCAAAGCCAATAAGGTTTTATACGGAAAAGGTTATATTGAGGACGTGCTGTGCGGCTGCCGCTTCCGTATCAGCCCGGAATCTTTTTATCAAATTAATCCGTCACAGACCGAAAAGCTGTACAAAACGGCTATCAGGCTGGGCGGCATTACAAAAAATGATGTGGTCATTGATGCGTACTGCGGCATCGGAACGATTGGCATTGCGCTGTCTTCCCATGCCAAAAAGGTTATCGGCGTAGAGTTAAATCCGCAGGCGGTCAAGGATGCACAAAACAATGCCGATTTAAACCACATTAAAAATATCCAGTTTGTCAATGAAGATGCCGGTGACTTTTTAGTCCGCTACGCCGAGGGCGGCAGGGCAGACGTTGTCATCATGGACCCGCCAAGAAGCGGCTCTACTCCGGAATTTTTACAGTCCCTTCTGCAAATCAAGCCGAAACGCATCGTCTACATTTCCTGCAATCCGGAAACACAGGTACGCGATGTGCGCGTACTGCAAAAGGGCGGCTATAAGGTTGAGGCTTGTGAGGGGTATGATATGTTTCCGCATACTTTTCATGTGGAAACAGTTTGTTTATTATCACGTAAATAGGCGGTTTTACTGGCTTTTATGAGTGGGGTTCAGTCTATTTGCCACCCATTTGCCACCCTAATTCCGAAAAACATCACTGAACACAAGAAAAGCACTGAACCCGTTGAACTATTGCCGGATTCAGTGCTTTTTTCAGGTCTTTATGTAGTTGTTATGATGTTTTTGCCTGTGTCACCTGTTCAAACAGATCAACAGAGCGTTCAACCATCTTTTCAGTATCATGCACATAGGTCTGCAAGGTGGTTTCTATGTTGGTGTGTCCCAACCGGGTCTGCACATCCTTTACATCAGCACCGTTTTCAATCAGCAGTGTGGCGTGTGTATGCCTTAATGAATGATAGTCAAAGGCAAGTAGCAGTTCTTTATGAATAACCCTTGAACAATATTTGAAGGAATCGGTTGAAGTGTATTGACCGTCTTCATCAATACATACCATGTGAACTCGCTGCAATGGGGAACTGACACATTTCTGAATCGGTACAATCCGTTTCATGTCATTGCCCTTTTCATCCTTTTCAACTTTGATGACATGGATGGTGTAGTATTCACCGTACTTCATTTCATTCTTTGCCTGTCTGATCTTTTCAACCTTCAATGCCCGGTACAGGGTTTCACCGAACTTCACGGTTCTGTTTGATGTGACAGTCTTGGTTGTTCCAAAATACCATGATGACCGCAGTTCTTTCTCACCCTTCTTTTCAACAACCTTCCTGACATCTGCCCCAAAGTTACGCTTTACAATTTGCTTGTTTACGCTGATAGTGCGGTTGTCAAGGTCAATATCATCCCAAGTCAGGGCAAAGGTTTCTGATATACGCAACCCTGTATAAAATCCAATCATTAGGGGGATATGATAGCGGGAATCAGCCGGGAAACGGTCAATGATTTTCTGCCATTCATCCAAGGTCAAGATGATTCTTTCCCGTGGCTTTTTTTCAACCTTGGGAAACTTTACATACTGCATTGGGTTGGTTGTGATGTAGTGCATAGGTTCAACTGCATAATTCAGTGCTGCACTGAATACGGATAAAATACCGATCATGTTACTTTTAGAATTGCCGTTCATTTTCAGTTCAACAGCATATTCCTGTAATATTGCCGGGGTAATTGCTTTCAGGCGGTAAAATCCAAACTTTGGAATCAAATGCCCCTGAATGATTCGCAAATATCCGACTTGTGTGTTGTATTTCAGGTTGGTCTTGCAGTACAGGTCAAACCATTGGTTCAGGTAGTCTGCAACCGTGATTTCAGTGGGTTCAAAAACTACCCCGGCATTGTTGTATTCATGCAGAGCCTTGGCAAGTGCTGCTTCAGCTTCCTTTTTGGTACGAAAACCGCCTTTTTCTTTTCTCTTGCGTTTGCCGTCAACTTTTCCAAGGTCAAAATAGTATGACCATGTTGTACCTCTTTTTCGTGTTCCACCATTCATAAATAGCACTTCCTTTCATTTTCTAGCCGGACAGCTTAGATTAAAAGGAAATAAGTGTTTTTATTTTTCGGATTCTGCAAGTTTTTTATAAAAAATACCTTCGATTGTTTCTTTTGCTCTGCTTTGAAGTTCATCAAAATCTTTTGGGGTAAAATTTACTGATTTTCCACCTTTGGATATGATATATTCAGCATCGTCAACTATCTGTATTTTTTCAGAAGGATTAGGTTCGTCAGGATTTTCATAATGCCATTTAGTAACGTTATACTCTATTGAAAACCCTAAAGTTTTGAAATATTTTTCAAATATTTCTATTTCTTTTATTTCATCAGATATAAACATCTTTCCAGTGCCGGATGTTAGCCATATTTCATTAACACCGTATTCACGGCAAATAGATTTCCGCATCTGATCGGTAACATTTCTATTACCTTTTTCTATATTAGAAATTGCTACTTTAGTGACTCCTAATCTTTTTCCAAATTTTTCTAAAGTTAAATTTAATGTTGTACGCAACTCATGAATGCGATCTTTTTCTTCTTTTATTTTTGATACCCCCTTTCAAATAGATAATATCATAAGCAATTATTATTTACAACATAAAAGTTATCAGAGATTACACGAAAGTATAAAAAAGTATTGACAAAAGTAAGCTAAGATTACTATAATGTAATCGAAGATAACAAAAACGGACAGCTTAGATTAAAAGGAAATGCAAAGCAAGTAGGAAGGACACGGGTGAAGTGATAGGGCTACACGCAAGTGACATGGTGGTCAGGCTGCCGTATAGCAGATAGAGCGTGTGAAGAATAAACATGACCCGTCAAAGTAGTTGAAGAAAACAGGAACGGTAGGGCAAGAAAGCACAGTGTACCGCACTATTTGAAGAAAGCGGACAGGCTGAACCAATCGGCACTTTACCCCTAAAACAAGAAACCGTTAAGTGGAAGAATCAACCGCACGAGATGACACAGCACTTTGTTTTTCCTAATGATTTAGAAAGGGGTGATAATATGAAAATAAATAAACAGAGATTACAAATTGCAATGGCTAATGCTTGTTTAAACATGGATGATTTAGCAACTTTGGCAGGAATTTCCAGAGTATCTTTAACAAAATATGTATCAAGTAGTACAAAACCAAGAACTAAGACTGTCGGAAAAATTGCAAAGGCTTTAAATGTTCAGGTGCAAGATATTATTGAGTTGGAGAGTGATTAAATGAGATACCGAATTGAATATGCTGATGGTAAATGTTGCAGCTTTGCCAACAGCAGCAGAGATTTAATTGATTGGCTGAAACTTTTGAAGAATGAAACCATCTGTGACATCAGAAAAATTTATAAAAGTGGCGTTACTGATTCGGTTAAGGAAAAATATCAAAAGTATATCAGTAATTAGGTGTTGCAGCACCTAAGAGATGTAACCCAAGATAACCAAACCAAGGAATATGTGTTAGAACGTATAGAAAAACAATAGAGAGGTGATGAAAAAACGTGATAGATTTTGATGATACTGGACTTTACAAAGGCTTTGTGAAGAATCAGAAGGGAAAGAAATTTCCCGGTAGAAATCCGCAACTTTTAACTTTATCAGAAGTAGATGCTTTTGATGGCTTCAGTGGAATAATGAAACCTAATACTGTACTTTTGGATGCGGATGAAGAACCCCACAATGAGATTTTGCAGAATATCATCAAGGGGGAAGGGTTGGCTTGCTATATGACAGATCGAAAAGGTGGCAGAGGTGTCCATGTGCTGATGATTAACAGTAATATGTCACTGAAAAAATCAGACAAAGTAATGCTTGCCTGTGGTGTTGTGGTAGATTTTCACCCCGGTTATTCATTGCCGGGTGAGTGTTTAAGGTTCAACGGTGTTGAACGCACACCAATTTACAATGAACAGCCTTATCAGGAATTACCCAAGTATTTTACACCGCTGCCAAAGTGCAGTATAGATTTTGCGAATATGGGTGAGGGTGACGGTAGGAACAGCACATTGTACGCCTATATCCTGTCTTTGCAGAATGCCGGACTTGATGAAGATGATATTAAGGACACAATCAGAATAATCAACCAGTATGTGCTTGCTGAACCACTGGAAGAAAAAGAACTTGATGTGATTCTAAGGGATGAAGCATTTAAAAAGTCAGTTTTTTTTCAAAAAAATAAATTCTCACATGATAAATTTGCAGAGCATATTAGAACGCAGTACCATGTGAAAAAAATCAATGGTCAGCTTCACATCTATGAGGGCGGTATTTATGTACCCGGCTATGATGCGATTGAAAGGGCAATGGTGAGTGAAATATCTTCCCTGACATCCAACCAAAGGAATGAAGTTTTGAAATATCTGAATGTGGTGTGTGTTGAGGAAGAAAGAAATGCAGACCTACACCTGATAGCGTTCAAGAATGGAGTGTACAATTTGAACACCGACACTTTAGAGCAGTTCAGTCCACAGCATGTTATTACAAATAAAATACCTTGGAACTATAACCCTGATGCTAAATCAGACTTAGTGGATAGTATGCTTGATAGGTTGTCTTGCAATGATAAAGATATACGGTATTCATTGGAAGAGGTTGCCGGGGCGTGTCTGTACAGATCGGCTGCTATTGGCGGTGGTATGGCTGCTATACTGGTGGGGGACAAGCATAACGGGAAAAGTACATATATTCATTTAGTGGAATGTATGCTTGGAAAAAATAATTACTCTGCTGCTGATATAGGTACTCTTGGGAACAGGTTTATTACAATTACACTATACGGCAAGTTGGCAAATATTGGTGATGATATATCAAATGTATATATTGCAGATACTTCAATTTTTAAAAAACTGGTAACAGGTGAAGAAGTTCAAGCAGAGGAAAAAAGCAAACCACCAATTAACTTTGCATCCTATGCAATGCACATTTATTCAGCAAATGATATACCGCACATGAAAGACCCTACAGGGGCAGTGCTTAGAAGGTTGTTATTTATCCCTTTGAATGGAAAATTTACAAAAGATACACCTAACTATGATCCGCTTATCAGGTACAAACTGGAACAGCCGGAACATATAGAGTATTTTATACAGTGTGCCTTGGATGGGCTTGCAGATGTTTTGAAAAATAAATCCTTTACAATTCCGGCAAAGTCAGAGCAGCAGAAAGAAAGCTATGAGAGAGAAAACAACCCTATTCTTGCATTTATTGATGAAGTAGGAAAGGAAAGCATCATCAATGAACCAACCGCTGATGTTTACAAGCGGTATCAGGTATTTTGTGCAGACAATGGATTTCAGCCGGGAAGTAACCTGACATTTTCAAAGAGCATTAATCGAACTTTGGGAACAAAAATTATAACCGGGCATATAGGAACAGGAAAGAAAAGGAAGTCAATCAAAATGTTTTCTGAATAGTGGCACTGTATGGCTACCGTTAGGTACTGTTATACGGTACGGTTAAAATACAATAAAAATCAATGTGGCACTGTATGGCACTGTTTGGGTTAACTCTTTAATATATTTTTGTGTGTGTTGTGTTACATAAGTAAAAAATATAAAAATAATATAATATACCCCCTTAAATAGTGCCAACAGTACCCAAACAGTGCCAAGCATAGAAAGGATTGGTGAAAAATATGAATCAGTATGAAGCTATTGTTAAACATCCATACATAGACAGGCAGAATAAACATTTTATTCTATTGAATAATGCAGAACCGGAAACAGTAGAAACTTTCATGATTGTGTTGGATATTGCTGAAAAATTGTGTACTTGCAGTGATGAAATGTATATGAAACTGCTGCCTATATTTAAAGAGTTTTATTCGTTAGTAGGTGATGCAGAAATTGAAATTGAATTTATCAAAAAGCAAAGAAAGGAATCAGGTGGTAAATCATGAAGAAAACTTTAGAGGTAAACACAGATTGGAAGAAAATGGTATTTGATATGTGTGCAATGTTAAAAGACAAACCAAGAGAAACACAGCTTGCATATACTTATGTTTGTGCACTTACTGGTAGTAAAATGTCGGATTTGAAAGAAAGAGAAGGTGAAGCTGATGAATAGACAGGACTATGAAAAATTAAACAATCTTGCAATATCTTTTGATTATCTCATGTCTATGATTGAACTTGCTGAATATATGACAGGTGAACTCGTATGCAGTGACATAATAGATGATGAAGAAAGGGCAAAGGAACATATAGATAGACTTTGGTCTTTACTGAATGGAATGGTTGAACTTTCCCATTTAAGACATGAAGAATTTGAACAGGTGTTAAAGTTAGTGACAATAACAGAAAATGCCCCTGAATAATCATAAGGACTATACAAGGGGCTTGCCACATGGTAAACACATGACCTGAACAACCATAGTTTATCATGTGGCAATTTGTTTTATCAAGTATTAGTTTTATATGATTTTTGAATAAAAAAGTAGAATAATTTTACATAAATCGTAGGTTAGAAAGCAGAAATTTCAGATTTTTTTGATCAGGGGACAAAATCGGGAAAGTATTAAAAGTGAAAAATGCCCTATATTGGGGTATTACAAAATTGATGGTTGAAAATAAAGTTAGTATTTAGGGTTTTGTTCCCACACGCGTGCGTATTGTCAGATTTGTCAGTCCCTAAAAAGGCATATACAGAAAGAAGGTGATTTGATGACACGAATTGATGTAAGAGATTTGAAGGGAAAAATTAAAGACAATGCTGTTCAGGTTACTTTGGATGTGATTGGTAAAAAGCATGATCTGATGCTTGCATATCAAAATACTGGGTTCGGAAAGAAACGGTTTTTTGTATGTCCGTATTGTTCAAAGAATGTTCAGTATTTGTATATTACCGGGAATGGACTGAAATGCCGGACGTGCGGTGATGTGAAATATACTGGAATACAGAACAACACTAAGGGCGGTTATGATGAAATAGCATACAGAATGAAAAAATATGCTGCTGCACATGACATTCAGTTTAGTTTCCCGTTCAATTACTTGGATTTTGTGCTTGATGATAGGATGCACAGGGAGAAATTCAGAAATTATGTGATAGTGCTGCAAGCATTGGAAAACATGAGATTTCAAGGAATCATCTGCAAAACAACATACAGTGCAAAGACAATCAGATTGGTGACCAGTGGAAAGCATCCATTGTTGCAAAAGTGCAGCCTGATGGAACTGAAAGAATATTTTTATGACTGGGAAACAGGACAGCAGATCATCATTCCGTCAGTTAAAAGCATACTGAAATAATGGCATACTGACATTTCTGATACCCTAAAAAGCGTGTGTTGGTGGTATCAGGGTGGCAAATGCTTGGTTTTAGGTGCTGCCGGATGACAAGAAACATAGGAAAATAGCGGTTTTGAATGGTTGGGGTTTCCGAATGGTTACACTGTTGAAACCCTGACAGAAAGGATGATGAAGATGAAAATAGACCAAGGAAAATTATATGATGCTATGGCAGATAAGGGCATATTTGTCAAAGATATATGCAAAAGGGTGCATATTACAGAATATCAACTGAATCGGATGCTATCAGGTGATACAGACCTTGGCACTGCATCAAGAATTGCGCACGTGCTGAATGTCAAGGTTGATGATTTGGCGTTAGATAAGGGGGATGTAGATGAATAAGAACACAAGGAATTTGCAGATTCTACGGGACAAGATAGGCATTGAACAGTTTAGGGTTATTGCTGAACTTCTGAACCAAGAACACCTGACCTTTGGTGACTACACCCGGAACGGGTTTGTTTCCAAGGAAGAACAGCGTGATGCAATTATGAAAGACTTTTATCATGGGTATTCTTGGGAACAACTACATGACAAATATGGTTTAGAAGTAAGTACATTATATAAGATTACAGAAAAGAAAGCATAAAATTATCACAGGAACAAAAACAACCGCTATATGAACCTTATATGAGGTCACAGGCGGTTGTTTTTATGTTCAGAAAGGCATAGCAAAACCCCCGCATAGAATGATAGATGCGGGGGTTTGTGTTTGCCAATTAAAAATTAAGCAACTTCATATTGAGCATTGTTACTATATCACATCATGCTGTTGTTGTCTATGGAAATCTTTAATAAAAATACTAAATATGGTATATAGGCATAGATACAAACACAAAATATGGTAGAATCAAAGAAAACGAAAATTCAAGAAAGGAAGGATAAAAACAATGAGTAATATTACAGAACAGGAAAAGAAATTTGCTGATGCGTTTGTATATTTATTTTTTCATGCGCCCGCACTCATGCCGGGTATGAAGGAAGATGCAGCAGCCTATGCGGGGTATGATCTGCCGACAGACAGAAATGCAGCAGATACATTTGCAACTGCATTGTACCAAAAACCAAGCGTTAGGAAGTACATTGATGCAGAACTGGAACGATTCAGGGAAATCTTGTCTGACGATCAGAGCGTGAACCTTTGGAAACACATCTCAGAGTTCAAGCCGGGTGAATCGACAAATGATGTGCTGCGTGGTGGTTGCATCATTTGCCATTAAAGAGAAAAGGAAGGAAACAGAAAATGTCAGAAAAATTATATGAAACATACGCTAAAAAGGTGCAGGTGCTTTTGCATAACAATGATCGAAAAAAGGAACTGACGGATATTGTTGATAATATGATGGCAGTTCGTAAGAATCCAAGATATTCAGATATTGGAAAAGAAGAACTGATGAAAGATATGCGTGAAGAATTTGCCAATAAAAACAAGGCATGGACAGAAGCACTTAGGGAAGTCATTCAGGACTTTTGCAATAAGTACGGTGTGGAAGTTCCTGATGATGGTGAAAGTCATTCGGTAGAAGTTGCCAATGTACTGAAAATTATTGATATGTGCGGTTTTGATTTAAGTGCGGATATTCTGAAAGCTGCACTTGAACCTGTGAAAAATTCAGGCACGGTGTTGAAAATGATTTCTGATGTAATGTATACAAAGCAGAAAACAAGTTCCATAGGCAGTTATCAAAGTGAAGTACTTGATTTATTAAACGATTATTTGGGTATGAACAATGAAATGCTTACATATTCTGACACCTTGGAATCGATCACATCATTACTGACACGGGAAAGGCTGATTGATTACTCAATACAGGATGATTACCAGTATGGTGTGGAAAATGGCACACGTTTGGTGATTCAGGAAAATACACCATATTCAGTATATTGTCTTGGTGACAATATGATGAAGGTTGGAAAAATGCATGATGAAATCAAACAGACAGATACAAGATTCTTCAAATAAGCAGTTTCAAGGGTGCGGTATAATGCTGCACCCTTATTTGTCAGGAAGGCGGTGAGAGTGAATGACGGCAAAAGAAAAACACATGATTGCAAAACAATATTTGCAGCGTGGGCGTGATATACAAAGGCAGATTACACAGTTATATGAAAAGCGGTCAGAATTTATTGACCGGGCAACTTCAACCACTATGGCTATATCACCCGTTAAAGTTCAGACTTCACATTCCGGGCAAGGGTTGGAAAATGCAATCATTGGAATGGTTGAAACAGAGGAAGAAATCAGAAATAAGATTGCAGAATTGCAGATTCAGCAATGGAATTTGCAAAGAGAAATTCAACGGGTGCATGGTCTGCCATATAAGCAAATGCTTTACAAGATATTTATTGAACGGAAGTCTTATGATGTAGCACGGAAAGAAGTCAATTTGAAGCCGTTCAAGGGTCAGTATAACCGTAAATTTCTATTGCGGGATGCTATTGATGCATTTGCGGACTGCCACCCGGAAATATTTGAACAGGCAGACAATTCGGCACAGGACAACAAATAATTGCTACATGGCTGTTATATGAGGTCAGAAAGGGCAAAGAAATGAAAGGTAATAACACAGAACTAAATGTGATGAACATTTTGAATAGTAATAGAAAAATCAGAATAAATAACATGAAAAAACAGGTCAAGGTGAACAACTATCTTTTCATGGATAATCAGGAACGGTTTGAAAATGTGTGCCTTGGGTATTCAATTCAGGCTGAACGGCTGATGAAGGTAATACAGAAGGACACTGCCGGAAAGATCACAAAGGACTGGGTGACACCTGAAAGAAAGATAACCATTGAACAAAGTTCAGTCATCATGGAAACAATTCAATTTCAACTGCTGAAACTGAAACAGGCAAGTGGAAAATATCAGAAGCACATCAAAAATTCTGTTTACTGTCAGCAGTTATTAAGACCATATATCAGTAAATTACAGAAGATCATTGCAGAAGTAGATGCGCTGATCGGAATAGGGGACAAGCATGAACGGGAACATTGAAGTTGTGAATGAAAATCTTTGGTGTGTCAACCAGTACCATGTTCAAGCCGGATTCATCAAAGAACTGACCCTGTTGCCGGGAACTACCCCGGACAAGGAAATCTTTCTGACAGATCAGGGGATTTTGGTGTTGAATACTGCTGCCCCGGCGTATGAGATCACAAGAAAAATGCTGTTGCGTGTCATGGGGCATACAGATGAACAACTGGAATATGCACAACAGAAAATGCAGAAGGTTGAAAAGCCTGATGCCTATGTAAAAATGTATCTTAATGTGTTGGAGTGGGAAATAAAAAGACGGTGTGTAAAGGCTGAATATATTGCAAGTCTTCCCAAACCTACACTTTTAGATAAAGTCAAAAATAAAGCAAAGAAATTTTTAGAAAGAAGGTGAATGAATGTCATCCATTCAAACAGGTATTGAATTACAAGATAATTTTTCAGGTGTTATGTATGGAATTATCAATTCCGTAAACATGATGATTGCATCCGTTGAGGATATGCAGCAGTCAATGAACGCTGACATTGATACAAGCGGCATTGAAGGGGCAAGGGATGAAATCAATCAGGCAACCGCTGCCATTGAAGCAATGAATCAGGCAGCAAGCCGACAGACAGCACCTGATATTGCACCGCCTGTTGTGGATGGGGGAAACGGTCAGGTTATAAACGTGGATGTAAACCCGGTACTTCCTGACCCTTTGGTTGAAAATCCTGAACCAATCAGACCTGAAATTCAACCAAACGCACCCCCTGACCCTATCAACGTACCGATTCAGTGGGAATCTGACAACTTGGATGTGTTCACAGGAACAGGTGTTGAACGATTTCAGCAAGAAGTTCAGAGTGCAAACGATATGTTGAACACACTGAACACCACACAGGCAAGGATTTCACAGACCGCACAGGGAATGGATATACTGCCGGATGCAGCAGTTCAGGATATGAACACCATGCAACAGCGGTTATCTGCAATTCAGCAGCGGATTCAGCAGATTGAGAACAACCCGGTGAATGTTGGGGCAGACAATGCAAATGCAGAACTGGAACAGTTGCGTATGCAGTTGAATCAGGCAATTCAGGAACAAAATTCACTGAATCAGGCAATGCAGAACATGGATGTTTCTGCTGCCAATGATGCCTATTTGCGTTTATCACAGACTGTTGGCAATACAGAAAGGTACATCCGTGACAATGTGGATGAACAGGGGCGTTTTAATCAGGAAATTTCAGCCGGAACACAACAGGCAAATGAACTGACCAATACCATCAAACGGGCAGTTGCAGCCTATGTCAGTATTCAGTCAGTTGGGAAAGCACTGAACATTTCAGACGAACTTGCAAGCACAACAGCAAGGCTGAATCTGATGAATGACAATCTGCAATCTACACAGGAACTGACCAACATGGTATATGTAGCAGCACAGGATGCAAGGGGTTCATTTGGGGATATGGCATCTAATGTTGCTAAACTTGGAACACTTGCGGGTGATGCGTTCAGCAGTTCAGCAGAAATAGTTGCATTTGCCAATCAGTTGAATAAGCAGATGAAGTTGTCAGGAGCATCAACAGAGGAAGCAAGTTCTGCAATGTTGCAGCTTACACAGTCTTTAGCAAAAGGAACATTGAACGGTGATGAACTTACTTCTGTCATGGAAAACGGTTCAATGGTAATTCAGACTATTGCCGATTATATGGGTGTTACGCAAGGTGAAATTAAAGACCTTGCAGCAGATGGTCAGGTTACCTCTGATATTATCATTGCAGCAATGCTTGGAGCAGCAGACGAAACCAATGCAGCATTTGCAACGTTACCGCTAACATGGTCAGATATTTGGCAAAATATAAAAAATGCAGCATTAGTTGCGTTTCAACCTGTATTGCAAAGAATAAATGACTTTGCAAATAGTACAGTTGTTCAAAATTTTGCTAATGGTGTGATTGAAGCAATGGCAGTCATTTCAAATGTTGTACTGAATATTTTTGACTTGATCGGAACTGTTGGCGGGTTCATTGCAGATAACTGGTCTATTATCAGTCCGATTATCTACGGTGTCATTGGTGCATTGGCAGTATATGCAGCATATCTTGGCATTGTAAAGGGAATAGAAATTGCATCCGCTGCTGCAACAGCAATTGCAACGGTTCAAAAATATAACCAAGCAAAAGCAATATTAGCAAATGCAGCAGCCTATTCAGTGGAAGAAGTTAAAATAGCAGAAGCAACGGTTGCACAAGCAAGTTATAATACTGTTCTTGCAGCATGTCCGATCACATGGATAATTCTTCTTATCATTGCGTTAATCGCGGTAATTATGGCGGTATGTTCAGCAATAGCCAAGATGACAGGTGTTGCAAATTCAGGATTCGGCGTGATAATGGGTTGCATTTTTACAGTTGGGGCATTGTTCAAGAACTTGGGCCTGACCGTAGCAAACATTGCCTTGGGTATTGGAAACGCCATTGCAGCACTTGCATCCAATATGATGACGGCATTTCACAATGCAATCTGTTCTGTTCAGTCATGGTTTTACAACCTGTTAAGCACGGCACTTTCAGTCATTGAAGGTATTTGTTCAGCACTGAATAAGTTACCGTTTGTTGAATTTGACTATTCAGGCATTTCATCCGCAGCGGATGACTATGCAGCCAAAGCAAGTGAAGCATCCGGAAACAAAGAAGATTACCAGTCAATCAGTGATGCGTTCAATGAAGGTTTCACAACATTTGATGCATTTCAGGATGGTTGGGCATCAGATGCGTTCAATGCGGGTGCAGCATGGGGTGACGGTATTGTTGATAAGGTTTCAAACTTTAGTCTGTCGGATGTATTCGGTCAGACAGATATTCCTAATGTTGGTGACTACACATCAGGTTTTAATGATACAATCGCAAATTCAGGTGTGGGTGATTACACATCAGGGCTCAATGATGCAATAGCAAATTCAGGTGTGGGTGACAGCATTGGAAACATTGACGATAACACAGGCAAAATCAAGGATTCTTTGGAAGTATCAGAGGATGAATTGAAGTATTTGCGTGACATTGCAGAGCAAGAAGCAATTAACAGATTCACAACCGCTGAAATCAATGTTGATATGTCAGGTATGCAGAATACCGTGAACAGCGGTGATGACATTGATGGTTTTATGACCAAACTGACAGATTCAGTCAATGAAGCGGTAGACAATATGACGGAAGGGGTGCATGAGTAACCCCAATCAATGCAAAAGTCCTTGGTGCAGATCAGGGACTTTTGTTTTGCCTTGAAAGATGATATTATTAAGGCAAATAAAAAAAGGGTGAAGTAATATGTCACAATCAATGCCGTCATTTTGGGATAGTCCTTATTTTGTCCCTGAACCTAACAACTGGCATCTGACAGAGGATGCCCCGGAAGAATTAAAGAAAGAATTTGCAGAGTATATGAAAGATGAAAAAAGCATAAAAGTTAGACAGTTGTTTTCAGAAGTTGATTTCCCACCTACAATGACACAATTTTTTGATTTAGACAGTGATGAACTACTGGATGAAAAGATTAGAGTGTTGACAGCGTTAAAAGATGGAAAGCAGATTGCAGATATTCCAAACTTTTATGCTATTTTGGAATTATACCCCAAAGACGGGGAACATTGGGACTAAAAAGCACGGCTATTTGACCGTGCTTTCAATATTTATTATAACAAATCGTTCTTTATTGCTGAACATATCATACTTAATGATTCCGTATATCCCATAACCATTTGCTTATCTTTTTCTGATGCATCTGATTCCAAGAAAACCTTCACCCTTTTCTGTAACTCTAAATACTCGTTGTTGGAATTATGCTTTTTTGAAAGTTCATATACTAACTTTTCAGCAGTGGAAGAATTTTCAGTAATTTCATATTTCTTCTTATAATCTGCAATACCTTTTAACAATTTTTTTACCTCATCCATTCTCTCCACCTTCCAATGCTTTCAAGAAAAACATAACATCATTGTAATCTTCAAAAGATGCATTTGCATTCCTTAGACTTTCATCAACTTTATCTACCAACCATTGGTATCTATCAGGAAGTGGAACATTAAATATTTCTTTTGCAAATTCCAAATCTGTACCATAACCAAATGAATCATTGATAGTTTTCAAAATCAGGACTTTATCTTCATACGCACCAATATTGCGAATATTTCTTTCCGCACATATTTGTTGTTTTAGGAACTCAACAGTTCCTTCTTCTATAAATTGATGTTCAGAATAAACATTTGGCAGATAATAACTTGCAGAACATGAATGAAGCATTTCATGCCAAAGTACACCGTCATCAGCAGAAGCAATCACTGCAATATCACATGACCATTCTTTTACCCCCATTGCATCACCATCAATCAAATCCTTATGCACATTTATATTGCCACTCCATTTTGAATGATTATTTGCATAATTGGTTATGTCTGATTTTATAGAATTGGTTATATTTTCAAATTCTTCCTTGGTTCTTATAGTATAACCTAATTCATTTGATTTTTCCATAGGTGATGTTGGTGTAAATTGCGACTTATCACCACTGTTGACAAATACCTTTTCCCATTCCTTATAGGTCATGTTGCCCGGTACAAAGTAGGTCTTGCCTGTTTCTTCATCACGGGCGGCACGTTCACCAACTGCATCAAATTCATCATCAAAATATGGTACTGTGGTTGAACGGCAATGAACATGAAACGGCGGTGCGATTGATAACAGTTCATATGCTGCAACCTGTACGATAACAGGCGGGACAATAACAGGGGACAAGGCAAATGATTTTGGCGGTGGTGTATCTAATGCCGGAAATACAACATCAGCATCAATGCCGATCAACAGCAGACAGCGGTGGATGATTCTATAAAAGATAAGTATGGATTGGTTGCAGATCATTCAATTAGTGTTGTTGGTTGCCATTCTTATATGCCTTGTCAGAAAGCCTAAAGAACGCTAATGATAAAATATAGGGGTGTGGGCAGAAATGCCCTATATAACGCTTATATGAGTTGTCAGCGGTATTGTAGCATGGTAAAATACAGGTGGTATGAAGGAATAAGCAAGGTCAAGGGTTCGGCGGTGGCAATGCCACCATTTTGCCACCGCCTCACAAGATACGCAGAGAACGGAAAAGATTTCTAATTCTGAACTTTTTGAAAAAGCTTGATTTTACAAGGCTTACAAGGTCTTTAGAGATACGCAGAGAGATAGAAAAAACGCTATCTCAACAGACTTTTCATGTCGAAACAGTCTGCCTTTTGTCAAGAAAAGCCCAATAAATCAAAGGATTTCGCCATTTTGGGAATAAAATAGATGTGTGTTTCTGTTTCCGCAGAGTGATGATATATCAGGAGGTTTACCCCAGGGGATAGGCTTTGGAGAACGGGAAATATACATTTTGGCGAAAGAATACTTTTTCGCAAAAGCGGTTTTGTTAAAGGAGCGTATGATGAAGGAAATTGAACAGTTCGCAACCCAATTTCGAAGAGCGATTGACTTGGCTTTGGAAGCAGGGGAGTTTGATAACGACAGCATATATCGCAGATTTCCACGTGCTTGCTGCGGAGATACGAGTGATTTGTTAGCTCAGTATTTATTGGATAAAGGTATCAAAACAGATTATGTCTGTGGAACATATTGGGGTAAACCGGATGGAAACGGACAATCTCATGCATGGCTGATGGTAGACAAATATATTATTATAGATATCACAGGTGACCAATTTAGTGGCAAGTCTACTTTTCTTAATTATGACAAATCAGTTTATGTAGGTGAGGGAGATGATTTCCATAGGCTCTTTGAGGTTGAAGATAGAGATGTTCATGAGCATCGTGGGTTGAGTGCTTTGGGTGGTTTTTGTGGACCGAGGCTGTGGGATTTATATAGAAAAATTCTAAAATACATTTAGTCAACCACTTTTTATGGGGATAAAACCATTACCCCACTTTGAAAACCTATTGCATACTTTCGCTATGCAGCATAAAATAAATGTTCAGGGGATTATTGAAACCGTATGTCTGCTTTCAAAGAAACCTTGATTTTCTGCGGTTTGTGGGATATTAAGGAACGAAAATGGATATGTGTTTTGTAGCCTTATGAATGAACCATTTGAATATCGCAGCAGTGGGGTGTTTTGAAACTCTGCTGAATAATAGGCTTTTGCTAAAAGGTATCACTTTTGTGAAAATGTATGATACTTCCTGGCAGAAGCCTTTTTATATAAAGATAACTTGACTTCTAAATCTTACTGATGTAATATTTACACAAGTGCAGTAGGATTGCGGACGAAATTTTTTTGTTGCGAAATCTTACGCATGTAATAAAAGGAAGGAGGAATGCATAGTACGATATACCCAGCAAAGAGAAATTTTTTTACTTCAAAATCTTACGAGTGTAATATTTTGAAGATATAGCGTACATTGAAAATAGAATATGACCATATCAGCAAAGCAAAATGAATGGAGGTCAATATGAAGAAAGGAAAAAGCAGAAACAAGCGAAAGAAAACAAGAAGCAGGCTCCTATGGATTGCGATTGCTGTTATAGGAATAGCTGCGGTAATTTCTGCAGTATGTGTGGCAGGAATGTTGGCAACAAAGGAAAATGCCTGGAAGACACCGGAAGAACTTCTGGTGGAGTACATGGATCATATTCCAAAACAGGAGTATGAAGAAATGTATGCAATGCTACATATTGAGGCATCGGGAAATGTCAGTCAGGAGGATTTTGTAACTCGAAATTCAGCTATTTATGAAGGTATAGAAGTCCAGAATATAGCTGTCCAGATTATTGCATATGACGAGGAGCAAATGACGGTAACCTACCAGACTTCTTTCGATACAGTTGCAGGAACTATCAGCTTTGAGAATAAAGCACTTTTCCTAAAGGACGAAGAAGGATATCAGTTAGTTTGGGATGATTCCCTGATTTTTCCGAATCTGGCATCTACAGATAAAGTAAGAGTTTCCACTACACAGGCAGAACGAGGAGAAATTCTGGATAGGAACGGACGTGTCCTTGCAGGAAAAGGTACAGCATCTTCGGTTGGAATCGTTCCGGGCAAGTTGGAAAACAGAGAGGAAGCAATCGCACAGATTGCAGAACTAGTGGAAATCACACCGGAAGCGATAGAAAAGAAACTGTCTGCAAAGTGGGTAAAGGATGATTCTTTTGTTCCCATTAAAACAATTCCAAGAGTGGAAGAAATTGAGTTAATGTCTATCAGTCCAGATGAAGAAGTCCTAAAGGAGAAAGAAAGGCATGAAAAGTTGCTGGAGATTCCCGGAGTGATGATATCTGATGTTGAAGTGCGTGAATACCCATTAGGGGAAGCAGCTGCACATTTGGTCGGATATGTTCAAAGTGTTACTGCGGAAGATTTAGAGGAACATGCAGGAGAAGGCTATACAGCCAATAGTGTAATCGGCAGAAGTGGAATGGAGGGATTGTTCGAAAGTGAACTCAAAGGCCAAAACGGTTGCAGGATTTATATTGTAAACTCGGAAGGCAAAGAGAAGGAGGAACTTGCTTGCATCCTGGTACAGCATGGACAGGACATCCAGCTTACGATAGATACTGATTTACAGGTTTCCTTGCATGAGCAGTTTAAGGAAGATAAAAGCTGCTCGGTAGCCATGAATCCTTATATCGGAGAAGTATTGGCTTTGGTCAGCACACCGGCCTATGACAATAACGATTTTATTATGGGATTGTCGAGTGAGCAGTGGACTGTACTTAACGAGGATGAGAATAAGCCAATGTATAATCGCTTCCGGCAAGTGTGGTGTCCGGGGTCTACATTCAAGCCAATTACCGCAGCGGTCGGCTTGGAATCAGGAGCAATCGATCCAATGGAAGATTACGGCAACGTAGGCTTAAGTTGGCAAAAGGATGCATCGTGGGGTTCCTATCATGTAACAACACTCCATGCATATGAACCAGTCATTTTAGAGAATGCCCTAATATATTCCGACAATATTTATTTCGCAAAGGCAGCATTAAAGATTGGCTCAGAAGAGATGGAGAGTTCTTTGACTGGACTTGGTTTTAATGAGGAACTGCCATTTGAGATTAAGATGGCAGAGTCGCAGTATTCTAATTCAGAGGGAATTGAAACAGAAATACAGTTAGCAGACAGCGGTTACGGTCAAGGGCAGGTTTTGGTGAATCCATTACATATGGCATGTATCTATTCTGCTTTCTGTAACGAGGGAAATGTTATAAAGCCGTATTTAGTATATCAGAAAGACGCAGTAGCTGAGTATTGGATTCCGGGAGCCTTTTCTAATGAGACAGCAAGCCGTGTATTGGAAGGAACAAAAAAGGTTGTGAATGATTCTAATGGAACTGGATATGCAGCCCATCGGGATGACATTCTTTTAGCAGGAAAAACAGGTACGGCAGAAATCAAGGCATCGAAGGATGATACTTCGGGTACGGAATTAGGATGGTTTGCAATTTTTACAGCAGAAGATACGGTAGAACGTCCTATATTGATTATTAGCATGGTAGAAGATGTGAAAGGAAGAGGAGGAAGCGGATATGTTGTTAAGAAAGACAACCTGGTTCTGGAAGAGTGGTTTGGCAGCAATTAGCTTTGTATTAATACTTAGTATTTCGGGGTGCAGTGATGCACCCCCGGAAGAAAATACAGTTTCGGAAACGGTAATAGATGTTCAGGCTATTCAGGAAGAATCAGAGGAGGATGCAGATGAAATTATAAGCGTCTGCATTGATCTTTATGAGAAAGCAGAAGAAGAAAATAAATTAGCGGATTTGGAAACAATCCGTAGTATTGTAAATCGTCTTGGAGAAAATGGTTATTCGGCAGTTGACAGCAGAAATCAAATTAACATGACGGAACCAGAGAAGGTAGTGGAATTCTGCGAAAAGGTGGATGCACAGGAGGAAGCAGAAATAACGATTCTTGAAATCAGTTATTTGGGCGGATTTGTAAAATACGATTTGCACACAAAAGGCGGAAATGTGGATGTGGTCAGAAGCTATTACAAGTATGAAAATGGAAATATGAAAAGAGAGGTTATAGGAAACTATCAAGCGGAGTATTGGAATTATACAGAAGAAGGTTACCTGATGTTTTCCGGTGTTTGGTTTTCAGAAGAATTATATGTTCTTACATTGAGTGGAGTAGAGGAACATACCGCATTACGGGTACAGCCATTGGATGAAACATATAGGGAGTTGAGTCGGAAATATCTCAACCCAATCAGCTTTGAACGGAATAATATGTTCATTGTGGATTGGAGTGAGGAGGATTTCGGGGATTTGAATTTCTATGATATGTATGACATTCTTTATCCAAAAGTGAATGGTCAATATGCTCCCTATGTTGCTGATGACAACTTATCAGTCAGTGCAGTTTATCAGATTCCAAAAGAAGAATTTGAAAGTGTTATTATGAAATATTTCAACATTGATAGTGAAACGCTACAATCAAAAACCATCTATGATTCGGAGAATTTGACTTATGAATATAAGCCGAGAGGCTTTGAAGAAGTAGAGTACCCCGAATATCCATATTCAGAGGTAGTAGGTTTTACAGAAAACAATGATGGGACAATTACACTTACAGCCAATGTAGTATTCCCTTATGCGGGTGATTCCAAGGTATATGCTCACGAGGTTGTGGTTCGCCCTTTAGAGAATGGACGGGTACAATATGTATCTAATCGAATTATACCATCCGAAGACAACTACAGAGAAACTTGGCATACGCCACGGTTGACGTTAGAAGAATGGGAAGAATTGTACGGAGGAGAATAATGGAGGATGTGAAATGGCTGCTTAGAAAATGTGGACTTCTAATTTTACTGCTGTTGATTTTCGTGATAGTTGGGGTAATCTGTTGGGGGAAAATGCATGAAGAAGAACAAAAGGTGGCAGAAGAAGTATGGGAGCCACCTGTAGAAATCGAAAATAGCGAAGCAGAAACAGAAGAAGCCGAGAATGCGGAAACTTCCACAGAGTCAGCATATTGGTTTATTCCGCAAGCCAGTGATTGTCTTATCTCAGATGAGGAAAAGGAACAATTGCAGAGTATGGTTTTGTCAGCGGCAGATTCGGTAGCAGAAATCTATAAGGATATTGTAATTGCAGATGCACCAAGTTATTCTTCCGGCATTAGCGAATTTACCAACGAGCAGAGGAAAACTGTGGTGGAGCAATTGGGCAGAAGCGGTCTGGTAAGTGTTGAAGAAGATACTGCCATGCAAAACCATGAAGCAGTCGAAACATTTTATGCAGATTACTTGGATGGACGGGACTCAATGGTTACGGTATTCGAAGTACATAGAGATGGACTGATTGGAGCAGTTACTTTTATTTACCGGAAAGGTGAGTTGCAGACTTATTATATAGGTGTTCGTTGGAAGGAAGGTGGAGTGCCTGAAATACAGGGAACTTCGGTAAGTAATGTGGCTGAAATCAAACTTACGGAAAAAGGGTATTTTATCTACGCATATGAATATGTGATTGCACATGCAAGTTTGAGACAGTATTGGAGAATAGAACCGCTTCCGGAAGACTGCCAGGAACTGACGGAGAAATACATATCAGGACTAAGTTATGTGAATTACAATGTGCTTGTCACAAACTGGAACAGTAGCAATGTAAAGGATATTTTGATGCCTTGCATGTATGAAGATATTTACCGAATTTCCACGGGTGAAAATCTGAAAACTGAGGATTGGAAGATTCCGGCAGAGGAATATGAAAGGATAATGACCACCTATTTTCCAGTATCGATAGAACAGTTAAGAGAGTATTGTGGGTATGATGAAGGGAGTAACAGCTATGAATATGAGATGATTTATGCCAGCCCATACCCACCTTTTGGAGAAGTAGTTGACTATACAAAAAATGCGGATGGAACGATTACACTTATCGTGGATGGAGTATGGCCGGATTATAATTCTGATCTCGCTTTTCGGAATACGGTTGTGGTCCAGCCATTTGAAGACGGAACTTTCAGGTATCTTTCCAATTCTATAGAACAAATTGAATTGGAACTGCCGCCAATAGCAAGAACGAAAGGATGATTTTATGGTATTAAGGAAAAAGAGCATTCTACTGATCATGGTATTTCTGATTGGGGGTTTCGTGTGTGCCTGTGGAAAAGAAGATAGTGTTGCGGGAGAATCTCTTGTGGAAGATACGGAAGAAGTATCTTCCACGGAGGAAACAAAAAATACTGAGGAAGAGGCTGCAGTACAATGGGAAAAGGGCTACGATCTTCCGGTAGATGAACAGGAAAGGGAAGAAGCTGAGACTGACTGTAAAAAGCTGATGGAACTTTATCTTGACATTTATGAAACAGCAGATAAAGGGATAGCATCTAATGTTGTTTTGGATGATCAAACGGTTCTTGAAATTCAGAAGAAGGTAAAGGACGCAGGATATCCAATTGCTACGATGGTAACGTATTCTAACATGGAGAATTATGAAAGTGTTGACAGTTTTCTGAAAGAATGTATGGAAGGGAAAAGAGGCTCTGTGGTGATTTATGAAATCCACAATGATGGTGGACTGGGCAGAATGAAATTCATTTTTGATGGAACGGATATGTATGTTGTGAGTACAAGAGGAATCTGGAATGCTGACAACAAGCCGGGAATTTCGTACATTTCTTATACGAGACTCAAAGAATGGAAATACACGGAAAAAGGATGGTTCTGCTATGAGCTGTGTGTGCCAGAGCCGCCAGAGGTTAGTGAAATTATGGATGGAAGCTGCCTGATCAGAATAAAACCTATGACAGAGGAACAGTGTGAAATGTCTGAACGTTGTGTTCGGGGGCTTGGATATCAGGGACAGAACCTTTTGTGTTCCAACTGGAATGTAGAAAATATGAGTGAGTTGGATTATAACGGAATGTTTGAATATCTGTATGGAATGAAATATGGAGAAAAGTTCAATTCTGAAGATTATCCAAATGGCATTCCTAAAGAAGAGTTCGAAAGTCTGATTATGGAGTATCTTCCCATAACAGCGGAGCAGATACGAGAGTACGCAGTATTTGATGAGGAAAACCAGACCTATCTTTGGGCGAGACTTGGGTGCTTCAATTATGCGCCTACCTTCTTTGGAACTTCTCTGCCGGAGGTTGTCGACATCAAAGAAAATCAAGATGGAACAGTCACATTAACAGTTGAGGCGGTCTGTGACATGGTCATTTGCGATGATGCAGTCATAACCCATGAACTTACGGTAAGGTTTGCAGAGGATGGCAGTTTTCAGTATTTGGGGAATGAAATCCTAAATGACGGAATTATGCATATACCAGATTACCAATACCGTATTAAAGAATGATTTGATAATACTGGTGTTTTATGGTATTTTTACAGATATGAAGAAAGGAGACTTACATGAAATATATTTATAAAATCACGGGAAAAGTAAGTTTAATACTATATATATTTATGTTGTATCAATTCTGGCATCTATGTCAATATGGTGGCTTGAGAAGGCATATACCGATGTTGGCGTTAGGTATAATAGGATTGGTTGGCACAGTGGTTCTCTGGCTGATTTCGAAAAGGCATAATCAAGAAGTTAATTCAGGAGATAATGGAAATAAGAAACTTTTCTATACGGAAATGATACTCCTTATAGCAGCAACTTTATTCTTTGGTGGACGTATCGTTTATTCTGCAGTTCCGTATCACGGGGCACTGTCTTGGAAACTTGATGAGTGGATGCGTAAAAAAGAAGTAGAACTGGAGCATAATAATCTTTTTGAGGATGGTGTAGAAGGGATTCTGATGGATTTGGATGAAGCATTGCAACTGCCGGAAGAACTCTATATTGCAAATAAATATCAGGTGTCATTTGATGAAAACGGAACGATTCAAAGGATTTATGCATTCATATATGGAAAAAATGAGGCTGGAGAGAAAAAAACGTATCTTATTGATTATGACGCAGACAGCAGTAATGATATGACTGTTTGGATAGATGGTAATGTGAATGGAGAATATAGTGACGATATGCGTTTGTCTCCAATGATTGAAATTTTGAACAATTCAGACTGGACGAGTCAGGTAGAGGCGTGGGCTGAAACATTTGAAGAGCAGCAGATTTATGAAATACTCTATATGGGGCGAAGATCTTTTAGTTCAGAGGAAGGCTTACAATATATTTCGGGAGATGCAGATGGTGATGGAACTGAAACAGGAACCGGCAATTTTACTCAGCTTAGAAGCGGTGGAGAAATCGTTGGGTTTGAGGTATCTTTGCATATTCCTGATTTAAATAGTGTCACACCTGTTCGATATATTATGGAGCCTGAGTACGTCAGTCAACAAGAATTGAAGCAGGAGAATACGATGCAGCAGGTGGAGGATGCTAAAGATACAGAAAGTTGGACTGTGGATCAAAGTGATGGAACTATGTATTTCTTTTTAGATGAAAATAATGGATGGCGTTTGGTGATAACGGATGCAGCTGCCGGAAGCAGATTTTATGTAATGGAAAAGACAATGGATGGTGGTTCTACTTGGGAATGCATAAATGATGATCCGTTCAGTGGACAATTGGGAGTTGCAGAAGGTTTAATATTTTATGATGAGAACTTTGGGGTTGCAGGAATTACAGGCGCATCCCAGTCCTATTCCCGCTTATATGTCACTCGCGATGGCGGAAGGACCTTTGAAGAAATGAAACTTCCAATGGATCTTGTTTCAGAATTACCACAAATCGCTATCGATTGCGGATTTACGGTGGAGGATTTTGATTACCTGAATATGCCTGAAAAAGAGGACGACACATTGACGATAACGGTTACCACAGATGCAGCGGAGAAAGATGGGATTGTATTTCAGTCAACTGATTATGGAGCGACATGGGAATACAAAGGGCTTGTTCAGATAGCGAATTAAGAAAAATCGGGTAAAAGTCAGAGATTGACCTTTACCCGATTCTTTATTTCCAGATATTCATGTCAGACAAGATAGACATGGTTATTTCAGTTGCGTTGCCTCCGGTAGCATCGCTGTCTGCACCAATGTTGGTAGCAAAAAAGTATGTATTATCTGCAGTTTCGATATAACCGATAAACCATCCGTTCACATCCTGGCCATCCACACGTCCGGTTCCGGTCTTTCCGTAGAATGTTCCGGCATCGGAAGAAGAAAGGCAGATGGAATCTTTTACTGCATTGATGTTTTCAGGAGCAAATCCAAAGTTGTTATTCTGCAGCTGGGTTAAAAGTTCGACTTGCTCTATTGGAGAAATTTTCAAGGAAGACTCCATCCAATAGGTGGAGAAATCACCGCTCATGTTCTTATTTCCATATCCGATTTCCTTGATATAATCGTAAACGGAAGTAGTACCAAGTTGTTCGTCCACTGATTGGAAGTACCAGTTCACAGATGAAGCCATAGCAGACTGCAAGGTCTGATCAGCGTTCCATGCTTCAAACGGATAGTTTTCTCCATTCCATGCAATAAAAGAATCCTGTGGTGTAATGACACCTTCTTCCAATCCAAATAAAGCATCATATATCTTGTAAGTGGAATCCGGTGCAACTCGTAGCGTAGCATGTTTTATATCATGTATGCTCCAGACATCATTTCTAAGATCGTATAAAACAAAGCTTCCTTCGTATTTTCCAAAGTATTTAGAAAAATCTACATATGAAATATTTTCTGAGGAAGATTTCCATTGGTAGCGACTTTCGTCCGCTGCATATGTAGAAATAAAAGGTGTAAGTCCCATTATTAGAACTGTGGTCAGTATAAAAGCAGTCATGCCTTTTAATTTCTTGCAAAACGTTGGTTTCTCATAAGAGGCAATGTTGATAATGCGACGCTTCATTTGTTTCATGTTTCCGCTAAGGTTGGCGGCAAAAGGAAAAGGAGAAAAGGAGACCTTTTCTATAAAGTTAATCAGCGTATTTCCGTAATCCTCATAATCGTCCTCTTCAAGCATTTTTAGAACAGAAGTGTCACAGGCAACTTCTCTGTCGTTACGCATTTCTCTTAGTGCAAACCAGACAAAGGGGTTAAACCAATAAAGCACTCCGGCAAAGTTCATAAGATAATTGGCAATGGCATCCTTATGTCTGTAGTGTTGCAGTTCATGCAATAGCATATATCTCATATCAGATTCATGATAATCTGAGATTAAATGAATTGGCAGATAAATACATGGCTTCAAAAATCCTACAATAATAGGGGATTTCAAAAATGCAGTACTGTAAACAGGGATATTTCTGTGAATTCCCATTTCCTCCAAACATCGATGATATAGTCTGCGTACCTCCGGGTTCTGAAGGGGAAGTGCAGATTTCTCCAAATTGCGTAGGCGGAGTGAGGATTTGATTACTAATATAATCATTGCAAAAATGCCTACAGTCCATATCCCTAATAATATGTATCCAGCAATGGATGGTGTCTCGCTATTTACAGAAAGTGCGAAATCATTCATCCAGTCTGTATTTCCGGCCGGATGAATTCCCACAGCTTCCCCCATAGCGGTTGCGGTACCAGAAGCAGGAGAGCTTCTTAAGCTACCAAGCCACGAGAAGATTTGTGGAAATCCGATGAGACGGAACGGTATAAAGGGAACTGCCAGCAACCCAAGAAGCAGGAACCACAGATTATACTGCATCCGGCTGGACAGGTTGTTTTTGAATATCCGCTTGGCTATCAAAAGAATTCCGATGATACCGCTGATAAATACATTGCATATTAAAAAGCGTATCATAAAATTAGCCACGTTAATTTCCTCCTTTTTTTGACCTCTTGGAAAGAAGGGAACGGAGGGTGTCTATTTCTGTTTCAGACAGTCTGTCATTTTCTATATAGGCAGACAGCATGGCAGTGATATCCCCGTCATAGTATCGTTCCAGAAAAGAGTTGCTTTCCTGGCCGATGTATTCGCTTTCTTTCACGACTGGGGTATAAACAAACACTCGGCTCTGTTTTTCATAAGTTAGAACGCCTTTTGTTACGAGACGTTTGATTAAAGTCTGTATCGTCTTAGGACTCCAGCTTGTGGTCTGTAATAATTTATCTGTTATTTCATTGGTACTGATCGGCGCATGTTTCCATACGATTTTCATAACTTCAAATTCAGCTTCAGAAATCTGTGGTAAATCGTTCATTTTAAATCCCTCCTTAAATCTTACGGCTGTAATAAATATATTATAGACGTTATTTATGTGGTTGTCAATTTCAGAAAAAACATATTGACTTGAAATCTTACTTGTGTAATAATTGAAATATTACAAGAGTAAGATTTGGAGATGGCAACAAAAAGAAAAGAACCAGAATCACAACGGATTAGCTGGTTCCTTTACTCGTTTGAATTACCTCTTTTATGTATGAGTGCTAAGAGGTATTCAATTGCTGGAAGAATCTCGGCTGCCTCTTGCTCATCACATTCCTGTAGCATCAATAACAGTTTTTGTTTTTTCAACCCATCCGTAGCAGTGTCAGGGTGGAAAATCCGGTCTGCAGGAATGTGTAAATAAGCGATGATCTGGCACAATACTTCGAACTTGGGATTCCCACGGTCGTTTTCAATATTCAGTATTGTACGTTCATCACAACCTATTTGTTCAGCTAATGCTGCTTGAGATAGATGGGCTTCTTCTCTGGCAGCCCGAACTACCTTCGCAAGATTTTTTACATAGTCATGCATTACAATTCACCTCAGTGCTAGTTTACACTACAGGGTAAATATTATGAATTACAATAGAGTACAGGTATAAGATGAAACGAACTACACCATAAGCTCTATACGGATAAGAAAGAAGCCGGAACAGCCCTTGTGGAGATGTGCAAAGAAATAAAAACAGTCAATGCCCCTGCAGTCATTGGCGAATATGCAGGTTTTAAGATGGCAGTATCCTTTGATGCATTCAACCACAAATTGGTGATGAACCTGAAAGGTCAGCTTTCCCACAATCTGGAAGTCGGTTCAGACCCGATTGGAAATATTGCCCGTATCAATCATGCCCTGGAGTCCATGCCAAAGCAGCTTATGGAAGCCCAGACAAAACTTGAAACTGTGGAGCATCAGCTTGAAACCGCAAGGGTGGAAGTAACCAAGCCTTTTGAACAGGAAGCGGAGCTTGCGGAGAAGTTAGAGCGTCTGTCAGCATTAAATGCCCTGCTTAACATGGATAAAAAGGGTAATGACGGGATTGATATGGATGATGAGCCGGAAGCTCCAAAGAGCGAAAAAGAGGTCGCAGACCGTCCGGCGAAGAATACTCCGCTTGCAGAGAAAACAATGGGTATAGGGCAGGATAAGAGCATCAGACAATATGCAGATGTACTTGCAGAAAGAGTATCCCTGAAGGCGAAGCTGGAGGTGATGAAAGCAAAGGTTGCTGGAGGAGATACAGAAAAGCCTATGCCACTAAAGGCAAAGGGAAAAGAAGAAACCTTATAAGATAATTTGAAATTTTTTATTTTTATTCCCAACTTTATTCCCAACATGATATAATGAATTTGGTTGGGAATAAAAGTTGGGTAAAGGAGCATACTAATGGATATTAAACAAATTGTTTTAGATTTATGTGCCTTAAGTGATGAACAGGAATGGTTTGAATTTAAGGAAAACTGGTTTCAGCCTGAGGCATTAGGCGAATATGTATCTGCCCTGTCAAATGCGGCGGCTTTTCATTATAAAAAATATGCGTATTTCATTTGGGGTGTAAATGATACAACCCATGAAATTGTAGGAACAACATTTAACCAGTATTGTGAATATAACAAGGAACCGTATCAGAATTATCTTGCGAGAAATCTGTCACCAAGCATAAATTTTAGTTTTGAAGAAACAGAAATTTATGGAAAGAGAGTCGTTGGTTTGGTAATTCCTGCGGCAACCGAGATTCCTACGGCATTTAAAGAAAAGAGGTTTTTAAGGATAGGATCATCAAAATGTAATATGAAAGATTACCCTAAGAGAGAAATTGAACTTTTCAAAATACTGGATGGAAGAACCGAAACGATAGAAACAGTACCGGCAAAATACCAGGAACTTACATTTCAAAAACTCTTTGGATATTACGGTTCCAAAGGTATTGTTCTAAATCAAAAGACGTTTATTAAGAATCTGGGGCTAAAAACAGAAGAAGGCGAGTTTAATATATTAGCGCAGCTTCTGTCGGATAATTCTCATTTTCCGCTTCGTGTATCTATTTTTGATGGAGAAACAAAAGGCTCTAATCTTTTCTCTGTACGTGAATTTGGAAATGACTGTTTATTATACAGTTTGGATGAGTTGTTGCGTTATGGAGATGTATTGAACCTGATTCAGGCGGATGAGACAGACAGGGTCGTTGAACGAAAGGAGGTTCCGTTATTTGATAACAAGGCATTTCGTGAGGCTGTCATTAATGCCGTCCTGCACAATAAATGGGTGGAAGGAAATGAACCTATGATTTCGGTATTTTCCGACAGAATAGAGATACTATCAAGGGGAACACTTGCTCCGGCACAGACCATGGAGGGATTTTTCTTAGGAGAATCAATCCCTGTAAATGAAAAATTATCCGAGATATTTCTTCAACTGCATATAAGTGAGAAATCTGGTCGAGGAGTCCCTAAAATTACGGAAATGTATGGAAAAGATGCATTTTCATTTAGGGAGAATTCCATTGTTGTTACTATCCCATTTGAGAGAATAAATAAAGTTGGGAATAAAGTTGGGAAAAAGGTTGGGAATAAGAAACCTTTAAATTTCAGAAGGCAAAAAATTATTTCAGAAATGAGGGACAACCCGAACATTACAACTGCAGAACTTCATAATATATTAGGGGTGAGTGAAACAGCAGTAGAAAACAATATATCATTTTTAAGAGAAAATGGGTATATAGAGCGGGTTGGTTCAAAAAAGGCAGGATACTGGAAAGTATTGTAAGTGTTGTAAAACTATAAAACGAAGATAAGGTGTAATCGGATAACAAAAGAAAGGATAGTTGAGGAATATGTATCTTTCATTGTTGCAAATAAAGAATTTTAGATGTTTTGATGGAAATGAGCATAGTATTACTTTCAAAAAAGGTTTAAATGTTCTTGTTGGAGAAAATGATTGGTTCTATGTCAAGATTTAGTACAAGTTAAAATGAGAAATTTTTCCCCATTTTAACCCGCCAGAAGCTCTGCCTCAGTGTGTGTTCTTTCATATACTCGTTCGAATTCATTTGGTGACATATAGTTACAATGGCTATGAATTCGTTTCGTATTGTAGAAAGCTTCCAGATATTCGAAAATCAAACGGTATGCCTGCTTGTAATCGCGAATTTTAAAGCGGTTGAGCCATTCACGTTTGATAATTGAATGGAAGGATTCAATGCATGCATTATCCCACGGAAACGCTTTCTTTGAGTAACTACGCTGCATATTTTCTGTTGCTTTTTTATATTCCGTTGCAACATACTGACTGCCACGATCTGAGTGAATGATTAATGGCTGGTCGATATTTCGGCGAGCGTTGGCTTTGTTTATTGTATCAATCACGCAGGATACTTCCAATGTTTCTGAAAGTGTCCAGGCTATGATTTTTCTGGAAAATAAATCCATAATACTGGTCAGATAGACAAATCCGTCTATTGTCCAGATGTAAGTGATATCCGAACACCAGACGGTGTTCGGGCGGTCAGGATTAAACTGCTCATCAAGGATATTTTGTAATTCAGTGCTGAAATCAGAATCTTTAGTGGTGATTGTCCATGGCTTGCTCCACTGGGCACGGATTCCCATTTGGCGCATATATGTACCAACGGTTCTTTCCGAAATGACTTCACCTGTTTTACGCAATTCTACAGTGATTTTTGGAGCACTGTAGTTCTGCTTGGAATCATCATAAATATCCTGTATTTTTCTTTTACAGATTCACGGCGTTTTTCTGTATCAGAAGGCACGCGGTGGAGCCATGCATGATATCCTGAACGTGAGACACCTAAAAATTTCAACATTCCGGAGACGGAAACCCGGCG